>Ga0068714_10002295_pt1 | contig 25095 bp, 22 predicted proteins | sample MTBNYHSulfiMetaG_FD_62988 | JGI IMG/M metagenome (GOLD analysis project Ga0068714, IMG submission 62988) | Enrichment culture microbial communities from rom New York Harbor, USA that are MTBE-degrading - MTBE-NYH (New York Harbor Sulfidogenic)... | ecosystem: Environmental > Aquatic > Marine >... | reverse complement strand
TGCAGTTACCCTTGTCCATAAAGAAGGAAATATTGATATTGAAGGCGTTAAGGTGTGGGGCAAGGAGGTTCTCAGGGGGCCTGCCGGTTGGATGACCATCTTTCCTGATTCCGGATCGACAACAATGGAGACGGAATATATCAATGTCACCTTGAATACGGCACAATTGACGCCCGGCATCTATGTTGATAATATACTTTTCAGTTCTAATGGCGGTGAGGGCATTGTTGAAGTTTTTCTGGAAGTTGTTCCCGATAAGACGACGAAATCAATTGATGTCTATCGTTATGCCCGGGGCTTCGATTTTTTGTTTACGGCTAATCCGCAAAAGGAGACAAAAAGGCTAAGTCAAAATGGCTACGTCAAGGAAGGAATTGCCTTCCGGCTTTTTGTTGCCGATACTCCGGGTACGATTGGCTTTTACCGCTGGTACAACCCGCAGAAAAAGGGTCATTTTTATCATTATGACCTGAAAGGCGGCGGTAAAAAACTGGATGGATACGTCTTCGAGGGAGTAATCGGCAATATCGCCACCTCCAAGATGACGAATACCAAAGAACTTTATCGCTGGTATAATCCCACAACCAGCCATTATTTTTACACAACCGATCCCAAAGGCGAAAAGGTTGCCAAGAAAGGTTACAAATTTGACGGGATTGCAGGCTATGTTAAATAGTTGATCCTTTTTAAAGTATTTGATCTTGACAAAACGCCGCAGAGGGGATATTAGCTAACTCTTTTTTCAATACAGGTTTTAATGTTTGCGCCTGTAGCTCAGCTGGATAGAGCAACGGACTTCTAATCCGTGGGCCGAGAGTTCGAATCCCTCCAGGCGCACCAGGGCGAAAATGGTGGGTGTAGCTCAATTGGTCAGAGTGCCGGGTTGTGGCCCCGGAGGCTGAGGGTTCAAGTCCCTTCACTCACCCCATATTTTTTTTGAAAAACAGGCGCCCGTAGCTCAGCTGGATAGAGTCGCAGACTTCGAATCTGTTGGTCGTAGGTTCGAATCCTACCGGGCGTGCCAGTATATAGAAACAGGTAAAAAGGGGGCCCTTAGCTCAGCTGGTAGAGCAACTGACTCTTAATCAGTAGGTTGTCGGTTCGATCCCGACAGGGCTCACCAAAATATCAAGGGGTTGCAGATTCATAAATTTGCGGCCCCTTTTTTTGTCCAGTTTTTAAAAATCCTCAAAATGGCTGAATTATAATAAATATATCGCACACGTTTTTGGGGCAGGTCACATACGAAGATCAAAAACTGTAATGGAAATATCCCCGGCGTGCAAATCCTTACTCTTTTTAATTCTCTTCAAAAGAAGGGATGGGTTATCAACATCAGAGCAGCTGGTAAAATTGGCGATCATAGATCACCTCATCGTTTTTGATATAGCTTATATAACAAAGCACGTCTTTGGATCCATTAACGTTATAATCATAATCGGCATATACTATAATATAGAAAATATTATATTTCGTGGAACCTGAATTTACGTTATAGCCATAAACGTAGAAATGGTGTTTGTGATTCCTTTTAAAGGAAAAGCCCAATTCAGGGATGCTCGTCTCGACGCCAGGAGGGATGTTGATGACACCATTCTCCGGAAAATATTTCCCCTCCGAAGCATAATAGGCCTCCTCGGCCTTCATAAAAAGGTTTAGTTCCGCCTTGAGCGCTGCAAATTCTGCCTGTTTAATGTACCTTATAAAATTGAGGAGAGAAATGCCGGCCAGAATCCCGATGATGGCAATGACGATCAGTAATTCCGGCAATGAGAATCCCTTATTTCCACATGATGATGTTTTATGGCTGGGCAGTGAGCTGGTCATGGTGTGAAGCCGTGTGGCCTAAATTGAATATCCGACATTGGCATTTGATCGGCATTCCGGACGTTAAGGGTGTAAATCTTATCCGATGCTTTGTTGTATTCGAATCGCCGCAAAACATCCGGACTCAATATCTGTTGAGAAATGTATTTGCCATAAAGTTTATCTAAGGCTTCCGGGGCATGTCCATCATGATCCTGCATATAAGCCTTGATTGCTGTATCAACCATAACCGCCGCTGCCATAATGTGGTTGTGAGGTTTGAAAGCTTCCGCCTGGGGAAGGGGTGAGGAATAATAAATAAATATATTGCCAATAAATATCATCAAGGCGACGCACCCGAGGACGACCCATTTTTTCAGCTTAGCTTTCTTTTTATCTTCTTGCTCTTGTCTTTCTTTTAGCTTTTTTTCCTCTTGCTGCTTGGCTTCGGTTTTGACCAGACCCTTTATGGCAGACTTTACCTGGCACCCGCTGCATAATATTGTGTTTCCTAGCGCAATGCTCGCACAAACATCACACAGTGATTTGCGGCACACCGAACACTTGGCAACGGCTTTTTTCTCCGGGTGATGCGAGCAATACATCGGCCACCAATCATTGATAATATTTACTTTTCGGCGGCGTGACTATATGCAAAAGAATTTTGTGTGTCAAGTAAGTTTGTGGAATCTTTATCGATAATCCTCACGCCTCTATGGACATTTGCTTATAATTCCGGCAAAGAGGGGCGCACGCCTCTCAGCACAAGATAGCCGGCTAAACCCGCCGTGAGTGAAGCAATTATGATGGCCATTTTGGCCTCGGCCTGCAATATTCCCGCCCTGAAGGCGAGGCCGCTGATAAACAGAGACATCGTGAAACCGATGCCGCCCAAAAGAGACGCACCATAAATATGGCGCCAGTTCACGCCTGACGGCAAGTCCGTAATGCCCAAGCTTACAGCGATCTTCGTCATAGCGAAAATACCAACCTGCTTGCCGACCACCAGCCCGAGAATTATACCTATGCTCACTGGCTCTAAGATCAAATCAATAAAATTGTACTCGACAATACGCACCCCTGAGTTCGCCAAAGCAAACAGCGGCAGAATAATAAAAGTGGTTACCGGCAGGAGGGAATGCTCCATCCTCTGCAGCGGCGCCTGTATCCAGCGCGCTTCGGCTTGAAGTTCCTGGGCGCATTGTTGTTGTGCATTGCTTTGGAGCACATGCTCGCCTGGAATGTCGTAAGACTCTATCTCTTCGATCTTGGCGCGTGCCCAAGTTACAAACTCAAGCGGTTTCATGCGCGCCTTTGACGGGATAGTGAAGGCTACCAGTACACCGGCAACAGTGGCATGTATGCCGGAGTGCAGAAAACAGAACCAAACAGATATGCCGGCAATTACATAAGGCAGTGGAGATTCTATCTGCAGATAGTTGAAGGCCACAATGATAAGCCAGATCGCAAGCCCGACGATCAACCAGCCCCAGAAAATATCGGATGTGTAGAAAGCGGCAATGACGATTACCGCCCCGATGTCATCGACGATGGCCACGGCGGCGAGAAAAACTTTAAGGTTAGTTGGAACCCTGGAGCCAAGAATCGCGAGCACGCCCAGAGAAAATGCGATGTCGGTTGCCATCGGGATGCCCCAGCCCCGGGCAGCCTCCCCGCCATGATTAATCAGAGAATAAATAAGTGCCGGTCCGATCATGCCGCCCAGAGCAGCAAAAATGGGAAGTGCTGCCCGCCTGACGGAAGATAGTTCGCCTACGATGATTTCCCGTTTAATCTCAAGGCCGACGACAAAGAAAAAAAGTGCCATAAGCCCATCGTCAATCCAGTGCAGAACAGACTGTGCGAAGTAGAAATCGCCAAAGGCAAGGCCGAATTCAAGCTGCCAGAGTTCCTCCAACATGAAGTGCAAGGGCGAGTTGGAAAGCAGAAACGCTGCCACGGCCGCACAAAGCAATACAATACTGCCTGAAACCTTGAGGTGGAGAAACTCCACAAAACCCTCACGCACGCGTTCATGCATGGCCCTTGCTCGTTGAAAGGCCTTGATGATAACCATTTTAGTCCTCCTGCAAAATATCTAAAAATGAAGCCACAGCCAATTGACAGTGCGGATAATTCCCTCTGTTATTAATGATCGCAAGATAAAATGAACATGTTTAAGAAATCTCCCCAAACCCCTCTTTAAAAAGAGGGGCGTCCCTCCCTTTTGTAAAGGGAGGCCAGGAGGGATTTTAAAAATAAAGGTCATATCCAATATGAAGCTTTTAATAATACGATTGTCTGGCAATAATCAAGAAGCAAGGCAAAACAGCCGTCGCAATCCCTTCGTAAATCAGGTCGTTAGTTTCAAATTTAAACTTTAGGAGGTGACGAAATGGAAAGTCAGTCGCAATCCCTTCGTAAATCAGGTCGTTAGTTTCTGCCATATCCAAGGGAAATCTTCAAACATGCCTTGCTTTCTGTCGCAATCCCTTCGTAAATCAGGTCGTTAGTTTCGAGAAAACGAGGGGAGAGGGAAATGAAAAACGGCGACATTATAGTCGCAATCCCTTCGTAAATCAGGTCGTTAGTTTCATCAAATGGGAATGTCATTGAATACAATCAACTTGACAATGGCACTTGGTCGCAATCCCTTCGTAAATCAGGTCGTTAGTTTCAATTTTTGAAAGATGCCGATGCAATAAAAAATTATCTTTGTCGCAATCCCTTCGTAAATCAGGTCGTTAGTTTCAAATTGACGGTTGGCGAATGTTTACAGGAATTAGGTCATATGAGGGTCGCAATCCCTTCGTAAATCAGGTCGTTAGTTTCATATACGCCCGGCTGCACAAAGAAGGAGGCTATCGCGTTGGCGTCGCAATCCCTTCGTAAATCAGGTCGTTAGTTTCAAACGAAAGGAGGGGGAAATGAAATTGTATCACCTGTCGCAATCCCTTCGTAAATCAGGTCGTTAGTTTCTTAGCGATGGGGAATTACAAGATCGAGCACCGAGAGGATTGCGGTCGCAATCCCTTCGTAAATCAGGTCGTTAGTTTCATAAGACCTCGCATCCAATGAGCCAGAGCACAAAGGCCGGTCGCAATCCCTTCGTAAATCAGGTCGTTAGTTTCTAAAGAAATGCCGTATGAATTAACTGTATCATTTTTGTCGCAATCCCTTCGTAAATCAGGTCGTTAGTTTCGTCCAAGGGCGATGAGAATGCTCATTGCGAGGCGGAGTCGCAATCCCTTCGTAAATCAGGTCGTTAGTTTCGATGCATCCCGGCCTACTTGAAGTGCTGGCCGAGAAGGGGAGTCGCAATCCCTTCGTAAATCAGGTCGTTAGTTTCTATCTATATCTCATGGTATCGCAAGAGCGACGGACAACGGGGTTATTAGTCGCAATCCCTTCGTAAATCAGGTCGTTAGTTTCTTTGGAGTGCGAATCGATCAGCTATAAGGGCTACAAAGGCGGTCGCAATCCCTTCGTAAATCAGGTCGTTAGTTTCAGGCACCTATCGCGTTGTTGTGCCGGCTGGAATATGTCGCAATCCCTTCGTAAATCAGGTCGTTAGTTTCAGCGGCCCTGTCTTTAGCTGAAAAATCAATGCTTTTACGCGCCATTTCCGCGAACCTCGTCTTCTAAAAACCGTCATTCGTTTTTCACCACCTTTCTGAATAACACTACTAGCCATTAACTTATTTAATTTATTTAATATTTTCCGCTTACGCGAACCTGACAGCCGACTTTTTTAAAAATATAATTATTTCAGAGTCTTATAATAATCAGCTCTTTTGCCGGCAGGTTCATGGTAATCAAATTACGAGGCAACCTTCACGCGTTTGGTGCCCCGTTTAGTAAACATAGTATTCTTGATCCGGGTCGGTAAACTGCCCCTGACCGATGATTTCTACAGTACCCGCGCATTTTTCACAAAGAGGAAAATATTTGACGCCGTCTACTTCAGCAACGATAATCTTTTCTATTCGCGCGCGTAATTCTTTAAAGGCTGACGCTGTTATTTCCACTTCAAAAATAGATTTTTGCACACGGACGCCATAATCAAGCATCGTTTTGGCCACACGGTTCAAGCGCCGTTCGTCAGTTATATCATAGGCAACAATCATATTCATAAGATTTCTTCTTCCTCTGACTAAACAGTTGTTAATGCAATAAATTCTTCCGGCATCTCCTTTTAAAAGCGGCCGACAAAATTCAGATGACCATATAATCTAACTGCGTCACTTTCAGACCAGCGCCGGAAAGAACCACTTTGTTGATGCAGCGGGTGCAAATCTTATAGATGCGGACCGAATCCGTGGCGATGTCCAAGTTGTCACGGCAATAGGTGCGAATGCGCTTGAGCGCTTCATCATCAATGTCGCATTCAAAAACAGATTTTTGCGTCCGCAGACCGAATTCCTTGAGAAATTTCCGCAGCTCGTTAAGGCGCTTGCCATCTGTGATATCATAAGTAATAAGTGTAATCATTTTTATTCTTCCTATCCCCAGTTTTCCCGATGAAAAGGAGGTTTTGGGGATGCATTTAGCAGTTATTTCAGCAGTAGAGGCTGATATACCTGTGCCTCGCCTTCGATAACTTTACGGTAATGACCGGCCTGGTAAACAAGCGCATCGGCATATGTCAGCGTGCGCTCGGCCGGTGGATAATAGAATTCGGTAGTAAGCTTCTTTTCGAAGGCATCAATCACTCTGGCGAAGGCTTCCGGATGCAGTTTGACGGGATACTTACCGGTCGGCCGCGATGCTGCCGCTGCATCATCCATCCGCTGTTCGGGTATATCAAACGCGACGGAATCGGCATCGCTGCCGGAAATCCAGCCGATGGGGTCTTTGCTGACATCAGTGATTGGAGCCAGCGGCGTTTCCTGCAAATCACCATCACCTTGGCGCGGTTTTTCCTCATAAAAGTCATCTTGCTGCAGAATCTTCAAATTGAACAGCGACAAGGTCAAGGAATCGGCAACGATCGTCCGAAATTCTTCCATCAGATCCAGCACCAGCGAGTAGCGGCCATAGTCAATGGCATGCAGAAAACCGGGATAGGGATCAAGACCGGCCACACGTACAGCAGCATACACACGGTTCATCAAGAAGGTATAAATCAGCGATAAAATGGAATTGACCGGATCAGTCGGTGGACGGCGGATGCGCCTGGTAAATCCTTGCTTTTCAATGAAACCGGCCGGCAATGCTTCAAAATACAAGGCGCTGGCGCGGCCTTCATAACCGCGAATGCTGTCCGTGGTTTCCGCTTTTTCCAGCAGCGGCAGCAAATCCTGAATCTCGCGCGCCTTGCGCCCGGCAATCTCGGCATTGCGGCTGCGCTTAATCCGCATCAGCAAAGTTGACATGTTGGCCATCTTCCCCGCCACAAGGGCCCGCGCCATCTTCAGCGTAAAAACATTATCGTCGAGCAGCGCATATTGCCGCTTGTGCAAGAGAACATTGCGCGATTCCGGCGAGGCAATGCGCCCCAGATAGCGCCCGCTTTGCGTGAGAAAAACGGTGTCGATTTCGTGCCGCATAATCTGCGCCAGCGCCCGATGGGTGATTTCCACGTTGCCGAACAGCACAATCTGTTTGAGCTTGTAGGTAAACAAAGTGTGATAGGTGGCTTCGCCTTTCTTGACAAGCAAATGCCGGCCTTCTTTAATAATACGCGCGCCCTGCGTGTTGACATAAACGACCATATTATTTCCTCCTTCCGGCGGGGCCTTTATATTGCACCCCGTGGGAAGGATTATAAAAAGACCACAAACCCGAAGCAAGAGCGGCAACGTTGCCGCGCCGGGAGGAGAAGGGAAAATACTTTTGGAGTTACGATATTCGGTTGTCAAAGAACAGTGTTGTTTTTCCTACAATTTAGGAAAATCAAAAAAGTCTTTCATCTGAACAAAATCGGTGACGGTATCCAGAATGCTCTGCGCAGCATGTGCGCTGACAGGCTGAACGCCATGCGCCAGAATAGACTTGTTACGCGCACTTTGAATGTTTTTTATTTCCTCTAAAAAATCAAAAAAACGCTGCCCCGCATCGTGACCGACGGCACGCAACACGGTAAATGTTGCTTGGAGAGGCAATTTCAGTATTTCGTGGTGAGGCTCGCCGTATTTGCGGATAAATTCATCGCGCAATTCCTGCGGAATTTTAGCCGGTTTAACTCTGTCATTGGAGCAGCCGATTTGTTTTTCAAAGCAAATTTGGCCATAGAGCTCCAACGCCCGATATAGACGGGCCGCCGCGTCATCAAAACTTTTGTCATCAATACGACGGCGCGCGTTGTTGATCAATTCCCTGATGAGCATGGGATGAAATTTCTGTATCTGGTTTGTTTTTTCAAGAAGGGTTGACAGATACTCAATATGGATTTGCAATTCCTTATTTAGTTGATCGTATTGCTCGCACGGATAATATTTCAGATACTGCTCCAAAGCAGATAGGCTCTTTTGCAGGCAATCAAACGCTTTTTTGTGTTGAAACTGATCCCAAAACAGAAAGCCATTAGCTAAGTGACGGATAAATTTGAAGGAGAGGGCAATTTGCAGCGGCAGTTCACGTTTACATAAATCGAGAATCTCAATAACAGCTGAGTAGCGCCTGGCATTGAACAGGGTGACGATCTGTCTTTTTTCTTCTTCGGCAAAGGCCGACCAGGGATTCATGTCGGCATACATGACTTCATGCCCGTTTTGCACAATACCCAGACCATCTTTTGACCGGGCATCGCCGCCGACATAATTAAAACCGTAAGAGTAGCCGGCGGTTGCCAAGAGGAGAGCAGCCGACATGACTTTGGTGCCACCGGTGTAATCCACAAGGATGTCGCTGTCCGGTATATCTGCGCGAGCGCATCTATCCACACAGCGCTTGGCAGCCCGATAACACTCATAAAGTGAATTGGGATTTTCCGTTATTTCGGTTTCAATCTTGATAGGCTTGTATCCTTCAATTTGCAGCACTTCGCCCAATTTTGTGTTCGAATCATGGGAGGCAAAAAAAATCAGCCGCGCCGGCCTATGTTCGGAAATGCTCTTTTTCAGGGGTTCAGGCGATCCTCCCAGGGACATGATCATCATTTTCATAATATTTCTCCATTAGCCGATGATTTGCTTTATGGTCCAGTATTTCCAGTAGGGCACTGCCTCAATAGACAAATTGTTTTTTTTCAAAGATCCTTCAGTGTTTTGTGTAATGACCAGCCCGCGCTTCAAATTGTGCCTGCTTAGAAAGGAAAAGAGCGGTTTAACATCCGCCGCTTTGACGTCTTTGCGGATTTTAATTTCCACCGGCAGCGGATCGGCCTGTTCTGCAGTTTTAATAATGTCGATTTCTTCGTTGCGTGGCGTGCGCAGAAAAAACCGCGGTTCAATTTGGTTGACAAAATACTGTTCCATCAGCAGAGAAAATTCGACGGACGGCTCCAACGCCATTGTAAAAGCAGTGTTTGACAGATAGGCCCTTTTCATCTTCTTTTCACTGGTCAGGAGATTGGGCGAGTAATTGTATAGTTTGTTCAGAAACAGCCCGTATTCCAGATAGCCTGTGTAGCTTGCCAGTGTGCGTGCATCTATTTTAAGATCGGATGACAGATTCTTGTAATCGAGATAAATGCCTGGTCGCGCGGCAATGATGGACAGCAGTTTAAAGAGTAATTCCGGTGACGCAAGGCTAAACGCCATGGGCATATCGACAAAGATGACCCGCTCCAGAATGCTTTCACGGATATACTTGCGCAGGATCATATCATTGAACCTGAAAGTTTCGATAAAGCCGCCGGTCTTTAGATAGTTTGCAAAGTGGCTCTTGATATCGTTTTCAAAAATGGCCTCGCGTTCGGCATCAATGGCGACATCCATGAAAGTTAGATATTCTTCGAAATCAAGCGGACGAATCACAACATCAAAAAACCGCCCTGCCAGACTTTCCCGCGCCGAGCGCCAGGCAGGAATTCTGGCTGAACCGGAAAGGAATATTTTAATTCGTGGATACATATCATAGAGTGTTTTAATTTGCGCCGGCCAATCCTTAAGCTTCTGAATTTCATCGAAAAACAGATAGGTTGGCGCCGCGGTCAGATCCGACTTCAAAATCTCCGTCTGATAGGTTTTCAGCAGTTCTTCGAAATTCAGACGCGCCTCGTCGAAGGAGTAATAAAAGATGCGATACGGAGCGACATTCCTTTTCAGGAGTTCTTCAATAAGCTGAAAAAGCAGAGTTGTTTTTCCAACACGGCGCAGCCCGGTGAGGAGAAGAATCTGACGGGTTTCCAGATAGGGGAGTAGTTCTGGGAAAACATTCCTTCTACGGCCACTTAAAGCCGGAGGCACCTTTGCGTCCCGCCACCAAGGATTGAATGTAATCAAATCCATATACAGTCCAATGTAGTTATTATATCAATTTAGTGACATTATAATGTAGTTATTATGCAAATTCAAATACTTTCTGCTGATATTTTTCAATTATCTGCTGTTGGTTTAAGCTTAATAAATCCTCGGTTATTCCCAGCCTTGTGGACAGTAACGTGGGCTTTCTGTATATGCGCTACTGAAACCGCGAAACCGCTTCCAATCGTTTTTTTACAATTGCCGGAAACGGTTCGGCCATTTGGGCAAGTTTGTCTTTGTCGATGGCGTCCCAATCCAGTTCGTCTGGAAACGGGACTTTTTTTCTCAAATACACCGTGTCGAGGAGCGCTTTTTCGGGCAAGGCCAGATTATAGCCGTTTTTTCCTTCGTAACCGCTGAACAACTGGGGTGCGAGACGCGAAAATTCAATCGTGACACCACCCCAAACGACATTACGCGACCGGCCCACCGCTGTTTGCAGCGTCAACACCGTGCAGACCGTCGGAGATTGCAGGATAATCCCATGACGGTTGAGCGCCCATTCACAGGAAACATAAGATGGCGTGCGCAGGAAACAGGCCAGCTCTTCAATGCCGGGCCGCACTTCGCGCAGGACGTTGATATAGATGCCGCGGGACACGCGCTCGACCAGCCCTTTAGCTTGCGCCCGTGTGAGAAAAACATTGGCATTGCGGGTGAATTTCTCCACATCGGTATAGCGAAACATCGGCGGCAGTTGCCTTAAGATGGAGACGGACGTCATGGCAGAGACACCCCCTTGGCTTTGATTTCGGAGAAAAGCGAGCGGGCCGCTTCCAAAAAATCTGTATAGTTGGTCTTCCGATGAACATCCAGCACCTCTGGCGGAAGGAAGCGCGATAAGTCCTGTTCGATAGCTTCCCGCATCAGGGCTTTTTCTTCTTTTGAAGGCTCGATGAAATATTGAAAGGAGCGCCGGGCGACAAAATCCGCCCGGTAATACTTCCATTTTCTTTCAATTATCTCCGCGATCACCAGCGTTTTCCGGACGGCATAAAGATACCAGAGATCAAAAAAGTCGCGGCCTTTTAGATAGCGCCGTTCCAGAAGGGCGCGCACTTTGTCGCTAAGAATTTCTTCAGTTGTTTCGGCGACGATAACGGTGTTGGCGCGCGGCACGCGGAACTCTCCGGAAGACGCCAGATACGCAACAGAGCCAAGCGACGAAAGGATGATATTTTGGGCCTCCGGGGTTTTACCCGGCGCCAGGCCTTCAAATTCCAGCTTGACGGAAATCTTTTCGCGCGTTCCTTCCGGGCGGAAGTCCGCAAAACATTTGACGGTGCCGCCGCGCGAACTTTTATCGCGAAGCGTCAGCGCGCCCATGCCGAAATGAGCGATCATCAGATTCTGCGTGCCTTTCATGACCAAGCAGAGAAGGGATGTAACCGCTTCCGGCGCAAGGGAAGTCACAAAATCCAAATCCTCCGAAAACCGGCTTCCGCCATAGCACCAGCGCAGCGCCGTACCGCCCTGAAAAATAAGATGGCGACTGTCTTTTTGCTGATAGAGCTGATGCAGCAGAATCAACTGCGCAATCTCCGCCTTGCGGATATAAGTTTCACGGTAATTTTTCATATACGTTTACGATATAATACATAATTGTATTTTAATGTAAATATATATTATCACGCCTACGGTTCCACCTTCACGATTTCCCAGCTGTTGCTGACCTTGCGGACGGTGACAATTAACTCGCATTACTACAGCGCCTTTGTTTAACCCAATAATGTTTTTAACTTTTCCCTTGCCTTGCTGCCTCTAAATTCTTTCCCCATAAATTCTTTAACATGTCTTGCAAATGCTTTTTTATCTTCATCAGAAGTTAAAGCCTTCAATACCTCATCTATCAATGATCCTATTCTCCCTGCATCGTTAGGTTTGATGTTATTAAACTTTTGGCAATATTTTTCCAGAAGGCTGGGTTCAATCTTTTCAACTTTCTTTACACTTATCTCTACCGGTTGAGTTTTTTCATTAATGTCAAATCTTCCATAACCAACCGCCGTTTTAGCCCCTACACCTTCTTCGGTTAATGCCCTGCTCAAGGCTTCCTTGACTTTTTGCTGAATGTCACTTTCTTTGCGGGCAATCGCACGAAATACAAAGACAGTGCCTTGCGCTACGGTGAGAAATTTCAAGGGATTTGGAGAAAGATAATCAGCCGGCGGCGCTTGCTTTCTTGGATCATAATAATCGCCATAGTGCGGGTTCATGATGTCTATATGAAGGTCAGGAACTTTTTCGGGGTAGGCATCGAGAAAAATGACACTGCCGCGTCTGTCTTGTTTTCCGAACATTAGGGGAATCAGCGTCCACTCTTCCTCATCATCAAATTTGCCTGTTTTTTCAACTTGGGGATTTCTCTTTTTCGCTTCGTCAACAATAGATAGTGTATGCGCGAAACGGACAATCCCTTTAACGCCGGATGCAGGAATATAAGGAATACCGAGGTTATGGTCAAAGACCATGCTTACCTCATGCGGGTGTGACTCACCGATTCCAGTGATGAGTGGACTTATGAGAGTTGCATGGAGGGTAATCACTTCATAATTACTTTTAGGAAAACTATCACAATAGGAGGCCTGTTCATCGTGCTTTTTACGTAGCAGCTCGGCTGACGACCTTTTCATTTGGTCGTAACGTTTCTGATAGAAGCCAACGACCTCTGCCACTTTTCCTGAATCATCACAGGCTTTAAAGTGATCTTTCTGATCATCCCCCGTCTTTACAGGAATAAATTTGTTATACCAGAGTCCAAAGTTACCCTTTGTCATGTTACTGGCTGCATTTTTTATGTCTCGTGAATACGGGTAAAAAAATGTTTCCTGTGGCATAGCAACCTCCTTATGACAGCTCGGCGTTGGCAAATCGCTTGATCCACTCCAGCAGAGCCAGCGCTTCATTTTGTGCCACTAGATATTTGGATTGATCAATCGAATGAAGCTCTTCCATAAAATCAGCATCGCCTTTTTTTGTCAGAAATTTATTCTCTTCGGTTAACCATCTTTTAACAGTTCTAAACAAAGCCGTATGTTTATCAGACCCCTTTGCCAGCCAAAAAGCTAATGTTTGGCCGAAGCCATTCTGCAGGATCATTGCCGGAGCGCCTGCCGAAAAGGACTTAAAATCCTTCTTTGCTTTTTCGTCCTTGTTTTTTGTTATTTCCAGCACTTGATTCAAAGCAAATTTTGCTCTTCTTTGGGCCATCGTATTCATTTGCCACCTCCCGCGATCCAATTCACTTTGCAAATCCCGCGACCCAGTGTCTCATCGCCACCGATTTGAATGAAATCTTTAATGACATCCTGAATGTGTTTACTCACGATTTCGGCCTGCGGAATATGGTCAAAGGCCGTGCGGCTGAAATAGACGACGGAATATAAAACGGAATCGGCGGGAAGTAATTCCTGATATCTCAAAGAGCCATCCGCTGCTGTTCCTGTATCGGAAGCTATTTTTATCTGCGTTTGAATTTCCGTGCAGTTTTCCACGGCGTATTTGAAAGTTTGGTCAGAGACCAGAAGAAGCCTGTCAAGTTTTGGAAATTCCTCTGGCATCGGATTGGCAACAGGTGCATTCGACACCGAAACTACCATATCCTCAAGGATCACATCATCTTTCAGGCCACCTGTCAGACATAAGGCGTTTTCTCCATTTACTGGTGGAATTTGGTCAATTGGTTTAGCGCCGGCAAATTCCAGATCGTTGCTCAAACGCTTGAGAACGGCCGGACAGGTAATCCAGACAAAAGGCGCAATATTGGAGCGCACGGGGAAAGCCAGCAGTTTCGCGTCGGAAATGGAAACGGCGCCGGGAATGTTTTCTTTATCTCTGTCCCAGCCATCCTGCGTGTCTGATCCGAAAAGAAAATTAATTTCATCTTTCTTGTCACCCGCAAAATCACGGTAATGCGCGCGCATGGAACCCTTGACGGCGGAAGCCTGAATGTGCGGCCAGTTGGTGTGACGTTCGCGCTGAATTGGCAAATCCACCGCCGCCAGTGAAGCACCGCTCCCCGCGTGAATCGGCGACACAGCATAAAAAACACAAAATGAAACACAGTTTTGATTTTTGTTCAGCATATCTCCCTCCTATAATTGAAGACATTGATCTTTTAGTTTTGCATTGATGTTTGAATTAAACACGGACCCTATCGGGAAAAATTCCTTCATATCTTTGTGAAATTCCTTGTCCATATTCCATCCGCCCAGATAGCGGATCTTCCCGGTTGCCACGCATGCGCTATTGGCTGCCGCATCGCCTTCAACAAGCGACAAAGACATGAACAGCCCTGAATTTCCATTCGGTAATTTCAAATTCGACGTTTTTTCATATCGGCCAAACCGCTGTTCCGCGCCCAGCGTCAAGATGCCGGTTTTTGATAACGGCAACTGCGAGGTAACACCGAAAACCAACTTTACGTCCTGTTTCAACCGCGCGTGAATAAAAGAATAAAGATGATGTTTGCGCGCGGTCCGGCGTTGCGCGCCATAATCCATGGCAATTCCCGTGTGCAGTTCTCTGACAAAAAAGGCGTTTTCCTTTTGGATGCGTTTTTTCCCTGCCTCGTCGTTAAAATCAGCTAAAGCAACCCAGAAACCGCCCAGAGGTTCGAGTTCTTTCCCTTTAGCCCACAACAGGCTTTTGCCCGAAGATGTTTTAATCTTGATGTCTCCGGAACAAAGGGGTTTTGCAACTGTTACATTGATTGCCGTGTCTTCATCAGGCAAATTATTCAAATCTTCCTTTTCAGCAAACCAGGTATAAGGACAGGGCAGCCATAAACCTTCATGTGTTTCAAACATCGGCCCGATAATTCCAAAAGGGCTTTCCTCTCCCGCTTTACCAATCGCATTGATGACGGATGCATCGCACGACGCCTTCTTGTATTCCGAAATTTTCACATCGTTTTGCACCAGCACCGTTGTGCGCAAAGCGCCCGCGAGCGTTTGCGGCGGAGGCGGAAAATTAAAAGTCGCCGTGTGGCTTTCCCCCATTACCGCGGGTTCCGCGCCGCGGAAAAATAATGTGTCCTGCGGTTCAAACCTGTACCATTCACTCATGATCCTCACCTCCCATAAAAGCGGCAATCTGCAGCGGCGCGGCGTCAAACGACGACATGGCATTAGGCTTCTTCAGCAAGACCAGTTGTTGTATCCATTCCGCAATTTCTTTTTGTTTTTCTTTCTCTTGATCGCGGCTTTGTCCTGACCGTCCCAGTTGCGCCTGGATAAGTTTATTGACGTAGTCTTCGCCCGATTTATCCGCTTTTTTTGTTTCTATAATGGCATCAAAACCGGGTTTGAGTTTTTCCAGCCGATATAAAAGCGAATGGGAAACCATTCTTTCGGTGCCGCCTGTTGACCCGGCAATGTTTTTCAAAGCGTCCCATGCCTTATCATTCCACTTTGCGGCAAGCAGGCGTTCGCCACCGCTGCGTTTCCGCAATTCAACAACGCAAGCGTCCCGATCAACCTTATTCTTTGCTATGTCATCAAGAAGAGTGTGCGCTCTTTTGATCATATGCGTGAGACTTTCTTTATGATGGCAGATCAAAATCGCGGCGGAAATGGATATCTTTTCGCCATAGCCAAGATTGATGGATAGTTTGCCCGACTGAATCGGCCATTTCTGATTTGTTTCAAGCCTTACGCTTCTTCCCTGCTCGTCGATGTGTCGGAATGCCGATATATAGTAATCGCGAATTTCCTTAGCTGCTGCTACAGCCTGTGAAACAGGCAAAAACGCGCACACGTCGTCGCCGCCCGCGTAAACGAGGCAACCGCCGTGATTCTTGATAATGCTTGCGACTCCGTAGACAGCAAAATCCCCCAGCGCTTCGGATATTGCCGCGTGAATCGCCGGAGTAATCAATCTCTGATCGGCCAAAAGCGATGTCCAGAAATCACGATAGGCTTTCGGGAAAGCGGGATTTTTAATTTTCTCCAGAATTACGGGATGAAGAATGTTTTCCCATTTTGCGGCAATGGTTTTCCCGTTGATGAGATCGCCCATTTTGTCGCCGTCCATCATCAAAACCGCATAGTATTTGTCTCTGTTTTTAAGCTTTTTCTCTTTGGGCGCTTTTTCGCCCGGAATACGTTCTTCGTCTTTATGCAACAACTGGGCCTTCCGCTTTTTCTCTTCCTCCTTTACTATTTCATTGCGGCGGTAATAATCGAACAGCGCCATTTCGGTCGTGGAGGGAAAACTCTTTATGCTGTTGAAGACGTCATGCAAAAGGTGGTCTTCGTGACGCTTCGGCTTGATGACGCGAGGCAAAAAACGTTTGACGGCGCAAACGGCACAAAGACGTTCTGTTTCTTTGATATCCGTATCTTCCGGTTCATCACCGCCAAGTTTTTTCCAGAACGACTCCGCATTATTCTTATATACCTTTGCTTTCTCTACACTGTAAGGTCTGCCGTGAAGAACTTCAAACTCACCGCACATCTGGCATTTTTCACCCGGTTCGGGCGCGCGCAGAACCTGCCTTGAAATTTTACCGGAAGCCAACGCCTTTTGCACAAAGCTATGGCTTGTGGAATAAAACGCACCGCGGCTGGCATTTCCATGATACTTTGAATCAAGAACTTTCTTTATAGCCTCGAAGTATTTGTTTTGTTTTTCCCAATCGCTTTTATCGAGAAGATTTACAATATCCTTCAAATTACTTATATCCAGCAGCGGCATTGCCGCCCAACGCATATCCCAAAAGTTTTTGGTCTGTCTGTCAAAGAGGCGCTTCAAATGTTCTTTTTCCTCCGCGCCGAATTTGTCACCGACATTATCGCGAACACATTGCGCTATATCGTCCCACCCGGTCTGTATTTCTTTTTTGATTTCACTGGCGATATCCTCGGCATTATCAAAAGGAATCAGGAAAACAAATTTATTGGGAAAACTCGCGATGCCTTTGGGATGTATGTTCCAGAGACGGGGTAGAAATTCAGGCGTGAATCCCCGCTTCTTTTGAAGATAAATTCCCATGAGCGGTTGATCAATAAGCGAGGGGTATAGAACATGGTCAGGTCCGAGATTTTCAACGATCCAGCGAATTCCTTCGAAGGCCAGCCACGACAAAATAACGGAACCCGCCCAATAATCGCGGAGCTTTCGCGCCTGCGAAATAAAAGACTGCACTGGCGTGATGGAAAAAACCATCATTCCAATGTTTTTGGCCTGCCCGATTGCGCCCATGCACGAGTATATTGCCGAGCAAAGTGCATTGTGTTGCCAGATGCTGTGATCTGGAAACCGCGAATCGGCGGGCATCCTGTGCCAGAGCGCCCCGAGTCCCGCGACATTTTTTTGCGCCAGAAGAAAACGCAAAACCAGATGGGTGAAAAGCATCCGGGCTTGGGCAAAATCCGCCTCATTGCCGGCAAATAGAGAGGCCAGATCGCTGCCGCCCGCAAACGTGCCCACAGTTTTTTTTAGGTATTCGATGGTCGCCGCGTGAATCTCCGCCGGTGATCGAAACTTGCCTTCAAGAGAAAGTTGCCCGTCTTTACCGCTGATCGGGTGCGTAATGACAGGTTTACTAGAGAAATCCACTGCACCGCTTTTACTTTCATTGGCGGCATAAGAAGGTATCTGACCGCGTTCGAAGCCCGCGGCCAGAGCGTCCGCGATTTTCCAGAATTCTTCATTGGGCCGCTGGGGACCAAAAACAGCAAGATAATCCGCCGCCCAGTCTTCATACCCCTTGATGTTAAACACTTTATCCACCGGGTCGTGCCACCACGCGGTGAACTTGTCATTCCAGTATGAGGTATCCGGTTTTGTCCAGGTCATTTGTCACCTCCCGCATTTATGACAGCTTCAATAAAATCAGGTGAGCTATCTTTGCCACGTCCCGCATTATCCTCAAAAGCTGTGTTCAAGATAGAAATAATCGGAATGTATTTTTGATCGTTTTTTTTAATTGAAACATACACAGGGGAAGCAAATCGTTTTTTCCCTTTTGCAAATCCTGTATAATCAGAATTATGATCGTGCGATGCTTTTCCAATACTTTTCAGTAAATTATGAAATGTATCATCGGGTTTACCAATTTTTATTTCTTTAAGATAAGGATAGTTGATACCCGTAAACATTCGTTTTCTTTTAACGACGTCACCATTATTCCTTGAGAATTCGTTAGGACAGATATTATTTATTAATGTGAATATATTTTCTTGATTTACTTCATTTTTGTATGATTCCTCTTCATTATTCACGATCCTGATACTGCCGAAACCCCTTCGGCTGCGTTTACCAATGCCGCCAAGCAAACAAAATAATTCAAAAATTGAATGATGTAGCTTTGAACCCTTAATAACGATTTTAAAACTGCCGTTTATACATTTTACTTTAAAATTTTTTGGTTTTGCATCATGGTGCGGTAGCGGTTGATATTCAATATTTGAAATTCGAAAATCTTCAATCGCCAAGGTTAAATTGCTTTTCCCGTATTTGTCACCTGCGTCACCAAACAGTTTTGATTCACTATCTCTGAGCATTTCTATGCTTTGCGGATTCAATGCCCGCCACCAGAACCGCATGGCCGCTTTGATGGGCGGCACACGAAGCTCCGCCTTTTGCGGATCAGCACCCCCAAGGAAAAGCGGCGTGACGACCTCGCATTCATATTCACGCTTCTCAATACCTTTAAATCTTGTGATATAAAACATAACAAACCTCCTCGGTTCCTATTGTTCGCGATCATTATATTCAAACATCATTATATTCGCCAGCGCGGCAACGTTGCCGTGATAAAAATGCTTTTAGACGATCAATTTTATCTTTTCCCGATCCATTTTAATGCCGTAGCGCGTATCCGGCCTTTTGCCGACGGCTGCCACTACCAATTGGTCGGCGGCCTGCACACCAAAAGCCTTTTGCATGTCCCTGCGAATTTTGCTCACATACGAACGCAATTCGTCTTTTTCCAACGCGCAAATGCCCTTTGCTTCAGTTACTCCCCCCAATTGCCGGTAAAGGCTGCTGATAGTATCCTGTGCTGAGCTGATTTGCCGGTAATCCAGGTAACAGGCCGTGCAGTTGCGGCAGCTTACCCGCAAAAGGCAACACTGCTGTTTTTGCCTGGCCAGAAAAGCATAAAGTGCCAGGCGTGAAGGCATCATTTTCAGATCTGTTTTTTTGTACCGGATTTTTCCCTGCGGAAGATCGATAATCAGCGGCTGCTTTCTTTCCCGAACAAGATGACGGAAAAGTTCGGTGGGTGTTTGGATGCGGCCGGTTTTCCCGTCTTGAGCCGCCGCCCGCAAAGAGATAAAGGGAATAGGCACAAGCGTAACTTTAGCGTAGCTGGTTTCTTTAAGCATTTTTTGCCCTCGCGCGTCTTGCAATTCCACCATGACGGGTTTTACAGGCGGGTAGTAAAAATCAGGGTGGCTTTCAAATTCCGGCGGGACCAGCACATGATAAATCCGATCCTGCGGACGGGCATATAACTGGGCGGCCACCATCAGACAGGCGCTCATGGTCTTGCGTCCGCCGGCAATGGAGAAAAAGACATTATCTTGCAGTTTCTGCGTAAAGCGATGAGCCAGCGTCAGGCACATTTTCAACAGCGCTTCATTTTCTTCCTGACCGGTGATGTCCTCTATCGGGTTTCCTCGCTCGTCGCGCAGGATATGAATGGTCTCTTGCGCGAAACGAATCGATCGCGCATCAATCTGATATTCTGCAAGATAGCGATAAAATTGGCCGTCAACCGGCGCAAGCAGTTTGGTGGTGACTGCGTCCCGGCCGATCCGGGTGGCGATAACATGAAGTTGATCGATTTGCATGCCGTCCTGGTGAAGGGCATAGAGCGTTTCGGTGATCACCTGCGGGCTCAATCCCGCTATGGCAAGAAGGATATTGGCCATGCTTTCTTCCAGAATGAATTACCTCGACAGAGCGCATGCCTGTCGGATGTTTCGTTAGGAAAAATTTACTGAATTCCCGCTTGAGCGGAAATGACGCTTATTTATTAATCGTCCAATAATAGAACCAATATCATGCAGCATACTTCTTGGTTTCATCTGGCAAGTATGAGCTGACGCGCGCCGGGTTTTTTTATATCGATCTTATTTGCCGCATAACCGCGCCGTGAAAATATTTGGAATTCGTAATCAACTCTCGCCACAGGGCATTGTTCTTATTAATGATCGCCAAATAAAATGAACATGTTTGAGAAATCTCCCTCATCCTCTCTACAAAAGAGGGGCATTCCTTCCTTTCGTAAAGGGAGGCCAGGAGGGATTTTATAAAAATGAATGTCATATCTAAGATGAGACTTTTAATAATTTTGCATGACTCTGATTTTCCCCAGTCCAAATGTTGTCTGTTTGCCGATATGGGTCTGTTCGCAAAACCGCAAAAGCGCCAGGTATTCCGCAAGCGGCCCTGTATAGGTAATTTGGCCGATCATGCCGCCCATCATCATGGCCTGCTCCTGGCGGTTGGAATAGCGCCGCCAGTCGTACCAGCTGATATGCGATTCTTTCACGGCAAAATCTTGAGCGCGGGCGACAAGACCGCGATAATCCAGGCGCGGTTCGCCTCCGCCATGGTATTCAAGAAGCGAAGAGGCGCGCCTGAGCATTGCCCTGGTTAGCACATGAAAAGGCAATTCGGCTTTGAACGAATTTTGATATTTCAAGCGCAAGGGAGTGACCAATTCTATGGTTATAGCCGCGTTTGCCTCCTGAGGAACATTTGGCGTCTCAATAAAAAGTTCCGAAAGCGCTTGATTCTTGCGGATCTTGCCGTCTGATTTGGCATAGATGATCTGCTGATCGACACTTACTTGCTGCAAATAAAAAGAAGCGCGTTTTTTGTCGACATGTTGACCGATGCCGATATGGCCCATTTGGTCAAAGGCATAAATGAAATAAGGAAGATTTTCATTGGCCTCTCCGAAAAGTAAAAGCGTGAAATCCAGTTTGTCACCAATATTGTAATGCGTCTTTTGATCAACAGGCGGTTCAATGACATAGGGATGCGGCGGATGGACAATCCGCTGGGGGCCGGAAGATGGACAAGGTTTGGCCGGAATTTCAAAAATTGTCGGATAAAGGCAGCGGTTAGCCAAAAGACATTCCGAGCAATCCTGTTTTTTCAAGGCGCAGACGACTTTCTTGAGAGCATGACCAAAGATGCCGCGCAGGGTTGAACCCTTGTATGGCGGCAGAACAGCGCAATCTTCAAAAACGCATGTGAAAACATATTTTCCGAATTTCAAAGCCAGCAACCATTTCCAGCCATTTTTAAAAAATTAACAACTTTTAGTTATTAAAGATCTCATATTAGAAACGACATTTATTTTATAAAATCCCTCGTAACCTCCCTTTAAGAAAGGGAGGGACGCCTCTCTTTTGTAATAATGGGATGGGGGAGATTTTTTAAACATGTTTATTCTATTTTTAAAATTAATAATATGAACAATGGAAGATAGTCAAGATAATTAACGTAAATGATTGATATAACGCATAGAATGTCTGTTAGACATGCCTCTTGCAGCCTGCTGAAGAATTGAGGACAGAGCGCATGATTCTTCATCGATAGTTCTTCTGTATTGTGTCTGCCGAATTCCCGCCTTGACAGAAAAGCTTTTCCTGCTTTAGATAGCAAAAAAACTAAGGACTTTTTTTTCATGTCCGGCATGGGCAAAATCTTCATTATTATCGGAATTGTCTTTTTCGTGATCGGGCTCGCTTTTCTCTTCAGCGATAAGATACCTTTTTTGGGGAAGCTCCCCGGTGATATTGTAATAAAAAAGGAGCGATTCAGCTTTTACTTTCCCGTAACGACATCCATTATCATCAGCATTGTCTTATCTATCATTTTCTACCTGTTCAGAAAATAGACATTTTCCTATTTATGAGCGCGGATTAAACATATGAGGGCAAATTGCAGCATATATCCTGATAGTTTTTTGCTTATCGTAATTTCCTGTTTTTTGTTTTCCGGGTGCGCACTTTTCTATCCCACCCAAAAGCCGATTAATACAATTTACTGCATGAAGGGAAAGGAGCCTGCCGCTACCCTGATCATTATGCTTCCCGGCGGCGGTGACCGGGCGGCAGATTTCAGAAAAAACGACTTCTTCAAAAGAATGGAACTTTCCGGTATCGGGGCTGATGCTGTCGCCGTCGATGCCCATCTGGGCTATTATTTCAAAAAAAATCTTCTCCCCCATCTCTATGAAGATGTAATCGTGCCGGCAAAGCAAAAGGGTTATAAAAATATCTGGCTTTTGGGCATATCTATGGGTGGATTGGGGGCGGTAATCTGCGCCCGGCATTACCCCGATATTCTGACGGGGCTGATCCTGCTGGCGCCGTTTCTCGGCTATCCGGCAGTGCTCGACGAGATTGATGCGGCCGGCGGGCTGGCCAAATGGTCTCCCCCGGCGACCATTGATGAGAATGATTACGAACATATAATCTGGAAGTGGCTGAAAGGTTATACCAATAGAAGTATGCAGCATCCTCGCCTTCTGGTCGGATACGGAAGCGAAGACCGGTGGGCCAAGGCTTCGGCCATTCTGGCGGAAATTTTACCGCAGGAGCAAGTTTATATGATTCCGGGCGGACATGATTGGGAGACTTGGGGCAGAATTTTTGACCGGATTGGGCAGGCCGAGATTACATTGAAATAATGCATGATCTTGAAAGCACCTTATTTCTGAACCAGGCGTCTGCATATTCGACCAGAATGGCTCACACATATCAGCCCTTCCGCTGCAAATTTAAGAGTTGATTTCTTTAATCATGTTGCGGGCGATAATCAGCTGCTGGATCTGGCTCGTTCCTTCGTAAAGGCGATAAACCCGCACGTCGCGGTAGAATCTTTCACAGGGATAGTCGCGAATGTAGCCCGCGCCTCCCAGGATTTGAACGCCGCGGTCAGCCACTCGTGTGGCTGCTTCGGAGGCAAAAAGTTTGGTGCAGGAAGCCTCGGTGGTGATTTTTTCCTTCCGGTCATATTTTCTGGCCGTCTCCAGCACCATGCAGCGGGCGGCATAAGCTTCCGCTCTGCTGTCGGCCAACATCGCCTGAATCATCTCGAACTCGGCGATAGGCTGGCCGAATTGCTTCCTGTCTATTGCGTAGCGGAGTGATTCTTCAAGAATTCTTTCCATCGATCCGACACACACGGCGGCAATATGGGTCCGGCCTTTATCGAGGACCTTCATGGCCGTAATAAAGCCTTTTTCCAATTTGTTGCCCAACAGATTTTCGGCGGGTACCCGACAATCTTCAAAAATCACATCGGAGATATGGGCGCCACCCTGTCCCATTTTTTTTTCGTTTTTTCCGATGATCAGACCGGGAGTCCCTTTATCGACGATGAAGGCCGATACACCCGGCGCTCCCTTGATGGCCTGGTTGGTTCGGGCATAGACGATATAGACGCCGGCCTCGGGCGCATTGGTGATAAAGCGTTTTGTGCCGTTGAGGATATAGGAATCGCCTTCCCTGATGGCTGTTGCTTTTACGGCGCCCGCATCGGAGCCCGCATCAGGTTCGGTCAGGCAAAAGCAGGCGGGCCATTCCCCGTTGGCGATTTTCGGCAGGTATTTGTTCTTTTGCTCTTCTGTGCCGTCTAAAACGATCCCCATGCCGCCGATGCCCACACTGGTCCCGATGGCGGAGCGAAAGCAGGGTGCGGCCTTGCATAATTCCATAATCACATTTACTTCTTCTTCCAGGGTCAAACCAAGTCCGCCGTATTCTTCCGGGATCGAAAGCCCGAAAAGACCCATATTTTTCATTTCGGCAATGATGTTGTCGGGAATATGGTCGCTTTCGGCAACTTCCTCTTCAATGGGAATCAAACGCTCTCGGACAAAGCTGCGTACGGTGTTCAGCATCACATTTAATGCCGTTTCATCTTTGATCATTTTCTTTTTCCCCTTTCTCCTCATAGAAGACGGACACTTTGTCGATCAACACCTGAAATCATTTCGCCTTCAGTTGGAATACAGCTTATAAATAGCAGGTGGCAGCAAAATTGTCAAAGTCCTGCGGACATTAAAGATTGGCTTTTTTTTGAAGTTGACAAACCAAAATCACCTTGACAGACGAGTTCCTGCTTTATACAATCAAAGCACAAAATGGAAATGATTTATTAGTCAATTCTCAGCAGGCAATATGGTTGTCGCAGCAACAAATCGTTTATCATGGATGAAAGATGATGTTGATGATGACGATGGCCTTGTCCAATGTTCCACTTATTCGCCCACCTTAAGCGGCTCAAAGGCGACTGCCTTGAGCCGGATCAAATTCGATACGACAGGAATATTTCATAAACTGCCGTCTTATCCACAGTAAACAAGGCATGATGATTGATTTTGCAGGAAAAAAGGGGAGGCCATTCCATGGCTCGGGTTGGTAAAATAAGGTGTTGGTCGTAACTTAAGGAGGAGAAAATTATGAGAGCAAAAAGCTGCAAGACAGGATTAGGCATTCTGGCTGCCGTTCTGCTGGCAATGTTTTTCATGTCCGGCGCATTTGCATCTGCCGAAGACGAAGTCGCCATTGGCGTCATCGGGCCAATGAAATTTTCATACGGAAAACATATGGGAATCGCCGCCGACATCGCCGTCGATAGAATCAATGCTGCCGGCGGTGTCAAGGTGCAAGGCAAGAAATATAAAGTTGTCGTGGTTAAAGTAGACGACAATGACTTTATGAGCATACCGGATGCTATTGGTGCCATGGAACGGCTTATCACACAAAACAAGGTCAAATACATCTTCGGCGGCTTCCGCACGGAAGCTGTTCTGGCCCAACAGGAAGTAGCAGCAGATCACAAGGTTCTCTTTGTTGGTTCCGGCTCGGTGCATGAAGAGCAATGCCTGAAAGTGGCGAAAAATTAC
>Ga0068714_10002294_pt1 | contig 25097 bp, 20 predicted proteins | sample MTBNYHSulfiMetaG_FD_62988 | JGI IMG/M metagenome (GOLD analysis project Ga0068714, IMG submission 62988) | Enrichment culture microbial communities from rom New York Harbor, USA that are MTBE-degrading - MTBE-NYH (New York Harbor Sulfidogenic)... | ecosystem: Environmental > Aquatic > Marine >... | reverse complement strand
GCTTCGATTCTGGCCAAAGATGATGAAAAAGAGATAGAGAAAATCGTCCAGACCATCGTCGACCCGGCGGGCACATTCTACAGGTTCAGCCTGCCGAGCAGCATCCTCAGACGCAAAAAACTGGAGGCGGTCCCATGAGCACAAACGCCAAGCGCATCACCATCGATCCCATCACCCGGCTGGAGGGGCACGGCAAGATCGAAATTTTCCTCGACGACAAGGGGGACGTCGACCGGGCCATCCTCCAGATCCCGGAACTGCGGGGTTTCGAGCAGTTCGCCGTCGGCCGGCCCGTCGAGGAAATGGCCCGCATCACCCCCCGCATCTGCGGCGTCTGCCCCACGGCCCACCACATGGCAGCCACCAAGACCGTGGACGCCGTCTTCCACGTCCAGCCCACGCCGACCGGCCGCATGATCCGGGAGCTCATCTACAACGCCTTCATGTTCGAGGATCACACCCTCCACTTTTTCTTCCTCGGCGGCCCGGACTTCGTCGTCGGCCCTACCGCGCCCAAGGGCGAACGGAACATTCTGGGCGTCATCGGCAAGGTCGGGCTCGAGATCGGCGGCCAGGTCATCAAGGCCCGCCGCGAGGCCCGGGACATCATCAATCATCTGGGCGGCAAGGTCATCCATCCGGTGTGCGGCCTGCCCGGCGGCGTCTCCAAGGGGCTGGACGAAGAGCACCGGCTGAAGTTTCTCGAGGTGGCCAAAAACACGGTCGAGTTCGCCCAATTCGCCCTGAAAATCTTCGACGACGTCGTCCTGAAAAACAAGGAGTACGTCGACCTCGTTCTGAGCGACGCCTTCACCATCAAGACGCATTACATGGGGCTGGTGGACGAAAAGAACAAGGTCAATTTTTACGACGGCGACATTCGCGTCGTCACCCCCGAGGGCAAGGAATTCGTCAAATTCAAGCCCGACCAGTATCTGGACGTCATCGCCGAGCACGTCGAGCCCTGGACGTACATCAAATTTCCGTTCCTGAAGAAAGTGGGGTGGAAGGGTTTCCTGGAAGGCCCGGACAGCGGAGTTTTCCGCGTGGCTCCCCTGGCCCGGCTCAACGCCTCGGACGGCATGGCCACCCCGAAAGCTCAGGCCGAATACGAGAAGATGTACTCCGTCCTGGGCGGAAAGCCCGTCCACAACACGCTCGCCTTCCACTGGGCCCGACTCGTCGAAGCGCTCCAGGCGGCCGAGGCCATGGTTCAGCTTCTCGAGGACAAGGCCATCACCGACCCCAACATCCGCAACATCCCCACCGCCGTCCCGGACGAAGGGGTGGGCATCGTCGAGGCGCCCCGCGGCGTCCTGATCCACCATTACAAGACCGACCCGCTGGGAATCGTCACCGAGGCCAATCTCATCGTCGCCACGGTGAACAACGCCGCGGCGATCAACATGTCCATCGAGAAAGCGGCCAAGGCCTTCATCAAGGGCGGGAAGGTCGACGACGGCCTGCTCAACATGGCCGAGATGGGCTTCCGGCCTTACGACCCCTGCCACGCCTGCGGCACGCACGCCCTGCCGGGCGAGATGCCTCTGATCATCGATGTTTTCGACAAGGACCGCAATCTCGTCCGCCGGCTGACCCGCTGAGCTTTCCCGGGGACGGCCGTTGACATGCGGCCGCCGGAATCCTCCTCCCGGATTCCGGTTGTCCTTTGAACGACCCGGAACCCGCCCGGAATTCATGCGGCGGCCATCGGCCGTTCCGGTTCGCCGGATGGCAGGCGCGGAAGAAAGAACGATATGATACAATCGGGATAAGAATTCCGAGACGGCCATGAGCGTGAAGGACCTTTCCCTGAGGAAAAAGCTCCTTGTCACATTCGTGGCCGTCATCCTCGCCGGCGGGCTGGCCTCCCTCCTGGTCGGCTCCCGGCTGGTCCGCGAAACGCTCATCGGCCAGGCGCAAAACAAGGTCAAGCATGACCTTTCGGCGGCCCGAATGGTCTTCGACGAAAAGCTGAACGACATCAGAGATCTCGTCGGCCTGACCGCCGCGAGGGAAAGCCTTCGGGATGCCGTTCCGCCGGGCCGGATCGACATCCTGTATCAATATCTCAACCGGGTCAGGAACGATTACGGCCTGGACATACTCAACCTCACCGACGCTTCGGGCCGCATTCTGGTCCGCACGCGCCGCCCCGAAGCGCCGCCCGAAGATATGTCCTCGGACGCGCTGGTGAAACGGGCCCTGCAGGGGGGGGGCCACTCCGGCGTCCAGATCATCTCCCGCCGGGAACTCCTCAACGAGGGGGAGGACCTGGCCGCGCGGGCTTACATGGACATTCTTCCCACGCGCATGGCCGCCGCAAGGGAGGAAACCGTGGAGACGAGCGGCATGATGCTCCGGGCCGCGGCGGCCATCCGGGACAAGGACGGCCGGATCCTGGGCGCGCTCTACGGGGGAATCCTCATCAATCGCAATTACGAGATCGTGGACCGGGTCAAGGAGCTCGTCTACAAGGGGGAAAGATACAAGGGCGTAGAGATCGGAACGGCGACGATTTTCCAGAAGGACCTTCGCATTTCGACCAACGTCCGGAACCGAAACGGCGAGCGGGCCGTCGGCACGCGCGTTTCCCGGCAGGTGAGGGAAGCGGTGCTTGTCGGCGGCCAATCGTGGATCGATCGGGCCTTCGTGGTCAACGACTGGTACATCACCGCCTATGAACCCCTCCGGAATCCGGAGGGATCGATCATCGGCATTCTCTACGTCGGCCTGCTGGAAAAACCTTACCTCGACACGGCCGCCCGGGTCATGTCGGCCTTTGTCCTGGTGGCCGGATTGTGCGTCCTGTTCCTCCTTCTGGTGCTCTTCGTCATCACCGGCCGAATCACGAAACCCTTGCAGAAAATCGCCGCGGCGACCGAGGAAATCGCCCGCGGCGACCTGTCCCACCGGGTCGAAGTGGAGTCCCGAGACGAGATCGGCCGCCTGGCCGATTCCTTCAACCGCATGACCGACAACCTCAAAAAAGCCAACGAGTCGCTCCTGGAGTGGACACGGACCCTGGAGAACCGCGTCGAGGAACGCACACGGGAGCTGCAGGAAGCCCAGGCCGGACTCGTCCAATCGGAAAAACTGGCTTCCCTGGGAAAGCTGGCGGCCGGCATCGCCCACGAAATCAACAATCCCCTGGGCGGCATCTTGATCTACAGCCATTTAACCCTGGAGGACACTCCCCAGGACAGTCCGGCCTACGAAAACCTGAAAAAAATCGTCAAGGAAACGACGCGCTGCAGGAACATCGTCCGGGGCCTTCTGGAATTCGCCCGGCCCAAGGATCCGGAGATGACCCTGACGGCCATCCCCGACCTCATTGAAAAAACGCTGGCCATCCTGGAACGGCAGGCGATTTTTCAAAACATCGTTCTTCGCAAGGAGTTCTCGCCCCTCCCCCGGCTGGTGGTCGACTCCTCCCAGCTGCAGCAAGTGTTCATGAACATCATCATCAACGCCGCGGAGGCGATGGAGGGTCACGGCACGCTCACCATCCGGGCTTCGGCCGACGAGGAGGCCGGATGGCTGAGCGTGGAATTCATCGACACCGGACATGGGATCAAGCCCGAGGACCGGGAACGGCTGTTCGATCCCTTCTTCACCACCAAGGAAGTCGGGAAGGGGACGGGCCTGGGATTGGCCATCAGCTACAGCATCATCAAAAAGCACAGCGGCAAGATTCTGGTTCGCAACGAGCCGGGAGGCGGGGCCGTCTTCACCGTCCTTCTGCCTTTGAACAGTCTGAGGGCCGCAGAATGAAGGGCGCGCCGGCGATCCTCCTTATCGACGACGACCCCACCGTCCGGGATTCCTGCAGCCAGGTTCTCGTCCGGGCCGGATATCGGGTGGCCACGGCGTCAACCGGCGAGGAAGGGTTGGAGCGCTTCGGTTCCGAGCCGTTTTTCACCGTTCTTCTCGACCTCAAGCTTCCCGGGATGGGCGGGCTCGATGTTCTGCGCCGGATCAGGGAAACGAGCCTCGAGACGCCGGTCGTCATCATCACCGGCTACGCCTCGATAGAATCGGCCGTCGAGGCCGTCAAGCAGGGCGCCTTTGACTACCTGGCCAAACCCTTCACTCCGGACGAGCTTCGCCTGGCCGTCCGCCGGGCCCTGAAAGGACGAAAAAAGCACATCGAGAACCTCTACGTGAAAAGGGAGCTCGAATCCCGAAGCGAGTTCGACATGGTCACGGGCCGGAGCCGGTCCATGGCGCGCCTCCTGGACGTCGTCAGTCAAGTCAGCCCCACCGACAGCACGGTCCTCATCATCGGCGAGAGCGGAACAGGCAAGGAGCTTCTGGCCAGGGAGATTCACCGCCACAGCCTCCGCGCTGACGCGGCCTTCGTCGTCGTGGACTGCGGCGCCCTGGTGGAGACGCTCTTCGAGAGCGAACTGTTCGGCCACGTCAAGGGGTCCTTCACCGGAGCCCACCAGACCAAGCACGGCCGCTTCGAGTCGGCCGACGGAGGGACGATCTTCCTGGACGAAGTCAGCAACATCAGCCTCAACATCCAGAGCAAGCTCCTTCGGGTCATTCAGGAGCGGGAGGTGATGCGCATCGGCGGCTCGCGGCCGATCAAAGTCGATGTCCGCATCCTGGCCGCCACGAACGTCAACCTCGAAGACCTGGTTCGGAAGGGGCGGTTTCGCGAAGATCTCTTTTACCGTCTGAACGTCGTCCCCGTCCTCCTTCCGCCCCTCAGGAAACGCAAGGAGGACATCCCTCTCCTGGCCTCCCATTTTCTGCGGAAATACGGCACGCGCGCCTCAAGGAACGTGACGGCGTTCTCGCCGCGCGCCCTCAAGGCCTTGCAGGATTACGACTGGCCGGGCAACATCCGCGAGCTCGAAAACACCATCGAGCGGGCGGTGGTTTTATCCAAGAAGGATATCCTCGAACCCCAGGATTTGATGTATTGCGGCCTGTCGGCCGGGGACGCGCGGCCGGGACAGGAAATGGGCGGCGGTTTCCGCAAGCTCGAAGACGTGGAAAAAGAACACATCCGAAGCGTCCTCCGCGCCCATCTCGGCAACCGATCGCGCACCGCCGCGGTCCTGGGCATAGACCGGAAGACCCTCTGGGCGAAAATAAAAAAATACGGCCTTGAGAGCCATGTGGGGAAAAACTCCCCATAATCATTTTTTCTCAGTTTTTCATTTTCCTTAAAGCCCACATAAAAAATAGAAAACAATACATATACACATTCGATATTTTTTTGTTGAATTCTCTTGCCTTAGGCATATTCCTTGCTCTAATTTATTAACTCTTCTTTTCATTTCGAACCGGCCGCGGCCGAGGCGGAAAGGACGCGGACCTCAAAGGAGGAACATGCGAATCGTCAAGCTCAAAAAAGAGTATTTTCATCCTTTCCTGGAAGTCATTTCCCAACAGGCTCAGCTCTGGGCGCCGGTGAAGAAGGGGGATAAGCACATTTTTGACCGCATCGAGGATTTCAACCGGATCGAGATGAAAACGACGCGGACTCTCCTTCCTCCCAAGAAGCTCATGGTCCCGCCCGCATTCAACACCTTCACCTTCACCTCGGAGGGGTATCGCGAGGACCTGTCCCACGTATCCCCCAAGATTCTGTTCGGCATCCATCCCTGCGACATCCACGGCCTGCTCACCCTGGACAAACTGTTCATGAATGAGTACGCCGACCCGTACTACATCAAGGCGCGCCAGAAAACGCTGATTCTCGGCCTGTCCTGCTGGCCGGACGAATACTGCTTCGCCAAATCCACCCGGACGCACATCATCGACGAGGGGTTCGACCTGTTTTTCACCGACCTGGAGGATTTTTTCCTGGTTTGGGTCGGCTCCAGCCAGGGCGACGACCTCCTGCGCATGAAACCCGATCTCTTCGAGGAAACGCTCAGCGATTCCGACATCCAGCGCTACATCCGCTGGCAGACGGAACGGGACAAGGCCTATCGGACCGAGGTCAATTTCATGGCCATGCCCGACCTCATGGAGCTCAAACATAAGGCCCCCTTCTGGGAAGAAGCTGGCCGGGCCTGCCTGGCCTGCGGTTCGTGCTCCATGGTCTGCCCCACCTGCAACTGCTACAACGTCATGGACAAACTCGCCTTGGGCGGGAAGCCGGGGCGGCGCCTCCGGCTATGGGATTCCTGCACCCTGGTGGAATACTCCGAAGTGGCCGGCGGCGAGAATTTCCGAGAGCACAAGGCCGACCGGCTGCGCCTGTGGTACACCCACAAGCTCCAAGCCTACGTCAGCAAATACGGCAAGCCGAGCTGCGTCGGCTGCGGACGTTGTCTCGTAACCTGCCCGGTGGAGATCAACGTCCGGACGATCGCCAAGGCCCTGGAAGGCGAAGATCCCAAGGCTTTTTGGTACAGACTCCAAAGCGAGGTGAAACCATGAACGGCGAAACACGCTGCCGGGAAGAAGGCAATCCCTTCCTCCCCCAGCCGGCGCGCATCGTCCGGACCTATCCCTTGACCCACGACGTGAAGTTCTTTCAGGTCCGCTTCCTGGATATGAATCAGGCTCTAGCCTTCAAGTACAAGCCGGGCCAGTTCGCCATGGTCTCGGTCCTGGGCGCGGGAGAAGCTCCCTTCTGCCTCTCTTCTCCGCCCTCCCGGCCCGGGATTCTCGAGTTCTGCATCCGGAAGGCGGGCTCCGTGACGAGCGCCCTCTTCGCTCTCAAGGAAAACGCCATGATCGGCGTCCGGGGTCCGTACGGCAACGGCTTCCCCATCGACCAGATGGCGGGCCGTGACATCCTGATCACCATCGGCGGTCTGGGCGTCGCGCCCCTCCGTTCGGTGCTGCTTACCTGCCTGGACAACCGCGATAAGTTCGGCAAGGTTTCCGTCCTCTACGGAGCCAAGAAGCCCTCGGAGATGATCTTCCGCGAGGAGTATTTCGCCCTCAAGGAACGTGGCGACCTGGAGTGCTATCTGGCCGTCGACGCGGACGATACGGGCTCCTGGACGGAGAACGTCGGCGTGGTGACGACCCTCTTTCCCAAGCTGTCCAAGGTCAACCCGGAAAACACCTACGCCCTCGTCTGCGGGCCGCCGGTCATGTACAAGTTCGTCCTCCGCGAGTTCGTCAAGCTCAACATCCCTAAGAACCAGATCCTCATGACCCTCGAACGCCGGATGAAGTGCGGCGTGGGCAAGTGCGGACACTGCGCCATCGATTACATCTACACCTGTCTGGACGGTCCCGTATTCACCTATTGGGACGTCCTCCACATGCGGGAGCTCATCTGAGGAGGCGGCCATGAAAAAAGACAAGCTGAAAATCGGGATCTACGAGCTGACGGGCTGCGCCGGGGACGCCCTCCTCATCCTCGACTGCGAGGATGAGATCATCAACATCTTCCATGCCGCGGACATCCAGTCGTTCCTGATGGCCAAAAGCGACAACATCGACGGCGCGCTCGATGTCGCCCTCGTCGAGGGCTCAGTCAGCACGGAAAAGGACCTCAAGGAGCTTCTCGACATCCGGAAACGGGCCAAAGTGCTCGTGGCCATCGGGTTGTGCGCCTCCGTGGGAGGCAACCAAGCCGCGTTCCTCAACCCCCGGGAATGGGAGGAAAACCTGAAGAAGGTCTACGGCCGGACCGAGATGACCCACACCAAACCTCTTCATTCCAAACCCCTCAACGCCTACGTCAAGGTCGATTATTATCTGCCCGGATGCCCCATCGACCGGGAGCAGTTTCTCTCGACGCTCACCCGTCTCCTGGACGGGCATCCCCCGGAGCTGCACCGCTTTCCCGTTTGCGTGGAGTGCAAATGGCGGGAGAACGACTGCCTCCTCAACCGGGGCATCCTCTGCCTCGGCCCCCTGACGGCCGCGGGATGCCGGGCGGTCTGTCCCAGCCACAACCTGCCCTGCGTCGGCTGCTGGGGACCGGCCGAGGAGGCCAATCACACGGCCGAGTATCAGCTCCTCCTGGATAAGGGATTCGACCGGGAGATGATCCTGCGCAAGATGTCCACCTTCAGCGGAACGGGCATCGCCGATTTCGCCGCCCGCATCAGAGGAGAGAAGAAATGAAAACCATCAGCATCAGCCACCTGGCCCGCGTCGAAGGGGCCGGCGGAGTGACGGCCACGATCGACGGACAGGTCGTCACCGATGTCAAGTTCATCATCAACGAAGGCCCGCGCCTTTTCGAGCGGCTGACCATCGGCAAGACTCCCGAGGAGGACCTCAACATCGTCCCCCGCATCTGCGCCATCTGCACGCTGTCCCACCGCTTCGCCGCCCTGCGCGCCCTGGAGAAAGCCCTGGCGATCAAAGAGCCGGCGAAAGTCTCGCTCCTCAGAGAACTCATGCACCTGGGGGAAATGATCGAAAGCCATTCCCTGCACGTCTACCTTCTGGCCCTTCCCGATTACCTGGGCTATCCCAACGCCATCGCCATGGCCTCCAAGTACGGCTTCGAGGCCAAGGTCGGCCTGGAGATGAAGCAGTTCGGCAACCACATCATGAAAACCCTGAGCGGCCGGTTCGTCCACGGCGAGAACCCCGTTCTCGGAGCCTTCGGCCGCTACCCGACCCGCGACGAGCTCGTGTTCATCAAAAACCGGGCCGTGCAATTTCTGCCCTTCGCCCTGAGGACCGTGCAGCTCATGTGCGAATTGCCCTACCCCGAAATCCCCGAGTCGGACACCCTGTTCATCTGCTGTCACCCCGCGAACGGTCAATTCGGGTTCATGGGCGACAAAGTCATCCTGTCCAACGGCGAACTCATCGACGCCCAAGAATACAAAAAGGTCACCAATGAGTTCATCGTCTCTCACTCTTACTGCAAGCGCAGCCAATACGACGGCAAGCCTTACTCCGTCGGAGCTCTGGCCCGAATCAACAACCTGGGCGAGAGGCTGGAGGGAGAGGCCGGACGCGCCTTCAAGAAATATTACAACGCCCGCTGGAAAAGGAACCCCCTGTTCAACAACGCCGCCCAGGCCCTGGAGATTCTCTACAGCTTCGAGCGCATCCCCCAGGTCATCGAGGAAGCCCTCAATATGCCCGACCCTGAGCCGGTCGCCTGGGGCCGGGATACGGGCAAAGGCGTCGGGGCCGTCGAAGCCCCGCGGGGTCTCCTGTTCCACGCCTACGACATCTCCGCCGGACGCATCGCCCACACCGACATCGTCACCCCCACGGCTCAAAACGCCGAGGACATTGAGCGCTACTGTTTCATCGCCGCCCAGACGCTCTTGAAAAAAGGCGAAGAGGACAAAATCAAGGACCGCATGGACCTCGTGATCCGCGCATTCGACCCGTGCATCAGTTGTTCGGCCCACATGGTTCAGGTCAAACAGGCCCCTAACGGAGACTGGAAAAACCGCCTCAAGGAGCTGGCGTCCGGGGGGGACGTGGTCTTCGTCGGTCTCGGCCGCGAAGACCGGTCCGACGATGCGGCCGGCCTGGAGCTGGCCCGCCTCCTCAGAGAGCGCGGCTCAAAAGACGTCTGGCTGGCCGAGGAGCTGTCGGGAGATTCCGCTCCGACCGACGGCGCTCGGCCGCTCGTTTTCCTCGACGCCGTGGATTTCGGGGAAAAGCCCGGCAAGATCTGCCTCCTGCCCATGCGTTACGTCCTGTGGAACTCGTCCCTGAGCCATAGACTGGCCGCCCTGACCGGGCTGCCCCTCGATTCCAAGCGGCTTCTGGAGGCCCATCTTCTGGGCATCCAGCCGGCCTCGATCGCCCAAGGCGACCCGATTTCGGCCGAAGTGCGGGAAGCTTTGAACGGCGTTCTGGAAATTCTCGGCAACTGACGGAGCGACACTTTCTCGGGAAAGGAGTCTCGCCTGGTGAGTAAGGCCCAAGCGGATCAAGGCTCTCTTTCTCATTTCTTGTTTCCCGCCGGATCGTCCGGCATGGACGTTTCCATTCGTTTTCATCCTGCATCCATCCCCAATGACCGGACGATCCACTTCTTAAAACAACGGGAGATTTTACCGGCGTTTGAGGAAAAATTCCCCAACACTCTTTCCCGTGAAGCGCCTCTTACGGCAGAAAGCCTTGATATCCGGAAAAAATGCGCCGGTTTTTTTGGCATGTCGATTGCTTTTAGTGGGATATAAAAGCAGAACTTCATGAACCCGCCTGAAAGACGCCTTCTGGTCATCGAGCCGGACCCTCGCGTTCGCAAGACGCTGGCCGAAGCCTTGAGAGACGCAAGTTATGGTCTTGAAACGGCCCGAAATCTCTCGGAAGCCATAAAAAAAATTCCCGGCGGCGGTTTCTCCTGCCTGGTCATGGATGTCGACCTCCCGGAGATGAAGGGTTATGAGGCAGTGCCCGTCCTGAAAAACCTCGATCCGGGCCTGAAAATCATCATGACCACCCGCCGCAATTCAAAAAAGCTGGAAGCCCGCGTCCGCCGGGAGGACATCTTTTTCTATTTCATCAAATCCTTCGGATACGAGGAATTGAAGCTTGCCGTTACGAGCGCCTTCAATAAGAATAAGGAGGATGAAACCATGAGTCATGAACCCAAAATCCTGGTTATTGACGACGACCCGGACTTCCGGGCGGCCGTCACCCCCATCCTGAAGTCCGCTTTGTACGAGGTCGTCACCGCGTCTTCCCTGGAGGAGGGGAAAAAGACGATCCTGGCCGAGAAGCCCGACCTCATCCTGCTGGACATCATGATGGACAGCCTGTTCGACGGATTCTCCCTATGCAACGACATCAAGACTTCTCCTGAATTCCGGGAGGTCTGCGGGACGCCGGTGATCTTCTGCTCCGCGGTCAAAGAAATGGCCGGCAGCCGTTTTCAATTCAAAGGCGACGAGGAAGGGCTGGCCGCGCCCGACGATTACATCGACAAACCCGTCAAGCCCGACGACCTCCTGGCCAGGATCAAGAAGCTGCTGAAGAAGTAGCCCCGGGCGAACGTTCCGGCCCTCAGCCGGCTGTCATCGCGGCTGTTTTCATGTACAATGGAGCTTTAAACCGGAAGAACAGGCGGTTTTATCCGGCCGGAAATGCCCGCTGAGATGAAGAAAACATGAGGGCCGAAGTTCCGACCATTCTGGTCATCGACGACGAGGAGTCCATGCGCGACTCCTGCAGCCAGATCCTTCTCAAGGACGGCTTCCGGGCGGAAACCGCCGAGAACGGCGAAATCGGGCTGAAAAAAATAGAGGAGCTCGATCCCCGGCTCGTTCTCGTCGACCTGAAAATGCCCGGCCTGAGCGGCTTCGAGGTCATGGAGCGCGGCCTTCAGCACAACAAAGACCTGGTTTTCGTGGTCATCACCGGCTACGCCACCGTGGAGTCGGCCGTGGAGGCCATGAAAAAAGGGGCATACGATTTCCTGCCCAAGCCGTTCTCGCCCGAGGAGCTCCGGATCATCATCCGCCGCGGACTGGAACGGCGCCGCCTTCTTCTGGAAACCGAAATCTTGCGCCGGGAAAAAAAGCTGATGGAAGAGAACTTCGTGACCATGGTCTCCCACCAGCTCCGCAGCCCCCTGGTGGCCATCCAGCAGTACTTCGAAGTCATTCTCGCGGGCATGGTCGCCCCCCTCGACGCGGGCGTCAAGGACATGCTGACCCGGGCCGCAGAGCGCTTGACGGGCCTCCTGCAGCTCATCAACGACTGGCTGGACCTCTCCCGCCTGAGCCATGTCCGGCTCAGGGACAGAATGAAGACCGTCCCCCTCCGCCCCCTGCTCGACAGGCTGGTGAAGTTCTGGCGGCCGGTTGCGGCCGAAAGCGGCGTGACGCTTGCCCTGGGAAAAACAACGGGCTCGGATCACGCCTGGGGCGAAGAACAAAGCCTGGAGGAGGTCTTCTCCAACCTCATCAGCAACGCCGTCAAGTACAACCGGCCGGGCGGAACGGTCGAGGTCGAGATCCGGGAAGAGGACGACGGCGTGGCCGTCAAGGTCCGGGATACGGGCGTCGGCATTCCGGCCGAACACTTGCCTCACATATTCGATCAGTTCTACCGGATCAAGCGCACCGAGGACCAGAAAGCCAAGGGAACGGGTTTGGGTTTGTCGATCGCCAAGAAAATCACGGAATCCCACGGCGGCCGCATCGGAGTCGAAAGCGTGGAAGGCAGGGGGTCGACCTTCACCGTCTTCCTTCCCAAAGAAAAAAAGGAGACGGGCCATTAAGGGCGGGAAAACCCTCGTTCTGGGGCTAGGCAACGACCTCTACGGCGATGACGGCGTGGGAATCGAGGTCGTGCGTCGGCTGAGGGAAGAGGCCGCCGCCGAGCCGTTCTGCGACCCGGGACAAACGGTCTTCGAGGAATGCGCGCTCACGGGCCTGGCCCTCCTCGACGTCATCACCGGCTACGACCGCCTGATCATCATCGACACGATCAAGCGGCCCCGGCCGCGGACCGGCAGGATCAGCATCATGAGGGGGGAGGATTTGAGGTCTCTCCCCGGACCTTCGCCTCACTACGTGTCCGTTCCCCAGACAATCGAGATCGGCCGAAGCCTCGGCCTGCCTGTCCCGTCGGCGATCATCGTCGTCGCCGTCGAGGCGAAGAACATGCACCGCCTCGGCGAGGGGCTCACGGAAGACATGAGGCGCTCCCTGCCGCGCATCATGGCCGCCGTGAGAGAGGCTCTGAAAAACGCCGCCGCCGGCAAAAAAATCACGGGCCCGGCCCGCGGCTCTCGAGGACGGCGCCCATGAAACGCAAGGACGTGGCGGTCTACGAGGACATCCTCAAGACGAACGTCGCCGCGGCCGCGGAGGTCCGGCGCCGCTTCCGGGAGCGGGGCGTTCTCGTCGTCAACCTCATGAGCTCTCCGGGGGCGGGAAAGACCACGCTCCTCGAGAGGCTGATCGACAGGCTCTCGCCGCCCGGCCGCCTGGCCGTCATCGAGGGCGACATCGAAACCGAGCGCGACGCCGAGCGCATCCGGGCCAAGGGCGTCCCGGCCTGGCAGATCCAGACGGGCGGCGCCTGCCATCTGGAAGCCAAGATGATCGGCCGGCTCCTGGAGGAACTGCCTTCCGACCTGGACTTCCTGTTCATAGAAAACGTGGGCAATCTTGTCTGCCCGGCCGCCTTCGACCTGGGCGAGAGCTTGCGCGTGGTGCTGTTGTCCGTTCCCGAGGGTGACGACAAACCGAAAAAATACCCCAAAGCGTTCCTGACCGCCCAGGTGCTCGTCCTCAGCAAGACGGACCTTGTCGGCCTGTTGCCCTTCGATCCCGAGCGGGCCCGAGGCGAAGCGCTGGAGGTCAATCCTTCCCTCGATGTCTTCCGCGTTTCGGCTCTCACCGGGGAGGGTCTCGACGACCTCATCGCCTATCTCCACCGCGCGCGGGCCGGGCTCGCCGCCGAAGACGGCCGCCATGCATGAGATGTCGCTCATCGCCGGGCTCTTCGAAATCCTCGAGGAAAAAGCCCGCGAGCACAAAGCCCGCAGCGTCACGGCCGTCAGGCTGAGGGTGGGGAAGCTCTCGGGCGCCGTGCCCGAGCTTCTCGTCACGGCGTTCGACATGTACAAAAAGGGGACCCTGGCCGAGGAGGCCTCGCTCGAGACCCTCGCCGTGCTGGTCAAAGTCCGCTGCCGCGCCTGCGGACTGGAGTTCGAGGTCGACGACTACGTCTTCCACTGCCCGGCCTGTGAAGCGGCCGACCTCGAAATTCTGTCCGGAACCGACCTCCTCGTGGAATCGATCGAGCTCGAAACCGGGGACGAGGCGCCGGCCTGACGTTGTTCCGACTTCCTAGGCCTTGCCGTCGCGTCCTGTCCGTTCCTCGCCCGGCATGTCCCCCGGACGTTGTTCCTTAAGGTGAAACACAGGGGGTTTCTCGTCCTGCGTTCCGAGAGGAAGAACGCCGCGAGGAATGGTTCCCCGCGGATTGGAGAGACGCCGGTCCGCAGTCAGCTGATCTCGCCGGTCAGATAAGCCCTGGTGCGGGAGTCCCGGGGCCGCTCGAACACCTTCTCCGCCGGGCCGTGCTCCACGACCTCGCCCAGGTAAAGGAAGACGACGTAATCGGCGATGCGCTTGGCCTGTCGCAGGATGTGCGTCACGACGACGACGGTGTAATCCGACTTGAGGTCGACGAGGCGCTGCTCGACGTGTTTGGAGGACTGGGGATCGAGGGCCGAGGTCGGCTCGTCGCCCAGGATGATGCCGGGCTCGGCCGCCAGGCCGCGGGCCAGACATAGACGCTGCTGCTGGCCGACCGAAAGCTGAGAGGCGGGGGTCGCAAGGCGGTCCTTAACCTCTTCCCAGAGACCCGCCAGCCGCAGGTAATGCTCCACGGTGCGGGCTAGCGTCCTCTTTTCTCGCAGGCCGTGGATGCGGGGGGCGAAGGCCACATTGTCGAAGATCGACATGGGCAGCACCTGGGGTTTCTGGGAAAGAAGGCCCATTTTCCGCCGGATGTGGGTCACTTCGACATCCGGTCCGTAAATATCCTCGCCGTCGACCAGGATTTGGCCCTCAATCCGGAGGCCCTCGGAAGGATCGAGCAGCCGGTTGAGGGATTTGAGGAGCGTCGTCTTGCCGCAGCCCGAAGGACCGACGACGACCGTGATCCGGCGGTCGGGGATGTCGAGGGTGATGTCCTTGAGGATGCGCAGGCTCCCGTGCCGAACGTTGAGCCCCCGGATGTTGATGTGCGTCCTGAACTCGTTCATGATTCTCCCCTCCTCCTACCGGATGGCGTGCTTCGAGTATTTCCTGACCGCCGCCCGCGACACGAGGCTGATGGCCAGGATCAGGATGGTCAGGACGGCCGCCGAAGCGTAGGCCCTCTCCCGGACCTCGGGGAAGGGCGTTCCGAGCTGGAAAAAGATGGCCAGGGGCAGCGTGGCCGCCGGCTGGAGAAGCGAGGTCGGCACCCGGTCCGTGAATCCGGCGGTGAACAAAACCGAGGCCGCGTCTCCGATCCCCCGGCCGAAGGCGATGAGCACGGCCGTCAGGATGCCGGGCAGGGTTTGGCGGACGACGACCCGGAAGGCCGTCTCCAGGCGGGTCGCGCCCAATGAATAGGCGGCATCCGTAAGGTCGCGGGGCACGAGACGGACGACCTCGTCCATGGCCCGGCTCATGATCGGCAGTTCGAGCAGGGCCACGGTGATGATGCCGGCCAGAAGCGAGGTCCGCAGACCGATGAAGACCATGAACAGGAAGCCGAAGGCGCCGTAGACGATCGAGGGAACGCCCCACAGGACGTCGAAAGAGAACCGAATGACATCGGCGGTCCGGGAGCGGCGGCCCGTGTAGACGTTGATATAGAGAACGATGGGCAGGCTGAGGAGAAGGGCGAGAAGCGTCGCCCCGCCGGCCAGGTAGAGCGATCCCAGGATGGCGTTGAGGATACCGCCCTCTTTGCCCAGGTAGAAGCCCCCTTGGGGCGTCCGGAAAATCATGGACAGCTTAAGGGCCGGCAGGCCTTTCCAGACGATCGTGGCCACGATGAGGACCAGGCAGCCGGCGACGAGGAAGAGAGACAGCCCCATGAGAGCCTTGAAGGCCGTCTCCTGAATTTTGCGCCTCCGCCACCAGCCGGGGCTCTGCCGGCCAAGGAGATCGAGCCGGCTTCCCGGAACATGGCCGTATCGGCGCGCTTTCGGCCTTCCCGTTTTCCGGCCGGCGGTTCGGCTTCTCATCCGCCTGCCGTCCTCTCGGCCCGGACGAGAATCATCCGAGCGGCGACGTTGAAAGCCAGGACGACGAGCAGCAGGACCAGGGCGGCCAGCATCAGGGCCGAGTCGTAGAGCGGCACGGACATCATTTCCCCGTAGTTGTTGGCCAGCAGCGCCGGAAGGGGGTAGCCGGCGTCGAAGAGGGATTTCGGAACGCGGGGGATGTTGCCCACGACCATGAGCACGGCCATGGTCTCGCCGAAAGCGCGCGAAAGGCCCAGGACAACGGCGGCCACAATCCCATGACGGCTCTTGCGGAGTACGACTTTTTTCGCGACTTCCCAGCGATTGGCCCCCAGGGACAGGGCGGCATCCCGCAGGTCTTTTGAGACCGAGGAAAAAACTTCCAAGGAAACATGGATGATCGTGGGGAAAACCATGATGGCCAGGACGATCCCGCCGGCCAGGATGCTGTAGCCGCTCGAGTAGGTCCCGAAGAGCCGGGCCGCCCAGGCCACAAGGGGAACGATCATCAGGACGCCCCAAACGCCGTAGACGACCGAGGGCAGTCCGGCAAGGAGATCGATCATCGGCCGGGCGGCGTTGCGTATCCGTCGCGGCGCGTATTCGGAAAGGTAGACGGCGGTGAGCAACGAGATGGGAACGGCGATGACCATGGCCACAACGGTCACGGCCAGCGTTCCGGCCAGGAAAGCCAGCATGCCGAACTCTCCCTGGCTGGGCTTCCAGGTCGTGCCGAGGAGCAGCCGCCCGAGAGGCTTGACCGCCAGGATCGCCCGGGCTTTCCAGAAGAGCCCGAACAGCATGACGAACACGAGAAACCCCGGAACGAGCGTCAAGCCGAACATGAACCGCCGGGCCACAATGTCCTTGACCAGCCGTCTTTTCCTTGAAGGATCGGGATCGCCCGTCTTGTGGACAGCCAGAACATCGTCCGTTCTCTTCGCTTTTTTCGCGGCTCTGTCGCTTCTGTTTGGAAAGCGAAGAATCATTCAGTCATCCCCTTCCCAATGACGGGAATCCGGGCATGCTGTCTTTCAGCCTTAGCGAAACGCGCCGGGCACAGGGCCATTTTCGTGAACTCATGTCTCGGCCCCGAGTCATGAATCGCGCTCCGAAGCCCGGTCCCCGATCAACGCCAGCTGGCCTTCGATTCTGTCGGCCGCCAGAGGAATGTATCCCGCTTGGCGCACGAATTTCTGCCCCTCGGAGAGAACCCACTCCAGGAATCGCCTGACCACGGGGCGGGAAGGCCTCCCCTTGGTGACGAAATAGAGCTCGCGGGCCGGCGGAGAGGGATAGGCGCCCTTCTCGATGGCGGCGATGATCTCGTCCCGGCTGCCGAAAAAGTCCTCTTCCGCGTCCAGGCGGCCGTTGCCGTTCCAATCCACGGGGATGACAACCAGCCCCTTCACCGGCTTCAGGGTGGAAGCGTCATAGGCGAAGTTGATATTGTTGTACCCCACGGCCAGGGGATCGCGGATGACGGCGTCGGCCAGCCCCGGGTCGCTGTAAACGGCTATGCCCAGGAGGTCCTCTTGTTTCTTGCCGAAGAAAGCGGCCCATGTTTCGGCCGCCCCGCAGGCGTCCGAACGGGTGAAAACATGAACATCGGCTTTGGAACCGTTGGCCAGGACGTCGTTCCAGGTCTTCGCCCGGCCGGTGAGGAAGATCGCCTCGAATTCGCTTTTCTTCATGCCCCGTCTCAGGAGATCTTTGAGAAAAGGGTTCCGCCCCGAAACGGTGGGGACGACGGCATCCTTCGTGACGGCCAGGGCGAAGGCGCCCCTGGCCGTCTCCTGGGGATGAATGTCCCGGGAGACCATGCCGATATCGACCATGTTCGACAGGGCGTCGGTGATGCCTTTGCCCGCGCCGCCGGCCTGGATGTCGATGCGCACCCCGGGGTGCGCCTTTCGAAATTCCTCGGCCCACCTGACGGCCATGGGGTAGAGCGCCCAAGCGCCCGAGAGGCTGATCGTGCCCTTGAGCTCAGCGGCCGCCGCCGGGAAGGGGGCGCGGTCGGAGCGGCCCGAGGCCGCCGAAGCCAACGCGGCCGCGAACAAAAGAAGGAAGACCGCCGCCGTTTTCCTCACAATCCGGGTCAACACATCCCGCTCGGCTCTCGAACCGGTCGGAGCGTTCCTCATGATCTTCTCCTCTTTTCCGCGCACCCGGCGCGGGCTTTCGGTCGCCGTCCTTTTTAAAATCCCGCCTGGAGCAGAGCCAGGAACGCGAATTCCGACGGAATCCCCGACTCCCGGCCGCTCCGCCACTCGAGGTTGAGCTGGAATTTCGTCTTGGGAGCGAAAAAGGCATTGAGCCCCAGAGTCCAGGTTTCATTCCCGCCCGGCGTCAAGGGACCGATCGTGTCCACGGAGTCGAACCTGGCGACCGCCTGGAGCTTGTCGGCAACCAGGCTCACTCCGAATTGAACGTATCCGCCTCGCTTGGACGCCTCGCCGTCCCGGGCCAGGATCCATTCGGCCTTGATGTCCGCCCGCGACAGTCCCGCCTCAAGCTCCATTCCGAAGCGGTCGCGGCGCTCCGGCGCCTCCCCGCCCGCTGCCGACGAGCGGCCCCGGTATGCGGAAACGCCCAGCTTCAGACGCCCCAGGGGGGCGAGTGTCAGGCGGGCGGCCAAGTCCTTCCGCCTGTCGGCGTCGGCCCTGTTGATTCCGGAGCCGTTGAACAGCCCGGCCGAGGCCTCGAGAACGCCGGCCTTGTACTGGACCAGGGCGCCGATGTCGCGGCCCGAGGCGCCGATATCGCGCCCGGGCGAAAGGGCCAGGACGGAGGGCGGCAGAATGATCGTCTCGTGATCGGATGCGGACACCAGACTCTCCCGGCTGAAGGGGACCTTGAACTGCCCCAGGCGCAAGGTCCCGCCGCTGAAAATCGAGAGGTCGATGGCGGCCTCGATAAGGACGGGGATTTTCACGGCGTCCACCGTCGCCTTGAAGCGGATCGATCGGGAGACGGGGCTTTCGAGCGACAACCTGGCCTTCGAAATGGCGAAGGAATCCGTCGCCTCGCCGACGCGGCTGTAGAGGACTTGGCCGAATCCCGTAAGCTTGAGCGGGGCCGAAGCCTTGACGGCTTCGGGCGGAGTGTTCGCCGCCCACAGCCTTGCGGCCATCGCCAACCCGAACAAGACCGCTGAAACCGGCGCCGAACGCCGGGAAGCAAATCGTCCGGCGCTCATGATTTCCCCCCCTCCCCGGCCGGCAGGGAGAATGAAATTATATCGATATGCTCAACTGATTTAGTCAACTATCAGCTCCTAAAAAAATCATCCTTTTCTTTCCCGGCTCCCTCCGCCGGCCGGAGTCCGACAGGCCTTGCGGGCCAGGTCGGCGAAAGTCGTCCTCTCCAGGATCCGGGCCACGGCATCCCGGACGTCCTTCCACAGCCAGCGCAGGCCGCAGGTGGCCTCCAAGGGGCAGACCTCGTGGGCCGTGACCGAAACGCAATCGATGGGCGCCAGGGGACCGTCCATGACCCGGATGACCTCGGCGACGGTGATCTCCTCTGGCGGCTTGGCCAGCTGATAGCCTCCCTGGGGACCCTTCCGGCTCCTGAGGTAGCCGGCCCGCTTGAGGAGAAGAAGGATCTGCTCCAGAAAGCGCTCGGGGATATGTTGGGCCCGGGAGATGTCGCGGATGTGGAGCGGCCGACGGGGCCAGTTCAAGGAAAGCTCGAGCATGGCCCGGCTGGCGTATTCGCCCCTCGTCGAAAGCCTCATCTTCGGCGGCCTCAATAATAGTCGATAAATTCAATTGACTAACTATCATAATGACGGACCGCCTGTCAAGCGGCCTTTTCTCCCGCCGGCAATTGGTCTATAGTAATGCTTCGCCGAACATGAAAACGCGCCGCCTGTGGCCACGGTTCCTCGATCTTCCGCTGCGGGTCAAGTTTTTCCTTAGTTTTCTAGCGGTCATCTGCTTCGGCGGCGTCGTGTCGCTCTATTTCGGTACCCGGCTCGAACACAAGACGATCTTCGATCTGGCCCAGGCCAAGGTCCGGCACGACCTTTCCTCGGCCTGGACGGTCTACACCGAGCGGCTGAACGACATCCGTGACATCGTCCGTCTCAACGCCGCGCGGGATTCCGTCCGCGGCGCCCTCGGCGGCAGGGACCTCGCGACTCTCCAGTCGACCCTGGACCGCATCCGTCACGAGTTCGGCCTGGACATCATGACCCTGACCGACGCCCGGGGCCGCGTCGTCTTTCGGCTGCGCAATCCCGACGCTTCCGGAGACGACCAGTCGCACGATCCCCTCGTGCGCCGGGCCCTTCAGCGGGCTACGGTCGCCGGGACGGAAATCATAACCCGCGAGGAGCTGCTCAAGGAGGGTGAAGACCTGGCCCGAAGGGCCCTTCTGCCCGTCAAGCCCACGCCCATGGCCGTTCCCCGGACCGACGAACGCGAGGAAAACGGGATGCTCCTCAAGGCCGCCTCGCCGGTCATGGATGAAGACGGCGCCCTGCTGGGCGTCCTGGTGGGCGGCATCCTCCTCAACCGCAATTACGACATCGTCGACCGGGTCAAGGACATCGTCTTCAAGGGAGAGCGCTACAAGGGCAAGGAGATCGGAACGGTGACGATCTTTCAGAACGACCTCCGCATCTCGACCAACGTCACCGATGAGAGCGGCGGCCGAGCCGTCGGGACGCGGGTCTCGCGCGAGGTCAACCAGACCGTCCTCCGGGAGGGACGACCATGGATCGGGCGGGCGTTTGTCGTCAGCCACTGGTACATCACCGCCTACGAGCCCATCCGCAACATCGACGGGCGCATCATCGGCATGCTTTATGTGGGCATGCTGGAGAAGCCCTACATCGACCTCCGCAACCGGGTTATGCTGACCTTCACCGGAATCGCCGCGGCCTGCACCGCCCTCCTCCTGCTGCTGATGTACATCATCATCACTTCGGTCATCATGCCCCTGCGACGGATGGTGAACGCCACCCAGCGCATCGCCCAGGGGGATCTCGACCACAAGGTCGTCCGCAACTCCCAGGATGAGATCGGCCAACTGGCTTTGTCCTTCAACCGCATGACCGACAAGCTCAAGGAGGCCAACGAAGGCCTCCTTCAGTGGACGCGCACTCTGGAGGGCCGCGTCGAGGAGAGGACCGAGGAAGTCCGCCGCATGCAGGACGTCCTTGTCCATTCGGAAAAGATGGCCTCTCTGGGCAAGATCAGCGCCGGCGTGGCCCACGAGATCAACAATCCCCTGACCTCGATCCTCCTCAACACCCACCTCATGCTGGAAAAAATCGAGCCCTCGCATCCCTTCCACGAAAGCCTGGGCCTCATCGCCGACGAGACCACCCGCTGCTCCCAGATCGTCAAAGGCCTCCTGGAGTTCGCCCGCCAGAACCCGCCGCAGAAGGTCAAGACGGACCTCAACGCCCTGCTGGAAAAGACCGTGGGCCTCCTGGAAAACCAGGCGGCCTTCCAGAACATCATCATCCTCCGGAATCTGGCCGAGGACCTCCCGCCCCTCTGGCTGGACAAGACCAAAATCCAGCAGGTCTTTTGGAACCTGATGATCAACGCCGCCGAGGCCATGCCGCGGGGGGGGACGCTGATGATTTCCAGCCGCCTCGCGGCCGACGCGCCGGCCGTCGAAGTGCGGTTCACGGACACGGGGACGGGCATCCCCCCCGAGATCTTGAACAAGCTGTTCGATCCCTTCTTCACCACCAAGAGCTCGGGCACCGGCCTGGGGCTGGCCATGTGCTACGGCATCGTGGAACAGCACCAGGGGAAAATCACCGTCGAAAGCGATCCGGGAAACGGCGCGTCCTTCACCGTCAGCCTGCCTATCGAACACGAAGGGCAATCCTGATATGATAGACAATCCCTAGGGAGGCATTCATGAACGCATCGTCCAAAACCCGCATTCTTGTCGTCGACGACGAGATCACCGTCTGCAAGAGCATCCGTCAGGCCATCCTTTCCGAAGAGGTCGAGGTCGACACCGCCCTGAGCGGCGAGGAGGCTCTCAAGAAAGACGAGGACTCTTCATTCGACGTCGTCATCACCGACCTGATGATGCCCGGCATCAGCGGCCTTGAGCTTCTCGAGCGCCTCAAGGTCCGCCGTCCGTCCGTCAGCGTCATCATGATCACCGGTTACCCGACGATCAAGACCGCCGTCCAGGCCGTCAAGATCGGCGCCTTCGACTATCTGCCCAAGCCGTTCACGCCGGCCGATCTGAGGAGCCTGGTCTCCCGGGCCCACCGAAAAGCGGGCGGCGCCGGGGAGGAGCTCGAGAGCCAGAAAATGCCCGCCGGCCTGTATTACATGCTGGGACACACCTGGCTCAAGTTGGAAAAGGGCTCGGCGGCCCAGGTCGGCGTGGTTCACGAATTCGTTCGGCCCCTGCCGCCTCTGAAACATGTCGAGCTCCCGGAAAAGGGCTCATTCCTCACCCAAGGGGAAATGTGCGCCAAAGTCATCGGCGAAGACGGCCTTGTCCATCGCATCTGGTCGCCGGCCGGCGGCAAGATCATCGAGGTCAACTCCAAGCTCCATGACGAGCCGTCTCTTCTCAAGACCTCGTCCTATCACAAGGGCTGGATCTTCCGCCTGGAGACAACCAACCTGGAGGAGGACATCAAGGGCCTCATCCAGTCGAAATGAGGAGCCGGGCCTCCGCGGGTTCATGGCGTCCCATTTTCCGACCCCTCCCCGCCCCGGGGATATCGCCGAAGAGCTTTCGGAAATCCTGAACGATTTGGACCGCCGCCGGGTCCTTTATCTCGACCGCTCGGGAGGATGGGCCGAAAATCCGGTCCCTCTCGAAGACCGGATCGTCCATCATGCCCTCTTCCGCCTTCCGGACTTTGCGAAAGGCGAAGGGCTGGCGCCGGCCGCCGTTCTGGCCCCTTTTCTCGCTCCCGAAATCCGCGGGGCCCTCGTCTCGCTGGGGGGGATGAAATCTCCGGAGCGCGAGGCCGCGGGCCTGATCCGCGGCCTCGGCATCGTGCTCCGAAAAGAGGTCCGGAAACACAACGCCCGGCGCTCCGTCCCGGACTGGCGGCGGGAAGAGGCGAGGCGCCGGAGGGCGGATCTCGTCCGCCTGGCCGAAGAGGAAGCCCGGCTCGACGACCTCCTGGGAGCGGAGACGAGGGACCGGATCGAGGAGATCCTCCGCAGCCCGGAGCCCGCGGCGGAATTCTTCAACGCCCTCGTGCCTCTCGCGGCGGAAGAGGACAGGATTCTGGAGGAAATCCGGGATCTCCGCCGCGGGCTCGAGGATCCGGAACGGGCGGAGGAGGCGGCCGGCCGCCTTCTCGAAAAAATCCAGCCCTCCCTGGGCATCGTCACCAACACATCGCCCGCCCTCCTCCTGCCCTGTCTCGGGCTTCTGGCCGACAAAAGCCTCAGCCCGGACTCGGGTATTCCCTACGCCGCTTCGGTTATCCTCAGCATTCTGCGCGATTCGCGCTCGACCGCGGGTCTGCTCCACGCCCTGAACCGCTTTCCCCCGTCCTGCTCCAAAATTCGGGAAAACATCATCTACACTCTCGGCTGCCTCCGGGAGGCGGGCGCCGTCCCGGCGCTCGCCGAACTCATCCTCGGACCCGATGAAGTCCCCGGCGAAGGCGGCCGCATCCGCCTCCTTGTCGAGCAGAAGGTCGAGGCCGCCTGGGCTTTGGGGAAGATCGGGGCGGAAGCCGTGCCCGCCCTGCCCGCCCTGGCGCGCTGCGCCGGCCATGACTCCCCCGAACTCAAGACCTGCGCGGCCTGGGCTCTGGGCGAGGTCGGCCGGGCGCAAAAAAAAAATCTGGGAGGGCTGGACGCCGACGTCGTCATCGCTCTTCTCACCCTTCTCAAAGTCAAGGACAGGCAGGTCTACGAAGAGACGGTCGGCGCCCTCAGAAAAATCGACCTTCCCGAGTTCGTCCATTCCCTTTATCTCTACCACGCCGGGGCGGTCAACCTGCAGGGGCTGCTTCCGGCCCAGCGCGGATTGTACGAGCTCTCGGAGACTCTCCATTACCTGATCCGCTCCAAGGGGCGGGCCATCATGGCCGTCACCGGCGACTCGGGGACGGGGAAGACGTATTTCTGCCGGGCCATCGCCGGAGGATTCGGCGATCTTCGACCGGGCGACATCCTGTACCTGATGCGGGACAATACGAGAGGCCAGAAAGTCTTCAACCGGATCCTCGGGCTTCGGTGGCTGAAAAAAAACATCGACCCGGCTTACCACCACGACTACCCCCTGAGCGAGGAGGAGGACGATCCCCGCGCTTTTCTCGACGGGTTTCTCGAGGCCAACAAGCACAAAAAACTCATCATCCTCGACGGCTGCCGGGACCGGGATTATTTCCAGCGGGTGATCGACACGTTTTACGAACGGGGCGCCCTCGACCTTGACGTCACCTTCCGGACGGCGTTTTCCACCCGGCGCTTGAACCTCGAAGAGCGCGAAATGGCCGTCGAGAGCGTCAAAACACACCTGGCCTTCCTAGAGGAGCCCATCCTGGAGGACACGCCTTTTTACCGGGAGGGCATCGTCCTGGTTTACGACTTCGACAACTCCGTGGGCGCGCGCCTCGACCGGGACGAAACCCTGGAGCTTTTCGACAGGCAAAAGATCGAATCCTGGGGCGGCCTCATCCGCCTCGGCTCCTTTGACCGGGGAAGACGTGAGTGGCCGGCGGCCTCCTCCAGGCTCGAACTCGGAGCCGAGAAGATCTCCCGCCGGGAAGCGGCCGCCCCAAAGGCGAAAGTCCGTCCCTTCCGCCAGCAGGAGCGGCACGTCCGTCCCCTGGTGAACGACAATCCGGAGTCCGAGCCGAACCTCCTCGAAACGTTCCCGCTTGAGGGCCTGTCCGCCGACAGGCTGAGGCTCTACGCCCGGAACCAGGTGGCCGGGACCTCCGAAGACGGACGGGCGTTCGTCCTGAGCTTCATCGACAACCGGCTTATTCTCGCCCCCGGCAGGGAACAAAGAGCGGGCGCCCTGGCGCTCCTCGGCCGGGACCTGGCCGTCCTCTCCGAGGGGGGGGGCCTGTCCCTCGTCTCTTTCGAACGCAACGACATCACGGACTTGGGCGACGGCGGGCCGGCTGCGCCGGCCCTGTCCCTCAGTTCCTCGGGCCGGACAACGATCGCCTCCGGGCACGAGGACGGCTCGGTCATGATCCGCGACCTCGAGGAGAGGGAGGTCCGGGCTTTCGACCTCGGCCGCGGCGCCGTCCGCGCTCTGGCCTACGACCTCAGGGGCCGGGTGTGTGCCGGCACGACGGAGGGGTGGCTTTTCAGGCTCGATCCGCAATCGGGGAGAGCGGACGTCGCCAGGTTCGAGGGACAAAACGTCGCCCTGATCAAAACCTTCCTCCGGGACAGAATTCTCGTCGTGACCGAAACACGGGCTGAGGCGCGGGGAGCGAACAGCATCCACCTCCTCGATCTCGAAGCGGGGGCGCTGAAGACGATCGGGCTCGAGCCCGGAA
>Ga0068714_10002293_pt1 | contig 25119 bp, 22 predicted proteins | sample MTBNYHSulfiMetaG_FD_62988 | JGI IMG/M metagenome (GOLD analysis project Ga0068714, IMG submission 62988) | Enrichment culture microbial communities from rom New York Harbor, USA that are MTBE-degrading - MTBE-NYH (New York Harbor Sulfidogenic)... | ecosystem: Environmental > Aquatic > Marine >... | reverse complement strand
TATAAATTTGCCGTGTGATCATTTTATTGGGGGCTACCAAGCTTTTACCTCTACATTCCACCCTATTGCTGAATGGCTGTAAACAGGATCGCCGGATCTAATAATGAGCTGGAAGAGAATCAGCCTGCGCGCCAAAATATTCATCATTTTGACCGGATTGGTGCTGACCACGCTCCTTGGCGGTTCAGTCACAATGTTTTTGGTCTATCGCATAGGGCTTCTCAGCAATTCCGTGATCAATCATGACATTGTTGCTCTGAATGCCGCCCAGGAGCTTGACTCGGCTCTAGTGATGCAGAAGGGCCTCCTTACCTATTATTTCCTGGACGGAAATCCCGAGTGGCTGGACCAGCTGGAAAAGCATCGAGCCACTTTCGAGGAGCTGTTGAAAAAAGCCAGGGATTCCTCCTACACCCAGACCCAGCGGGACATCCTCAACCAGATCGATTCAAGGTATATTCGCTACAGTTATATGCGCGACCAGGTGATCGCTCTTTACAAGAAGGGCGAAAGAGATTCCGGGTATTCGCTGCACCAGGAAATTCGCCCGCAGTTCTTAGCCATTAGGGATTTGACGGATCTCTACAAAGCCGTGTATGAACAGCACATTGCACAGGCACGCAGCCTGATGGGATCGAGGATCGCCTTCATTAACACTTGGCCCTGGTGGCGATGCCGCTTGCTCTTATCATGGGCCTGCTGCTTGCTTACATACTGATGCGGCAGGTCCTGCAGCCCGTCCGCCAGCTGGCTCTGGCCGCTGATCCCGGCAGCGATAAGCATTTGGATTCCGATGAGATAAAGGCACTCAGCCGGCGTGTCCACGATTTGATTGAAAATGTGGACCAAACCCAAACGAAGCTCAAATGGAGCCACGAGCACCTGCTGCAATCAGAGCGGTTGGCCCAGGTGGGGAAGCTGGCAGCAGGTGTGGCCCACAGCATCCGCAACCCTCTGACTTCCGTGAAGATGCGGCTTTTTTCGCTGGAGCGGACCCTTGATCTTGTGCCCAGCCAAAAGGAAGATTTTGAAGTAATTTCGGATGAAATTCGACATATCGATACCATCGTCAGGAACTTCCTGGAATTTTCCCGTCCGCCCAAACTGAAAATGCAAACAGTCAGTCCCTCGGATGCGGTGGACATGGCGCTTCAACTGCTGCGGCATAGACTGGAGTCTTATGGAGTTGAAGTGGAGGTGAAAAGGGCTCGGCGCCTTCCGCAAATTTCGGCCGATCCTGAGCAGCTTAAAGAGGTTTTTGTCAATTTGCTGGTCAATGCCTGCGAGATGATGAACGAAGGGGGCTCCATCATAATCGAAGAGCGGGAGCGCAATAAGGAGCCGATAGGGCGATCGCTCGTCATAAAGGTCTCCGACAACGGGCCTGGTATTCCGGAGTCGATTGTGGACAAAGTATTTGAGCCTTTTTTCAGCACCAAGGAAGAGGGTACGGGGCTTGGGCTCAGTATTGCCCATCGCATTGTGGGGGAGCACGGCGGCAGATTGGAAGTCGAGGCGAAAGAAGGACACGGAACGACTTTCACCATAACTTTACCGTTCAAATGTTGAGATAGACCGAAAGGATTTACAGGATAGTTGTGAGCACGATTCTGATTGTTGATGATGATCCCCAGTTGCGGCAGAGTTTCGAGAAGCTGCTCAGCGGCGAGGGTCACAAGGTACAGACGGCTTCAAGTGGAGAGGCCGGTCTGGCCAGCGTGAAAAAACAGGTTCCCGACCTGCTCATCATGGACGTGCGGCTGCCCGGCATGAGCGGGCTTGAAACTTTTGCAGCCATTCGCGAGGTAGAACCGAAACTGCCGGTCATAATAATGACCGCATTCGGTACAACCGAGACCGCCATCGAGGCAACCAAAATGGGAGCCTTCGATTATGTGCTCAAGCCTTTCGACATTCCCGATATTTTGTCGTTGATCGAGCAGGCGCTCGATGCCGGACGATTCATGCGGTCGCTGGTGGAAATGGATGTGGCTCCGCAAACGGCCAAGACGGATGCGATCATCGGGCGCAGCAAGGCGATGCAGGAGGTTTACAAAGCGATCGGTCGAGTGGCCCCGACCGATGCGACAGTTTTGATACGGGGTGAATCGGGCACCGGTAAAGAACTGGTTGCCCGCGCACTTTACCAACACAGCCTGCGGGCCGATAAACCTTTTCTGGTGATCAACTGTGTGGCGATCCCCGAGACGCTGTTGGAAAGTGAGCTGTTCGGTTATGAGAAGGGCGCATTTACAGGCGCGATTGCCAGACGTGTGGGGAAGATCGAGCAAGCCAATGGTGGAACGGTTCTGCTCGACGAGATCGGTGACATGCCGTTCAGCATCCAGGCAAAAATACTGCGCCTCCTTCAGGAAAAAAGCATCGAACGTCTTGGCGGCCGCGAACCGATCCCGGTGGATGTGAGGATCATCGCCGCCACCAATCGCAACCTGGAAGCGGCCCTCGCCGACGGCCGGTTTCGGGAGGACTTGTACTATCGTTTGAAAGTTGTGACCTTATGGCTGCCCCCTCTGCGCAGCCGGCCGATTGATATCCCTTTGTTGGCCGAGTATTTTCTTGCCCGCTTTGCCGATGAAATGGATATTGACAGCCCCGGCATGACCGATGCCGCCAAGAATATCCTCACCAGCTATCACTGGCCGGGCAATGTTCGCGAGCTTGCCAATACCGTTCAGAAAGCCCTGATCTTTAGTCGCGGCTGCCCCATTTGTCAGGAGGATATCTCCCAGGCAATTTATGGCAGAACCGGTGAAGCAAAGAGCCCGGAGGAGGGATCTGATGAGGCGGTGCGCCAATGGATTCGCAAGGCCCTGGCGAGCGGTGCCAACCAGAACTTGTTTGATTCGCTAATGGATCGACTCGCCAGTACTATAATCAATGAAGCACTCATCCTGACCGGTGGGAATCGCAGCCGCACCGCAAAGCTTCTTGGCATTTCCCGGCCTACTCTCCTTTCCAAAATTGAAAAATACCGCCTCAAGATCGAGACTTCGGTTACCAGTGACTGACAACGCCTTTTGGGGCAAGGAGGAAAATAGATGCAATACCTGACGATTCCCGGTACAGATCTGTGCGTTTCCAGAATATCCCTGGGCACTTGGGCCATTGGCGGGTGGATGTGGGGCGGCACCGAAGAAAGAGAATCTATCGAGACCATTCACGCTGCATTGAACAAAGGGGTTAACCTCATCGACACGGCCCCGGTGTACGGCTTTGGAGCTTCGGAACAAATTGTCGGCAAGGCGGTCGAAGAATACGGCAAACGAGGTGAGCTCTTCCTCTCAACCAAGGCCGCTCTGGAGTGGAAGGACGGCAGGGTCTTCCGCAATGGCTCGAGGGACAGGGTGATGCGGGAGATCGAAGATTCGTTGAAGAGGCTGCGAACGGATTACATCGATATCTATTTCGTCCACTGGCCGGATCTTACCCGACCGATCGCCGAAACCGCCAAGGCGATGCGCGATCTTTATGAGCAGGGAGTCATTAAGGCGGTGGGCGTGAGTAACTTTACTCAGGATCAAATGGAGGCTTTCCGCTCCGAGTCTCCACTGCACGTATGCCAGCCACCTTACAACATTTTTGAGCGCGGGATCGAATCCGACATTAAGCCTTACTGCGAGCGAAACAGTATCACGCTCATGGCCTATGGGGCACTGTGCCGAGGCTTGCTTTCGGGAAAAGTGAGTAAGGAGCGAAAATTCGAAGGGGATGATCTACGAAAAGTAGATCCCAAATTCAAGGAGCCGCGTCTTAGCCAGTACCTTAAGGCCGCAGACAAGCTGCAGAAGCTGGCCGGGAAACGGTTCAACAAGAGCCTTGTGGCATTTGCTGTGCGCTGGGTTTTCGAAAAAGGAGCTCCAATCGCCATCTGGGGCGGACGCACACCCTCACAAATGGCTCCAATCGACGAGATCGTGGGCTGGTCGATGGATCTGGCAACCCTTTCCACAGTGGATTCCATCCTGGCAGAGTTTGTCAAGGCTCCCGTAGGTGCAGAATTCATGGCTCCGCCGACCGGCCTGACCGGCTAAGCTGAAAAGAAGATCTGCTTAGCGCCATATCCGGTGTGATTGTGGGACGCCCGATTATTTATTGTCTTGTTCAGTCAGGAAGTTTCTGAACCAGGGCGGGTTGAAGATGAGGATATAGGCAAGGAGCAGGGCTCCCAAAGGTAGAAAGAACAGAACGGCATCCACCACTATGATGCCGACAGCGAACAGGATGCGCCCAATAATGCCCATTTCGGCTCCCCACCTTCTATTGCTGGTGGTAAGGAAGAGGCCAACTGGCGCCTGATTGATCAGTCTGAATGTCCATTACAGTTTTTCCACGGCCCCGTAGGCGGCTTGCATCCTTTCGCGCAGCAGGAAGCAAAACCTCTCCATCAGCTTAAAGCCCAGTTCTTTATCTTTCAACATCATGTTGCGCAACTCGGAGCCCTTGAGCGTCAAGACCAGGGTGGGCTGCTGACAATGAGCGGTTGACATGAGAATATGGGGCTCGCCCAAAAGAGTCGACCAGGAGCCCAGCAGCTTTCCTTTACCAAGGCTGTCAATGGTTATCTTCCCTTTGCGTGTGCCCAAATCGACGGACCGCTCCAGAACCACCCTGCCGTCCGCGACAATGTAGATGTGCTCACCAAAGTCACCCTGTTGAAATATGTCTGCTCCGGCAGCATATTGCATCGCCTGGCAGAGCCCGGCGATGGCAGAGTAATGACTTTCTTCAAGGTATCTGAAAAACTCGCTGTTTTCCAATGTCCGCACTATTTCCTGGTGTTCCATTGATAAACTCTCCGCAGTCAGTTCCGCGTTTTTTGGAGACTCATCGGCGTGCTTAATAATTTATTTCCGCCGTTTGACAGCCAAGATTCACTCCAGCAAGATAGCACGTTCTCATGCGGAAAGCCACCTTTGGAATGTTAACTACTCTTATTCCCGACTGCCGCCGGGGAAGGGAGCTCATTTTTCGAGCCACTCCTCAAGAGTGGGTGGGGGCGTCACAAACTCGGAGAAAGCCTTCCATTCGCATTGGGCGGTCAGCTCTACGCCTGCCTGCATCACAGAAACGCGCTTGTCCGATGAAACCACCACCACAATGACGTTCCTGTTCTGGGCGGTGAACCTGAGCGCAGAATTGAACCGTGCGCCTCTCGCCCGGTCTTCCCCCTTAATAGCGCGGCCGTCCAAGAGGCAGGCGAAAGCGTGCAGATGCATGTCAACGCCTATATGGAGAGCGCCGTCGATATTTGCCAAAGCCTTGGACAGCTCGAATAAATCCGCCTCCTGCAGGTCCAGCGGGTGCTCGAGCTTTTGGCCGGAAGTCTCGAGAGGCGTCGCATTGAGGTCGATTACAATCGTGCAACCTTGCCGCAGCTCAATCGTTTCGTGGACTATACTGGATACGATCTGAAACAAGCGGTCCGTCAAAGAGCGCTCGATGGGCGATTCGAGCAGCGCCTCTTCGAATTCCACCAGCTTGGGTTTACGATTGCTGGAATGAAAGGTGCCATCGGAAAAGCTACAGACCAGATTCCCGGCAAGTTTAAGGAATCCGTGACCGCCCCTGAAGTCCGCGCTTATGCGGCATTTGGGCATTCTGCCCGCTGCAATGCCGACGATATTCTTGCCGTCGGATACCAGCACTCGTTCGGAATCCTCAGCGGCTATGAGAAGCTTTCCAACGTGCTTGTGGTTTTTGAGGCTCGGTTGCTCCAAAGGGGGGAATCGGACCAAAAAATCCACCTTCGATAATTCGGTTGGCTCAACACATACCAGCTTTCCTCGAGGCCAGGCGCCTTCTTCCGGTGTTCTGGAGATGCCCAGAACGGCATCAAGAATAGGGTAGACTTCTATTTGTGTGTCCCAACCGAACATAATGTTCAGTTCGTCTCGGATATGGTCCCTAACCGCATGAGTTTTATATTCGCGAATAACATATCGGGAACTGCCGAGATAGACTGAGTCTTCGTTGGCAAAATCATGTGCCAGAAGACAGACGGCGTGCTCCAGCCACCTCTCGGTCGGACCGATGGAGCACATGTCGGGGTGGTGCTCGGTGAACCACATCTGATAGAAGATCGAGCGCGTCATTCCACCAAAAGAAATAAGCCCGGCAAGCTCCAGATTCTTTTCGGGGTAGATATGCCAGTAGAAGTCCAGATCCGAAATGGCGGGTGCATTCAGACGCCACCGATCGGAACCGAGATAGAGCTCTTGAAGCTTCGGTTGGTGGCCTTGGAGTAGATTTTGCGGATCGTAGATACGGATCGGATCATTCGGCCTTTCTGCATAAATTAAGGCGGCGCGGCAAGACCCGGAAAACGAGGAAAGACCTTCACACAGCCCATCAACCATTCGAAAGATACATAGATTCTTTGTCGAATTACTAAGCATTGGCACCCCAGCCGGATTCACTTCATCGTGATAGGATTTCTACAGCTGCCGATCAGGATCGATAAAATAGCGGGCTCCCCTTTATTGTCAAAGTCTGAATTGGTTTTTGCAACAAAAATCATTCACGTAGCTGAGCCGCCTCTGCCTTTTACAATATGTAAAAAATACTGACAGAATGGCTGACGAGCGCCAGCCCGACAGATCCCCAAGCTGCACGTAATTCGTATTGTAATCACCGTATTAGCAGAATCGAAATAGTCCGGCCGGCTTTGGCATACCCTTTGCCCACGCAAGCTATCGAATCTTTTTAAGAGAAGGGGTAATGGGCAATAGATTCCATATTCTAATTGCAGATCGCAACCGTCACGTGCGGGAGTTCCTGAGGCGCGAGCTCATTTCAGAAGGCTACCGGGTGCAAGTAGCCAAAGATGACAGAGAACTGCTGAGCATGATCGATATAGAGGCTCCGGATCTGCTCATCCTTGATCTCGAGATTCCATACGGCGGAGGCCTGGCTGTGCTGCACAGCCTTAAAGACCGCAATCCTCCCCTGCCTGTGGTAATCCACACGTTTCTGACTGAGTATGCGAGCCACCCCGTCGTGCAGGAGCAGGCATCTTTCGTGGAGAAAATGGGCAACATAGACGTTCTGAAAGCTGCCATCCTGGAAATGCTCAAGAAGAGTTATCCATATAAGTTCGGTCCTCTTGAGAAGAATTGCCGGCACCGGATCGAAGACGAAAGCTAACAAAGAGTAAGAGCATGGACAAGCAGGCGGACTTCTACAAATCGTTCACCAGGAACATGATGCTGATTGTGATCCTTGTGTCCTTTACTCCCCTTGTGCTCATCAGCGGCATCGTCGGCTATGAGTTCCATACCTCCTATCAGCAGAAGGTCATAGCACACCTGGAAGAACTGGTGCAAAAGCACAGACAAAACATCGATGTTTTCCTGGACGAAAAACTTGCCAATATTCGCGTGCTGGCAGATACGTTCAGCTATGAGCAGTTGGTCGACCAGTCGTTTCTGCGAAGAAAGCTGGCGCTGTTTCAAGAAAATTACGGCGGAGCCTTCGTGGACCTCGGGGTGATTGACGAAAACGGCTTGCAGGTCTCTTATGCGGGGCCATTTCAGCTGGGCAAAGCAGTGTATTCGCAGGCCGAGTGGTTCAAGAAGGCGATGCAAAATCCTTATTTCATCAGTGATGTGTTTCTCGGACTTCGCGGCCTGCCGCATTTCATAGTGGCCGTTCAGCATGAATGGCAAGGCAGGAAGTGGATACTGAGATCCACCATTGACTTTGTGGCCTTCAATAACCTGGTGGAAAACATTCACATCGGCAAGACGGGATTGGCCTTCATCGTGAACAATGATGGAGAATTTCAAACCAAGCCGCGTCTGGAAGCCCCCATGAACAGGGAGTTTTTTAAGGGACTGAAAGACAATGTCCGGGAGCATTTCGTTGCGGTCGGTGAAGGCTACGTGGATGCGCCCGAGCAAACCTGGAAAAGTCGCAACACCGAAGGCCAGGTGACGGTTGTAAAGGCGGTAAACAGTGCGGGAGAACCGTGCATTTATGTGATGACGCCGCTCAAGAACGGTGACTGGATCCTGGTTTATCAGCAGGAAGAAAGCGACGCTTTCCTAGAGTTCTATCGGGCGAGAAAGCTGGCTTTCGGCATCATATTCCTGGGTGGATTGGCAATAATTTTCACCGCCTACATCATCTCCAGAAGAATGGTTAATCAGATCGCCGAGTCGGAGCGCGAGAAAGAGATGATGAACGAGCAGGTGATCGAGGCCGGGAAGCTGGCGTCGGTCGGCGAATTGGCGGCCGGGATTGCGCACGAGATCAACAATCCGGTGGCCATAATGGTCGAAGAAGCCGGGTGGATTGAAGACTTGCTCAGCGAGGAGGATTTGCAAGCAAGCGAGAATCTCGAAGAATTCAAAAGGGCTTTGAAGCAGATCAAAACTCAGGGTGTTCGATGCAAGGAGATCACTCACAAGTTGTTGAGCTTTGCCAGGAAGACCGACCCGAAGCTGAAAATGGTTTCCTTGAACGATCTGCTCGAGGAAGTGGTGGGGCTTTCCGAACAGTCTGCAAGATACGGCAATGTGAAGATCATCAAAAACCTGACACCGAATCTTCCTGTCATCTCGGTATCCCCTTCTGAGATGCAGCAGGTTCTGCTGAATCTGATCAATAATGCCATTGATGCCATGGACAACAGGGGTGGGCAATTGGAGATCACCACCCGGATGGAGAACGACTACGTGGTTGTGGATGTGGCTGATAGCGGCCACGGTATCCCCAAAGCCGATTTACAAAGGATATTCGATCCGTTTTACACCACCAAGCCGGTCGGCAAGGGAACCGGACTGGGGCTGTCCATCTGCTACGGCATTGTTAAGAAAATGGGCGGCGAGATTACAGTCAACAGCGCAGTGGGTCTTGGGACGACTTTCCATGTCAGAATTCCCGTTTCACAGGAAAACAAAGTCGATGTTGACACCTAAGCAGGAGTACCCCAGGCGGGGCTTTAGCAGGGTGCCTCACCGACACACGGACGAGCGGGGCGATGGCTGGTGGAGGTGAGTGCTCACAAAATCTTCAAAAGCGGTGCTTATAGCTGAAATTTATGAATTAGAAGGAGAAAAGATGATTCCAGCAGTGATTCTTTTGGTTGATGACGAGGTCCCTTTTGTGGAAGCGATGACCAGGCGTCTGAAGAAAAGAAATCTGACCGTCTTGTCAGCTTTCAGTGGCCTTGAGGCGCTTGAGAAGCTGGCTGCGGATGCGAGTATCGACGTTGTGGTTCTGGATGTCAAGATGCCGGGAATGGATGGAATAGAGACGTTGCGCGAAATAAAGAAACGGTATCCTTTGACCGAGGTGGTCATGCTGACCGGCCATGCCACGGTGGAAACCGCTATTGAGGGAATGAAGCTGGGAGCCTTCGATTATCTCATGAAGCCCTGCGATATGGATGAATTGCTGGCTAAAGTGGCAGAGGCGAAGTCGAAAAAAAGCAGCCACGAGCAAAAGATTATTGAAGCCCGGGTGAAGGAAATCGCCTTACGGCGAGGGGATTAGGAAAGCAACATGGTCTCCAATGAAAAGCATCTTAATGAGCCTAAACGGCTCCTTCTGGTCGATGATGAGAGGGGTTACGTGAATGTTCTGGCTAAAAGAATGGCCAAGAGAAACATTCAAGTCACACCCGCTTATTCCGGTGCTGAGGCCATCCAGGCGCTGCGCAGACAGGATTTCGATGCGGCCGTACTGGACCTTAAGATGGAAGATATGGATGGAATCGAGGTACTCAAAATCTTTCAGAAAATGGATCCGGATATGCCCGTTATCATGCTGACCGGCCACGGTTCGGAAAAAGCTGCACGGGAAGGAATCGAATATGGTGCTTTCGGTTACCTGACCAAGCCATGCGACCTCGATGAATTGATCGCAAAGATCAATCAAGCTTTCGAATCAAGGAGGTGATTCAAGTGAATGCAGATGCATTCAGCGTTCTTCTGGTGGATGATGAACTGGAATTCCTGGAAACCTTGGTGAAAAGGCTCAAGAAACGGAACCTGTGCGTTCAAGGAGCCAAGAGTGGGGAAGAAGCGCTGCAGATGCTGAAGTCGGAGCAGCCCGATGTCGTGCTGCTCGACGTTAAGATGCCGGGTATGGACGGCATTGAGACACTGCGGCAAATCAAAAAGCTTTACCCCCTGGTGGAAGTCATCATGCTCACCGGCCATGCCAGTATGGAAGTGGCTATCGAAGGGATGGAGCTCGGGGCATTCGACTACTTGATGAAGCCAATGAACATAGATGAGCTCCTATACAAATTGCAGGATGCTTACCAGAAAAAGTCGCTGCAGCGACGGAAAATCAAAAAGATGAAGGAGGTGGTAGGGACAGGCGATTCTGGCGATTGAGCGAATGGGGCTTGAAGAGTGGATTGTTCAGCTTTGTGAGGTTTCCCCTTAGCGTGCTGATGAGTTGGACCTTAGGTAATTCTTATTGAAAACAAATGCGGGAGGTAGAATTAATGAAACGGGCGAGGCAATTTTACAACATGCTTATAATGGCTTCGGTGGCTCATGCAAAATGGGACTACGAGACCTCGTTGAACATCATGCAAAGTAAAAAAAGGCGATGGATTCTGGGGCTCATGATACTACCGATCGTTCTGGTCTCCGTTGCACTGGCCGCCACCGATCTGCCTCAGATTCTGGGAGGCAAAGAAGCTTACAGTCCTGCCTATTATACCGGTTTTATTTTTCTGGTATCCATAGCCATTGGTCTGTGTGCCGGTCTGATCACCGGTGCCATCGGGGCCGGTGGCGGGTTCATCATCACCCCTGCACTTATGAGCGCCGGCATTAAAGGTATCTTGGCTGTCGGTACCGACCTTTTTCATATTTTTGCCAAAGCAATTATGGGCACCGTTGTGCACAAAAAGCTGGGCAATGTTTCGGTAGGTCTGGCAGTTGCGTTTCTGGTCGGTTCCGGCCTCGGGGTCACCGGAGGTGGGGTGATCAACCGAACCCTGTATGAAACAAATCCGGTCCTGAGCGACACTTTCATCAGTGTCGTATACGTAGTTTTGCTCGGGTTTCTGGGCATTTATGCAATGATTGACTTTCTGAGGCTGAGTCGATCAGGTGAAGATGTGGGCGCCCATGCCGGCGAAAGTGCCCACGGGGCAGAAGCGGCCAGCGGCAAAAAAGGGCTTCCCGCCAGGCTGCAGTCTGCCAAACTGCCCCCCCTGATTGCCTTTGATGAAGACCTGGTACCCGGCGGGAAACGGATCTCTGGAGTATTTGTGGCGTTATGCGGCGCCGTGGTCGGTTTTGTGGCCGCCATCATGGGCGTGGGCGGAGGATTCTTGACTTTCCCCATGTTTGTTTACATTCTCGGGGTGTCTTCGTTCACTACGGTTGGGACCGATATTTTGCAGATCATTTTTACCGCCGGCTACGCCGCCATTGCCCAGTACGCTATTTACGGATTCATCTTTTACACCCTGGCAATGGGGATGCTGCTGGGCTCTCTTATCGGTATTCAGGTTGGGGCCCTCACCACCAAAGTGGTCAAAGGCATTTACATCAGGGGCTTCTATGCCATGGCGGTGCTTGCCGGTTTTGTCAACCGCCTGTTTGCACTTCCGGGCAAGCTCGGAGAGATGGAGATCATCACTATTTCCAAGCCGCTTGCCAAGACCCTGGCCATGCTCGGGAACTGGGCGTTTTTTATCGTTGTCGGCGTCTTCGCGGTCTGGGTAATCGGCAAATTTTTCAGCAATATGAAAGTATTGAGAGGGGAGGTATAAGTCCATGTTGATTGTTGACAAGAAGGAATTCAGCTTAGGCGCGATGTTGGCGATCAGCTTTTTGGTCGTCTTGGTTATCATGTTTCTTCCATTGTTCGGCGGCAGGAATGCGTTTGAGGCTTCGGATCGGTTGTTCAACTCCATTGCCAAAGGATCGACTTACTACATCCCCAATGTGCTCAAGCAAAACGAGGAGTTCAAGGGCAAGTCCTTCGATGTCTCCATCCAGCTTGCCAATGAAGAGATGTTGAAAAGGGCCAGCCAGCTCTTTTTTGATGCGGGCGCCTCCGTAAGCTTGGAGGGGGATCAATTGAGAGTGCAAGGGGACCTTGGCAAGACGCTGGATCTGGCCTTACAACATTCCGACACCGTATTCCACAACCGTGGCGATGAACTGGCGCAGAAATATGGCTATAGTCAAAAAGAGGTCCTGTTTACCTGGCATAGTGCTTTCAAGGCCTTGAGCAGGGCACTGACCCGGCAGGAGAAGTTCAAAGAGGCCACGTGGATTGACGAGGCGAGCAAAAGGTCGATTGAGGTCGCCTATAACTTCTACAAGATCGAACCGAGATCGGCGGGTTCCGCGGCCGGCATCCTGAGCTTTTCGCTGGTTTTTTATGTGATTTACACCATGTGGTGGGGTTATGCAATTCTCTTTATGTTCGAAGGGTTGGGCCTGCAGATGAAGTCGGGAAAAAAGAAGGAAGTATAATTCATTTAACGACAACTTACCCAATGATTCTGTGCCGGTTTTAACGAGCGGTTGGCGATTGGTGCCGACCGCTTTTTTCCCGGCAACTCGCTTTCTGTTTGGGAGCGAATCAGGGTGAGGTGAGAGAGCAGGCGGCACGGTTTTGAATTCGGGCCCACGGTATGAGGCGCCGGCAAAGGCTGACCATGTTCGAGTTTCTAAGAAAAATTTTATCAAAAGGGCGGCAGGAAGAACGCCCCCCCATGGACGTAGAAGAGCTTCGGACCACGTTCAAGGCCCGTTACCATCATTTTAAGCTGCTTCTAAACGCCAATAACAAAGCCCTTGAAATGATGACGGAAATGGAAAGTGCTCTGCATGGCAACCGGCCGTTTGGGATGTCATTCATCAGGGCCACCTGCACCGCCATATCCGCCAATGTTTTTCAGATTGTCAAGAACTTAAACGAGCTGGCGCCGGGTAGTTACGATCAGTTGTATGATAGGTTCAAAGAAATCCAAGGAGAAATCAGCCGTTTGCTCAATGCCCGTGAACAGCCCAGGGGTGACAGGCTGATCATCCCTCTGAGGGAGATCGATCGGCATATGGCCGATCAGGTGGGGGGGAAAATGGCCAATGTCGGTGAGGTTGGAAATCGAATCGGCCTGCCGGTACCGCCTGGTTTCACCATCACCGCCCTCGCCTATCATCGTCTGATGGAGCACAATAAGCTTCAAGTGGAAATCGACCGTCGCATTCAAGCGACCGTTGCCGAGCGGATGGATGAGCTTTTCAGGCTGAGCGCGGATATTCAGCAGTTGATTATCCGCTCCGAGGTGCCTGAGGATCTGCAAAAAGCCATCCTCGGGGCCTACGCGGAAGTTGAGAGAGAGCTCGGGCCGGGCGTGCGGGTATCCTTGCGCAGTAGTGCGCTGGGAGAGGACATGGCCGGTACCTCTTTTGCCGGACAGTACCGTTCCGAGCTGAACGTCAGTGCGGAGCACATCCTCCATGCCTACAAGGGAATAGTGGCGAGCAAATACAGCCTGCAGGCCATGACTTACCGTTTGAACCGCGGTATTCCAGACGAGTATGTTTCCATGAGTGTGGGCTGCATGGCCATGATCCATGCCGCTGCCGGTGGTGTGATGTATTCAAGCAATCCGATGGATATAAGGGACACTTCGATCATCATCAATTCCGTCTGGGGATTGCCGAAATCCGTGGTGGACGGCAGCGTAACGCCCGATCTGATCACCGTATCGCGGGATGAGCCGCTCAAGGTCATCGACAAACAAATCCGGGTCAAAGACCGTAAATTTGTCTGCTATCCGGATGAAGGGGTGTGTCGTATGGATTTGACCGGTGAGAACAGCGCTCTTCCGTCCATTACCGACGAGCAGGCAGTCGAGTTAGGCCGGATGGCAATACGGTTGGAAGATTATTATGGATCGCCCCAGGACATCGAATGGGCGATCGATATCGACGGCTCCATCTTCGTGCTGCAATGCCGGCCTCTCCAGCAGATGGAATCGCACCGGCCGGCCCCTGCACAATCTGACCAAACCCCGGCAGACGATTCGGTCATCCTGCAAGGTGGAGTCACGGCCAGTCCGGGAATCGCATGCGGTCCGGTTTACGTCGTGAGAAAAGACATGGATGCTCTGCGATTCCCCGAAGGCGGTGTATTGGTAACGTCCCAATCTCTGCCAAGATGGGCGTCTATGTTGAACAAGGCCGCGGCTGTGATCACCGAACAGGGAAGTGTCGCCGGGCATCTTGCCAATGTCGCTCGCGAGTTCGAGGTACCCGCTCTGTTCAGCATTCCAGAAGCCGCTGACAAGCTGAAGCAGGGCGAACTGGTTACCGTGGATGCCGAAGGTCGGAAAGTTTTCCGGGGAAGGATCGAGTCTCTTTTGGCGATTCGATCCGGTGTTAAAAAGAATCTGATGGCCGGAAGCCCCGTCTATGACCTGCTTGAGAACGTCGCCGGCCATATTGTTCCCCTTAATCTTCTCGATCCGGATTCGACCGAGTTCAGGCCGAAAAACTGTAAGACATTTCACGACATCACCCGCTTCTGCCATGAACAATCGGTGCAGGAGGTTTTCAGTTTCGGCAAGGAGCATCATTTTTCCGAGCGATCCAGCAAGCAATTGTTCTGCAAAGTTCCCATGCAGTTCTGGTTAATCAATCTGGACGACGGCTTCAAAGGTGAAGCCGGGAAGAAGTTCGTTTTGCTGGAAAATATTGCATCCATCCCGATGCTGGCTCTTTGGGAAGGAATGACCGCCATACCCTGGGGGGGGCCGCCGCCGGTGGACACCAGGGGCTTCATGTCGGTCCTGATGCAGGCGACCACCAATCCTGCTCTGGATCCTTCCATGAAGTCGGATTATGCGGCCCGCAACTACTTCATGATCTCCAAGAACTTCTGCAATCTCAATTCCAGGTTCGGCTTCCATTTTTCTTCCGTTGAGGCTCTGGTAGGGGAGCGGCCCAGCGAAAATTACATCAGTTTTCAATTCAAGGGGGGCGCGGCCGATTATCCGCGAAGGGTCAGGCGCGCTCTGTTCATTCGTGATATCCTGGAAGACTACGGCTTTCGTGTCGAGGTGAAAGAGGATGCAGCCTTCGCGCGCATAGAAGGGCATGAAGAGGAATACATGAAGCAACGACTGGTGATCCTTGGCTACTTGATCATTCATACCAGGCAGTTGGATATGATAATGTCCAGCAACGCTGCGGTGAACAACCATAAAGCCAAGCTTTCGAAAGATATCGAAACGATCCTGAAAGGTGAGCACGGTAGAAGAGAATGCCCGGTGGAAGCCTGAGTCTTGAGATCTGAAGCTTAACCCATGGACGGCTGGAACCTCAAAAAGAAGCGCTGCAGTATGGACTCAGTTCAACTCAAAGCTCAGAATCCAAGCCTTCGGGGCTCGTTCTCAGGGGACCCACATGCTGGTCAATAGCCGCTATATATCAGTCAAAATCAATGAGCCTCAGTTGCGCGAGCGCAATGAGCCGTTGTTTATACTGTTGAGCATCAGCAACTTTCTATCCACCTGTCACGATTTACGGGAAGTGTTGGACGGCGCGCTGGCTAGAGTACTGCAGCATTTTGAATTTGACGCCGGCAGAATCTATCTGATGGATGAAAGCGGAGAATCGCTCGAGCTGGGCTCTTACGTAGGTCTCGACACAGAAGGGCTGGAGCGGGTCAGAATCAATGAAGGCTTTACGGGAAAGGCGGCTCGTACCAGATCCTTCATCGCACAATACATTTCCGAGCTGGAAGATCGCCATCGAGCCGAACTGCTCATGGGCAGAGGCTTTAAGATAATTGTCTGCGTTCCTCTGATTGCCATGAGCAACGTCGTTGGAGTTATGAACCTGGCGGCGAACAAGGTCGTAGAGCTTGACCAGGCGAAAATCGATCTTCTCGTCTCGGTGGGCAATCTGATAGCCGTCGCTGCAAACAATGTAAAACTTTATGCGGATGTGAAGCGGAAGAACAAGGAGCTGCGAGCTCAGAAAAAAGCCACTGAATTTTTTGCCCATTCCATATCTCACGATCTCAAGAGTCCGACTATCGGGATCTACGGTCTGACCAAACGACTGGTCAGGGACTATCAGAACAGCCTGGATGAAAAGGGTAAACTGTACTGCAATCAGATCCTGAAGGCCTCCGAGCAGATGGTCAAGCTGGTCGATAAGATAAACGCCTACATTCTGGCCAAGGAAGCGCCGCTTCAAATTGAGCAGGTCAAGCTCAAGGAGGCTCTGGAAATGGTGCGGCAGGAGGTTTCTGAAGAATTGAACAGGCGCAGTATCGAATGGTTGGAGCCCGCCGATCTGCCCGTTATCTTAGCTGACAAGACTTCCCTCTTGAGAGTGCTGCGCAATCTCATAGGGAACGCTCTGAAGCACGGCGGTGAAACCTTGCGTCGCATCGAGATCGATTACCAGGATAGCGAAGACCACCATATCCTGAGAATAAGCGACGATGGACTGGCGCTGAGTGAAGAAGATCATGGAAAACTGTTCCAGTTATTCTATCGTCATGAGCAATCCAAAGGGCTTGAGGGTGCAGGGCTGGGCCTTGCGATCGTGAGAGAAATAGCTGAGCGACACCGGGGCAAGGCCTGGATAGATCCAGCGGCCAAGCATGGCATGACGTTTTGTGTCTCTTTTTCCAAATCGTTGCGACCAGACCAGAAGGGCCTCAATCAGTCATGACCATTCACAACCTGGATAAAATATTTAGACCGGCTGCAATAGCTGTCGTGGGTGCAAGCGAGAAGACTGGAAGCATCGGCCGGGCGCTCCTGAAAAATCTGCAGGCATGCGGCTTCCCGGGTAAGATTTATCCGGTCAATCCCCATTACCGGAAACTCGACGACCTTATCGCATACCCTTCTGTTACCGCTATCGGCCGACCGGTCGATGTGGCCGTGATCGCCACACCTATTAAGGCTGTGCCGACTATTATTGAGGAGTGCGGGCAGAGCGGTATAGAAGGCGCCATCATCATCTCCGCGGGAGGCAAGGAAACGGGTGCAAAGGGTCTGGAAATTGAGAAGAAAATAAGGCAAAAGGCTGAAAAAGGGAATGTACGAATCATCGGTCCCAATTGTCTCGGAGTGGTTTGTGCCGAAGCCAAATTGAACGCCAGCTTCGCGAGCCATATGCCGCTGCCGGGAACACTCGCCTTTGTGTCCCAAAGTGGAGCCATCTGTACGGCGATTCTCGATCTCTCGTTGAAAGAACAGATCGGCTTCAGCTATTTTGTCAGCGTCGGCAGCATGCTGGATGTCGATTTCGGCGATTTGATCAACTACTTCGGCAACGATGCCAAAATCAGCAGCATCATTCTTTACATTGAAAGCCTGACCAACTTTCGCAACTTCATGAGCGCTGCTCGTGCAGTATCGCATTTGAAGCCGATCATCGCCCTCAAGGCTGGAAGATCGCCGGTCGGAGCACGTGCGGCTGCGTCTCATACAGGTGCCATGGCTGGTGAAGATGCCGTCTACGATGCGGCGTTCGAACGTTGCGGATTAGTGCGGGTCCAGACTTTTGAAGAATTGTTCGACTGTTCTGAAATAATGGCCAAGCAACCGCGTCCCTCCGGCCCTGGTCTGGCGGTGATCACCAACGCCGGCGGCCCTGGAGTCATGGCCGCGGATGCTCTCTCTTTATACGGCTCTGAGCCGGTGCCGCTGAGCGAGGATACCCTTAGAAAGCTTGACCAAGTTTTGCCTCCGTTCTGGAGCAAGGGAAACCCGGTGGATATCCTTGGCGATGCCGATCCGGAAAGATTTCGGCAGGCGGTGGAAATCTGCCTGGCTGCCAAAGAGGTAGACGGCCTTCTCATTATCATGGTGCCGCAAGCATTGACCGATCCGACTGCAGTGGCTGAGCTCCTGTGCGATACCTTGAAAGGCAAGAGAAAAGCCGTCTTCACTGCCTGGATGGGAGGCGGCAGTGTGGAGCAAGGCCGAGAAATTTTCAACAGAGCGGGTATTCCTACCTATGATGTTCCGGAACGGGCCATCCGTGCGTTCATGCTCATGTACAACTACACCTGTAATCTTAGGATGCTGCGTGAAATACCCCAGCGGCTGCCGACAGATCCGCAATATGATCGCGGTGCGGCCGAAGATATTGTTCAAAGGGCATTAAAGAGCGAAGCTCGCTATCTTAGCGAGATTGATTCCAAGAAGTTGCTGGCGGCATACGGTATACCGACCAATCCGACGATGCTGGCGACCTCCGTGGAAGATGCGGTCAAGGTGGCGGAGAAGGTGGATTTTCCGGTTGTCATGAAAATTCATTCTCCGGATATAAGTCACAAATCGGACGTCGGAGGAGTCTTACTGAATCTTCGAAACTACGACGAAGTTCGTACCGGTTTCGACCGCATCATGCGAAGCTGCACCGAGTACAATCCTCAAGCCGAGCTCCTGGGTGTCACTTTGCAGCCGATGCTCCAGCGGCCGGAGTATGAACTGATTGTCGGCTGCAAAAAAGATCCTCATTTCGGTCCCGTCATTCTGTTCGGAATGGGAGGGATCATGACCGAAATTCTTCACGATCGTGCTATCGCTTTACCTCCCTTGAACCGCTTGCTGGCACGTAGACTGATCGAAAAGACCAAAGTCTATAAGCTTCTCAGCGGCTATCGTAACCAGCCGCCTGCCAATCTCGTGCTGCTGGAGGAGATTCTGGTTCGCCTGTCCCAGCTGGTCACCGACTTTCCAGAAATCGTAGAAATGGATATCAATCCTCTTTTTGCCTTCAACAGCCAAATTCTGGCTGTCGACGGCCGGGTCGCGATCAGGGCTTCCGCTCTTCCTGCGCCGATGCATCTGGTAATCAGCCCTTATCCCAGCCAGTACGAGACGACCACGGTGACCAGGGGAGGATTGAAGATTCATATCCGACCGATCAAACCCGAAGATGCCCCATTGCTGATTGATTTGTTCAACTCGCTCTCCCCAACCAGCATCTACTTGCGATTCTTCAGACCGTTGCGGCATCTATCCCCCGAAATGCTGGCGCGTTTCACGCAGATCGACTATGACCGCGACATGTCGTTGATCGCCTTGCAGCGCACGGATGATACGGAAAAAATGCTTGGAGTGGCGCGTCTGATAAGCGATCCAGACGTGACAAAAGCTGAATTCTCTATCGCAGTCGGAGATCCCTGGCAGGGCAAGGGGGTCGGTGCCAAACTGCTCGAACAACTGGTTGCTATTGCCAGAGAGCGGGGCTTGGCATTGCTTTGGGGAATAGTCCTGCCGGAGAATACCACCATGCTGGCCCTCGGACGAAGACTTGGCTTTAAAGTGTCAAGGGTACCCCAGAGCACCGACTATGAGCTGAGAATCGATCTGCGGTCGGGGAGCTTCTCCTGACCCGCATGGCGGCCGAAGACTGAATTGTCCTTGCACGTAGCTGATTGTACAGATTTATCACTTCGCTACGCAGGACAATTGCGGCATACTCCTATAAGCTACTAGCCAATCGTTGGATAAATGTGGCATCTTATGAGGGAATCTTCATGTATAATCTGAGAGAATTCTGGTAGATACTTTTACTCTGCGCACTCTCGAGGAAGGAGATCTTAGAATGTCAAATTCAGCAAAAAAGAAAATGTTGTTGCCTGTGGACGGTTCAGAGCAAGCGATGGAGGCTGTGCGCTACGTCTCAAAGGTGTTGCCTCCTGACCAAATGGAGATCGTGTTGTTCCATGTAATGACCAAGATTCCCGAATCCTTCTGGGATTTGGAAAAGGAACCGGCATTTCATCACAAAATCGCCAATATCCGAGCATGGGAAGTTCAGCAGGAAAGAATCATCAATGACTTCATGACAAATGCAAGCGCATTGCTGGTGGACGCCGGATTCCCGAAAGACTCCTTCACGGTTAATATCCACGAGCGCAAGGAAGGTATAGCCAGGGATATTGTTGCCGAGACCAAAAAAGGCTACACGGCGGTTGTGCTCGGGCGTACCGGTTTGAGCGAGCTGAAAGATCTGGTGCTTGGCAGCGTTGCCAACAAGTTGATGGAGCGGGTGACCCATATCCCGGTGTGGATTGTGGGAGGCAGTCCGCGCCCGGGAAAAGTGCTCGTTTCCATGGATACCTCCGAAGGTGCGATCAGGACTATTGACTATGTGGGATTGATATTGGACGGCCTCGAGTCGGAAGTTCTCCTTTTTCATGCGGTCAGAGGATTTGACATTTTTCAGCGGAGCTCGGGGAGGCCCTTTATTCCCGACCACGACAAAGATTGGATCGAACGAGCCGAAAAAGAGCTCAAAGAAGCCAGCAAGGCGATCGAGCCGGCTTTTGAAGAGGCCAAAAGACGTCTGGTTGCCGCCGGCCTCGCGGCCGACAAGATTTCCCACAAGGTTGTCACGGGCGTCGGAAGTCGTGCCGGCTCGATTGTCGCCGAGGCGCAAAATGGTGGTTACGACACCATCGTGGTGGGCAGACGAGGATTATCACGAGTGCAGGAATTCTTTATGGGAAGAGTCAGCAACAAGGTAATTCAGATGGCCCGAAAAATGGCGGTGTGGGTGGTGAGCTAAGCTGCTCGCAGCGACCATGCGGTGCGAACGAGCAGTTCGCTAAAGCTTCGCACCAAACAACGGCAACCTCGGAACTGTTGAGGAGGGCCCCAACAATCATGGCAAAAATATGCTATTACTATCTGCCAGATCTTCGTCATTCGGGCAGAGGATGCTGTGCTTACGAAGGCTTTCAGAAGATGAGGCTCCATCCTAAAATATCCAACCGATGGATACTGCATCCGGTTGAAAATCCGATCGACCATCCGATATTGGTGGACGCAGCAGAATGCGCAGATGGGACCTCATGCCCGCGATATTCCATAGAATGGCGAACCCGATAAAGGCCCTGCCAGCCAACTGCATCGCGGCCCGGGCTCTATCCCGGGCCTCGTCATATCACTTTGCGTTAGCCCATGGCTCTGCGGTGGCGCCGTTTTTTTACCCGGGTAGAGCCGTTATGATTGTGGGAGCTTTGACCATCTCACGCAGCTGCCGTTTTGCGACTTTGTAACGCTCGAAATACAGCTGGGCAATTTTCTTCATCAGTTTGTAGCCCACTTCCGGTTCGGTGTCGCACAGGTCGAAGAGTTTGTCTGCATCGACCGCCAATAATTCCGAATCTTCCAGACATACTGCCGTCAAAGTATATTGCTGCGGCTTCATAAAACAGGCGGCGCCGAACATTTCGCCACGCTCGCGCATCTCAAAAGCAATGCCAACCTGATCCCCCGGTTGCAGCTCCCTGAGACTGAGCAGGCCTTTGGTGACGACAAACAGGTACTTTCCGCGATCGCCGTGCTCGTAGACATGGTCCTTAGCCTTGTAGCTTTTCTTTTCGGTGAGATCTGCAATCTTCTTGAGTTGAGCATCCGAGAAAACGCTGAACAATTCAAACTTTTTGAGCTCTCCGGTGTCCACCATGTTGATTCTCCTTTCCCTGAATTGTCTCGATTCAGGAAGGTTTTCCAATTAAGGCTCATAATGAATGGGGGTGCCCATGTCGGCGAAAGAAAAATTCATAAAGATGTGATGGCCGTTGTAATCAAGAACTCTCAGGTCGTCGGTTTCGTACAGATCGCCCATCACTACTGAAAAATGCATCCCGTACTTTTCCTTGACCTTTTCGAAGGGAAGCTCATAGGCGATGAATTTCTTGATTCCTTTTGCATTCAGCTTTTCTACAAATTTGCTATCAGTGAAAGATTCATACGAAGTAAGGATTAAAATTGGACCTGTTCCCGTAAAAACTATGCCAGCTTTCATAACAATCTCTCCTCCTTTCAAGAAGTTGAATCGGAAATAGAAAAACCAGTGATCCGCCCGGTGAATCGGTTTGTTGATAGATGCCGTTCGATTCTCCCGGCCCGTTGCAGTTGCATAAGGCAAACAGTATGCCATAGCTCCGGGCCGCTTGCTTAACACTAAGTCATTGAGATAAGGGATTTAATTATGGGCTAAAATACGATTTTGGAACCGGCTTGAAAGAAGTGTGTCAATAATTTTTACAGAATGTAAAACTGATCTCAATTAGAAAGCCTCATTTTTTAGCTACTTGCTGACCCAAAGAACGGCTTTTTCCAGATCCTCCAGCAACTTCATGCTCCTGGATCCCACCAGCCATTGTTTTAGGCCTCCCTTTTTAACACCCACCCGGCCAACCGCTACAACCGCAAAAGCCTTCCGCTCAACTTCTGCTGCAATAGTCTTCACTACCCCGGTGGAGGCAACGACCTGCAGGTTGATCCGCTCCTGTTCTATGCCGTTCGCCAAAAGCTTCTGCTTTGCCGCATCCAGTATGGCTTCAACGTTCTTCTCCCCGGTATCGGCGTGAAAAACAGTCACTTGATGCTCGATTTCCGATTGGAGCATGAATCCCACATGGTCTGCCATACGCAAAGATGGCTCAGAGCCATCCACACAAAGCAGGACGTTTTTGCGGTCTTCTTCGGGACGTCGACAGATCCAGATGGGAAAGCCGATATCCCGCTCCATGATTGCCTTGCTAACGCTGTCCTTCATGATGTTTTCAAATACGGCATAACCCCGTTTGCCCAGCACCACGGCATCATAGGATTGGGCATGAGCCTCCCGAATGATATCTTTGACGGTGCCAAACTGCTTGAACATCAATTTGGAAGAGATGTTTTCAGCAGAAAATCCGCGTTCGAGCAGGATGTTTTTGGCAACTCCTAAGGAAGCTTCCCCTTTTCGCCGGTAAATTTCTTTGTTTTTCCTGTGCAGATCGCGCTGAGTTCTGTCTCCTCCACTGGTCACGGCGTAAGGCGCAACATAGAGAAGCGTTATATCCAGCTTCGATTTGTTGGCAAAGAATGACCCGACAAAGCGCACTCCGTGCAAGATCCTGACGTCATCGCTTATGGTGATCAGAAGGTGCTTTTGCATATCAATCCTGCCTTTCCTTTGAATAAATGAGCCCACGTGCTGTATTTCTGCCTGAGCAATTACCACGCCAACTTTAAGCACATCGAGGCCGAATTCACTTGTGGCCGTAGCCTTAGACAGGCCAAATCATAGGCCGTAAACTTCTTTTTTGCCCATGCTGAGTCGTTGGGCATAAAGCTGCTTGAATAACATATTAAAGCTAGTGATTAAGAACGGCTTTGGCACGTCCGTTTTGCTCATAAAGGAATGTGGTGTCAGTTTGTTTTACAGCCCGTAAAGGTCAAAAAGGCCCACCTGAAAGATTTCCGCGCTGCGTAGTGCAATTCTCATAGTCCAAAACGGGAATCGTGTGAGCTGTTGTACTAGTCTCTTGACACCTCTGCCGATTTCAAGTATTTGATTAGCGGAAATCAGGGCGGCATACCCAAGTGGTAAGGGAGCGGTCTGCAAAACCGTTATTCACCGGTTCAAATCCGGTTGCCGCCTCCAAAAAATGTACCAAATAATTAAGGACTTACCCAATCAGGTTGAGTCCTTTTTTATTTTCACTTGCGCCATCATAATCCACCTAGGAGCTTGTCCGAGAACTGTCATTTCGAGCCGAAGGCGAAAAATCTTGTGCTTGCAAATGGCTGATTTTACAGATTTCTCACTACGTTACGCTCCGTTCGAAATGACAAAAGAGGCATTCTCGGACAAGCACCTAGCCTGCTGCAGCGGGGTTACCGAAACCCAAAAGCCGGAAATTTCCGCCTCATTTACGGGTTTCCCACGAAGCATGTGAAAGCCTGAAAACGGAATTGGTAATGTGATTCGAGAGCAATTCCAAGCCTCGGGCCAGAAAGTATGCTGCTGGGGCCATCATGATCATTACAATAAAGGCTTTAGTCATTTTGTTTAAACTGCTCCCCAGCCAAAATCCGGCATAGGTACAAAGGGGTTGATGAGCCAGGTAGATACCGTAGGAGGCAATGGAGAGGTTTTTTATGACGCTGGATTTGCCCAGTCGAGCAGCAGTTGGGAAAAGAAAGAGAGCAATAAAGAACGTAAAGCTGCACGCGACTTGATACATCAGGCTTATTGGTTGAGCCATCTTCTGTGCCGAAGGGGCGCCAAGCAGAGCAAAGCTGATAAGGACGAGCGCAAAAAGGGAAAACGAACGGTCCAACGGGAGTGCCCGCACAGAAGCAAAGTCGGCTTTCCACGCGGCTGCCAGCCACATGCCGATGGCAAACTCAGGAAGACGTGCGGGCAGGTTGAAATAGAGCATGCCCGAGAGAGGCTCCCAATCTGGACTTAGAACACGCAAGAGTGCAAGCGCGCCCCAACAGACGACACAAAGCATAAGACACGCCGCTTCGGGTTTTAAATGCCGGAAGAGACGAAGCACCAGCGGAAAGGAGAGATAAAAGGAAGCGAGAAGGGTAAGATACCAGTAGGCAGCCATGTTAGTCATGAACGTTGACGGATCCAAGCCCTGCAGAAAAAAGGCGTTTTCCAGGAAGCGCACCAGAGTGGATGTATATCCGGGCGGCCTGAAAATGAGAATGTTCAATACCGTGAATAGAAGCAACGATAGAAGGTAGGTCGGAACGATACGTAAGAACCGCCTCTGCATGAGCTCAAGGTAACGAGGTGCTGAGCGTCCATCGCGGCCGAGATAAGGCAGGGCAAGTACGAAGCCGGTAATGAAATTGAAGATAATGACCCCGAACTGACCCAGATAAGCGATTTTCGAGATCCCGAGTTCAATGCCGCTCTCTCCACCTCCCCGCCAGAGGTGATGGATAAAGATCCCGGCCATGGCCAGTACTCGCAGCAAGTCTATCTGGGATACGTTGATTCGACCTGTGGTGCTCCCTTGAGCTCTTTCCGTTCGGAGAGTACCTGAAGAAGCCTTGCACAATTCGCTATTGCTGCCCGTAAAATTCATTCACCTCTCATTTCATACGAAGATACTGCCAAGCGTGGCATTCTATACAGAATGCAAAACTTTTTCAGCCGGCAAAAAGGGACACCAATAAAAAGAAAATCGCTAGTGTTTCATGTCGCTTCTGTTCAAGTAAGGTTCTGGCACCTATTTTATGCACTTTGGTGGGATGGTTATGCCTCGTCTTGAGCCAGTCGGTGTCAAGGGCCAGATCCCACATATTTTGCCATTATATCCGGATCGTCCCGC
>Ga0068714_10002292_pt1 | contig 25126 bp, 19 predicted proteins | sample MTBNYHSulfiMetaG_FD_62988 | JGI IMG/M metagenome (GOLD analysis project Ga0068714, IMG submission 62988) | Enrichment culture microbial communities from rom New York Harbor, USA that are MTBE-degrading - MTBE-NYH (New York Harbor Sulfidogenic)... | ecosystem: Environmental > Aquatic > Marine >... | reverse complement strand
GCCAATGATTAGATTCCGTGGGGTTCGTCGCTAAGATTACAGCGGCGGCGGACAGCGGCCCAACTTGACGTGCTTTGCAGGTCTGTAGGGGCGGAACATGTGTGGAGGCATGTCATCGCTGTCTGGCATGGAGGCCAATCGTGTTCTTGTGGCTGCCCATTTACCGTGGGTGTGCCGTTCTGCATGTTGCTGCGCGCCTGTAAAAACCCGGGCATATTATTATTTCCAGACTCCACTATCCTACATACTGGCTGCGGGTCTACGTCTGTCGAACATATCACCGAACGCAGCGGCGGTCGTAAAATGCGCTGCCGAGATTCCGCCTACCAGCTGAAACCGCTTTAGGAGAGAGTATCATGAAGAAGGCAATGCGAACTACCGTGTGGCTGATGGCGATACTGCTCGCCACTTTGGCGAACGGTGCCACAGCAGGTCTGATCGTCACCGGCCCCGTCGTCAATGAGGACCCCAATCAGCACCTCATTGTTGCGGGCGACAAATACACCTCGATAACGATTACGTCTGGCCCTTACTATGGCATGGCTGCCTTGCTCATCGATGGACCGCCGGCGAACATCTACATCGGCCCGAATGACGACCCCAACGACCGTCAGACCCTCGTCACGAATATCACGGTCGATAACGTAGGCTGGGGAGCGCAGTGCATGTTCGCGCCCGGCGGCACAATCTATGCAGGCGACATCACCGGAGACCTGATCGCTACCAGCTCTGGCGGGGCATATGGCATGGACGCAGACAGTGTGGACGTGGGCGTGATATCGGGCAAAATATCGGCAACTGCGACCACTGGTGGCGATGCCGTGGGCATATCTGGCCGGTACTGGGACACTGTATGGATTGACGCCATTGGTGCAACCGGCGTCATATCAGCCTCTGCCGAAGGCTCCTACGCCCTTGGCATCTGTTCAGACAATGGCCACGTCTACATACCGGGAGGTATTGCTGGCACCATCATCGCGGATACGAATAGCCACCACGCCTTCGGTATCGCAGGCCGGGGTGTGGAAATTGGCGATATCAGCGGCATTATCACTGCCACTGCAACTGACGACTACGCGTATGGCATCTATGCCTGGCAGGACAGCGTTACAACCGGCGAAATCAGCGGCTCCATTACTGCCGATTCGAATAACAATGCCTATGGCATAAGGAACGCCGAGGGCGATGTAGATATAGCCTCCATCGCCGAAACCGGCAGTATATCGGCTACCGCCGGCGACAGCGGGGCTTATGGTATCTACAGTGATGGCGATGACGTCACAACCGGGCACATCAGTGGCTCCATCACTGCCACCGCAGGCGGCGACGACGCCTACGGTATATATGCGGATGGCGATGTGACAATTGACTCCGTCACCGAGACCGGCAGCATATCGGCCACAGCCGGGGGTCACATGGCCATAGGCATCGGCACCAACCCAGACTTGCCAAGCGGTGCCAGTGTTTACGTTTACATACCTGGAGGCATTGCCGGCACGATCACCGCTGACGCAGGCGGCGGGGACGGCATAGGCATTTTTACTCGCGGTGACATCGTTATAGGAGATATCACCGGCGATGTGAATGTTACAGCGATTCTTGGGGAAGCTGCCGGCTTTTATGCCGGCGGTGACATCGCGATTGGCGATATCAGCGGCACTGTCACCGCCACAGCCGGTGGCCCTCTAGCTACGGGCATGCTTGCAATTGGCAGCGTGGCCACAGGCGACATCTCCGGCAAGATCAGCGCCACAACGAGTGGCGGCTATATGGCCTATGGTATATGGTCAGACAACAATGATGTGACGATTGCGTCCATTACCGAGACCGGCAGCATATCGGCTACCGCCGGGGGTGATGAGGCTTATGGAATCAGTGGCTCCAGTGTCTATATACCTGGAGGAATTGCCGGCACAATCACCGCCGACGCAAACAATTATGCTTATGGCATCAATGCTACCGGTGACGTTACGATTGGAGACATCAGCGGCTCCATCACGGCCACCGTTGCGGGTGAGGAGGCCTTCGGCATCTTCGCTGGTGGCGATCTGGAAATCGGCGATGTTACCGGTACGGTAAGGGCCGAGGCTCTGGGCGCCTATGCGGATGCAGACACAATTTCCGCCTATGGTAACATCAGCATCGGGGATATCACTGGGAATGTCATTTCCATCGGCGGCAGTGACACTGATGCCATATGGAGCCATGACGGCAGTGTTTCCATTGGTGATATCACAGGTATGGTAAGTTCTGAGGCCGGGCAATACGGCGGATATGCTATCGGTGCCGGTGGCGATTATGTCCATATCGATTCAATTAGTGGGTCTGTTGTTGCGGCCACAGCCGGCAACGCAGCTTATGGTATTTACTCCTGGGATGCTTATGTTGATATCGGCGACGTCAGCGGCACTATCTCTGCAGAGGCAACCACCGGCTCGTACGCATATGCTGTATATGCGTACGGCGATGTTACAATTGACTCCGTCACCGAGACCGGCAGCATATCGGCTACCGCAGGGGGCGATGGGGCTTATGGAATCTATAGCAACAGTATAGACAGCGTGTATATACCCGGAGGCATTGCCGGCATCATCACCGCCGACGCCAACAATGACGCTTACGGCATATATAGTGACGGAGTAGTTGAAATCGGAGGTATAAGCGGCTCCATCACTGCCACGGCGGCAGACAGCAATGCCTATGGCATTTCCGCGGGCGGTGCCGTCGACACAGGCGATATCTCCGGCAGTATCAGCGCCACAGCAGGAAGCAGCAACGCCTACGGCATCTCCGCTGGGGACGACATCACGATCGATGACATCACGGGCGCGATATCGGCCGAGGCTACCACCGGCTCGAACGCCCGCGCCATCTCCGCTGATGGCGACGTCGAGATAGACTTTATCGCTGCAGGCGCCCTGATAGAAGCCTATGCCGCCCTTGGCGATGCCTACGGCATCGCCGCGGGTGACGACATCTATATTGGCCCTGATGTTCATGGTGAAATAGCCGCGTCTACCGGCAGTGGCAGCAATGCTTACGCCATCTATGCCGGCGACGACCTCTATATCGCTGGAGATATCAGTAGTGATGGCTATATACATGCGACTGCCGGGGGTGGCAATGCGTACGGTATCGCCGCCGGTGACGACCTCTCCGTTGCCGGAGATATTGACGGCACCATAACTGCGACTGCCAATGGTGGCAGCAGTGACGCCTACGGTATCTACGCTTACCATAATGTCAACATTGACGATATCACTGGCGATATCACCGCCACTGCAGATGGTGATGGCGCCTATGGGATCTCCGGCGCGGATGACCCCATGGAACCCGGTCAGTACGTTGAGGTCGATGACATCAGCGGCATCATCACCGCCAGTGCGGGCGGTAACGAGGCCTATGGCATAACCTCGCGATACGGCTCACTTGATACAGGCGATATTTCCGGTACGGTCAGTGCCACCGCAGATGGAAGCGGCGCATACGGACTCGCCGCGATGTTCGGACTGCATACCGACGATCTGAGCGGCACTATAAGCGCAACGGCCGGGTCCGATGCGTACGGGATCTGGGCCGATGGTGACATCGATATCACCTCGATAGGCGATGACGGCTACATCAGTGCCTGGGCCGACGGCAGTTATGCCTACGGCGTCTACGGCGTCGACGAGCTTGCAATAGGCTATATCGGCGGCGACGTCGAGGCCGGTGCCTCGGCAGACGCCTATGGTATTTACAGCGCCAGCCACGCCGCAATTGGCGATATAAGCGGCTCTGTTACCGCCGACGCGATAGGTAGCAGAGCCTACGGCATCTACGGCGACAGCGACATTACAATTGGCGACATCAGCGGCACAATCGGGGCCGATGCGGGCGACAGCTACGCCTATGGCATCCGCAGCGGCAACGACATTTCCATCGGCGACATCGGCGGCAGCATCGGGGCCAATGCGGACTGGAGCCGGGCCTATGGCATTACTGCCGGCCACGACATTTCCATTGGCGACATCAGCGGCAGCATCCGGGCCGATACGGGGTGGGACCAGGCCTATGCCATCAGCGGCAACGACATTTCCATCGGCGACATCAGCGGCAGCATCGGGGCCAATGCGGTCGACAACCGCGCCTATGGCATTGTTGCCGGCAACAGTATCGAGATTGGCGTCATCACCGGCGGCATCTCTGCAGAGGCAACCACCGGCAACACCGCATATGGTATGTATGCCGGTAGTGACATTTCCATCGATTCCATCAGAAACTACGGCTACGATCGTGCCATAAGTGCATACGCCGGAAATAACAACGCCTACGGCATCTATGCCGGCGGCGACGTTTACGTCGGCTCCATCAGCAGCGATTACTATGGCTACGGTTATACTGCCATAGATGCATATGCCGAGGGTAGCGGTGCCTACGGCATCTATGCCGGCGGCGATGTTAGCATCGGCAACATCAGTGACTACTATGGCTATAGTTCCTATAGTACTATAGACGCATATGCAGGGGATGGTGATGCCTATGGTATCTATGCCGGAGGCGATGTTTCCATCGACTCCATCAGCGGTTACGGTTCCGTAGAGGCGTCGGCCGAGGGTAGCGATGCTCGTGCCATCAATGCCGGAGGCGATGTTTCCATCGACTCCATCAGCGGTTACGGTTCCGTAGAGGCGTCGGCCGAGGGTAGCGATGCTCGTGCCATCAATGCCGGAGGCGACATCTCTATCGGCTCCATCAGCGGATACAGCTCGATAGAAGCATCGGCATATGACGATGCGGAGGCTATTTCTGGCAACAACGTCACTATCGGTGGCATTGCCGTGGGTAGTCATGTTTCGGCCTGGGCGGACTACGAGGGGGCCTACGGCATCTACTCCGAAGGCTCGACAGACACCGGCACTATTGCCGGTGATGTATATGCCGGCGCGGATCATGACTATGCTGTGGCTATCTATGTCGGCGGCACCCTTGACACGACGGTGACCGGCTCGGTCGAGGCGGAGACATATAATGGCACCGAGGCCATCGCCCTCTCTGCCTATGACTCAATGGATATATTCGTCGATGGCGGTTCCGTCATCGGTAGAGGATATGACGGCGAAGATGAGGAATGGATGCCCGCCTGGGCCATCAGAAGCGGCACATATGGCGAAGGCTGGATGGACCAGGACGCCGATGACACCGTTGAGATCACTGCAGGCTCCTACATCTACGGCGATATAGACCTTGGCGGCAGCGAAGACTACGATTACCTGGGCCTGTACGCAGGTAGCGGTACTGGGTACATCGAAGGTGACATGGCCAACATCGAAGATATATACATCGACGGCGGTACGTGGTATGTCCTTGGCGATGCATACAACAACTACAATGGCATCTACATGGACGGCGGCGTCCTTAACTGGCAGGGCTCGGTTGAGGACCTATGGATTGATGGCGGCACGTTCTCGCCCGGCAATAGCATCGGAACAACAACCGTACTGGGCGACTTCTGGCTCGACTCCGACACCATATTCGTGGTCGAGGTCGACGACGATGAGAATGCCGACCTGGTGGATGTGAGTGGCACGGTCTATCTGGAAGGCGGCACGATACAGCCGGTCTTGGAGGACGGCGAGTACTTCATCACTCACCCCTTCCAGGCGACTGTCATTTCGGCTGAGGGCGGCCTCGGCGAAGGATATGAAAGGTTCGTCGAGGAATGGAACCCCTTCTTCGACTATGATGTCATCTATGACACGAGCGACCCGTGCGACAGCCTCGTTGTGCTTGGCATCGAGCGGGCCGGTTTCTTCGCGGAGACAAAGAATGAGCATGCGGTCGCTGGCGCTCTTGATCATGTGATTGCCGGCGGCGATATGGACGAGGACACTCATGACCTGCTCCTCGATATCCGCTACCTCCAGCATAATGACTGGGAAGAAGGCGGCAACGGCAATCCACGGCTCCTTGATGAGCTTACCCCGCAGGATACCATGGGCCTTGCCCAGGTCACAAGCGCCACGATGGGCGCCTTCAATGACTCCATGTTTGACAGGATAAACAACATGCTGACCGGCAGACCGTTCGCAGCCGCCGGTTTCGGCCAGAAGCTCCTCGCCAAGGTGGAGATCAGACCCGACGAATGGCTCATCCGCCCGGGCAGCCAGCCCACCGATAAGTGGATGCCGTTCATCAAGGGCATCGGAAGCTGGGGCGACAAGGATGGTGAAAAAGGCGTCTCCGGGTACAGGTACAATGTCTATGGTATGACCGCAGGCGCTGACAAGCTCATCGACGATAACTGGCTCGTCGGCATCGCCTTCGGCGGTTCAAGGGCCGACGTGGACTACGATAAGGCCGGTACAAGCGCTGACATCGATACAGCCATGGTCGCGCTGTATGGCTCCTACTTCAAGGACAACTGGCACATCGATCTTGACCTAAGTTACGGGTACAACTGGTACGACTCCGAGAGAACCGTCCAGATCGGCATGTTCAACAAGAAAGCCAGGTCCGACCACAATGGCAACGTGTATTCGGCTGCCATACAGGCCGGCATGAACCTGGGCAACGACTGCACGATCATCGAGCCCATTGTTGGCGCTGGTTACGCCGCCATACAGGAGGATGGCTACACGGAAAAGGGAGCCGACCCGGTGAACCTCAAGGTGGACAGCCACACCACAGATAGCTACTACGCAAAGCTTGGTGTGCGTCTGGCGGCCCTGATGAGAGAGCAGGATAACGTGGTCCTGGTGCCTGAGATTGGCGTGTTCTACATAGCGGACCTCTCGGATGAATCCGAGCTCGATAGCGCGTTTGGCGATGGCAGCGCCTTCACGGTCGAGGGTCTTGAGCCAGATGATGCTCTCAATGTCAAAGCTGCGATCAATGCCTACTTCAGCAACAACTGGCGGTTGTTCCTCAACTACGATTGGCGGACCGCCAGCGACCTGAACACTCATACGGTCAAGGGCGGCGTCCAGTGGGACTTCTAGACCTCTGTTGACAACATCGATGATGCCAAAGGCCCGGAGGCGCTAGAACACCTCCGGGCCTTCTTCCTATACCCCTATCTACAACCTCTCTAACGAACCTATCTCGGTTTCACGTCCTAAAGAACCACCCGGCCACCTGTAACCAACTGTAGACTAATGACTTACGACTTGTCCTACCCCTAGAAGTAGGACACTTTGGCCACCGCTGCCGCGCCATTGGGACATTCTTCCAGCGGTTCGCGCAGCGGCTGGGAATTTGGATTTCGCATCTTGACAATTGTGGCGTAGGAGATACTATAAGCGGGAGCTATGAGTTCTGAGTTCTGAGTGCTGAATTGAGGGGCGGATGTGGCGTTTTGTTGATTAGATTGATGGACGTTTAGATGGCGAATATAAGGCTTCCGGACGGCAGCGTAAAAGAGATTCCTGACAATTCAACTGCGGGGGATGTTGCGGCACTGATAGGTGCCGGGCTGGCACGGGCGGCTGTGGCTGCACGGATCGACGGCAAACTTGTCGATCTGGGTACGAAAATCACGCGCGATTGCGAACTTTCGATAGTCACACTGAAGGATGAGGATGGCATCGAGGTGATGCGGCATAGCGCTGCGCATATTATGGCGGAGGCGCTGTGCAGTATCTGGCCGGAGACGAAGCTTGTGTACGGGCCGACGGTGAAGGATGGGTTCTATTATGACGTGGACCTTGATACGCCTATCACGCCGGAGGATTTCGAGAAGATAGAGCGGCGGATGGCGGAGATAGTGAAGTCGGACCAGCCGATAATCCGGCACGAGATGAGCCGCCAGGATGCGATGCTGCGCGTGGCGGGAGATAAGTACAAGCTTGACAACATCAACCGTGCGGAGGGCGAGGCGATAAGTTTCTATTCGCACGGGAGCGGGTTCGAGGATCTGTGTCGGGGGCCGCATTTGCCGTCGACGGGGCGGCTGGGGGCGTTCAAGATAATGAGCGTGGCGGGGGCTTATTGGCACGGCGACCCGACGCAGAAGATGCTGCAGCGTGTGTACGGTACGGCGTGGGCGACGAAGAAGGAGCTTGACGATTATCTGGAGCGGCTGGCGGAGGCGAAGCGGCGCGACCATCGGGTGCTGGGGAGGCAACTGGACCTTTTCAGCTTTAATGATGCGGGGCCGGGGTTTGCGTTTTTCCATCCGAAGGGGATGGTGATATGGAACAGCATCATTGATTTCTGGCGTGAGGTGCATCGGAAGTACGGGTATGAGGAGGTGAAGACGCCGATAATTCTGAACGAGGAGCTGTGGCACAAGAGCGGGCACTGGGACAATTATAAGGAGAATATGTATTTCACTCGCGTGGACGATGTGAATTATGCGATAAAGCCGATGAATTGTCCGGGCGGGTGTTTGATATTCAAGAGCCGGCCGCATTCGTACCGGGAATTCCCGATGCGTGTGGCGGAGCTCGGGCTGGTGCACAGGTATGAGGCGAGCGGTGTGATGCACGGGCTGTTCCGGGTGCGGCAGTTCACGCAGGATGATGCGCATATATTCTGTGTGCCGGAGCAGATCGAGGCGGAGGTGACGGGCGTCATCAACCTGATATTCGAGATATACAAGGCGTTCGGGTTCGATAAGTATAATGTGGGGCTTTCGACGAAGCCGCAGAAGCATATCGGGTCGGATGAGATATGGGAGGTAGCGACGAATGCTCTGCGGGGGGCGCTGGAGCATAAGGGTATTGCGTACAAGGTGAACGAGGGGGATGGGGCGTTCTACGGGCCGAAGATAGATTTTCAGATTACGGATTGCCTGGACAGGCCGTGGCAGCTTGGGACGATACAGCTTGATTTCTCGATGCCGCAGCGATTCGAGCTTACGTACACGGATAAGGATAATACCGAGAAGACGCCGGTGATGATACACCGGGCGATACTCGGGTCGCTGGAGCGGTTTATCGGGGTGCTGATAGAGGAGTATGGCGGGAACATGCCGCTGTGGCTGGCGCCGGAGCAGATGAGGATACTGCCGATAAGCGAGAAGACGAGTGATTATGCGATGAAGCTGGAAGAGCGGCTGAAGGCGGAAGGGCTGCGGGTGAGTACGGATATGACGGCGGAGAAGATCGGCGCGAAGATTGCGCGGACGCATTCGGAGCGGCTGCCGTATATGCTTGTCGTGGGGCCGAAGGAGGCAGAGGCGGATGAGGTGAATGTGCGCATCCGCGGCCAGGAACACGGCAAGAATGTGAAGGTGGATGAGCTGATAAAGATAGCGAAGCACAAGATCGCCGAGCGTGTGATCGATGTTGCATTTTGAGAAACTGGTTAAGAGCTCGCGGCGCAGCGGGCGGCCGTTGGATACTTTTTCAGAAAGGCAGGTGGTCCAATCAGTAAACAGAGATTGAGGGTCAACGAAGGGATACGTACGAGTCCCGTTCGATTGATCGACGCAGAGAATCAGCAGTTAGGGATAGTCAGTGTAGAAGATGCTCTTTCGCGAGCGCGCGAGGCGGAGCTCGACCTTGTTGAGGTTTCGCCGACAGCGGAGCCGCCGGTTTGCCGCATTATGGATTTCGGCAAGTATCTCTATGAGCTGAAGCGCAAGGAAAAGCTGGCGCAGAAGAAGCAGCATGTTGCCACGCTGAAAGAGATAAGGATGCGGCCGAAGATAGACCCGCACGATGAGGCTGTGAAAATAAACCAGGTCCGGGCTTTCCTCGAGAAGGGGCACAAGGTGCAGCTTACGATCCAGTTCCGGGGGCGGGAGATGGTGTACCTGGAGCAGGGACGGCAGCTGATGGAAGATGCGCTTGTGAAGCTGCAGGATGTGGCGAAGATAGAGAAGCCAAACGTGCTTCTGGGCAAGCGGATGACGATGGTGATTTCGCCAGCTAAGACCAAACACGCAGACTGATACAGCGAGAAGATTTATGTGTTGACTGGTCGGGGGCACAGGGCTAAAATACAGCGTTTACGCATTTACGAGTATTTGTATAGGTAGTTGCCAGAAGAAAGGAATGCCTCAATGCCGAAGATGAAGGCCCGCAAGGGGCTGCTCAAGAGATTCAAGGTCACCGGGTCGGGCAAGGTGGTGCGTCAGCGGAGTTTCGGGACTCACCTGATGAGCACGAAGAACGCGAAGCGCAGGCGCCGGATCAGCGGGCAGGCGGTAATCACGGGCAAGGCAGCCAAGTCAATCAAACGAGATATGTGCGCATAGCGATGCGACCAGACGCGCCGGGGAAGTTCCGGCGCCGCTTGCTTCCCGGCCACAATCAGCTGCCGCCAGTAAGCGTATAATCCAAACCCAACTATGAAAGGAAGCTGATTATGGCACGAGCCGTCAAGGGCGCTGCGACGCGTCAGGCACGAAAAAGGATAATGAAGGCAGTGAAGGGCCACCGTGGCCAGGCTGGGAAGCAGTACCACCTGGCGAAGGAGGCTCGGACGCGTGCCGATGTGAACGCGAGGAAGAGCCGGAAGCTCCGCAAGAGGGAGTTCAGGAGCATGTGGATAACCAGGCTGAGCGCGGCCTGTCGTATGCGTGAGATGCGTTACAGCGACTTTGTGAACGGATGCAAGAAGGCGGGCATTCTCCTTAACCGGAAGATGCTGAGCGAGATAGCGATAAGCGACGCGGCGGGTTTCGATGCGATAGTGGCCAAGGTCAGGGCGGCACTTGCGTAGCATACTCAGCCGACGGCAATCCGGGATTATGACGGCATGCTTGAGCAGTTCGAAAAAATCAGGGAGCAGGCGCTCGAGGACCTTAAGAAGATAACAAGTCCCGAGACGCTTGAGCAGTTCCGGCTGCAGTATCTCTCGCGAAAAGGCGAGGTTACGCAGCTTCTGAGCAAGATAGGTCAGGCTCCGGCTGAACTGAAGCCGAAGGCCGGTGCGCTTGCCAACAAGATAAAGAACGAGGTCACGCAGGCGTTCGAGGCATTGCAGCAGCAGTTCGCCGCCGCAAAGCAGAAGAAGGTCGAGCAACTGGTAGACGTGACTCTGCCCGGTGCGCGTGTGGAGGTCGGCAGGCCACACATCATCACGCAGGTGACAAATGAGCTTCTCGATATATTCGGCCGCATGGGTTTCGGGATAGCGTACGGGCCTGAGGTGGAGGACGAGTGGCACAACTTTGTGGCTCTGAACATCCCGCGCGAGCATCCGGCGAGGGACCCGCTCGACAATTTCTACATCAATGACGAGATGCTGCTTCGCAGCCAGACCTCGACCATCCAGATAAGGGTGATGGAGCATCGCAAGCCGCCAATCCGCGTGGTGGCGCCTGGGCGTGTGTACCGGCCGGATACCGTGGATGCGACGCATATGTTCATGTTCCACCAGATGGAAGCTCTTGTCGTGGATGAAGACGTGAGCATGGTGGATATGAAGAGCACGATACAGCAGTTCATTCACGTATTCTTCGGACAGGAAGTCGAGTGGCGCCTGAGGCCGAGCTTCTTCCCATTCACTGAGCCCAGCGCCGAGGTTGACCTGCTTTGGATAGACAGGAACGGCGGGCGATCATGGATGGAGGTGGGCGGCTGCGGGATGGTTGACCCGAATGTGTTCGACGCGGTGGGGATCGACAGTGAGAAGTACACGGGATGGGCGTTCGGCTTCGGGATAGAGCGGCTGGCGATGCGGAAGTACGGCATAGCGGATATCCGACTGTTGTACGAGAACGATCTGCGTTTCCTGAAGCAGCTGTGAGAGAGTCCGTGCTTCAGGCACGGGCAGTGAACATTACGGAAGATAATTACAGGAATCGGAATGAGCCTGAAAGGGATTATTCTTGCGGGCGGCAGCGGCACTCGCCTATATCCTGTGACCAAGGCTGTAAGCAAACAGCTGCTTCCAGTCTTTGACAAACCCATGATCTACTATCCCCTGACCACGCTGATGCTGGCTGGGATACGCGAGATACTGGTGATCTCCACGCCGACGGACCTTCCGCTCTACAGGCAACTGCTGGGTGATGGCAGCCAGTGGGGCCTGGGGCTGGAGTACGCCGAGCAGCCGCGGCCTGAAGGTCTTGCGCAGGCGTTCATCATCGGCAGGAGCTTCGTCAACGGCGGGCCGGCAAGCCTGATACTTGGTGACAACATTTTCTATGGGCACGGGCTGGTGGAGTCGCTGAAGAACGCTGTGAAGCACGACGGTGGGGCGACAATATTCGGGTACTGGGTGCGCGACCCCGAGAGATACGGCGTACTCGAGTTCGATAGCACGGGCAGTGTCATATCCATAGAGGAGAAACCGTCAAAGCCCAAGAGCAACTATGCGGCGGTGGGGATGTACTTCTATGACTCACAGATAACGGATATTGCGGCAAGTGTAAAGCCATCGGCCAGAGGCGAGCTTGAGATAACGGAGGTGAACAACATCTATCTGAGGAAGGGGATACTGAAGGCGGAGCTTCTGGGCCGGGGGATCGCGTGGCTGGACACGGGGACGCCTGAATCAATGCTCCAAGCGGCGGATTTTGTGCAGACTATCCAGCACAGGCAGGGCCTGATGGTGGCGTGTCCGGAGGAGATAGCGCTTAACCAGGGATTCATCGACAAGGAACAGGTCCTGAGGCTGGCAGAGCCGCTGAAGAAGAACGCGTACGGCGAGTATCTAATAAACCTAGTGCACGGCAAGGCGGCCCGATGAGGGCCCCTTGAGCGAATGATACCAGGTCAGTTCGAGGTCAGAGATGAGCAAACAAATCATTCCACTGAAGACAGTCTTCTCCGCAGACGGCATCAGCGTGCGCGGCGGAAGCAAGCTTATTGACGGTGTCTCGGTTCGCGGGGCGAAGGTGATGCCGGACGAGCGCGGCAGGCTGGGCGAGATAATGCGCGCCGATGACCCGTGGTTCACGAAATTCGGGCAGGTCTATTTTACGACGACTTATCCGGGTGTAGTGAAGGCCTGGCACTTTCATAAGAAACAGACTGACCATTTCTATGTCGCCCGGGGCACCATAAAGGTGGCTCTGTATGATGAGCGCAAGGGCTCGGCGACTTATGGCGAGGTGAATGAGGTTTATCTGAGCGAGCACAGGCCGGGGCTTGTGCGCATACCGCCGGAGGTTCAACACGGGTGGATGTGTGTGGGACAGGAAGAGGCATACATCGTTAACGTGGTGTCGGAGATGTATGACCACTCCAATCCAGATGAGTTCAGAACCCCGGCCCACGACAATCACATTCCGTACGACTGGGCCCGGAAAGATGGCTAGCGGCAGCATCGCGATACTAGGCGGCAGGGGGATGCTTGGTACGGATCTTGTGGCTGATTGCAGGAGTCGGGGGCTTGCGGTCTCAGTGTATGACTTGCCGGAGTTCGACATCACGAACGAGCGGATGCTCGAAGGTGTTTTTGGCAGCAGTGACGTGATCGTGAACTGCGCCGCATATACGAATGTCGACCGGGCGGAAAGCGAAGAGCAACTCGCTCACAAGGTGAATGCCGAGTCAGTCGGGCGGCTGGGGAGACTGGCAGCGAAGCTTGATAAAAAGGTGCTTCATGTCAGCACCGATTTTGTATTTGATGGACGCCTTGACCGGCTGTACCGAGAGAGCGATGAGCCGAACCCGTTGAGTACATATGGTCGTACGAAACTGGCTGGCGAGCGACTGCTTCAGGACAGCGGCTGCCGGCATTGCATAGTCAGAGTGCAGTGGACGTATGGCAGGGCGGGCGACAATTTTGTGAAGAAGATCCTGGCGAGGGCATCGCAGGGCGGGCCGCTGAAGGTGGTTGATGACCAGCATGGCTCGCCCACGGCGACTACCGAAGCTGCAAAGGCAATCACTCACCTTCTGCTGAAAGGCGCGGAAGGCCTCTTCCATTTTGCCGCGCGCGGCTACACGACCAGATTTGAGACGGCGAGATTCATCGCGCGGAAGAAGTGCCCGGGCGTTGAGGTATTGCCGTGCAGGACGAGCGATTTCAAGTCGCCAGCCGAGCGGCCGCTGAACAGCCGTTTCGATTGCAGCAAGGTTCAAGCATTATTGGATGAGCCGATCGCCGAATGGCAGGGGCCGCTTGAGCGTTTTCTGGAGAGCCTATGAAAAGAGTACTTGTGACCGGCGGGGCGGGCTTTATCGGCAGCAATTTCGTCCGTATGGTGCTCGACGAGCACAAGGACGCTCTCGTGGTCAATCTTGACAAGCTGACCTACGCGGGGAATCTCGAGAATCTGTCTGGCTTCCTGGACAGGGAGAATCACCGGTTCGTGAAGGGCGACATATGCGATGGCGAGCTTGTCGAGAAGCTGATAGATGAATTTCAGGTCGATTCGATAGTCAACTTCGCAGCGGAGAGCCATGTTGACCGCTCGATTACAGGTCCGAAGATATTCATTGAGACGAACGTGACCGGTACTCTGACGCTGCTTCAGGCCGCTCGTGACAAGAAGGTCAAGAGATTTGTTCAGGTCTCGACCGACGAGGTGTATGGCTCGTTGGGGCCGGAGGGAGAATTCACGGAGGAGACACCGCTTTCGCCGAATTCGCCTTATTCAGCGAGCAAGGCTGCAGCGGATCATCTTGTGAAGGCGTTCGGTCATACGTGGGGGCTTGCTTGGAACATCACCCGCTGCTCGAATAACTACGGGCCGTACCAGTTCCCGGAGAAGATGATACCGCTGATGATAAACAACGCGCTGCATGACAAAGAGCTGCCGGTATATGGTGACGGCTTGTATGTGCGAGACTGGCTCTATGTACTGGACCACTGCAAGGCGGTGTGGAAGGTGCTGACGGAGGCAGAGCCTAATGAGGTTTTCAATATCGGGGGTTGCAACGAGAAGACGAACCTTGAGGTAATCGATATAATACTTGAGCGACTTGGCAAATCGAAGTCGCTGATAAGGCACGTAACAGACCGTCCCGGCCATGACCGCAGGTATGCCATCGACGCTGGCCGCATAATGCGGAAGCTTGGATGGAAGCCGAGCGTGACGTTCGAGGAAGGCATCAGGGCTACGATAGACTGGTATCTTCAGAACGGGGCGTGGCTGAAGCGCGTGGTATCGGGCGACTATCAGAAGTATTACCGGTCAATGTATGGCGACAGGTGATATTGTGTCTGGTCGAGGCAAATGACTTGCGCGACGGCAGGACGAAAATAGCGTTTCTGTGGCAGTACTATGGCGGGCCGATAACGTCGGTGGACGACCTTGTTGCGGGCTTTGACAGGGAGAAGTACGAAGTGATGTTCGTGTATCTCTCTGATCGGCGGGCGGACAAGCAGAATCATCTTGCCGCGGCCGGCTTCAGGACGGTATATCTGAGTGACCGCAGAATGTCGCGAGGGCCGCATCCATTTCTCATGCTGAGGCTGGCGCGGCTGCTCAGATCAGAGGGCGTGGATATCCTGCATTGCCATGCACACAAGACGACTGTCTATGGGGCGCTTGCGGCGTGGCTCGCGCGAACGCCTGTAGTGGTTGCCCATATTCACGGGCTCAATCGCAGCCGGACATTCAGACGCAAGCTGGTCAACTGGCTGATATCACCTCGCATAGATATGTTCCTCTCAGTGTCTGATGCTGTGCGCAGGGATTTTGTCGCTGACAACTGGGGCGGGCAGAAGAGGAGAGTCGCAGTTCTTGAGAACTCAATCGACTACGGACGTTTCTCGGCCATTGACACGCCGCGCCAGGAGGCCAGGCGGCTATTGGGTGTCAGTGAGGATGCGTTTGTCTTCGGCACGGTGGGACGACTTGCGCCAACAAAGGGTCTTAAGTATATGCTTGCTGCGTTCGCTGAGGTCAGAAAGAATGTCCCGAGCGCCCATCTGGTGATAGTGGGAGATGGGCCGGAGAGGGCGGAGCTGGAGTTGCAGGCGGGGGCGCATGGATGTGCCGACAGGGTTCATTTTCCGGGCTACCTCAGAGAAATCGAGAGGGCACTGCCGGGGATGGATGTATTCGTTCTGGCCAGCATTGCCGAAGGTATGGGGCGAGCTATACTTGAGGCTATGGCGGCGGGGATACTGTGCATAGGTACAGACGTGGGCGGCATACCTGAGGTACTGGATGACGGCAGGACAGGCCTTCTTGTGCCGCCTGCTGACACGATGGCGCTGGCGGACGCGATGGCGAAGGCGGGGGTCATGTCTCCTGTGGAAAGGGAGGTCTTGGTGGACAACGCCAGAAGGCGGGTGCGCGAAGCTTTCTCACACGACGGAGCGCGGGAGAAGCTCCGAGCGATTTATGAACAGCTGCTTGGTGGGAAGAATGCAGCACCGGATGTCACGGAGTCAGAAGATGGTAAGGGTAAGCGTCATAATCCCGACGTATAACAGGGCTCGTGTAGTGGGCGAAGCGATTCGAAGCGCTCTGGACCAGACGGTTCGTGACATCGAGGTGATAGTTGTCGACGACGGTTCCACAGATGATACACGAGACGCGGTTGATGGTTGTAGGGACGGCCGAGTGCGGTACATCTACAAGACCAATGGTGGCCCGGCAAGTGCCCGCAATGCGGGCCTGGCCGAAGCAAAGGGCGAGTATGTTGCGTTTCTTGACCATGATGACCTGTGGCCGGCCCGCTTTCTTGAGGTTATGACGGGGGCCCTCGACGGGCGTCCTGAGTTTGGCCTCGCTTACAGCCCTATCACACTGAGATACGCTGACGGTCATGAAGTGGAGAGATACAAGGTCAGAGAAGGGGAATCAGGGTGGTGTACCGGGGCGCTGTTCAGGAATAGTTTTGTCTGGACATCCGCAAGTCTGATGCGCAGAAGCGTTCTCAAGGGCTTCGGATACGATGAGACACTGCGCAGGAGCTATGAGGACGGTGATTTCTTCTTAAGGCTGGCACTTCGGACGCCATTCCTTTATATTCCAGAGACCCAAGCCATTAAGAGGGTACATGAGGCGAATCTGTCAGTGGAGGTAGGGACCCAACCCACTCGCATACTAGTTCTTGAACGCTTTTACTACCGACTCGGCGGCGACAGACATATTGGTTTGTTGGAAGCGCGAAGGAGACTCAGCCATGCATGCCGGTCTGTGGCCAAGGTGGCGCTGACACAGGGAAAACGTGCACAGGCCATTTTCCTTTACGTGAGAGCGATTTCATATTGGCCTGTTGATGTTCGGGTTTACTGGGAATGGGCAAGGGCCCTATCGCTGAGCCATCGCGACGACCCGGAGCCTGCTTGGCGGATGCCTTCCAAGCTTGGCATGCCAGAGCGCTCAGCGAGTGGACCGGACGATATATGAATCTTCTGATACTTACAAGCAATCCTGAGCGGGCGAGTTATCGGCAGCGGATAGAAGCATATCTTCCCGCAATGCGCGAGGCCGGCATTGAGCCTGTGGTTAAGCTTATTCCCAAGAGCATCCTCGCAAGGCGCAAGCTTCTCGCCAGCAGCAGCAAGTATGATGGGGCCCTATTGCTGAAGAAGGGGCTTGGCGTTTTTGCGGCACGGCTGCTTCGCAAGTCTGCCCGGAGGATCATTTTCAACTACGATGATGCCGTGTGGCTCAGCCCCAAACGGCCGGAGAGATACAGCCGGACGCATTCTGTTCCATGGAGCCGGAGCGTCAGTATAGCGGATATGGTCATAGTGGGCAGCAAGTACCTTGCTGAGGCGGGACGGCGGTTCAATGATAATGTGCGGATACTCCCGATCGGCGTTCGAGTGAAAGACTACGCATGGCACGGCCCCAGAAAGCAGGACGGAAGGGTGCGGCTGGTGTGGATAGGCAGCGAGAGCACCGTCGGCTATCTGGGCGGTATCATTGCTGCCCTTGAGGAACTGGGCAGGAAGTATCCGAATCTGGTTGTGCGTGAAATATGTGATACGTTCATCGACGTGCCCGGGGTCACGGTAGAGAAGTTCAGGTGGGAGGCGGACAAACGCGGGCAGTATCTGCACGACTGCGATATAGGTCTTGCGCCTCTTCCGGATGACCCTTTCACAAGGGGCAAGTGCAGTTTCAAGGTGCTTGAGTATGCAGCCAGCGGTCTGCCTACCGTTGCGTCACCCGTGGGCACAAACGGCGAGCATATCGTTGACAATGTCACCGGCTTTCTTGCCAGAAGCCAGGAGGAATGGGTTGCGCATATCAGCAGGCTCGTGGAGGATAGTGAACTCAGAGGCCGGATGGGCGCCGCAGGTCGCGAGCACGCAGCCAGCCACGACACTGCTGTGATAGGAGCTCGGCTGTGCACACTCATCAAAGAAGTGCTGTCGTAGGCGGTATTTGGTTGTCATCGTCGGTTGTGAAGTTAGAATGGTGGCCTGGTCAGCGTTCTCCTGCATAGAGGGATAGCGGATCTCTGGAGAGTACCGGATGTTACGAGCATTGAGACAGAGACTCGGATTTGCCAGAAGAAAGCTCATAGAGCCGGCATATCCGAAGAGAAGTGATGGCAGGCTGTATATCCATGTCGGCTGCGGCAGGAAAGACTATCCGGGCTTCGTCAATGTAGATGCGCAGGCGTTTCCACACGTACACGTCATCACCAATGATATCTGTGACCTGGGACAGTTCCGCGACAACTCGGCGGACATGATCTACATGAGTCATGTTCTCGAGCACTTCAGGATCCCCGACGTCGTCCGTGTACTGAAGGAGATGTACAGGATATTGCGGCCGGAGGCTTTTCTGAGGTTGTCCGTGCCCGATTTTGACAGGTTGATCGAGGTGTACCATGCATCGGGCGATGATATCTCCTCGATAGAGAAGCAGCTTCTGGGGGGGCAGGACAGCGAGTACAATGTACACTACACGGTCTTCAACCGCGGGTCTCTTGAGGCGTTACTCTCGGACACAGGCTTCCGAGAGGTGCGGCAATGGGATCCGTGGCATTGTGCCGAGTTTCATGCGGATGACAGCTCCAAGAAAATCATCCGTGTCGCCGGGAAGGAAGTGCCGATAAGCCTGAACATCGATGCGGTGAAATAGGATATATATGCCAAACAGATTTCGTGCGTTTCTCAAAAAGTGCCTCCTCGGGAAGGACCAGAATCTCATCTCTATCGACGAACCGTATGGCGTGATGCGCAGGCTTCTGCAGGGCAGGCCCATCAATGCCATCATCGATGCCGGCGCAAGCGACGGCCATGTATCCCGTCGCATGCTCAGGCACTTCCCACGGGCTCATGCATATGCGTTCGAGCCGAACGAGATGTACAGGCAGACGCTTCTTGAGTATGCGGCGGCTGAGCCGCGATTCCACCCGCAGTTTCTTGCGCTCGGCGACCGCGATGGAACGGCTGAGCTTCAGATAACCGAATCGCCCGGCAACGCGTCGTTGTGCATCCCGTCGGGGGTAATGAAGGATATCGACCCAGCCGGCACGAAGATAAGGTCGGTCGAGGCAGTGGAGCTTGTGACCATAGACAGCTGGATAAAGCGAAGCGGGCTTGCTTCAGTTGAGGTGATGAAGTTCGATATACAGGGGGGGGAGCTGGCAGCCCTTGAGGGGGGTCGCCAGACCCTTGCCGGGCAGACTCTGGCTGTGTATATCGAGGTGTGGTTCAACCAGGGATACGATGGAGGAACGGTTTTTGGCCAGACGGACTTGTTCCTGCGGCAGCTGGGTTATGTTGTTTACGACATCTACAAGCCGGGGTATAACCGTGACGGAATGATCATGTGGGCCAATGCGCTATACCTTCACGCGAAGCGCATGGGAAAGAGCTTCCAGAGTATCCGATAGGCGTTCATTGCCTGTCAGCTGCGACGGGATCGTCGTATCTCAAGCCTCCTGGTCGTCAGACGCACCACCCAGCGGGCCCATCTGCGCACCGTGTCTCTGTCGACATCATTTCCGCGAGCGTATTCGATAATGAACCGGAGGCGGTCAGTGTTTGTCACGCCGCCGTACCACATGTTTATCTGGACAAGGTTCTTGATCCTGAGGCGCTCCGGTATGTGACGGAACTGCCGGGTGCGTTCGTTGTCGATGAGATAGAAACGATGCGCGGTGTCCTCCGGCCGGACCAAGGCATTTCCCAGCCGGAGGTCGCCGTGGAATATACCCATTGCATGCATCCTGCCGATGAGAGAGCCAAAATGCCGTATGACCATCCGTTTGCGGCGTAAGGCTGCCTGCCCCTGCTTAGCGAGGTCTTCGATGTGCCTGTAGAGCGGCACAGCGCCATCGACTGCTTCGGTGACCAGGACACTCTCCGTACGGAACGGGCCCAGGCGCTTCTCCAGAAGCGCGAGCGGTTTTGGGGCGTCGAACCCATTGCTCCGGAGCATGAGTGAGGCGTAAAACGCTCGCCTGGCACGACTTGACCGGAACAGATGCTTGGCGAAGTCGACGACAGAGCGAAACAGGTACTCTTTGATGTACACATCATACCGTGCTGAATCCACAGCAAGTGATGCGGCAAAGACTCTGGCTTTGTCACTCGATGCCACGCGACCAAAGCAACTTTCGTCTGAACATATCGAGCCATCCGGTGATACGATCGTCTCGACAACAGCGGGTGGATATCCTCGTCTCAGAAGGATATCCCATGGGCCTATGCTCAGACGCGTATAATCATCTGCCCGGTTCGATGTGGCAGCTGTCACGGCGGCGAGCGATGCAAAGGCCTCCGCGATCTCTTCGGGAATATCCTCACTGAGCATTCCTCGCAGGAATCGCTCCATATCTTTCCGTGATTCCCTGCGGTGCAGCCAGGGTATCCGATGCCTTTTCATCGCATCAAGGTCGGTCAGTATCAGGCCATGGCTGCCGACCAGTATGTTCGAGTGCTTCATATCGCCGTGGCTGAGGCTGCGGTGTCGTAACTTGTCAAAAACGGATACTATGCCGCGAACGGTCTGGATACGCTGCGTGACACCTGCTTCACTATTCCGCAGGAAATGGTATAGAAGGGGGGCATCGATATACTCAGTGACAATGTATGATGAGGTCACAAGGGGGCCATTGCGGCAGTCTATCCACGCCAGGGGCCGCGGCGTCTGGATGCCGGAGCGCAGGAGCAGGTGGCCGTGCGCCCATGCATTCTTCGCTCTTGTACCCGTAAATGTCCGCCAGAGCGACCGAAGCAGCCCCTGGGGGTTGTATCTCTTGATGATAATCTCGCGGCCCTGCCAGACGACTCTTGAGACGGATGTCTTTACATCGTCTTTGAGCCGCTGGCCTGAAGCCATTATGGACTCTACGTTCATGGCAAATGACCGGGCTTCCTCCTGGCGGCAGAATGAAGCCGCAAACAGCCCCGTGGCGTTTCCCATCTGCAGGTGAATATGTTCACCAGGATTATCGCCGCAAGAACGCGGGTTTTGATCTGGATGCGGGTTTGTCATGCTGCTCCATATAGCTGGAAGGCTGCCGGCGTCATTGCGGAAGGCGCCCCTCAGCAGCCGTAGACCGCTATGCCCAGCTTGTCAGCGAGGGCGAGTGTTTCGGGCCGGTCGATAATGATAGTCTTTCCCGCCTCGACGACGAGGGTCCTACCGCCGTTTTCCGCCAGGCTCTTGACGGTATCCTGTCCCACACAGGGGACATCGAATCGCATATCCTGATCCGGCCGTGACGCTTTGATGAGCGTCCAGCCGCCCGCCTTGCAGCATTCGCCGGCGCGCCTTATCATGCTGGCAGTACCTTCCATGGCCTCGACGGCGATGACGGCCTGTTCCTTGACGGCGATGGCCTGACCGATGCCGAGCTCGCTGAGCTGCTTGACCATCTTCCAGCCATACTCTATATCGGTCATCGTAGAGCTTCCCGGCGCGGCGCGTGTCATCAGGCCCTGCGAGGCCATGTGATCCTTGCAGTACATTGTCGAGTCCTCCAGAATGATTCCGCCTGAGGCGAGCTCGTCAGCGATTGCCTGCAGGATCGTCTGGTCGTGCTTGTGCTTTCTGCGCAACCGCCAGTACCAGATCCTGAAGGCCCGCCAGTCGGGCAGGTAATGGATGATGCGACCCGGTGTGTAGATGTTCTTCTTTGCAACTCTCCCCACCATGATTGCGTGCGTTGCGCCGTGAGTCCTGAGATGTCTTATCCATCTGCCGGGTCTGGCCAGCGGCACCTCCCTGAACACGTCAACCATACGGGCAAGCGCGGGGTCGGCGCTGCCACCAAGGCTTGCACATACAACGCTGAGACCGGCATTTCGCGCGCCAGCGGCAACCATGAATGGGAGCCTTCCTTCACCCGCCAGCAATCCGAGAGCATCGCCGTGTTTCATCTGTGCACCCCACCTGTCAGCCGGCACTGGCAGATTCCGCCGCTAATCAACATTGTCTCTCTCTGGCGAGGGCGCCCCTTCGAGCTTCTTCTCAAGCCTGCGAATCGATTGCCTGATATCAGGAAGATACTGGATCAGGCTATATGCCCTTCGCGCCCGACCTATCTCAATGGCCGGGGCCCCGACCACGGTCTGTCCGTCGGGTATGTTGTTGATGACGCCCGCCTGAGCACCTATCGTGACATTATTGCCTATGGTAATATGCCCAACGACACCCACCTGACCTCCGAGGGTGCAGTGATGACCGATGGTGGTAGAGCCTGCGATACCGACCTGGGCAACCAGGAGGCAGTGCGGTCCGATGACAGTGCCGTGACCGATGGCGACCATATCGCCCAGTTTGCTGCCCTTACCGATGACTGTGTCACTGAGCGTACCGCGCTCGATGCCACAGCATGCGCCTATCTCAACATCGTCTTCTACTATGGCAATACCTATCTGCGGTATCTTGTGGTGCTCACCATCGTGGGTGGCGAAGCCGAATCCGTCTTCGCCTATTGCTGAGTTGGCATGAACGATGACTCTGTTGCCTATCACGGAACCCTCGTAGATGCATACGTTCGGGTAGAGCAGGCAATCCTCGCCCATCTTTACGTTGGGGCCGATGAATACGCCTGGGTATAGCACACAGCGCTTGCCGATGTGGGCACCATCAGAGATCGTGACAAAATCATGTATGTCACAGTCTTTGCTGACTTTGGCGCTGCGAGCGACATGTGCTCTGCGGCTTATGCCGGTTTTACCATGGGCACGATGCCCATGAAGTTCAACAACGATCTGCATGAAGGCGTAATACGGGTCTTTGGCGACCAGCAGGGGGGTATGAGAAGGCATCTCCTTACCCACTATCACGGCTGCTGCGCCTGTGGTGGCCAACTGCTTCTGGTACTTCGCATTGGCCAGAAAAGTGATATGGTCCTTGCCCGCGCGACTCAGCGTGGACGCTGCACGGATCAGGGTCGAGCCATCTCCGACAACGTGGCCGCCGACCAGGGTCGCGAGTTCCTGAAGTGTCTTGCCTTGTTTTGACGCCATTACGTTAACTAAGCCTGAACGGTGTCTGTGGACCGCAGCAAAAGTATAGCCATTCTATCCAAAAACATTTATTATATCAGCACGTGGCTCGCGCGTCAACGCCCTGGCGGATTGAGTATCCGGGTTACGATACTCTGGCAGAAATCGCCACAATCGCGGGCAAACTCCTCAGTGGACATCTCGAGGGCCGTTACCACCGGGCCTATAGGCCGATAGGCTGGCGACGCTGCCGGTCCGAGTATCACCGTCGTGGGTGTTGCCATGGAGGCTGCCAGATGTGTGATGCCGCTGTCGTTGCCAAGAAATGCGAATGCCTGACTCAGAACGGCAACCACGTCGGACACGGCCAGCCCGGACAGGCATACGGCGGTCTGGGTGAGTCTGTCACGTGTCGGGTCATCCAGCCTCTCGACCTCGGCAGGCCCGATCAGGAATGCCACGTCAAGTCCCTCGCGGCGCAGCGCGGCCGCGACCGAAATGAAGTTTCCTATCGGCCAGTTCTTGTGGGCGCCGCCACTACCCGGCTGAATGATGACTGTGCTGCCGGTCGTCAGACCCGCATCCTCAAAAATGCGCTCGCCGCGCTCCCGATCCGATTGCATAGGAGCGATGAGCTGCTCTGTCGGATCGAGCGCAAACGGCCCGACGTGTTCCCGATTCCTCTCGACGAACTGGCGAATATAGTACTCGGCGATATGACCGTCAAAACCATCCGGCACATGCAGGTCAAGGCTCGTGACTTCGGTACCGCTTGTGCAATTCGCGGCGTATATCAGGTTCTGTTCAAAATCGGTGTTCTCACCGCCGAGGAATGTCGCTATCCATTCATATGGCGCGAAGGCCGGTATCAGAGGGTCTTGTTCGTCTATCTCGAAGGTGCGGCTGTCAACGAAAAAGCGGTGAAAGGGAATGGCCTCCAACGAGCGTATCTTCGAGATGCATGTTCGGCCCGGGAAGATGCTGATGTATTCGGAATGCCCGACGATGTCTAGCGACTGAAGTGCAAGCGCGTCCTGCATGAAGCGGGCGAGGGGGAGGGTCAGGATGCAGTCACCCAGCGCGCCCGGCTGGATTATGAGCCCCTGGTGATAGCGGCGGCTTGCGCGCTCTTCCTCGCGCTTTAGAAGGTCGAATATGCTGCTGTCTTTCATATGTTGTTTGCAGGCACAGTAGAGCCTAATCCTGTGGGTAGACGATGAGACGGTCGTGTATAACAGTTATCAGGTCATTTCTGCCGTCGCCCGTAACATCCGCCGTCATAAGTTCTCTGGGCTCTATCGTATCTCTTGGCTGCCTGTCGCCGTAGCTCTTCTGCTCCATTATCTTGAATCGCATCGCCGGCAGCGGCATACCATCGGCATCCACCGCAAGTATCTCCATGTGGTCGCCCTGGGTATCAACCGCGATCAGATCGCACCTTCCATCCGAATTGATGTCGCCGGTTGCCAGATTGCCGTACCGCCCGTCTTTTATCCTGGTTTCATAGCTGAACCTTCGCTGGGCCTTGAGCATCGAACCAGGCCGTCCCGGCGGCGCGACGAGCGCAAACTTCGCGCCGTCGAAGAGTACGATATCCTGGACGTCGCCACCACCCAGTGATCCGAAAAGTATTTTCTTTATCCCCCACTTGCCGACGGTCAGTTCTTTTGCGAGGCGATATGTCTTGTCTTCAGAGACTTTCAGTATCTGCAGCTGGCCTTTTGTGCCATCCAGCAGCAGTATCTCCGCCGTGCTGTCTCCATCGATGTCGAATGCCGCAGCCGCTGCGATTGCGTTTTCGCTGCTTCGCGCGTTGAACTGGTCGACTATCTGCCATTTGCCCGACGGATCAACCGCCATAGTACGTGCGAAATTCTTCTGAGCCACGAGCAGTTGTGCCGGGCCAGTATCTGTATCC
>Ga0068714_10002291_pt1 | contig 25133 bp, 16 predicted proteins | sample MTBNYHSulfiMetaG_FD_62988 | JGI IMG/M metagenome (GOLD analysis project Ga0068714, IMG submission 62988) | Enrichment culture microbial communities from rom New York Harbor, USA that are MTBE-degrading - MTBE-NYH (New York Harbor Sulfidogenic)... | ecosystem: Environmental > Aquatic > Marine >... | reverse complement strand
AGGTTGTAGGTGAAGGAGTCGTAGTTGTCGACCATCAGGATCATGGCCGCCCCCCGTCGCGGACCTCGGCGATCGCCTCGGCCATCGCCACCGCCTCGACCAGGGCCCGCGCCTTGCTCTGGCACTCGGCGAGCTCGGACTCCGGCACCGAGTCGTAGACGATGCCAGCGCCCGCTTGGACCTGCACGCAGCCGCCCCGCTCCACCAGCGTGCGGATGGCGATGCAGGAGTCCATGTCGCCGCGCAGGTCGAGGTACCCCACCGCCCCGCCGTAGACCCCCCGCCGCACTTCTTCGAGCCGGTCGATGATGCCCATCGCCATCACCTTGGGCGCGCCGCTGAGGGTACCGGCAGGGAAGCACGCGAACAGCGCATCCCAGGCGTCGGCCCCCTCGCGCAGGCGGCCGCTGACCTCGCTCACCAGGTGCATGACGTGGCTGTAGCGCTCCACCTCCATCTCCCGCACCACCCGAACCGTTCCCGGCTCCGAGACGCGACCCACGTCGTTGCGCCCCAGGTCCACGAGCATGGTGTGCTCGGCCCGCTCCTTGGGGTCGGCGAGCAGCTCCATCTCGAGCTCCGCGTCCTCGGCCGTGGTCAACCCGCGGCGGCGGGTCCCGGCGATGGGGCAGGTGGTGACCAGCCCGTCGCGAACACGGACCAGCATTTCCGGGCTCGAGCCGAGCACCCGCACCCCCCCGGTGTCGAACAGGAACATGTAGGGGGACGGGTTGGTCAGGCGCAGCATGCGGTAGATCTCGGCGGCCGGGCACCGCGGGACCCGCCGCCAACGCCGCGACAGCACCACCTGGAAAATGTCCCCGGCGAGGATGTGTTCCCGGGCCGTCGCCACGGCAGCCAGGTAGGCCGCCTCCGACGGGGTCGCCGCCCAACCGTGCCACGGGTCCCCGTGGGGCCGCGGAATCGGGTGGGGTCGCGGCCCGTCCCCACCCGCCAGCAGCGCGCGCCGGAGCCGACCGAGCCGCCACCGGGCCCACTCCCAGGCCGCCTCGGCCCCCCCCTCCACCCGGGCCGCCACCACGAGGAGCAGGGTCTGGCGGGCCCGGTCGAGGGCCACCACGCCGTCGTAGAGGCCGAACCAGGCCTCGGGCAGACCCCCCTCGTCCCGGCCTCGGGCCGGGATCTGCTCGACGAGCCTCACCGCGTCGTAGCCGAGGAAGCCCACCGCGCCGCCCAGGAACGGCGGCAACCCATCCACCGGCGCCACCGAACCGCAGGAGGTCGCCTCCCGCAGGACCTGGATCGGCGCCCCTTCGACCGGCGCCCCGTCCACCATGACGGCGCCGCCGCGCACCTCGACGACCCGGAACGGGTCCGCCCCGACGAACGAGTAGCGGGCCACCCGTTCCCCCCCCTCCACGCTCTCGAGCAGGAAGGGGTTGCGCCCACCGGCCGCGAGCCGGGACCAGACCGCGAACGGGGTGACCGTGTCGGAGGTCAGCTCCTCCACCACCGGCACGACCCCGTAGTCGCGAGCGAGCTCAAGGAACCGCGCGCGGTCTGGGCGGAGCACGGCGTCGGCAACCGGAGTCGACACCGGCGTAGTGTACAGCGACCAGCTCTCAGCTTAGAATTCCCCTTCTGGAGGTTCGACCATGGCGTTGCCGGTCATCACCACCTCGGAGCTCTCCGCCCACGTCGGCCAGGAAGTGACCCTGCGCGGGTGGGTCTACAACTGGCGCAAGAAGGGCAAGCTGCGCTTCATCATCCTGCGCGACGGTTTCGGCTACCTGCAGTGCGTGGTCTTCGAGCCCGAGGTGCCGGCGCTGGTCTGGGAGACCGCCGTCGCCCTCACCCAGGAGTCCTCCCTCGAGATCGCGGGCATTGTGCACGCGGAGGAGCGGGCACCCGGCGGTTTCGAGCTCAAGGTCACCGGGATCGTGCCGGTCCAGATCTGCCCCGAGTACCCCCTGGGCAAGAAGGACCACGGCCCCGACTTCCTCCTCGGCCACCGCCACCTGTGGCTCCGCTCCAAGCGCCAGCACGCGATGATGCGAGTCCGCTCCGAGCTCGAGTTCGCGATCCGGGACTTCTTCCAGAGCCGCAGCTACACCCTCATCGACTCGCCGATCCTCACCCCGGCGGCGTGCGAGGGAACCTCGACCCTGTTCGAGACCGAGTACTTCGGGGACAGGGCCTTCCTGTCCCAGTCGGGACAGCTCTACCTCGAGCCCGCGGCGGCGGCCCTCGGCCGCGTGTACTGCTTCGGCCCCACCTTCCGGGCCGAGAAGTCCAAGACCCGCCGCCACCTGACCGAGTTCTGGATGGTCGAGCCGGAGGTGGCGTGGATGCGGTTCGACGGCCTCCTCGACCTGGTCGAGGAGTTCGTGAGCGAGCTGGTGGCCCGCGTCCTCGACCGCTGCCGGGAGGACCTCGCCCGCCTCGAGCGGGACACCTCCAAGCTCGAACCCGCCACGTCCAGGCCTTACCCACGGCTCGACTACGGCGACGCCGTCGCGCGGCTCCAGGAGGCCGGCAATCCGATTCAGTTCGGCGACGATTTCGGCGGCGACGAGGAGACCCAGCTCGCCAGCCTGTACGACCGGCCGCTCCTCATCACCCGCTACCCTGCGGCGATCAAGGCCTTTTACATGCAGCCCGACCCCTCCGACCCGACCCGGGCTCTGGCGGTGGACACCATTGCCCCGGAGGGCTACGGCGAGATCATCGGCGGCTCCGAGCGCGCCGACACGCTCGAGCTGCTGGAGCGGCGGATCGCCGAGCACGGCCTGCCGAAAGAGGCGTTCGAGTGGTACCTCGACGTCCGCCGCTACGGCAGCTTCCCCCACTCCGGCTTCGGTATGGGGATCGAGCGCTGCGTCGCCTGGCTCACCGGGGTTCACCACTTGCGGGAGGCGATCCCGTACCCCCGGACCCTCAATCGGATCTACCCGTAGCTTTCAGCTCTCAGCCTTCAGCGTTCAGCTCCGCCGCTCACCCCCCCGCTCCGGCGAAGGGGGAAGAGGAGTGGGGGAGCTGACAGCTCCCAAGTACACCACCGTAGCGCCCCACCCCCCGCGCTCCGGCGGCGCGTCGTGGAAGCTCGTCACCCGGGGGTGGCGGGAGAGCAGGCTGCGCACCCGCTCCCGCTGGACACCGATCCCGCGGCCGTGGATCAACCGCACCTCGGTGAAGCCCCGCTCGCACGCCACCTCCAGGTAGTCCTCCACCACCCGCGGAACGTCTGCGGGCGGGAAGGGGTGGAGGTCGAGGCTGTCCTCCACCGGCAGCACCACCGGCTCGTCCGCCGGCAGGTCCCCCCCCTCGGGCTCCTCGGTCTCCCCCGAGGCGTCGCCCCCCCCGAGCCGCGCGAGCGCCAGCACCACCGCCGTGGCCAGCGCCAGCAGGCCCGCGAACGCGGCCAGGCCCCACCAGGCCCGAACCCCGACCAGCCGGGCCAGCGGCCAGGTGGCGAGGGCTGCCAGGGCCAGCACCGCCGCCTTGGTCAGCAGGTACGCCCGCAGGGTCGCGGGGTCGCGCAGCAGGTTCCGCCACACGACGGGAGTATAGACCGCCGATCTCACCCTCGGGGAACGCCGCCGTCCCCGCCGATGTTGTCACCATCGATGAGCGGACGATCGGACCCCTCGCGCTGCGACCGACCTCACACCCTCGAGGTCTGGTACGACGGCGGGTGCGCCCTGTGCCGGGCCGGCCGCTCCTGGACCGAAGGCCGCGACCCCGGCCGGCTGATCACCTTCTCCGACCTCCGCGAGCCCGTGCCCACCGACATCGGGTCGCGGCGCCGCACGAACGACCAGCTGTGGGCACGAGATCACCGGGGTCGGGTGGTTGGAGGGTTCGAAGCCTGGCTCGAGGTGCTGGCCCGGCTGCCCGGCTGGGGCTGGCTGGCCCGCGCGGCGTCGATCCCCCCGCTGTCCTGGCTGGGGCCCCCTGCCTACCGCCTGGTGGCGTCGAACCGGGACCGGCTCAGCTCGCTCCTGCCCAGTCGTCGACCGCCACCGGCTCACCCAGCGTCCCGTCCTCCCCCCAGGGCGCCACGTACAGGTCCTGGTCCAGCTCCACCGGGGTGAAGCGCGGCATGCAGAAGAACACCCACCTGCCGTCGCGGGTCGGGTTGGCCTGGGTCAGGAGGCGGCGGTGGGGGCCCGGCAGACGCAGCGGCTTCACCGTGCCACCGGCCAGCAGAAGCTGGTGGTCGCCGCGGCAGAAGAACAGCTGCCCCACCGGACCGACCCGGGGGCACCACTCGTCGCCGGCGGTGTTGACGTTCGGGGCCAGGAGCTGGGGAACGTCGGCCAGCTTGGGGTCGAACAGGACCAGGTCGGTCTGGATCGCCGCCGGCTGGCGGGTCACGAAGACGTACTTGGTCGCGCTCCCGGCGAGGTAGGTCCCGTCCTGGGCATACCCCTCGTCGACCGGCCGCAACGGCTCGACCGGCGACCACGGCGCCGACGCCGAGGCTCTCGTCGCCCGGCCCAACCACGGCGGCTCGGCGCTCGGCCGCACCGTCACCAGGCAGACGGTCTCCTCCTCGTTGACCCACGACACCCGGATCACCGCAGCCTCCTCGAGGCCCGGGAACAGCACGAGCTGCGGCTCGCTCCACCCGTCGGCGGACCGCTCGGTGCGGTAGGTCCGCTCGCGGGGGCCATCCCCCGCCCCGGCCGGCTCGAGGCCAGCACGTCGGGGCCCGATGGGCGGATCGTCCGGCTCCACCGCCAGCCGGAGGCGCGACGCGAAGTACAGCACCGTGCCCCCGGCGAGGGGTACCGGCGAGGTTTCCAGCGCGGTGGTGTTGACCCCCCACCCCGCCGGAGGCTCCGCCCCCTCGTCCTCGTCCCCGCCCAGCCCGGGCAGGCGCCACCGGCGGTAGGTGTCGAAGTCGAGCAGGTGGCTTGCCGTCATCCGGATGGTCGACCCACCGACCATGGTCGTGGTGCCGGCCACGGGCAGGACCACGACCTCGGCGCCGGGGTTGAACGCGTCGAGCTGCGCCGGCCGCCCACCGGCCACCACCACCGTGTTGCCGTCGACCTCGACCACCGCGGCCATGCCCTTTTCCACCACCGGCGTCGGCCGACCCTCGGCCTCCTTGGCCTGGCTCAGGGCACGGGGAATACCGGGCCTGACCCGAACCGTCCACGCGACCTGCCCCTCGATCTGCTCCGTCTCCAGCAGGTTGCCGTAGATCGGCTCGTCAGGGTAGGGCACCGGACGCTCGGGGTCCACCAGACCGCAACCCATCGCGCTCACGACAACCAGCACGACGCAGAGAGACCGCATACCAACCTCCTCCCACGCCCCGACCACCCGACCGGGCGGGTCGGCCGCCGGGGAGACAGGATCGTAGCAGATGCGGGGCTCGCAACCACCGTCCCGGTGACACGGGGCTCCTGCTCGGGTCAGCCGACCGGCCTCGGAGGTCGCTTCCGGATCCGGTCACATGAGCATGCCGGCGATCGTCGCGTTGAGGCAGGACGCGATGGCGCCGGCGAGCATCGCCTTGAGCCCGAGCTTCGCGAGGTCCCCCTTGCGCGCGGGCGCGATGGCGGAGATCCCGCCGATCTGGATCCCGATGGACGAGAAGTTGGCGAAGCCGCACAGGGCGTAGGTAGCGATGATCACCGACCGCTCGCTCAGGGCCCCGCCCTGGATGTAACTGGAGAGCTCGCTGTAGGCCACGAACTCGTTCAGCGAGATCTTGATGCCGAGGAGGTTGCCGACCAGCCGCGCGTCCGACCACGGCACCCCCATCAGCCACGCGAGGGGACGCAGCAGGCCGCCGAACAGGGTCTGCAGGGAGCCCGGGAACACCCCGGCGAACTCCCCCGCCGCCGGCGACATGCCGCCGGAGCTGTAGGAGAGCCACGCCCCACCCAGCAGGCGACCGTCGACGACACCGTCGACAAACCCCAGCAGCACGTCGACCACGGCCAGGAGGGCGATGAAGCCGATCAGCATCGCCGCCACGTTCATCGCCAGCTTGAGGCCGTCGGTGATGCCGTTGGCCGCAGCCTCGATGACGTTGCCGCCGACGTCGATCTCGGGCAGGGAGACGTCGCCGGCGGTCTGGGAGTGCTCCCGCTCCGGGAAGACGACCTTGCCCAGGACCAGCGCCGCCGGCGCGGCCATCACGCTGGCGGCGATGATGTGGGCGGCGGGTATGCCCATGGCGATGTACCCCGCCATCACCCCGCCGGCGATGGTGGCGAACCCACCCACCATGACCGTCAGCAGCTCCGACCTGGTGAGCCCGTCGAGAAACGGCTTGATCAGCAGCGGGGCCTCGGTCTGTCCGACGAACACGTTGGCGGTGCAGGAGAGGGTCTCCGAGCCGCTGGTGCGCACGGTCCAGCGCATGAACCGGGCCATCGCCTCGATCAGGCGCTGCATGATCCCGAGGTAGTACAGGACCCCCATGAAGCCGCCGAAGAAGATGATGGTCGGCAGCACCTTGAACGCGAACTGAAAGCCGAAGCCGGGCCAGGCCGACCCCTCGCCGGTGAAGAAGTACTGCCGCTCCACGAGGTTCCCGAAGAGAAAACGGGACCCGTAGTCGGACAGGCTCAGGAAGTAGGCCACTTTGCCCGAAAACGCCGCGAACAGCTCCCTGCCGTGGACACCGTTGACCACCAGCCAGGTCAACCCCAGGGACACCAGCAGCGCACCGGCCGGCGCCCGCAGGGCCGGTAGCACCCGAACGCGGGCACCGACCACGAGCAGCAGCAGCAAGACACCGACGGTCGGGGCGAGCGCCCCCGGGACCGCGACGGCGAGCCCGGCGGTCACCGCCGCCACAGCGGCAGCCGTGGCCGCAACCCTCCCCGCCCCGGCCCCCCCACGGCTCAGGATGTAAACCACCAGGAGGAGACCGAACACCCCCATGCCGACGAAGCTCCAGCCGTCGTTGCGGAGCACGATCACGGCGAACAGGAACTGCAGGCCGAGACCCCACGCCACCGTCCGGACCGGGAACTGCTTGCGGCGATTGGACATCGCCCAGGCGAGGCCCACCAGCACCACCATGCCGAGGAGACCGATGAGGTGCATCCGTTCCCTCCCTGCGGGTCCCTCGCATGCTACAGCTGTCAGCTGTCAGCTGTCAGCTGTCAGCCCCCCCACCACCAGCTGGTCAGCCGTCCTGAAGCTGCTGGAGCTCGGCGAGGGATGACGGCACGCCGGGGCCGGCACCAGGCCCGGGCAGCTACTCCGCTTCTCTGGCCCCGGCCGGCGCCGCGGGTGCCGCGGCCGCCGCGTTGAGGCGGGCGAGGACGAAGTCGGTCTGGTCCAGGGCGTCCCCCGCGTAGACGGTCGCCTGGCCGTCCTTGGAGAGCACCACGTCCCAGCCATTCTCCTCGGCAAGGGAGCGCACGAGCGGGTCGAAGACCTCGCGCAACCGCTCCGCCGCCTCGACCTGTCGCCGCTGCAGCTCCTGCTTCGCCATCTCCTGCGCCTGGAACAGCTCGCGCCTCATGACCTCGACCTCGGCGGGCTTCGCCTGCGCGGCCTGGGCCCGCTGGATGGCCTGGGCCCGCGCCTGGAGCTCGGCCTGCTTGCCCTCGCCCCAGGCCCTCAGCTCAGTGCCGAAGCTCTTCGACATTTCGCTGTCGCCGATGAGGCGGTCCATGTCCAGGACCACGACGACCGGGTTGGCCTTGACCGGCTTGGCGCCCGCGGCGCCGGCGGTCGGGACGGAGGTCGACGTTTCCGTGCACGCTGCCAACATGAGGCAGGCAGACAGGACTGTGATGGCGCTGATCCTCTTCATTCCGGTACTCCAAGGGGTTCGAGTCGACGGGGGGCGGCTGCCGGTGGACGGCCGGCCGCTCGCCGAGGCGGTTCATGCTACGCCACCCCCGCACACCCCGCAACGCCGCCGCGCCGGAGAAGGCGATGGGAGGGTGGGGGCTCTGCGTTGCTCTTGGCCCCAAAGCCGTGCTTTCTTGCGGAGAATCTGCCGCCGCTCGCTGCTTAAAGCGTTGAGACGGTGCGTAGTTATTGAACCGCTAAGACGCGAAGGACGCGAAGTGAGAGACCTGGTGGCTCGACTTGGCGTTCTTGGCGTCTTCGCGGTTCAAACTCCCTCTGTGCACCGCGGTCGAGGTCACCTTCAGAGTGGACGAGGCGAGACCTGGGTTGCGGGCTCGAGCCCGCGCTGTGTTGCTCTCGACTCAGAAGTCGGTGCGTACTGGCAAGGACCCCACCGCGGGCCCCACACAACTCGCACGTTCGCATTCGAGTGCGCGCCTCAGCTCGTTTGTCATCCCGAACGCGACCCGAGTGTCAGCTCCACCCCCACCCTGTCATCCCGAACGCGAGCGCAGCGAGCGGAGGGATATTCCCCAGCGGAGGGAGCGCCTTCGTTGAAGCAGATCCCTCGTCGCTTCGCTCCTCGGGATGACGGGTAGTGTAGGTGCGCTCCTTCGCCAGTGCCCTCCTGCGTCCTGGCGTCTCGTGGCGTCTTCGCGTTCTCCCCTTCGACCGCCGGGCATCGCCGGACCCTTGGTTTGCGGGCGGTGCCCGCGCTGGGTCTCTGCGCCTCTGCGCCTCCAACCCCTCTGCGCCTCCACCGCGGACAGCGGGATCGGGATCGGGATCGGGATCGGGATCGGGATCGGGATCGGGTAGGATACTGCCATGCGCATGGGCGGGGTGGAGTTCGAGCGGGTGGTGGCGGAGGCGCTCGACCGTCTGCCCCCGCAGTTCGCCGAGCTGTTGAGCAACGTCGTGGTCCAGACCGCGGACGAGCCCGGGCCGGAGCTGGTGGCAGACGTGGGTCTCGACCCCGATGCGGACACCCTGTTCGGCTACTACTCCGGCGTCCCCCTCGAGGACCGCGGCGGCTTCTACGGCAACGTCCTGCCCGACGTGATCTACCTCTTCCGCGGCCCGCTGGCCCGAGCCTCGACCACCCGAGCCGAGCTGCTGCGGGAGATCCAGCTCACCCTGCTGCACGAGATCGGGCACCACTTCGGCCTGTCCGACGAGGAGATGGACGCCTGGGAGCATGAGTTCCCCGGGCTCGGGGAGTAGCTCACCCCCGCTCGCGACGCTCCTCACCGCTGGCGTCGGTAGGGCTTCCCCAGCGCCGCCGGTCCCCCCAGGCGGTCCGGTGGCATCAGGGCGAGCACCAGCAGGGTCGCGAGGTACGGGAGGGCGAGCAGGAGGTGGTAGGGCACGGCCTCGAGCCCCAGCCCCTGGAGGTGGAACTGGAATGCCGTGGCCGCGCCGAGGAGGAGGGTGCCCACCGCCACCAGCGACGGGCGCCAGCGGCCGAGGAGGACGAGGGCGAGGGCGAGGAAGCCGCGGCCCGCGGTCATCCCCTCGACAAACGCACCCGAGGCGCGCAGCACCAGGGCCGCCCCCCCGACCCCGACCAGACCGCCGGCGGCAAGGAGAACGACTCGGCGTACCTGCACCGGGTTGACCCCGGTCGCGGCCACCGCCTCGGGGCACTCGCCGCAGGCGCGCACCACCAGCCCGGTGCGGGTCCGACCCAGGAACCACGCCAGCAGCGGGACCAGCGCCAGCCCGGCCAGCTCGACGGCGCCCCACGGCAGGGTGGTGACCAGCGCCCCCGCGAACCCCTGCGCCTGGAGGTGGCGGAAGACAGCACCGGTCACCCCGAGCCCCACCAGCACCACGCCGGTCCCGGCCACCACCTGGTCCGCCCCGGCCGCCACCACCTCCGCAAACAGGCCGTTGGAGATCGCTCCGGTCGCAAGCCCGACCAGCAGTGCCCACCACGGGCCGACGACCGGCGCGGCCAGGGCGGTGGCGAGGCAGGCCGTCAGCATCACCCCCTCGGTGCCGATGTTGAGCACCCCGGCCCGCTGGCCGAGGAGCTCGCCCAACGCCGCCCACAGCAGCGGCGCGGCGACGGTCACGATCTCAAGGACGCTCATCCCCCCGCCGCACCGCCAGGGCCACCACCACCAGGCCCTGGATGAGGAGGACCGTCACCACCGGCACGCCGGCGACCCGCTGCATCCCGCCGGAGCCCGCCGCCATCGCCCCGAACAGCAGCGAGGCCGCGGCGGTCCCCGCCGGCTCCAGCCCGCCGAGGAGGGCAGTGGCGATGCCGGAGTAGCCGTAGCCCGGGCTGAACCGCTCAAACAGCCGGTGGGTGATGCCGAGGAGCTCGACCGCTCCGCCCACACCCGCCAGGGCCCCCGACAGGAGCAACGCCACGCTCTGGACCCGGTCGACCGCGACCCCGCACGCCCGGGCTGCCAGCGGCCGGTCCCCCACTGCCCGCAGCTCCAGTCCCCAGCGGCTGCGGTGGAGGGCGACCCACACGACAGTGGCGGCCAGACCGACCAACACGCACCCGAGGTGGAGGCGGCCAGGCTCGAACGGCCGCCACAACCACGCCTCCCGCGGCAGGGCGGCGCTCTGCGGCAATCCGCGCCCCGGCTCCTGGAGCGGCCCGTGGACAGCCCAGCCCACCAGCGCCACCGCGACCAGGTTGAGGAGGATGGTCGACAGCACCTCGCTCACCCCTGACATGCGGCGGAGGAGGACGGCGACCCCCGCCCAGGCCCCCCCCGCCAGCCCGCCGGCGAGAAGGCTGGCGGCCAGGCTCCACGACCCCGCGGGCAGCCCGAGGCCGACCGCGGTCGCGGCCGTAGCGCCGACGAGAAACTGACCCTCGGCGCCGATGTTCCACACCCCGGCCCGGAAGGCAACCGCCGCCGCCAGGCCGCACCACAGCAGCGGAACCGCCTTGGCGAGCGTCTCCTGGAGGGCCAGCGACGATCCCAGAGCGCTCTCGAATGCGGCCCGAGCCGCCTCCAGCGGGTTCGAGCCGGTCGCCGCCACCGCACCCAGTCCGGCCGCCGCGATGACCGCGCACGCCAGCAGCCAGCGGCTCACGCCACCGCTCCTCCGAGCCAGGCCGCCAGGGTTGGAAACGGCGTCGACCGGTCACCCCGCCCGACGACCCGACCACGGGACATGACCTGGATCCGGTCCCCCAGCTCCCGCGCCTCATCCAGGTCGGCCGTGACCACCAGCACCGCGGCCCCCCCAGCGGCCGCCTCCAACAGCAGCCGACGGACCGCCGCCTGGGCGTGGAGGTCGAGGCCGCGGGTGGGGTGCATCGCCACCACCACCCGAGGCCGCCCCTCGAGAGCCCTCGCCACCACCAGCTTCTGCTGGTTGCCGCCGGAGAGCTCCCCGGCAGGCTGCCCCGGACGACCCACCAGAGCGTAGCGACGGATCATCGCCTCGGCCCTCGACGCCAGCTCTCCCCGTCGGAGGGGGAATCCGAGCGGGGTCCCGAGGACCAGGTTCTCCGCCACCGACAGGGATGGCACCACGCCTTCGCGGGCGCGGTCCGCCGGGATCACCACCACCCCCAGCCGGCGCATCACGCCGGGCTCCGCCCGGGCGACCCTCACCCCCCCGACCTCCACCGTTCCCGGCCCCGCGCTCAGACCGGCGAGGCGGCATGCCGCCTCCACCTGACCGTTGCCGTCCACCCCCGCCAGGGCAACCACCTCGCCGGCGTGCAGGTCGAGGTCGAGCGGCTGCAGCCGGGGAGGGGCCGCAACCCCACGCAGGCGCGCCACCACCGGACCGGGCGTCCGCTCCGGCCCCGTGGCGACCGGCGTCTCCTCGCCGGTCATCGCCGCGGCGAGCTCCGCCGTCGGGGCCTTCGACCCCAGCTCCGCCACCATGAGCCCACGCCGCAGGACGAGCACCCGGTCGGCCGCGCGTCGCACCTCGTCCAGTCGGTGGGTGATGAAGAGCACCGCCACCCCCCGCTCGCTCAACCCCCGCACGGTCGCGAACAGCCTCTCCGACTCGCCCGGCGTCAGCACCGCGGTCGGTTCGTCGAGGAGCAGCAGGCGTGGTCGCGTGAGCAACGCCCGAGCCACCTCCAGCCACTGCCGTTCGCCCACCGACAGCGCCCGCACCGGCGTCTCCACCGGCGGCAGCCTGACCCCGAGATCCCGCTCCAGGGCGCCGCGCCGGCGGTCGAGCTCGGACGAGGGGATCGAGCCCAGCCCCAGCGACAGGTTCTCGGCCACGGTGAAGGCTTCCACCAGCTGGAAATGCTGGTGGACGACCGCCACCCCCGAGGCGCGGGCGCGCAGGGGATCGCGCGGCAGGTAGGGGGCGCCGGCGATGAGCATCCGGCCCCGGTCGGCGCGAAGGCTGCCACCGACGATCTCGACCAGGGTGCTCTTGCCGGCGCCGTTCTCCCCCAGCAGGGCGACCACCTCGCCGGCCGAGACCGAGAAGGCGACACCGCCGAGGGCAACGGTGCCGCCATAGCGCCGAACGAGGTCCGAGACGTCGAGCAGGGGAGGCGAGGAGCTCACCCGCCGAAGTGCTCCAGCTCGACCTCTCCCTCGATCAGCCGGTCGCGGGCCGCCGCCACCGCGGCGGAGGTCTCCTCCGGCACCCGATCGCCCAGGGCGGGGTTGAGCACGAGCTCGACCACCCCGGAGGCGAGGTCGAAGGTGAACACCCGGCCTTCGAACGCGTCGTCCCGAACCGTTTGCGCCACCCGGACCATGGCCTCCGGGATGTCCATGACGGCGGACGCCAGCACCACATCCGGCGCGACCCCGGACTGGTCGCTGTTGGTGCCCAAGGCCAGAACCGCCCGCTCGCGACAGGCCTGGAAGACCCCGAGCCCGGCCGCGTCGGCATCCTGGATGACCACGTCCGCCCCCTGGTCCACCAGGGCCAGGGTCGCCTGCCGGGCCCCCGCCACGTCCTCCCAGCTACCCAGGAAGACCTCCTTGACCACGCCGTCCGGCCGGCGCTCGAGGAAACCTCGGCGAAAGCCGTCGAACACCAGCCGCACCGGCGGGATCTCGACCCCGCCGACCATCCCCACCCTGCCGGACCCGGACGCGCCCGCGGACAGCACGCCCGCCAGGTAGGCGGCTTCCTCGAGCCGGAACACCAGGGAACCGACGTTGGCCGACGTGACCAGACCGGACGAGACCACGAAGGCGGTGCCCGGGAACTCCCCCCCGACGATGGTCGCAGCGTCCTGGAACTCGAACCCGTGGCCGAAGACCAGGGAGAACTCCCGACGGGCGAAGTCGCGGAAGCTCTCCTCGAACTGGGCCGGGCTCGAGGCCTCGATGTGGGCGGTCTCCGCCCCCAGCTCGGCGCCGATCCGGCCGAGCCCGGCGAAGGCTGCCGCGTTCCAGCCCGCGTCGGACACCGCGCCCGGCGTCACCAGCGCGACCCGGAAGGCACTCCTGTCTTCAACCTGACCACAACCCACCCCGAGGGCGAGCGCTGCCGCCACCGCCACCACCGTGCTGCTCGGTGCTCTCATCCCCGCATTATCCCCGATCCCACACCCCGCTCCGAACCCCCCCGAAGAGAACGCAAAGGCGCAAAGGCCCAGCGCGGGCGCTGCCCGCGACCCAACGACCTCGACCCCGTCAGCGCTCTAGAGGGAGGAAACGCAAAGGCGCTAAGGCGCAAAGGCGCAAGGTTAAGCACCCACACAACATGTCATCCCGAGGAGCGAAGCGACGGCCTGTCCCGAGCGAACGCGAGGGAAGGGATCTGCCTCAGCGAAGGCGCTCCCTCCGCTGGGGCAGAACCCTCCGCTCCCCCTTCGCTTCGCTCGGGGTCGCGTTCGGGAGGACATGTGAGCTGAGGCGCGCATCCCACTGCTGACGAGGGAGTTGTCTGGTGCCTGCGGTGAGAATCTCGCCACAATGCACCAACTTCCCAGCCAAGAGCAGCGCAAAGGCGCCAGGGAGAGCGCCTTCTTCTTGCGCCTTTGCGCCTTTGCGCCTTTGCGTTTCGTCCGGACTCGGTCTCCTCGGCGGACCGGTCGGTCGGGTTGCGGGCAGCGCCCGCGCTGCGCCTTTGCGTTCTTCCCCGGGCGGGGGAGTCACCACAGCGAGGGCAGGATCGGCGCCTTGAGGATCTTCCGCTCGGCCATCTCCCGCAGCGCCCCCTCGACCCCGGTCAGGGGCCGCGGGTCGGCGAGCAGGCGGGCGAAGTCCGCCGGCACCTCCGCGAGCCGGGCCAGGGCCGAGGCGAAGGTGGCTGGCCGGTGGTGGTAGACCCCCTTCACCGTCAGCTCGGAGTAGTGCACCCGGTGCGTGTCGCACGGCACCACGGTTCCCGGCGGGCAACCTCCGAACAGCACCACCGTCCCCCCCGAACCGACCACCGCCAGGGCGGTCCGCCAGGCGCGCGGCGACCCGGTGGCCTCCACCACCAGGGGTGCGCCCCGGCCGCTCCCGACGACCTCGAGCAGTCGCTCGTCGTCCCCGACGCCACCGTCGAGGGGCACCGTGGCCGAAGCACCGAGCCGCAAACCCACGTCGAGGCGCTCCGCCACCGGGTCGCCGAGCACCACCCGGTGCCCGCGGAAGGTGAGCTCGCGCACGAACATCAAACCGATGGGGCCGGCGCCGAGAACCAGGGTGTCGCTGCTGGGAGGGGGGCAGGCGGTGAGCCCGTGGTGCACACAGGCGAGTGGCTCCGCCATCGCCGCCACCGCAGGGGCGAGCCCGGCTGGCACCGCCAGGGCGCTGCGAGCGACGAAGCGCGAAGGCACCAGCAGGTGGTCGGCAAAAGCGCCGTTCAGGTACTGGAGGTCCTCGCAGAGGTTCTCCCGCGCCGCGCTGCACTGCCCGCACATGCCGCAGGAGGCGGAGTTGGCCACCACCACCCGGTCCCCGTCGCGGAAGCGGCCGACGCCCCGCCCGCACGCGACCACCGTCCCCGCCAGCTCGTGGCCGAAGGGGGTCGGCACCTCCAGCATCCGCGGGTGCCCCCCGCGCAGAAACACCTTGAGGTCGGTGCCGCAGGTGGTGGCCGCGTCGACCCGCAACAGGAGCTCCCCGTCCCCCGCCTCGGGCAGCTGTCGTTCCCGGAGCTCCACCCGTTCGGGGCCGAGGAGGTAGAGGACGCGGTCGCGGCGGCTCATGGCTCGAGCAGCACTTTCAACCCCCGTCGCTCGCGGGCGAGGGCGATTGCCTCCTGGCAGCGCTCAAAACGAAGGCGGTGGCTCACCAACGGGCTGGGGTCGAGGGCTCCGCGGCCGATCAGGTCGGCGACACGCCGCTGCTCGCCGAGGCCTCCGGAATACGTCGCCACCACCCGCTGCTCGGACTTGAAGAACGGGTTGAGCTCGAAGCCGGCGGGCTCGCCGGCCCCCGCGTGGGCGAACAGCACGACCGTCCCGCCCGGGCGGGCGACCGCGAGGCCCTGGCGCAGGGGACCGCTGCCGCCGACGGTGTCGAACACCGCGTCGGCGCCGACCCCGCCCGACACCTCGACCACCGACGCCGCGAGCCCGTCAGGCTCAACCGCCGCCGTGGCGCCGAGCGCGAGCGCGAGCGCGCGACGCTCCCCCTGCGGGTCCGAGACCACCACCTCGACTCCCGGGCAGGCCGACCGCAACACCAGCAGGTGGAGCAACCCCATGCTGCCGGCGCCGAGTACGACCGCGCACCCCTCGCCTGCCGGCAGCACCGCACGGTCCACGCCGCGCAGCACGCAGGCGGCCGGCTCCAGGAACACCGCAGCGTCGTCGGCCACCCCCTCCGGAACCCTCCAGGCCGCGACCACGGCGCGGGGGCGGACCACCACCAGCTCGCCGTAACCCCCTGGAACGAGGAGGTTCTCGCGGAAGGTCGGACACTGGGTGTCGGCCCCCCGCCGGCAGAGGGGGCAGGAGCCGCAGGCGACGTGGTGAGTGACGACCACCCGATCCCCCACGGCGAGGCTGTCCACCCCGGGCCCGAGGGTCTCGACCCTCCCCACCAGCTCGTGCCCGAGCACCGTGCCCGCGGCCACGGTCCGGTTGGCCAGCTTGAACAGGTCGGTACCGCAGACCCCGCAGCAGGCCAGCGCGATGCGAGCCTCTCCCGGCCCCGGCTCCGGCGCCGGGCGGCGCGCGACCCGGAGGCCGCCGTCGGCGGCGCACTCCACGACCCGCATCACTCCGGCCGCTCCGCGCGGGAAGCCGCCCGACGCTCGACGCGCGATGGGATCGCCACCGTCATCCACCCGTCCCGGGGGAGGATAGCAGCGTCCCGCAGAACCGTCACCGACCCGGGCGACCGGTCAGCGAGCGGCCAGCCCCAGCACGCCGGGGCCGGTCTCGAAGTCGGTCACCAGCGGCGCATTCACCGCACGCATGGTGTTGAGCAGGCGCGCCGCCGCGGCGGTCTCGCCGCGGGCCTCGAGCACCTCGACCAGGGCCCCCTGGTTGAGCAGCTTCATCAGCCCCAGGGCCACCATCCGGTAGGTGAGGACGGCGTCGGCCCCCCGCAGCCGCTCCTCGGCGGCGGCCAGGTCACCGGACAGGGCGAGGCGCACCCCCTCCATGTGGAGCAGTATCCCCTCCCAGAGCATCTTGTCGTCATTCGCCGGGGAGGCGCTCCTCTTCTGCATCACCTCGCGGACCTGCTCCTCGATCGCCCGCGCCTCGTCGAACCGGCCGAGCCGGCACAACGCGCGGTGGGACACGGTCACCACGAAGTCGCCCGCGGCGGGTCCCTGGGGACACGAGGAGGCGACGAAGTCCAGCAGCGGCCCCCAGGCGCCCTCGAGCGCCAGGCGGTAGGCGCCGGCGGCGCAGCGGTTGCCCTCCACTCTCGAGCTCGGGCAGCCTTCGACCGAGCTCATTCGAGTCAGCACGGCGTTCAAGGCCTCGTCGTCGCGCCGGAGCATGTGAACCAGGGCGAGGTGGTCGTAGGACGCCCAGAAGTCGGGCTTGATCCGCAGCGCCTCCTCGAGCGACGCGACCGCCTCGTCGTACCGCCCGAGGAGCGTGTACAGCTCCCCCAGAGAGTCGTGGGGGTTGGCCTGGTCGGGTGCGATGAACCGATAGCTGATGAAGTGCTCCTCGGCCTCGGCGAACTTCCCCTGGTCCATGGCCCCGTAGCCGAGCATGTTGTAGGCGATGACCCAGTTGGGGCTCACCTCGACCAGTCGTCGGTTGAACCGCTCCGCCTCGGCCATGTTGCCCTGGCTCCAGGCCTGGGTGGCCTTGAGGTTGAGCACCCAGGGGTCGTTGGGGTGACGGCCCAGATACTCGTCCACCAGGCGGTCCACCTCGTCCGGCCGCTCGGCGCGGTAGGCGAGCATACGGCGAACCAGGAACCGCTCCCGCTCCGACAGCCGCTCGAGGTCGGCCGCGGCGATCTCGTCGAACAGCTTCTCTCGCCGTTCCTTGTCGTTGGACAGGTGGTCGAGCAGGTGAAGCTTGGCGAGCACGAAATCGGGGTCGAGGGCCAGCGCCCGCTCGAGGTGCTTTTGGGCCTCGTCGTAGTAGAGCTTCATCCTCGCGTCCATCGCCGCCTCGAACTCGGCGAGAGCCTCGGCGGACGAGGTGGTCACCTCGGGTCCCCGCCCGAGGGCGACCAGCGCCACCGTCGCTGAAGCCACCACCGCCAGGACTGCCGCCACCACCAACCAACGCTTCATGCCGCCTCCACACCCACAGCAGGGCACACCGGTGCCCCTTCGTTCTACGCAACCCCGGGGTCGGGGTTTCGCTTCCCCTTCGAGCGGGAACCTCCCAGCCGGTCGAAGCGCCTGGATCGCCCCAGCAACCACCGCCCCGACTTGAATGTGGTCCTCGACGTGGACGTGGTCTTGGACGTGGTCCTGCGCTTCGAGGGTGTCCGTCGAGCTTGGTCCAGATCCAGGTCCAGGTCCAAGACGAGGTCCAGGTCGATGTTGCGTCCTCTGTCCCCCAGCGAGGAAGGTCCTCGCCCCCCCGGGCGGCTACCCCACCCTCTGCACCGCCACCAGGGTCAGGTCGTCGTACGGCACGTGTCCCCGGGTGAAGTCGTCGAGCGCGGCGAGGATCACGTCCACCACCCCGGCCGGGTCGGTCGCGGTCGTGGCGGCCAGCAGCTCGACGAGCCTCGTCTCGCCGAAGAACTCCTCCTCGGGCGACTGCGCCTCCACCACGCCGTCCGAGTAGGCGACCAGGACGTCCCCCGGCCCGAGGTGGGTCTCCAGCACCGAGTAACCGCTGCGACGCAGCGCGCCGAGGGGTACACGGTGCGGCGGCAGGTCGAGCGCCGTCACCTCGCCGCTCGTCCGCCGCAGCAGCGGCGGTGGCTGGCCGGCGAGGGAGTAGCGCAGGGTGCCGCTGTCCGGCACCGGAGCGAGGTACCCGAGGGCGACGAAGCTGCCACCGGCAAAGGTGCTCGCGCGTCCGCGCAGGCTGTACAGGCGCTGGTTGGCCAGGTCCAGCAGCCGCTCCGGCTCGGGGTTGGTGAGGGCGAGAGCGCTGAGCACCTCGTGGGCCGCCATCATCATCAGCGCGCCCGAGATCGACTTCCCCGAGACGTCGCCGTAGGCGATCGCCCGCGCCGCCGGCTCCGTCCCCGGCAGCTCGGTGTAGAAGTCGCCCCCCACCGCCCGGGCCGGGCGGCAGACCGCAGCCACCCTCCAGCCGTCGGCGGTGGCGAGCTTCGCCGGGAGCAGGGAGGTCTGGATCGAGGCGGCGATCTCGAGCTCCCTCTCGAGCTCTGCCTGGCGCGCCCGCTCGTCGAGCAGGATGCGGGTCTCCAGGGCGATGGACGCCTGGTGAAGCAGGCCCCGGAGAAGGTCGAGCTCCTCCCGCTCGAGGGGCATCTGGCCGGCCTTGGCGGACAGCAGGATCACCCCGATCGGCCGCCGGGGGGACGCGAGCAGGCCAACCACCTCGACCCCCGCCCGATCGAGCCGGGCCAGCGCCGTCTCGGTGGCCGGGGAGATCAGCCGCAGGGGCGACAGCTCGTCGAGGCGGACCAGCGACCCGTACCGCTGGAGGTGGTCGCGCACCAGCTCGGTGCGCTCGAGCTCGTCGGGCAGCGAGGCCGGGCCCGCCTCCCGCAGCAGCCGGTTGCCGGAGAACCGGTAGAGCCCGGCGAAGTGGAGACCCAGCAGACCCGGCAGGCGGTCCACCAGCTCCCGCACCACCGCTCCGGGGTCGAGCTGAACCGTGAACGCTTCACCCATCTCCACCATCGCCTGCTGCAGGCGCAGCCGCTCGGCGAAGAAAAAACGGTCCACCGGGCCCTGGATGCGCTGGCGCAGCGGCTCGAACAGGAGCACGATGGCGAGCGCGAACACCACCGGGAAGAACGGCGAGGCCTCGAGCTCGGTGCCCCGCACCACCAGGTTGAAGGATGCGATGCCGAGGGCGTAGAGCGCGGTGACCACGGCGGTGGTCAGGGTGTAGAGCAGGCTCTTGCGGAGGATCACCCTGATGTCGAGAAGCTGGAAGCGGACGATCGCGTAGGCGAAGGTGATCGGCACGAGAACCAGGGGCAGCACCCCGTAGAACAGGAACCGCTCGGTGTGGAGGAAGGAGGGGAACGCCACCGCCAGGACCAGGAACGGCACCACCCCGAAAACGGTCCCCAGGAAGACCAGACCGGCCCCTCGCCGCTGCCGCGGGTCAGGGAGGTACACCCCTGCCAGGCCGAGCGCGCCGAGCCCGAGGACCATGTACGCGCCCATGACCCACCAGTTGGCCGCCGGAGCGCCGCTGATCAGGGCCAGCGGGGACTCCAGCAGCCGGGAGCGGATGATGATGGCCACGTAGACTGAGGGCGGGAGGAGGTAGAGCGGGACCAACTGGCGACTGAACCGGGCGACGGCACCGAGAAGCTCGGCGATCGGGTCGCGGCGCCACTCCCACACCGGCCGGGGGAAGATCAGGAAGAAGTGGAGGAAAGCCCCGGGCAGGAACAGCAGGGCCATGGTCCCGGTGTTCAGGACCAGGGTGTCGACCCAGGAGTAGGAGGCGGGTCGCAGCCTGCACACCAGGAAGAGCATGAACAGCCAACACATGGTGAAGAACGTCCGGGCTGCGGGCTGGCGCGGCTGGCGCACGACCACGAACGCGCCCACGCCGAAGAAGACCAGGCCGAGCAGGCAGACGAACAGGTACTCCGCGTCCCCGATCTGACGCCGACCGAGCTCGACGTCGACCTCGAACCGGCGCCCCCCGGAGCTGACCAGGTAGGGCACCGTCTCGCCGATCCGGTGGCTGCGGAGCAGCTGGTCCGCTCGGGTCGTGGAGAGGATGATGCTGCGGTCGATGCCGAGGATCAGGTCCCCCGGACGGATCCCCGCCCGGTCAGCGCCCGAGCCGGGCACCACCTGGCGCACGGTGCGGGTACCCGGTGCGTCCGCCTCCAGGATCACCCCGTCGAACGGCCGCGGGAGGAACATGTCGGCCACCGACAGGACCGCCGTCAACAGGGCGAAGACCCCCGGCGCCAGCACCCAGGCCAGACGACGCGTGCGCAGACCCACCACGCCGATTCTACGCTGTCGCCCCCCGCTTGGTTTGAGACATCGTCGCATCGTCGTCCTGTTCGCGACCTTACCCTCTACGGGTGACGTACACTGCTCGGCGGCCGTCACGACCCGGCGGCCTGGAGGGGTTCATGCGTTCCAGTCTCGTCGGTTCGTGCTTCGCCCTGCTCGGATTGGCGCTCGCCGGCACCCCCGCAACGGCCACCGAGCCGTTGCTCCGTTTCCCGGACGTGCACGGAGACACCGTGGTCTTCGCCTCAGGCGACGACCTCTGGTCGGCGCCCACCGCCGGCGGGACGGCTCGCCGGCTGACCGACCACGAGGGGGTCGAGCGCCAGCCCCGGTTCTCGCCGGATGGTCGTCTGGTCGCCTTCACCGGGGAGCTCGACGGTAACGCAGACGTGTACGTGATGAACGCCGACGGCTCCGACGTGCGCCGGCTCACCTTCCACCCCGGGGACGACGAGGTGGTCGGCTGGCACCCGACCCGCGGCATGATCCTCTTCCGCTCCACCCGGGAGAGCTTCAACCGCTTCGACCGGCTTTTCCTGGTCGACACCGACGGCCGCAACCTGGAGGCGCTCCCGCTGCACGAGGCCGCCCGCGGATGCTTCTCCCCCGACGGCCGCCAGATCGCCTACAACCGCTCGGCACGGGAGGACCGCACCTGGAAGCGCTACTTCGGGGGTCGGGCCCAGGACCTCTGGCTGTACGACCTCACCACCGGCCGCGACCGGCGCCTGACCGACTTCCCGGGCACCGACCACCTGCCCATGTGGGTCGGGGAGACGGTCTATTTCGTCTCCGACCGCAGCGGCCGCCGCAACCTGTTCTCGCTCGACCCCTCGACCGGAGCGGTCGCCCAGGTCACCGACCACTCGGACTTCGACGTCCTGCGGGCGAGCGAGGGGGGGGAGCGCATCGTGTACGAGATCGGCGGCTCGCTGTGGCTGCTGGACACCCGCACCGGCTCGACCTCGATAATTTCGGTGGAGCTCACCCCCGACCCGCGCGATCGCCGACCCTACCGGACCGACCTGACCGAGCACGTCACCGAGGTTGCCTGCTCCCCCGAGGGGGGTCGCGCCCTGGTCACCGCGCGAGGGGAGGTTTTCAGCCTCCCGCGCCGCCACGGTGCCACCCGCAACCTCACCTCGAGCCCCGGGGCCCGCGACAAGAACCCGGCGTGGTCACCGGACGGCCGCCGCGTCGCCTACCTGTCGGACGCCGGCGGGGAGTATCAGGTCTGGGTGCGCGACGCCTCCGGCGAGGGGGAACCGGAGCAGCTCACCCACCTCGAGCCGGGCTACCGCCACACTCTGCGCTGGTCGCCTGACGGGTCCCACCTCGCCTTCGCCGACCACACGCTCGCCCTGCTCGTGCTCGACCTGTCGAGCCGGGAGGTGATGCGGGTGGACCGCGCCGAGCACGAGCCGGTGGACTCGGGGCTCGACGCCAAGCCGATCTCCGACTTCGCCTGGTCGCCCGATGGCCGCTGGCTGGCCTACTCCAAGATCGGTGACAACCTGGTGTCCAACCTCCACGTCTACTCCCTGGACCAGCGGGCGTCCTTCAACGTCTCCTCGGGCCTGTTCAACGACTTCGGCCCGGTGTGGAGCCCCGACGGCGAGCACCTGCTGTTCATCTCCAACCGGCGCTTCGACCCCACCCTCTGCGACCTCGAGTGGGAGCTGGTGTACAAGAAGGTCGCCGGCCTGTACGCCCTCACCCTGCGCCGGGGCGGCGCGCCCTTGCTGCCGGAGCGAAGCGACGAGTCGGCCGTGGCAGGCGACGACGCCGGGTGGGCGGACCCCGCCGAGAGCCAGACCCCGCAGGTGGTGGTGGACCTCGAGGGCCTCGCCGACCGGGTCGAGGCGCTGCCGGTGCCGGCCGGCAACTACCGGCGGCTGGCGGCCAGCCACACCGAGCTGCTGTACCTCGACGCGCCGACCGGCGACTTCAACCGCTTCGACTTCCGGCAGCCGCCGGCCCGCACACTCGGCGCCTACTCGGTCGCCCGCCGAACCACCCGCACCCTGGCGGAGGGGGTCGACGACTACGATCTGTCCGCCGACGGCCGCCACGTCGCCCTCCGCAAGGGCACCGCCGTCGCGATGCTGAGCCTGGAGCCCGACAGTGGGGCCCCGGAGGTCTCCGACCTCGACCTCGGTCAGCTCGAGACCCTCGTCGACCCACCCGCAGAGTGGCGCCAGATGCTCCTCGAGACCTGGCGCATGGAGCGGGATTTCTACTACGAGTCGGGCATGAACGGCCTCGACTGGGACGGGGTGTGGCGGCGATACGAGCCCCTGCTCGACCGGCTCGCGACCCGCCGCGACCTGGGGTTCCTGATCGGGGAGCTGATCGGCGAGCTCGCCACCTCCCACACCTACGTTGCCGGCGGTGACCGGCGGCGGCAGGCCGACGAGGTGTCGGTGGGCCTCCTCGGCGCCGACTGGGAGGCCGATGCGGCCACCGGCCGCTACCGCGTGCGCAAGGTCTACCGCGTCCCGGACTGGAGCGCCGGCGTCACCCCACCGCTCGCCGGTCCCGGTAAGGACGTTCGCGAGGGGGACCTCCTCCTCACCGTCGACGGGCGCGAGGTGACCACCGAACGGGAAGTCCACGCCTTCTTCCAGGGCTTGGCCGGGCGCCAGGTGAAGCTGACCATGTCTCGCGGCCAGGGTCACGAGGGCTCCTACGACCTGTTCACGACCGCCCTGGCCAGCGAGCGGATGCTGCGCTACCTGGACTGGGTCGAGGGCAACCGCCGTCGGGTCGAGGAAGCGTCCGGCGGGCGGCTCGGCTACCTCCACCTCCCCGACACCTACCTCGGCTCCGCGGTCGAGCTGCCAAAGCACCTCTACAGCCAGACCACCAAGCAGGGGCTGGTCGTCGACGGACGCTTCAACGGCGGTGGTCTCGACCCCCACGTCTTCCTCCACCGCCTCGCCCGGCGGCCGCTCACCTACTGGACCCGGCGGCACTCCCACGACCAGGTCGGGCCGCTGTGGGCGACCTCCGCCCACATGGTCTGCCTGACCAACCTCTATGCCGGGTCCGGCGGCGACATGCTGCCCTACCTGTTCCGAGCCATGGGCCTGGGGCCGGTCATCGGCACCCGCACCTGGGGCGGCCTGGTCGGGGTCTCCATGTCGATCCCCCTCCTCGACGGCGGCGTCATCACCGCCCCCGACTACCGGGTCTACAGCCCGGAAGGGAATTGGGTGGTGGAGAACGAGGGGGTGACTCCCGACATCGAGGTGGACCTCGAGCCGGCGGAGGTGGCGCGAGGCTGGGACGCCCAGCTCGAGAAGGCGATCGAGGTGCTGATGGAGCGGCTGGAGAAAGACCCCGTCACCGTTCCCCAGCACCCGCCGTTCCCGAGGCAGGACCTGTCAGGGCTCTGAGCACGACAGGAAAAGAGAACGCAAAGACGCCACGAGGCGCAAGGGCGCAAGGGGAGAGCCTGATGAAGGTGCTCTGCGTTGCTCTTGAGCTGAGAGCCGTGCTTTCGTGCGGAGAATCTGCCTCCCCTCGCTGCATAAAACGTTGAGACGGTGAGTGGTTATTGAACCGCTAAGACGCGAAGGACGCGAAGTGAGAGATCTGGTGGCTCGACTTGGCGTTCTTGGCGTCTTCGCGGTTCAAACTCCCTCTGCGCCTCCGCGTCTCTGCGTCTCTGCGTTGACCGGGTGGGCGGGTGGCTCTGCGCCTCGGCGGTGGACGGGTGGGTGGCGGCTCTGCGCCTCCCTCTTGCGCCTTTGCGCCTTCGCGCCTTTGCGTTTCGTCCGGACTCGGTCGCCTCGGTGGAACGGTCGGTTGGGTTGCGGGCGGCGCCCGCGCTGCGTCTTTGCGCCTCGTCGCGTCTTTGCGTTCTTCCCGGGCGGGGGTGTCCAACTCCCTCAGCCGGTCCTGCCGAAGCGGCGCCGGATGGCTCCGAGCAGCTCCGCCACCGCCGTCCGGCTGGCCCTCGGCGCCTCGGCATCGGCCGCCGCCGCCTCTTCGGTGCTCCGCTCGTGGATCGACACCCGCTGGGCCAGCTCCCCGGCCAGCTCGGGCGCCTGTTGGAGCAGGTCCCGGAGAGCCGCCTCGCCGATCTCGACCACCTCGAGTGGACCGGATGCAGAGACCGTGGCCAGGCGGGGGCTCCCGCGAAGGAACGCCACCTCGCCGAACACCCGGCCGGCCCCCAGCGCACCCACCACCGCGTCGTCGTTTGCGCGCCGCTGGCGCACCTCGACCGAGCCGCTGGCGATGGCGTACATGGCGGTCGACCCCTCCCCCTCCCGAACCACTGCCTCACCGGGGGCGAACCGCAGCAGGCGCGACGACGCCGCCAGCAGCTCCAGGGAGCTCTCCGGCAGGCCGCGGAACAGGTCGCACCGGTCGAGAGCGGAGCGCAGCCGGGGCCGCGGGTCCTGCGGCCGCCGCCGCGGCGCCACGTGCAGGGTCCGCTGCGGGAATGGGATCTCCATACCCGCCCGGCCGAGCGCGGCGTACGCACGGGTGAGCAGCTCGCTGCGAAACCTCATGTCCCGCCAGGCCGTCGTGGACCAGGCGCGACACGTGTAGACGATGCCGTTGTCCCCCAGCTCGCGGGTGAGGACCTCCGAGGGCGGCTCACCCACCACCAGCGACATGTCCGACAGGATCGACCGCAGCACCCGGTGGACCTCGTCGGGCGGGGCGTCGTAGCTGACCGAGAGGTCCACCTCGATCCCCACCGGTCTCTGGCCGTCGCCGAACAGGGTCACCTGCTCCTCGGACAGCCTCGCGTTGGGGATCACCACCCGCTCGTCCCGGACCGTGCGCAGGACGATGGAGCGCCACCCGGGCTCCACCACCTCCCCCACCACTTCTCCCACCTGGACCCACTC
>Ga0068714_10002282_pt1 | contig 25163 bp, 18 predicted proteins | sample MTBNYHSulfiMetaG_FD_62988 | JGI IMG/M metagenome (GOLD analysis project Ga0068714, IMG submission 62988) | Enrichment culture microbial communities from rom New York Harbor, USA that are MTBE-degrading - MTBE-NYH (New York Harbor Sulfidogenic)... | ecosystem: Environmental > Aquatic > Marine >... | reverse complement strand
CTCCCGGGCCGCCGTCATGGTCCCGCCGCGGGCGAAGCTCACCGACATCTGCCCGTTCACCATCTCGACGCCGATGCCGATGCCGCCCCCGCTGTGCCCTTGCTCCGCCAGGTATTCCTCCTTCTCGGGTGTCCCGATGCGAACGGGCTCGAACGAGACGGGGGCTCCCCGCGTCACCGGTCCACCGGGGGCGTGCCACTCCACGTGGTAATCGCCGGAGCGCACCACCGCCACTGCGCCGTCCGGGGCGACGCCCCAGGCGTCCTCCGGGGACAACGGCACCGGTGAGATGCGAACGTTCACCTGGTCGGCTCCCCCCGACGAGGTCTGGGTCACGTCCTGGATCTTGAAGGTGGCGACGGTATCAGCCCCCTTACCATCCCGGGCGATGCGGAGGATGGCGGCGGAATCCGGATAGGCTCCTCCGCCGAAGCCGGCGATGGCCCGGGCATAGACCCTCCCCTCCCCGTCCACCCCCTGGGGAAGCGCCATGACCATGCCCTGTCCCGGACGGGGCTCCCCCATGGCGATGGGCGTGGTCGGGCCGAAGGTAAGGTCGGGGCCCAGGACCACCAGGCGGCCGTTCCCCAGGTCCACCAGGAGTGTCGAGTCTCCCGGAAGCGGCCAGACGGCGTCGGGCTGCCTGTACTCGTCCGGACCCTGGCCCTCCCTGCCGATGACGGCGCGCCGGCCCCCCTCCAGGTCCACGACGTACAGGGCCCGGCTGAGGGGGTCCGCCACCAGGACCCGTCCATCCGGGAGCTCGCGGACCGTCTGGATGGCTCCGAAGTCTCCCGGGAAGGTGGCGGTGGGGGGACCGAGCCGGACCTGGGGGGGCCGGACCTGGGCTTCGAGTTCGCCAGCGTCCGACGGGAGAACCGGGAAGCCGAAGAGGAGGGCGACGGAGAAGGCCGTCGCCAGCCGGGATCCTGAGACCGTCATATTCGTCACCTGGAAGAGAGGGTTCGCACGGAGAGGGTTCGCTCCGCTTCCCGGAAGTCGATGAGTCCGGGGCCCCGAAGGGTTGCCTGGAAGATGGCGCCCCGGTCGTCGCTGCGCATCTCGGGCGCCCGCCTGTCAAGAGCGTTTACACCTCATCCCGGCATGCGCCTTTCCACCGACGCCCGCCCAGGCCGGAGCACGGATCGGCAAATCGCTATGTAGCAGCATCCTGGGGGATGTGGGCGGCCTGGCTCGAATCGTGAGGAACGGTGGCACGGGGGATAGGTGTGCCCTTCACGGGGAGATGGATACGAAAGGGCCCGCACCGGGCCCACCCTTTGCACCAAGGAGGGTCGTGGCATGTGGGACCCGAGGCTCCGGCGAGGATGCGCCGGGAGGATGATCAGCGAGGAATGGCCCGTGGTTACGGGGTCCCAGCGACTCAGGGAAGGGAAGCTGGGAGATCCGAGCGGAGCCTCGATGCGAAGCATCCCCGGGCAGTTTTTTCCGGCGAAAGGAAACAAATGTTTTGGTCCGGCCCTCAGACTTTCACGCCAGCCGAGAGGTTGGGGACGTGAGGCCGGCCTCCTTGCAGACCTCCTCGGAGTCTGCCCGGCCGCCGGTTCTTCGGTAGAAGCCGGCCCCCCGGCAAGGCGGCCCCGTCCCCACAACGGCGCGGGGGAAGGTGGGCCATCATGAGCGGGAACGGGCAGAACGAGGACCAGACGACGAGAACCATGGAAAACGCGGCGAAATACCAGATTCAGGCTCCGGAAGGCCCCACCGACCTCGACCTGAGGGTCCTGCCCAACGCCGGGATCTCCCCACCGGGAATCGCGTCCGGCATCGCCCGGCTCGACGAGCGGACCGGGGGCCTCCAGAAGGGTGGCGTGTACCTCTTCGCCGGGGCCCCGGGGCCGGCGAAGCTCGTGGCGGCACTCCAGTTCCTTCGTGCGGGGCTCGAAGCGGGGGAGCGGGTTCTCCTGCTGGCCAGCGGGGAGGCCTCGGGAATCCTCGACGTGGCCCGCGCCTGGGGTTCCCCCATGGACCGTGCCTGGCGGGAGGGCCGCCTGGAGGTCCTGGGCTTCCGGGACGACTTCGAAATGCGGGTGCTGCGCTCCCCGGATCCGGAGGAGGCCCTGGAGGAGCTGGATCGCCTGGCCTCCGGGGACCTTTCCAGGATCGCGGTGGAATCGGGCTCCGTGTTCTTCCAGGGAGGGGCCCGCACGCTCCTGGGCCGGGCCTTCCTCGAATGGGCCCGGAGGCACCCGGCCACGGTGTGCGCCACCCTCTCGGTAGACAGTGCCGAGACCCTGCCCGCCTCCGCCGAGTGGCTGGTCCACGCCACGAACGGCGTGTTCCTCTTCGATCGGCGTCCGGACGGGCTCCTCCACGTTCGCTTGAACCGAGCCCTCCCCGGCGCACCGGGATCGGAGGACCCCGTGACCCTCCAGCTGGCCCCCGGAAAGGGGCTGGTGGCTTCGGAGCAACTTCCATCCCGTCGCCATTCCGACCGGCCTTCCGGTCACGCCGACCACCTCCTTCTGGTGGCCCTGGGGGAGTCCGGGTCTTCGGAGATGGAGGCCTGGGCGAGATCCGCCTTCACCGCCGAGGTCGTCTCCGACCCCCTGGATGCCGTCACGGCGCTTCAGGGCGGTGCGGGATTCGGAGGTGTTCTGGTTCACGTACCCCGCCGGCACGTCCGTCAGGCCGTCCAGGCCTGCCGTGCGATCCGCCCCCTCACGGCTGCCGCCATCGTGGTGGCGTCCGACGATGCCATCCGATCCACGGACCGGGTGCAGCTCCTGGAAGCGGGCGCAGACGACTGCCTGAGCGGTGGGGTGGACTTCCGGGAGCTGGACGCGAGGATCCGCCAGGCGGCCTCGGCGGGAGGCAAGCCGGTCCCGGCCCTGGGGGTGATGACGGGCCGCTCCCGAGCCCCGAACGGAGGCCTGGTGGCCCGGTCTGTCCTGGTGAAGGAGGCCCACCGCAGGGGCGCCGATCCCGCGCTAGCGGTGTTCAGCGTGGTGAGGCTCAAGCTCCCCGAGGCGCCACCGCCGCAGACGGAGAAGCTCCTGGCGGAGGTGATACGGGACGAGGAGGGGGACCTGGCGGTATGCGGGCCGGACGAATGCCTGGTGCTCCTCCAGGGAGCCCGGCGGGACCCGGCCCATGCCTTCCTCGCCCGGCTCCGGGCTACGTTGAAGAGCCACATTGGCCGGGAACCGAACCTCCTCTTCGAGGTCCTCGTCCATCCCATGGAGAAGGACCGCGTCGACCTCCTGCTCAATGGATCAGCCGAGCCGCTTCGGGAAGGCGCCGCGCCGACGGGTCCGGGAGGCTCCGGTGACGAGAAGGCCTGACCGGGAGGCTCGTTCCGGAGGGTACGCCCTGGGGTTCGGCTTGATGGCCGCCCTCCTGGGCGGGATGACGCTGATCCTGGTCCTGGTCGTCCTGCCCCGGCGCTACGTGCTCAACGCCGGGCTCAGGGAATCCGGTGTGAGCTTCCCCACGGAGGCTGCCCCCTTCGCGCCTCCTCAGGAGCTTCGCAGGGAGGCTCCGCCGCCGCCCCCTCCGGCCCAGCCGGTGCCCCGGGGGCCGGCGGAGATCCTCTGGGAAGAGGTGGGGCCCCTATTGAGCAGCGGGCAGCACGCCGCCGCGCTCCCTCGCTTCGAAGCGTACCTGGAAGCGCATCCGGACGACCGGGGAGCCCTTCGCGAATTCGCCATCACCCTCAGCAAGGCCGGGCGGCCCGAGCGGGCCGCCACGACGTTCGGGCAGCTCCTACCGGACGGTGAGTACCCGGGCATCAGGCTCCTCCTGGCCCGGACCCTCAGGGACCTGGGCCGGCTGGAGGAATCCTCGGCCCACTACGCGTCCCTGGCCCGGGAGAAGCCCGGTGACATGGCCATGGCCCTGGAGTGGGCCCGGGCCCTGTCCTGGGGGAAGGACTATGAAGGGGCTGCCGGGGTGCTGACATCCGCCCTGGCCGTCGAGCCGGAGTCCGCGGAGCTCCGGGCGGAGCTGGCCCAGGTCTTCTACTGGTCCGGGCACCTGGGCGAGGCGGCGGAGATCCTCTCCCGCATGGACCAGGAGGCCCTGGACAGGACGGGCGCCGTCCGCCTGAAGTCGGACGTCATGGCGGCCCTCGCACCCCCGGAGGCCGAGGCGGCGGCGGGTGATCCCCTCCCCGCCACGGCGTTGCAGAGGGCCGTGACGGCCGTTGCCGAGGAGGACTACGAGGAGGCGGCGAGGCTGTACGCCGAAGCCCTCCGGGAGAGCCCGGGGGACACGGCCGCCTGGCGGGCCTACGCCGATCTCCTCCAGTTCGGCCTGGAGGACGAGGAGGGGGCCCGGGAGGCCCTCCTCCGTCTGGAGGCCCTGGGGGCGGGAGACACGGCCCTGCGGTTCCGCCTCGCCCAGCTGGACGTGTGGACGGGTCGCAATGGGGAAGCCATGGAACGGTTCCGGTCCCTGTTGGCGGAGATCGAGAGGACGGCGCCTCCTGTCGAGCCGGGGGACACGGCGGGGATGGGGCCCGAGGATGCCGCAGAGGTTCGGGCCCTTCTGGGGGATCTTCAGCGATGGGAAGGGCAGCGGGTCCTCTCAGGTGAGTCCTACCGGGCTGCCCTGGGCGCCGACGGGGCCAACGAGCGAGCCCGTGCGGGCCTCAAGGAGCTGCTGGCGGAGACGGACCGGGTGATCGGGGAGGAGGAAGCCCCCCGCGTGGGTGGGAACGCCTTCACCCTGGTGGACTCGGACGAGTTCTCCAGGGTGGACCTGGGGGCCGAAGCGGTCAGGGTCGACGGCTCGTGGGTGTGGGCCGTCCGGACCGGCAGCCGCTGGATGGGAGGCTTTGACCTGGGCGGGCTGGAGAGGGAGGAGCGGGGCTGGTACCTGGAGCTGGAACCGGCCCGGTGGTGGCGCATGGGAACGGTCCGGACGGGGGTTCACCTGGGACTGGAGCAGGTGAGGCCCGACGCCACGGACATCGCCTACGGAGCCTCCCTCCGCCTGGCCGAGCTCTGGGGCTTCAGGACGGACCTGCGCTACGATCACGGCCCCGCCTATCCCATCACGGTGACGCTCCAGAGCGTCTTCGCCAAGGTGGTCCAGGACCGGTTCGCGGCGAACCTGGCCCGAAGGGTAGGGGATCGGTGGAGCCTCTCCCTGGCCGGCGACGCGGCCCTCCTGGGGGCCGTGGACGCCGAAGGGCCGGCGGGAGGAAGCTCGAACGGGGACGTGGACGACCGGAGCCTCCGCCTCGAGGGCGGGATGAGCCTGGGACGCTCCCTGACGCCCTCCCTGACCCTCGGGGTCACGGCCCGGGCCCTCGCCTACACCGGCCCCTCCCCCGTGGTGGACGGGCTCCGTCTCTACTGGGACCCCAACGCCCTCTTCTCCGGGGGGCTCTTCGCCCAGCTGGAGAAGGACCTGGCGCCGGCGTGGACGCTGCGGGGCAGGGTGAACCCCAGCCTGGCCTTCATCGACGAGCGGAGCCAGCGGAGGTTCGAGAGGGTGCCGCACCTCTCCGCCGAGGCGGGGCTGTCCTACCTGGGAGGCCGGTTCAGGGCCACGGTGGACGCCTTCTACTACCAGGGGCGCTTCGACGGATACAACGCCTACGGCCTGCGGGTGGGGCTCGGCGCCTGGGACGGCTTCGGAAAGAGGGGTGCTCGATGAGGCGGCTCCCGCGGGTCATCGCCTCCCTGGTGCTGGTGGAGCTCCTGGTGGTGGCCACCATCGTGTTCATCCTCTGGGCCCTGCGATCGCCGCCGGCCGTCCAGGCGTTCCTGGTCAGGCTGGTCCTGGTGAGCCTCCTGATCTTCCTGGCCATCCTCTTCATCCGGTATTTCTCGCTCCTCTGGTTTGCCTACCTGGGGCACGCGGAGCGAAACGTCCTGGGAGGGAAGGGGACGGGGGACCTGCTCCCCATATCCATCATCATCCCCGCCTACAACGAGGCTGCCGTCATCGACGGGGCCCTGGCGAGCCTCACCGGGCTGGACTACCCGGAGCTTGAGGTCGTGGTGGTGGACGACGGATCCACGGACGAGACACTCCGGTTGGCGGCGGCGTGGGAAGGGCGTCAGGGGAACCTGGAGATCCGGGTGGTGACGAAGCGGAACGGGGGGAAGGCTGCGGCGCTGAACACCGGGATCGCCGCGTCGAAGCACCCGTTCCTCTTCTGCATGGACGCCGACTCCCGCCTGGAGCCCCAGACCCTCCGGCAGGCCATGCAGCAGTTCGGCGACGCGTCGGTGGGGGCCGTGGCCGGGAACGTGAAGGTTGAGAACCGGACGGGCGTCCTCAGCAACCTGCAAGCGCTGGAGTACATCGAGGGCCTGAACCTTCCCCGGCGCGCCCAGGGGTTCCTGGCGGCGGTGAACATCGTGCCGGGCCCGGTGGGCCTCTTCCGCAGGGAGGCCCTGCAGGAAGTGGGAGGCTACGACACCGACACCTTCGCCGAGGACGCGGACCTCACGCTGAAGCTGGTGGCGGCCGGCTGGAAGGTGGTCTACGAGGACACCGCCATCGCCTGGACCCAGGCCCCGGACCGCTGGCTCGACCTGATCCAGCAACGGTACCGGTGGACCAGGGGCATCCTCCAGTCCCTCAAGAAGCGGAAGAGCCTCTTCCTCAAGCCCTTCCCGGACTTCCCCCTCTGGCTTTCCGTCATGGAGATGGGGTTCGAGGCGGTCCTGTGGCCCATCATGAACGTCTACGCCCACCTCTTCTTTGCCCTGGTGGCGCTGCTCTTCGGGGCCGGCGAGCTCCTGCTCTACTGGTGGGTCCTGCTCACGCTCCTGGACCTGGTGGCGGCTTTCGTCACCGTATCCATGGAGGAGGAGTCCCTATCGCTGGTGCCGTACGCCCTGATCTATCGGTTCTTCTTCATTCTCTTCCTGGACGTGACGAAGACGTTCGCGGCCCTGGAGGAGCTGTTCAACCTCGGCATGGGCTGGGAGAAGGTGCGCCGGGTGGCCACCACCACCTGACCTGCCCCCGGGACCCTGGAGCGATCTCATGAACGTCGTCGACCTCCTCATCACCATCGTGGTGGTGACCATACTGGTGACCATCGTGCTGGCCGTCGTCACCTACGTCGCCTACAAGCTCAGGCTGTCCCGGCAGCCGACTCGGGCCCCGGGCCCGGAAGGGGACCTGCGGTACTTCGTCCGCTTCCCCCCTCCCGAAGAGGAACCGGTCGGGTAGCGCCGTGCCCTTGAGGCGCGTCGACGAGCGGGCCGGGTAGGCTCATGCGACCCGAGCGGGATCCGGTACCCCGGGTCAAGTCATGGGGTAGCTGGCTTGGGGGCATCCTCCTCCTGGGAATCCTGGGGGGAGCCGTCGTGGCGGCCGCGATCCTCCTCTGGGAGAACCTGGACGTGCGGGAGCTGGCTCCCTCCCTGGCCGCTTCCCCTGGACCTCTTCCCGATCCGGAGCTGCCCACCTCCGCCGGGAGGGAGCCGGGGGCCTTCTCCGCGGTTCTCTTCCGTTCCCCGCGGAGCGGGGCCTACTTCCCCGACACGGCCTACTATCCCCGGGCGCTGGCCCGGTGGCGGGGGTTGCTGGAGGATCTGGGCGGCGACGTCCGGGAGGCGGGCTCGGCAGATGAGCTCCGTGCCCTCGCCCCTGGGGACCTGCTGGTGGTCCCGGAGGCTCCCTGCCTGTCCACCGGTGAGGTGACGGCCATCCGGGCGCACCTGCGTGCGGGAGGCGGCCTGGTCTCCAACTGGGCGGTGGGGGCCAGGGACGAGCGGTGCGAGTGGCGAGGCTGGCAGGTGGTAGGCGACCTCACCGGGGCGGGGGATGTGCGGGAGCTGGCTGTCCGGGAGGCCCTCTATCTCACCGTACCGGCGGGGCTTCCCCTTTCCCAGGGTCTCGATCCCGGGACCCGGATCGAGCTTCGTCCCGAGCCGTCCCTGACGCTTCATGGTTCGGGTCCCAGGGTGTACTGGTCGGATTGGGCCCTGAATCCCGCCCCTGACGAGAGCGGCGGAGAGGCGGACGTGGCTGCGGTGACGCGCCCGTCCGAGGGGGGAGGGCGCTCGGCCTGGCTGGGGTTCCGGCTGTCCCAGGCCGCCACGCCCCGTGACAGCGTCCTCCTGGAGGTCCTGGCGCAGAACGGCGTCCTCTGGGCGGCGGGGCGCACCATGGCCTCCCCGGCCCCGTGGCCGGAGGGAAGACGGGGGGCCCTCCTCATCGTCCAGGACGTGGAGGCGGACCCCCGCAACGCCCTGGCCCTGGCAGCGCTCCTGCGGGAGACGAGGGTTCCCGGCACCTTCTTCGCGGTCACCCAGCTCGTCATGGAGGACGCAGAACTGGCCGGGGCCCTGTCCTCCGCAGGGGAGGTGGGGAGCCAGACCTCCGATCACGCCCCCGTGGCGGGCCTCCCCCTTCCGGACCAGGTGGTGCGCCTCCGGCGCGCCTGGAACGAAGTCCGGGGATGGACCGGGTCCGGGCCCCTGGGGCTGCGTCCCCCCGAGGAGACCTTCGACGCCAATACCCTTCAAGCCTGGAGGGAGGTGGGAGGGCGGTACGTCCTGGCCGTGAACCAGGCCCGCTCGGGAAGCCCCGAGGTGCATCGGACGGGGGAAGGCCCCGTGATCCTCATCCCCCGGCTCCTGAAGGACGACTACAACGTGTTCGTCCAGGAGGGCGCGATCCGGGCCGACCGTCTCACCCGCGCCTTCCTGGAGGGAACCCGGAAGCTGCGCTCCATCGGAGGGGTGGCCGTGGTGGCGGTGCACACGCAGATCGTGGGCGCCGATCGCCGGCTCGACGCCGTCCGAGCGGTGATCGACACGGCCCGGGCCGAGGGAGACTGGTGGATCGCGGGGGGCGGCGAAGTGGCGGAATGGTGGGAGAGGCGGGCATCGGTGCGGGTGACGCTCGTTCCGCATCCGGCCGCGGACTCCCTTGCCGATACCGCGGGCTCCCTTGCCGACACCACGGGCACCCGGGCCGGGCCCGGGGAGGAGGCGAGCCTTCCCGACATCCTGGTGGAGGCTCCGGCGCTGGTCGGGATCCGGGGGCTCTGGATCGACGTCACCCTCCCCGGTGCATCCGATGGCGTCATCCCCTCCGTGGACGGGCTACCCGTTCCCCACACCGCCACGGAGTGGGGCATCCGCGTGCCCCTGGGGGACCTCTCCCCGGGCCAGGTCTGCCGCATCTCTCTCGGTGTGCCGGGCCCCGAAGATCGTTCGCCCCGTACCTGACGTCGGCGGGGCCGGAGCGTCCCAGGTCCAGCAGGTTGCTGGTCCCGCCCCGGCGCGGTCTCGTACCAGGTTGGCATCCCGGAAGTCCCTCGCCCCTCCCGGCCCTCCCCACGCTCCACTCCCAAGCCTCGCCACGCTCGGGTCCCGGGCTCACCCGCCCCCGCAGGAACGATGTCCAGCCTGATGTGGCAGCACCTCAGGCGTTGTTGCGTGAGCGAAACAGCCACGGTATCCTCCGCCATGCCCGACGAGACATCCCAGGATCGGTCGTCGACCCTATTCGGATCCATAGAGCCTTGTATATCAGGCTCTTGCAGCATCCGCAGCGCCTCCGTCCCTCGCGCTGGGCGCCGGATCGTCGGTGCTCCCGGAGCCGGCACGGAATCGGGCCCCGGACTTGCACTAGTTCGGGCAGGACCACTTTGACCCGGCTGCGGGCACCCTCAGAGGAGGATGGTACGGATGAGAAGGTTTGGCGTGATTCTTTTTGGTCTGGCTCTCGGTTTGAGCCTGGCACGGCCGGCGCCGGCTGCGGCCCACAGCTGGGACATGATCTGTAGCGGCAACCAGCTGAATCTGTGCGCCTCCGTGAACGTGGCCGTGGTGGGGACCAAGGTCACTCTAACCGTGACGAACCTGTCCAACGGCGTGCTCACGAACCTGGGGCTGGCCGGAAGCGGATTCGTGGGGTTCCCCCTAACGCCGCCGCCTGGGTGGGCCATGAGCAAGTCGGGGAATTTCAGCTACTTCAACCTCGGCGCGGCGAGCAGCGGCGTCGAAACCGGGATCGGGGCCGGCGGGCAGCGGGTGTTCCAGTTCAGCTTCATGGGCACCTTCAACCCGGCAACACTGGCTCTCTTCCTGGACGGACAGGCCGGCGCCTTGTCGGAAGGCGATGAGGAATCCGGCACGGGGGACAACGGCGATACCGGTGAGGGTGATGTCACGGGAAATGCCCTCGACGAAGAGCCGGAAGTCCCCACGACGGTGACGCCGGAGCCTGGTACCATGCTTCTGTTGGGCACGGGCCTGGCGGGTGTGGCAGCCATGCTCAGGCGGCGCCGGGAGGACGAGGAAGAGTAGGAAGACAGCCCTTTAGCCCTTGACCGGGACCGTCGGTCCCGGGAGGGTGTTCCGCAGCCGACGAAGGATGTGCCCCCCGAAGCCCACGGGCTTCGGGGGGCACATCTCGTTGACGCAAGGGTGGCGGGCGGGAGGCGCCCTCCCTACTCTCAGCGGCGTTCCCCCCTCGCCGCCGGTTCCTGGAGATGGGAAATGAGCTCGCTCGCGGTCCCCCCTGTTCCGACCCGCTCCCTGGCGATTGCGCTCTTCGTGGTTCCCCTGGCCTGCAGCACCGAGGCGGCGCCGCCGGTCCTGGACCACCAGGCCCTCCTGGAGCGATTCGACTGGTGGGACAACCGGGACTGGGATTGGTACGAGGCCCACATTCCCTTCTTCGAATCCCCGGACCCCGAGCTGGACGCCACGTACTACTACCGGTGGGAGCTCCTCACCAAGCACCTGGTGTACGGGTCGCTCGCGACCGGGTACACGTTCACCGAGTTCATCGACAGGCCGTTCTGGTCCGGGAGCTACGGAGCCATCTCCTGCCCCCTGGGCCACCAGGCCTACGAGATCCGCTGGCTCAAGGACCGGCGTATCATCGAGGACTTCGCCCGCTACTGGTTCGAGGCCCCCGGCGCCCAGCCCCGGAGCTACTCCAACTGGTACGGGGACGCCATGTGGGCCACCTTCGAGGTCCTGGGGGACCGGGAGCTCCTGAGGACGGTGTATCCGCACATGGAGACCCAGGTACGGGGGTGGACCGACGAGCGATGGGATCCGGAGCACGGGATGTACCGGTGGGTGGGGGCGTGGGACGGGATGGAGACCAACATCAACTCCAGGCTCACCGACGACACGTTCTCCGGGGCGGAAGGGTACCGGCCCACGCTGAACAGCTACCTGTGGGCCGACCTCTCGGCCCTGGCCCGCACGGCCTTGCTCTTGGGCGAGGGTGGGAAGGCGGCGGCCTTCCAGGCCCGGGCCGACGCCCTGAAGGCTCGCGTCCAGGAGGAGCTCTGGGATCCTGGGCGGGAGTTCTTCTTCCACCAGTTCGCCTTCGACGAGAAGGTCGGCATCCGGGCGAAGAGCCTCACCTATGAAACGGGCCCCTACGCCGGATCCCCCCACGGGCGGGAGCTCCTGGGGTACGTCCCCTGGCAGTTCGGCCTCCCGGATCCGGGGTACGAGGGGGCATGGAAGTACCTCATGGACCCCGCCTACTTTGCAGCCCCCTACGGCCCCACGGGGGTGGAGCAAGGCGATCCCCAGTTCTTCGTGTCCCCCCGTTGCTGTGTGTGGAGCGGGAACGCATGGCCCTATGCCACCACCCAGACCCTGGTGGCCATGGCCAACCTCCTGAACGACTACGATCAGGAGGTGGTGGACCGGGAGGATTACTTCGAGCTCCTTCGCACCTACGCCCTGAGCCACCGCCGGGACGGCCGCCCCTACATCGCCGAGGCCGCCGACCCCTTCACCGGTTCCTGGGACGGCCATAACACCTTCTACCATTCGGAGCATTACCTCCATTCCGGGTTCGTGGACCTGGTGGTCACGGGGCTGGTGGGGCTCCGCCCCCGGGCCGGCGACACGCTGGTGGTCAACCCGCTGGCGCCCGCGGAGTGGGACTGGTTCGCCCTGGACGGGGTGGCGTACCATGGCCACGACCTCACCATCCTCTGGGACCGAGACGGCGTCCGGTACGGGCGGGGGGCGGGGCTGGCACTGTTCCTTGACGGTCGGGAAGTGGCGAGGTCGCCGCACCTTGGCGAACTGCGGGTCGTGATCCCACCGGCAACGGCGCGGGTTGCCGAACCTCGCCTTCATGACTACGCAGTGAACAACGACGGAGGGGATTTTCCCCGGGCCACGGCCTCGTCCAGCCTCCCCACCGCCCCGCCCTTCTACGCGGTGGACGGGAACCGGTGGTACCACCCTTCCCCCCCGAACCGGTGGGTTGCCGGGGGAGCACGGGATGCGAGGGCGGGCGACCGCGGCGCAGGACCTGCGGAGCCGGAGGTGGGCGGGTCAGAGGCGGCCCAGGCCTCCCCCGAAGACCCGTCCGACTGGTTCGAGGTGGACTTCGGGGTGGAGCGCCCCCTCACCCGAATCCAGCTCTATTTCCTGGACGACGTCCACGGCCCCTCCGTGGAGGCGGTGGGGGAGGAGGCGACTTCAGGTTTCCCCCTGGCGATGCTGGCCGGAGGGCTCCCCGTGCTCCCCCCCGAGAGCTACGCCCTGGAGATGTGGGACGGGGAGGGGTGGAGGGCCATCCCGGGCCAGCGCCGGAGCCTGGACACTCCCACAGGCCGCCGGGCCAACACGGTGACCTTTTCCGAGGTCCGGGCATCTCGCGTGCGTGCGGTCCTGCGCCACGCCCCTGGCGCCACCAGCGGCCTCACGGAATTCGAGGCATGGGGGCCCGGCGACCTGCCCGCTCCGGACCCGGTAGCCCCCGCCACCAACCTGGCGTGGAACCCCGGGGACCGGCCCTGGCCCCGCGTTGCGGCTTCCTTCACCGGGCCCACCGACGACGCGGCCCAGGCCGTGGACGGAAGGCTCGCCTTCACCCGCTACTCCCGGAACCGTTGGACGGGATATGGCTCCCCCAACGCCCGGGACTGGCTGGAGGTGGACCTGGGCGAGGCACGAGAGGTCGGGCGGGTGGAGCTCTTCCTCTTCGGGGACGGCCGGGGGGTGGCGGCCCCGGCGGTCTACGACGTGGAGGTGTGGACCGGTCGCGGCTGGGAAGAGGTCGTCCCATTGGGCAGGAGCCCCGCCGCCCCTACGGCATGGGCCGTTAACACCCTTGTGATGGAGCCGGTCACGACGCCGAAGGTCCGGGTCCTCTTCACCCACCCCCAGCCCGCCTTTGCGGGAGTCACGGAGATCCGCCTATGGCCTCGTTGAGCGGAAGTGAGGATCACCCGCCGAACGGGGCGCCGAACCGGAGGAGCACCGTGGTCGGGCCCCGGGGACCCAGGGCAACGAGGTAGAGCCGGTCATACTCCATGGTCTCGATCTCGGAGCCGGGATCTCCACCCAGTGCCTTCACCAGGGGCGGTATGGTGTTGCTGTGCCCCACCACCAAGTGGCGCCCCGGGGTTGCCAGCAGGCGGTGGGCGAAGCCCTCCACATCCATGGTGAAATGGGTGGCGACCTCCAGGCCGGTGGCGGCCTGGAGGGGCGCGGCCGTCTCCCGGGTGCGGTTCAGGTCGGTGGAGTGGATGTGGGTGATGCCCGCGTCCGCCAGCATGGCCGCCAGTAGCCTGGCCCGCTCCACCCCCGCCTTCGAAAGATGAGGGTCATCGCTTCCGTCCTCCTCCCGCTCCGCGTGCCGGACCAGAAGGAAGAGGGTCTCCTCCTGGGCCAGGGCCGGGGAGGGAAGGAGAGCGGGGAAGAGCAGAGCCATGCCCACCAGCCCCGTGGCGATTCGTTTCACTGCCCCCATCCTTCGTTCTCCTTGTCCAGCATGTCCCGGAGGAGGTCCACCCTGGCGTCCACCAGGCGCATCAACTCCGGTTCCGAGAACTGGTCCCAACGCTCCGTCATCCAACGGTCGCCCCCCTGGTCGGCTCCCATGACGATCTCCACGAGGAGATCCAGGGGAAGATCCTCCCGGATCACGCCCAGGACCTGGCCCCGTCCGATGATGGATTCCCACCACTGCCGGCCCAGGTCCAGGAATCTCCGGGTGGCAGGTCCGGCGCCAGGCTCCTCCTGGAAACGGTTCACGGCCCGGGCGAGCTTGATCCACCAGTCGTCCTGCCTGGATAGGGCCACCGAGCGACGAGTGAGCTCCAGGACGGCATCCCAGAACTCGTCGGGACCCAGGACCTCCAGGGCGGGCCACCCCACGTCCTCCCTGATCCGCTGCATGGAGCGCTCCAGAGAGGTGGCGAAGAGGTCCGCCTTGTCCTCGAAGTAGTAGTAGACCGAGCCCTTGCTCAGGCCGGATCGCAGGATGATACGGTTGATGGAGGCGGCGCCGAACCCGTTTTCCGCGAACTCCTCCCCCGCGGCACGGAGGATGGCTTCCTGCTTCTCGGGTTCCAGGTGGTTGAATCGCTTCCGGGCCATGACGGTACACCCCCGCTTCCTGCCTACGCTTCTGGGATGGACCCAGGGGTTCGACCATTCGGTCCAAGCTTGGACCCGATGGGGACGGTGTCAAGAAGCAGGGCAGCGCTGGACGGGCTGGGCCTCATGGTGTTAGGCTGACCGCCATCCGGGCGGACCCGACAGGGGGAAGGTTCGTCTCAGGACGGGGGCAGGGCCCCCGCAACCCCGCACCGGGAGGATCTCCGAGTTGTCCTTTCGCATCCGCGCCTTCGGCCGGTCCGACGTGGGGCAGGTACGTCGGCGCAACGAAGACACGCTGGCTGTGGAGCCCTCCAGGGGGATCGTGGTGGTGGCGGACGGGATGGGGGGCGCCCCCGCCGGAGACATCGCCAGCGCCCTGGCGGTGCAGGAAGTTGTCCGGGGACTGCATGCCGGCGAGGGAATGGCGGAAGCCATCGGCCGGGCGAACCGGAAGATCCTCGAGTTGGTCGCGGCCCGTCCCGCCTTCGCGGGTATGGGGAGCACGGTCACCGCCCTCCGGTTGGTGCCCGGCACGGGTCGGTTCATCCTGGGGCACGTGGGAGACAGCCGAGCCTACCGGCTTTCCGGTGGCGTCTTCACCCAGATCACGGAGGACCACACCCTGGTCCGGGACCTGGTGAGGTCGGGAAAGCTCCCGGCGAACCAGGAGAAGGGCCATCCTCTGAGTCACGTCCTTTCGCGGGTCCTGGGCTCGGAGGACGACCTGGTGGTGGACGAGATCGAGGGTGTGGCGAAGGATGGGGATCGCTTCCTGCTCTGCTCCGACGGCCTCGTGAAGGTGATGGAGGACTCGGAACTGGAGGATCGGGTCCGGGGGGCCGATCCCGCATCGCTGGAAGAAGCGGTGGGCGGCATCGTCGAGGAGGGAAACCTCCGGGGCGCGCCGGACAACATCACCGTGGCGCTCCTGGCGGTGGATGCGTCCCCCTTCCCGCAGCGCCTTCCTACCTCCCCCTGAGGGCGAGAAGGTCCTCGAGGCCCGACAGGTCCAGGGGGCCGTGGACCGCGTAGAGGTCGGACCAACCGATGAGGGGATCCCTCCGGCTGACCTGTCTCTCCAGGGCCCGGAGCAGCTGGGCTTGGTGGGTCTCCGGCATGGATCTCGGGACCAGGACCCGAACCACGATGCTCCGGCGGGTCTCCACGAGCTCCCGTGGAGGAGGCTCCATCGCCTCCGGTTCCGGCCCGCTCCCGGCAGGTGCGTCTGCCTGTTCATCCCCCTCGATCCCGGGCACACCCGGGGGTGGCTCGGGGGGCGGGGCAGGCTCCCTCACCGTGGCCTCGCCCGTGGTGAACCGGAAGAGGAGGGTCTCCGCTTGCTCCAGCTCCGGCTCCCGGTGAAAGAAGTAGCCCCGCACCACCTCCTCCAGGGGCAGGACGGTGGCGGTACCCGGGACGGGAAGGAAGGACGGCGTGTCGGGGCCCAGGACGAGATGGAAGAATCGCGTGGCCTCTTCCCTATACGACCGTGCCATGAGCCCCACGGCGCATCCGGCCGGAGGCATGTCGGGAATGAACGCCGGCCCCCACTCCGGGGCCACGGTCATGGCGGGGAGATGCCTGGCCTCGAATTCCTCCAGGAGGGATCTCCGGTCCGCGTTCATGAGCCCGGACCAGGACCGGAGATGGACGTGGGCCGCCTCCAGCGCCGGAATGAAGTCCTCGTTCAGACAGCGGCAGATCCGGTCCAGCATGCCCCGGAACCGGATGGAGACGAGGTCCAGGTACTGGGTGTGCAGGCCCTGTTCGCCCTGGAAATCCGCGGAAAGGACCCGCCCCTTCGCCTCCGTCACCTCCTCCCGGAAGAGCCGGGCCGATCGTCTGGAGAACTCCGATGCCGCCCGCAATCGGCTCTCCAGCCCGTCGGTCCGGTCCTCGATCTTCCGCAGGAGGGGAAGGAGGGCGGCCACGGACGCCAGGTCAGGCGTACCTGGGGGCTCGTCCCCGCTGCTGGGAGGTTCCCCGGTGGTCCGAGGAGCGTCCTGGACCGGTGGCCCGGGAGCTCCGCGGGCGTCCTCCGTGCCGGAGCGAGGAACCGGGAGCCCGCACGGGTGGGGTGGAATCCAGGGAAGCTGGCCCAGGAGCCTGCGCCGGGTGAGGAGGAGGAGGGCCGATATGAGCACCGGATCCCGGAGGTCGTCCCGGCCCACGTCCTCCAGGAGCTCGTGCCAGGGAAACCACACCAGCTGGGTACGGCCGGAGAGCTCCTCCTCCGTGAGTCCCGGCTCCGGAACGACCCAAAGCTCCACCACCGGGCGACCCGCCCTCGGCTCGGTGGTGCCCAGGCGGATGAGCTGAAGATCGGACCTTCCCAGGATGTCTGTGGACAGGGCGCGGGCGGCATCCTCTCCGGATCCCCGGAAGGTAGGCATGCAGAGGTGGGTGCCTCTTCGCCTGAGGGCCAGACCTCCGTTCCAGAAGGCTGCCCAGGCCAGGGACAGGGCGTAGGGGGAGAGGCCCGATCCCTCCGCCTTCCCTTCCATGGCCAGGATGCGGTGGGCCCGCTGGAGGGTGCTCAGGCCATCGGGGAAAAGGTGGTAACGGTCCCGGAGCCGAAGGCCGAGCTCCCGGATGGTGGGGCCACCCTTCTGCCGTCTTCGGATCCGGAGCTCGTGGAAGACGGTGGAGGACCCGCCAGCCTGCACCGTGATCCGGTCAAAGTAGAGAAGGAGGGCAGCCCGGCGCAGGACGCCGGTCCGGTAGACGCGGCCCAGGCGTCGGATGTCCAACGCGATCTGGGGCCGGAGCTTTCCGGGGTCCACGAACTTCTGGACCAGGACGGCCGGCTCCGAGTCCCCCCTGAGGGTCTCGAAGATGCCGATCCCCACCGCAGAGGCGGTGAGCCGGGACCGGGAGGTGATGCCCTCCGAATCGGGGTCCTCCCCCACCGTGACCACGACGTCGGGCTCCTCACCCTCCTCCTGGCGAAGCTTGCAGGTCATCCCCCTCCGCCGGAGGGCCTGGTCCAGCGTGTCGAAGTAGGTCTCCCGGAGATTCCGGATCCTGGGTGGTCCGGCCTTCACGCCCAGGGGACGCTCCCCCGAGGCCAGGCGCACCAGGAGCTCGGGGGAGGGGACAAAGAGGTTGAGCTCGGTCTCCCGGATCATGGATGGGCGCCTCCCGAGCTGGCCAGCGGGCGGTAGAGGGTGAGGCGACCTCTCCCATTCTGGCCCTCATCCGCCAGCACCATCGTGCCGTCCGGCAGGAACGTGATACCCTCGGTCTGGGGGTGGTCCCGCCGCGACAGCTTCCTCGCTCCCAGGACGCGGCCCTGGGCGGAAACCTCCAGCAGCGCCTCCTCGATGGCCGACGCCATGACCACGGTTCCGCTCCCGGGGAGGACCTCGATGGCGGAGGGGTGGAACGCGGCGTCCAGGCCATGCTCCCGAAGGGCCTCCAGGGGGAGGAAGATCCTGGGCACCAGGTAGGGTCTCATGGATTTCAAGGGCACGGCCATGACCACCAGGTGGCCCCTCAGGTCCGGGGCCCAGGACTGCTTGCAGGGGAGGAGGAACTCCTCCTCCCCCGGATCGTAGGCCAGCCCCTCGACCTCGCAGAAGCTGCCCAGTCCGGTTGCATGGACGTGGTAGTCCGCGGTGGAGCCCCCCTCGCCCTCCTGGAATTCCATGATCTGGCCCGCCGACGTCACCAGCGCGAGCCGGCCCCGGGCTGCGGCGATCCCCTCGAAGTCCCCGGGAATCCCTCCGGGCCCCAGGGAGAAGGCCTTCACGACCGCACCGCCGTCCGGATCGATCTGATACACGACGCCGCGCTCGTCGTCGTGGGCAAGAAGCTTCCCGTCAGGAGAGACAGCCAGGCCCGACACCTCCCGGAGGACGGCTGGGAGCTGGTGGCGCAGTCCGGCACCGGGGTGGAGGGCGTACCGCTCCAGGATGGACGAAGTAGGCTGAGGCGGGACGCCCATGGCCCCCGGAAAGAGGGAAAGAGCTCCCACGAGGGCGATCCTGCTGACCTGAGGGCCGGCGGCCCTGCCCGCCCCGACGGGCCAAGCACGAAACAGGTTCCTCATGAATCGATGATCATCCCCTCCAGAGACCGGAACTCGGCCGCCAGGACCTGGCGGCCGGGGGCGCTCTTCAGGAGCTCCAGGACCCTGGCGGGAGTCTCGTCGTCCTTCAGGCGGATGAGGTATTCCAGGACCGAGGTCGTGCCCGCCCCCGGGAGGATCTCCGCCAGCTCCCACCGGGTGGCCATGCGCCCCAGGATCTCCTCCACCACGGACTGAGCTCCTACGAGCTGCTCCGCGTGTACGATGAGGATAGCGTTGAGCCGGTCCTTCTTCTTCCGGGCCAGCTCGGATCGCAGGGACCGTTCCATGCGGGCCACCCGGGTGGCCACGTCCCGGATCTCGTCCTGCGTCATGGCTTCCAGGAGCTGGGGGTCCCCCATGGAGATGGCGGTGGCTGCCGACCCCGGCCCCGCCAGGACGTCGGCGAGCCCCATGGCGCCGGTGCGGCTCCGCTGGTCGGCGTAGATGTTCCCGAAGTTGGACCAGAAGAGGTAGAGGATGACGACGTTGAAGACGATGGAGAGGACGGCGGCCACGCCCAGGACCCGGGCTCCGGAGGCCAGCCCGACGCCGATGGCCAGGAAGACGTAGACGGCGTCCTTGGTGTCCTTCAGGGTGCTCCGGAACCTCACCGCTGCCACGATGCCAGCGAGGGAGAAGGCCAGGGGCACGCTGAACTGGACGATGAACACGATGCCGGCCACGGCGATGGGGAGGATGAGCATGGCCTGCACCACCGACTCGTCGTACCCCCTCCGCTGCTTGGTCAGGAGGTACACCCAGGCCACGGGGATCATGAGGGAGAGGGCCCCCATGAGGGAGATGGTGGCGATGATGGTGAACCGCTGCCCCGGGTGGGGCCCCGCGTACAGCCCGTCCAGGGCGGTGCTCCCGGCGGGCGGGGTGGTGCGGAGAAGGGACTCGCCGAACTCCCTGGGGCCCTCGGGCTGCGCCAGGGCGATGAGATCCTCCAGGCCGCCGAAGACCACCTCCTCGAAGATGGGAAAGAAACGAGCGAGGAAGTAGGCCACCGTCAGGAGGACCACGTAGTACAGAGCAATCCTCCAGAGCCCGGAGAGGGGGCCCCGCACCTTCACCGTTCCCTTGTCCTTCCGGGCGCTCGTACGCACCAAGGTGACTCCTCTCTCGGATGAAAAAGACTCCGGGGCTCCCGGGGCCCGGAAGCGAACCGGGAATCGCCGGGGCCGCTCGGGCCGCCAGGCCACCTGGGAGCTCCCCGCCCTTTGGGCCAAAGGAGTAACGCCATGATTCATCCCCGGGAGAGCTTCTGCAAGCACAATCGCAAGAAGTCCGGGTCCGCGGTAGGTCCTCCCCTCCATTGCGCAAGCGGTGGGGTGCTGTCGGCGGGAACATCCGCATCCTAGCTTTCGTATGCATGCGTGGAGCGGTCCGGGGAGGAAACCGTAGGGGTCCGATCCCCCGGGTCCCGCCCGACCTTCTTCCCCTCAATGCGTGAGACGGGGACCCCGTTGTTCAAGCTTCGCGACCTTCTCGACGAAGTCGGACGCCGGCACGTGGCCCGGGTGGCCATCCTCTATGCCGCGGTGGCCTTTGCCGTCCTGGAGGCCACGGACATCGTCATCCCCGCCCTCGGGTGGCCCGAGTGGCTCATTCGATGGGTCATCGGCCTGGCGGTCCTGGGCTTTCCCGTGGTTCTGGTCCTTGCCTGGATCTACGATTTCACTCCTGGCGGGATGGTCCGGACCGCCTCCCTTGACGAGGAGGGGGCCGCGGGAAGGGGCCCGGAGAGGAGGGGTGGCCGTCCGGCGGTCTCGGCTCTCCTCCTCCTGGCCAGCGGGGCCCTGGTGGCGGCGGGCGCCCTCTTCACGTTCCAGTGGTCCCACGGCGATCCGGGGCTGGCCCGGGGGACGGAGGGGGTGGCAGGCGCTGATCTGGATCCGCGGCGCATCGCCGTGCTCCCCTTTTCCGCCCTGGACGCGACCGACGAGGGAGGCTTCTTCGCCAACGGCATCCACGAGGACATCCTGAACCACCTCGCCAAGATCGGAAGCCTCCAGGTCATCTCCAGGACCACCGTCCTCCAGTATCGGGATTCCGGAAAGACGGCCAGGGAGATCGGTATGGAGCTGGGCGCCGGATCGATCCTGGAAGGAACCGTGCGCCGCAGGGAGGACCGGATTCGGGTCGTGACCCAGCTCATCGACACCCGGACGGACAACCACATCTGGTCCGAGACCTACGACCGGGAAGAGGCGGACATCTTCCAGGTGCAGAGCGAGATCGCACAGGAGATCGCCCGGGCCCTCCGGGCGGAGCTCTCGAGGGAGGAGCTGGAGCGGCTCGGGGGCGCTCCCCGGGTGAGCGGCGAGGCGTACGAGCGGTATTCCCGGGGGATCATGGAGTGGGATCTTCGAGAGAGCCCTTCCAACGCCCAGCGGGCTGCCGAGCTGTTCCAGGAGGCGACGGAGCAGGACCCGGAGTTCGCCGCGGCGTGGGCAGCCCTGTCGGAGGCCCGGATGTGGCTGTTCTGGAACTTCCCGGGGTTCCAGGAGCAGGCCGAGATGGCCCGGGAAGCCCTGAACCGGGCCCTGGACCTGGCCCCCGAAGCGGTGGAGACCCGTCTCGCCCTGGGCTACTTCCACTTCTACGGCCGGGGTGATTCGCAGGAGGCGCTGAGATATTTCAGCGAGGCCGAGGCGCTGAAGCCCAGCGACGCCAGCGTCATCAGCGCCATCGGTCTCATCCTGAGGGGGCAGGGCCGGTGGGAAGAGGCGGTGGCGGCCTTCGAGAAAGCCCGGACCTTCGATCCTCGCTCCTACAACCTGAATTTCACGCTGGCCGAGACCTCCTACCGCATGCGCCGATTCGAGGAGGCCGAGCGGTACTTCCGGCTGGCCGCCAACCTGGCCCCGGAGTCACCCTCCACCTACCGGGAGCTTCTGAAGGTGCGCCTGGCGTTGAGGGGGGACACGGTGGCCGGGAGGGAGTACATCCGTAGCCTCCCTGGCACCTTGACGCCCAGGGTGGGGGCGGCCCTGGAGTCGGAGCTTGCCTACTTCCGCCGGGACTTCGAGGGCGCCCTCCACGCGGCGGATCCCCAGGGAGGGGGGGGACGCCGGTACGAGCGGCTTGCCCTCCTCCATCACTTCATGGGCAGGAACGACGTCAGGGATGCCTTTGCCGACTCCCTCCGGGCGAGCTCCATGGCGGTCCTGGACGCCGCCCGGGCGACCCCGGGACCGGTGCAGGCGGGCGTCATGGCCAGGGCCCACGCCAAGCTTGGGCTCGCCTACGCCCTCATGGGCCAGGACATCAACGCCTGGATGGAGGGCTCGTCGGCGGTCTCCCTTCTCCCCCTCTCGGCCGATGCCTACGAGGGCGCCGACCACATGCGGGACCTCGCCATGACCTACACCCTCATCGGGGAGTACGACCTCGCCGTCCAGCAGTTGGAGGCGGTCCTTTCCGTGCCCTCCTCCGTGAACCGTCTCGACCTTCTTCTGGACCCCGTCTACGACCCCCTCAAGGAGCATCCGGGGTTCCAGGCGCTCGTGGCTTCCCATCGCTAGGGCTCTTCAAACCTTTCACGGGATGGCGGGATCAAAGTCAGTGGAGAACGGAGAACCCTCTTCCGGAGAAGGAATGGGCGCGGTCCCGCTGGCGGAGGCACGCAATGCCGAATCCTGGAATGGGGTCAGCACCGAGGCCCTGGTGACCCGAGCCCGGGACGGCGACACCCGGGCATTCGAGGCCCTCTACCGGCGATCGGTGCCCCGCGTCTACGCCCTCTGCCTCCGGATGGTCCGGGACGCCCAGACGGCGGAGGAGCTGACCCAGGATGTGTTCGTGCGGGCCTGGCAGAGGCTGGAGAGCTTCCGGGGGGAGAGCCAGTTCTCCACGTGGCTCCACAGGCTGGCGGTGAACGTGGTCCTCCAGGAGGGCAGGTCGAAGGGCCGAAGGGAGGCGCGGGAGGAGCTCATGGCGGATCCCGACGTCTTCGGGGGACGGGCCCGGGAGGAGACGCCGGGGACGCGACTGGACCTGGAGCGGGCCATCGCGGGCCTCCCGGACGGAGCCCGGCGGGTGGTGGTCCTCAGGGACATCTACGGGTACAAGTATGACGAGATCGCCACCATGCAGGGCGTGGCGCTGGGAACGGTGAAGGCTCAGATCCATCGAGCGCGGCGGCTGATCAGGGAGAGGCTGGAATCATGACTCCCCACATGGACGACGGACTCCTGCAGGACTTCCAGGAGGGACTCCTCCCTCCGGAGGTGGAGGAGAAGGTCCGGGCGCACCTGGCCGGATGCCCCCGTTGCCGGAAGGAGCTGGCGGCCCTGGCGGAGCTCCTGGAAGGGATGGCCGGGCTTCCCACGGAAGCCGAACCCTCCCGGGACCTGTGGCCCCAGATCGCGTGGCGGATCGGGGGGGAGCGGACCGGCGCCCGGGGGGTCGATGGGGATGACCCGGCCGTCCGGGAGGAGCCGGCGGGGGGAGAGATGGCGGGGGGATCGGGTGCGGCGAGGGAGCGTCTCGGGAGTCCCCGGACCCGGGGCCGGCGTTTCGACCTTGGGGCATGGCAGCTCCTGGCCGCCGGCGTCGTGATCGCCCTCATCTCCGGAGCATCGGTATGGGCCTTCCTCTCGGAGCGAGGTGGGGACCAGGGGCCCGGGGGGGGGATCTCCTCGCCCTGGACGGCGCAGACGGCGGGGTGGCAGGAAGTGTACGGAGAATACGATGAAGCCGTGGCGGACCTGGAGTCCGTCCTGGAGCAGGGGCGCAATGCCCTGGAACCGGAGACCATCCGGGTCCTGGAAGAGAACCTGGCCACCATCGACAGGGCGATCCAGGAGGCCAGGGAGGCCCTGGCCATGGATCCCGGCAGCGCAGTGGTGCGGCGGATCCTGGCGGAGAGCCTTCGCTGGAAGGTCAGCCTCCTCCGGCACGCGGTGTCGGCGGTCTACGCGAACACTTGAGGGCAGCAGGGGAGAACCATGTTCACGGGAATCTTGATCGGCGCGCTTGGCTTGGCGGCCCTGGTCCAACAGACCGACACCCTCGTGCAGGCGGACGGCGCCACCAGGCTCCACCTGCAGGTGCAGCGGGGTGAGGTGGTGGTCCGGACCTGGGACCGGGACGCGGTCCAGGTCCATGCCTCCCATGCTCCCGGCCGGACCGTCCAGGTCGGCCGGACCGGCCGCACCCTTACCATCGGAACGGAGGTCCAGCGGGGCAGGGGCCTGGGCATGCCCCCCGGAGGGCCTCCTGGAGGCCCTCCTTCGAGTCCGATGAACCTCGAGCTCACGGTGCCCAGGGGCTTCGACCTGGATCTGGAAGGCATGGCCCTGGCCGTGGACATCCAGGGCTCTGGAGGGAGCGTGGAGGTGACCACGGTCCAGGGGTCCATACAGGTGGGGGGGGGGCGGGGCAGCATCTCCCTGGAATCGGTGGCCGGCGAGATCACGGTGGACGGAGCCATGGGGACCATCAAGGTGAACGCCGTGGCGGGCGGGCTCACCATCTCGAACACCTCGGGGGACATCTCCGCTGAGAGCGTGAGCGGGTCCATCACCCTCTCGAACATCACGTCCCGGCAGGTGGAGGTCGGGACGGTGAGCGGTCCTCTGCGGTACGAGGGCAGCATCGAGGACGGCGGACGGTACACCTTCGGCACCCACGCAGGGGAGGTCTGGCTGTACCTCCCGGCGGACATGAATGCCCGGGTCGACGCCGTGACCCTGGCGGGGGACATCCGCGCCGACTTCCCCGGCGCCCCGGACACGACCACTCGGGCCCAGGGCATCCCCGGGTTGCGGGAGAAGAGGCTGGCGTTCGAGACCGGGACGGGGAGCGCCCGCATCTCGGTGGAGACATTCGCCGGGACGCTGAACATCCTGAGAAGGTAGGGTAGAGAGAGGAGGGGGCGCCTCCACTCGGTAGGGGCGGCTGGCCCTGGAGGCGGTGGGGTCCGGGTTTCCCGAAAGGAAGGGAAGCCCGGGCCCCTTTCGTGTGCAAATCCCCTGGTCCTTGTCGTCATTCCTATAGAGGGGCGGCTCTTTCGGCCGGAGGCCGGTGTATGGAAGAGCGCGGGATCCCGGCCCCATGAGGGGGCCGGAAACGGCGGCACGGGAGACGGCGAGTCAAGGTGAGCGTGGATTGGGGAGAGGTCTATCGAAGCACCTTTGAGGATCTCGTCCGGTTCCTGCACCGGAAGGTCTGGGACGGCGAGCTCGCCAGGGACCTGGCCCAGGAGGCGTTTGTGCGAGCCCTCCGCCACGAGCCGGAGCAGCCCCGGGCCTGGCTCTTCCGGGTGGCCATGAACCTGGCTCGCGACGAGGCCCGCTCCGTGCTGCGGCGCAAGAAGCACCTGGCGCTGCTCCGCACCGAGGCCGATGCCGCGCGTCCGGTCCGGGGACCGGACGAGGCGGTCCTGGACGAGGAGCGGTGGGACCAGGTCCGAAGGGCCCTGGACGCCCTCACCGACAAGGACAGGGAAGTGCTCCTCCTCTGGGATGCGGGCCTGAGCTACCGGGAAATCGCGGACGTGACGGAGCTTGCGCCGGGGGCCATCGGGACCACCCTGGCCCGGGCCCGGAGGCGCCTGGTGGACGCTCACGGGGAAATGGAGAAGGAACGTGCGGCACGTAACTGACGGGGATCTCCACGCCTACCTGGATGGCGCATTGGACCAGCTTCCCGATGACAGGGGAAGCGAGGTGCGGGAGCACCTCTCCGTGTGCCCGGTCTGCCGGGAGCGGCTCCAGGACGAGGAGGGGCTACGGAGCCGGGCCGGAGAGATCCTGGGACACCCTCCC
>Ga0068714_10002281_pt1 | contig 25165 bp, 18 predicted proteins | sample MTBNYHSulfiMetaG_FD_62988 | JGI IMG/M metagenome (GOLD analysis project Ga0068714, IMG submission 62988) | Enrichment culture microbial communities from rom New York Harbor, USA that are MTBE-degrading - MTBE-NYH (New York Harbor Sulfidogenic)... | ecosystem: Environmental > Aquatic > Marine >... | reverse complement strand
TGTATACCATCCGCAAGATCCGTGACGTGATCGAACAGGGATACCTTGTGCGTCTCAGGAATTTGGGGGCTCAGGCGGCAGGAGATCCCGAAGGTCTGCTCGAGGCCGTCGAACGGTTCGCCTCCATCGAAGGGACCCTTTCCGAACTTTCGACCATCACGTACGATGAAACCGGTCTACTGCAACTTCAGAGAATTAATGAAGCGGCGACGGCCTATAAGGATGCCACCGAGCAGTTGAGAACGGAGTGGCTGCGGTTACAGGAGTTCCGTTTCCAGCAGGAGTCGGCGGCCCGCAGCCTGCTTGAAGAAGCGAGGGTCCTGGCGGAAGGCGGAATGGCGGAAACCGCCGGATTGGCCGGGCGGACCGTGGACAATTTGTCGTCGGCCTCCCGCATGGTCATTTTTGGACTGGTTATCGCCCTGATTCTGGGTCTGTCCGCGGCCACGCTCATCACCCGCAGCATTACGCGGCCGATCCAGAGGATCATCGAGGGAATCCAGGGCGCTTCCGAAGAAGTGGCGTCCGCTTCGGATCACGTGTCCGCTTCGAGCCAATCTTTGGCCGAAGGTTCGTCGGAACAAGCCGCGGCGCTGGAAGAAACGTCCGCTTCCCTGGAGGAAATGGCCGCCATGAGCAAGCAGAACGCGGACCATGCGGCGCACGCCAATCAACTGATGACCAATGCAAACCGTCTTGTGGAGGAAGCGCTTGCTTCCATGCAGCGGCTTACACGGTCCATGGAAGAGATTTCTAATGCCAGCGACGAGACCACGAAGATTGTCAAGACCATTGATGAAATCGCTTTTCAAACGAACTTGTTGGCGCTGAATGCTGCGGTGGAAGCGGCCCGTGCCGGGGACGCGGGGGCGGGATTCGCCGTGGTGGCGGATGAGGTTCGGAACTTGGCTTTGAGGGCTTCGGAAGCCGCCAAGAGCACGGAGAGTCTCATAGAGGGCACGGCCCACAAGGTGGAAGAGGGAAGCCAACTGGCCGTGAAGACCAATCAGGCGTTTCAGGAGATGGTTACCGGCGCCTCCAGGGTGGGGGAACTACTGTCCGAAATCGCCACCGCATCCAAAGAGCAATCCGCCGGCATCGAACAGGTCAACCGCGCCGCGGTGGAGATGGACAAGATCACTCAACGGAATGCGGCTACCGCGGAGGAGTCGGCGGGTGCTTCGGAGGAACTGACGGCTCAAGCGGAAACACTGAAAGGCTTTGTGCGGGGACTTATCCTTCTGGTCCGGGGAGGCGATTCCAAAGGGATCGGGGGAAAGCCGGGGGACCGCGTGAAAACCGGGACCGAGGAAGGTCTCCCGTCGGTCAGGTCGGCCCGGTCTTCGGTACGGGACCGAGCCCTTGCCCAAGCGGAGGATGGAGACCAAGCCCGGGAGGTTAAGCCGGAAGAGGTCATTCCGTTGGGACGGGAAGAATTGGAGAAGTTTTGACCGTGGGTCCGTAAGTCGAAGGCGCCTGCCGATTCGGCCGAAAACAGGGCGGGTGGGAACGCCTGCGAACCGCCCATGGAGCGGAAACGGACTTCCGGCGGGCGTTGCGCGCCATGGGGCGCGGCCGAAACGTGCGCGATCCGGATCGAATGTTTGGTGCAGGAATGTCGGGACGCTATTGACATGAACGATGCATGGAGTTACCATGCATCAGAAATGTCGATGGAAAGGGGGTGTCCCGATGTTGAAGATTCGTAGGATTGAGAAGAAGATCGTTCAGTCCGGCAGCAAACCGGCCACGTGACACGGTCCGGAAAAGTAGCTGTCCGGTGGACAGCCGAGTATATAACGTGAACAAGGGCGAAGCGGTTTCGGCTCGAGATGCTTCGCGGCGGCTCGTAAAGACGGCGTTCCACATCCGTCGGTGCGGGCCGTTTCTCTTCAGGTCGGTGAAAACCACGATCCGCTGGCGCGCCTCTGGTGTGACGCTTCATCCTTTCCCCCTGTGCGCCCCGTCCAGACCGGCGTTACTGCGGCGTACCGTATGTACGCGGCGCTCCCGCCACGCCGGAGGCGTGGCCAAAGGCGCTGCAGGCGTCTCATCGTTTTGCGCCGGGCCTGCCGCCCGCAATGGTTTCATCAACGGGCTGTTATGCCGGGTCCCCTCCGTTGGAGGCGAGTTCGTTCCGGAGGTCCGCGATCGATCGACGCTCCGACTGAGCCCTCGCACAGCCGCAGTGTTCTTTCCCTTTCCGGGAGACGGCAACGGGCAGGATATGATCTCGATTCATCCGGATTTTTCTATTGTTGCCCGCAGACAGGAGGGGGTTCTCTCCGGTTACGGGCCGGGGCGTCGGCGGTGAGAGCGCCATTTTCTGCACGCTTTCGAGATAATCCGGGGCGCAGTTCAGGTAGAAGGATAACGCCTTGGAGAAGTTCTTTCCCACCAGGCCATCGACAAACAGCAGGCTGATTTCACGCGTCTGAAGCAACACGTTCTGGCAGCCGATGAGGATTCTCCGTTCTTCCATGGACAACTCCCGGAGCAAACCCTTGAGGGCGCTGCGGGCTCGGGGCTGATACATCCAGAAGTACATGAGATCCAGGGAATGAATGATGATGATCTTCTCCAGGTCCCGAACTTCCGCACCCGCCGCCCAGCGGAGTTTCTCCACGGACTCGAGCACCTCCAGGACGGGGGCTTCGGGAAAGCGGAGTTCGAGCTGGGCGTACGTGTCGAACAGCTGATCCAACTTGCTTTGGTAGTCCCTCCGGCGCAAAGCAATATTTTCCAGGCGATCCGCCGTCCCTTCGATTAATCCCGCCACCGTGTCGGATGCCGCCTTCGAGATAACGGCGGCCCATTTCTGAAGGATATCGGTTACCTGAGGAGTTCCCGCCGCGAACAGGATGCCTCCTAAAGCCGAGTTGAACCCCACGGCCAAAGGAATGGAAAGGATACTCCGGAAAAAGTTGGCGATGACGGCGCCCCGGGGCAAGCCCCGAAAGGCGTTGTGACTGGAAAGATACAAGCCGTTGACCGCGGCCATAACGGTGTAAAGCAACACCGGATTGGTGGCTGTGGTGATCCCGAACGCACGGTCCAGCACTACGGTTTTGACCACGTAATCCAATAAGGGTACCGAAAACCCGGTGAACATAAGGGAATCCGTGATCCGTTCCCAGCTTACGTAATCGTTCCATCGCAGAAGCGGAGATCTTCGGATTCCTCCGCCGCCCAAAACGGACTGAAGCACGTTTCGAAGCCCCGTGATTCCAAACCAGATAAACGCGCCGAAGTAGGCCAGGATCCACCAGTCCTTGGTCAGGGCGAAGGTGGCGAAGGCCGGAACGAATCCCAGAAACACCTTGAGTGCGTTTTTGAGGCCTGTGTTCATGTACCTCAGGGAGACCGGCCGGCGAACCGTCCGGATTTCGGGGGATTCCAGGGAAAACCCGTTGGAATGCCCTTCCGCAATGCCTCCGAGTGTTACGATGTTCCCGAGACGGCTTATGAGGGTGGAGTCTTCCCGGATCACCCAGTCCGCTTCTTTGGTTTCCCCCAGGAAGGTCAAAATCCGCGTGCGTCGCGCCCAATCGAAAAAGGCTCGAACGACGGCATTGGGACTCGTCCGCGGGCAGCGGGTAATGCGCAACCGGGCCTCTGTTCGGATGGGGAGGATTTCTCGGGGGGAAATGCCGTGACTCCATATCTGCTTCCGGGATCGGCCAGGCAGCGTTTCGATGACGGCCAAGCCCATTCCGTGCACCCGCCGGGAGCGGCCCGTCGAGTCGCTGCCGATGCGCGACTTCAACGGGACGCCCTTGTACATGGCCTTAAAGTCCGCGATGTCATGAAGAATCTGGGTCAGTTTCTGAATCCGCTCCTCCCGGTCCGCATGGTTGGAGAGCTTCAGACGGTCGATGATTTCGGCCGTCACCCGCTTTAATTGGATCACGTTGCCGTCGTTGATGGCGCGCTGCAGTTCGGCGATGGCCGGGATGTGGGAGGTTTTTCCCTCTGCGTAATCCTTCAGGTTGAAGATTTCGAGGCGTGTGATCATACCCTGGCAGTCGTAGAGAAGTTCGATGACGTCTTCCGCTTTCAGGTTGCTGAGGTTCAGCGTGATGCGGAAAGCGGAGTGAAGCCGTGCGAGGCGATCCACGAGGGCGCAGGGGGAGAGCTGCAACAAAGGGGGGGTCATCGAGCGATCTTCGCAGGGAACCGCGGGATCCGGGATTTCCGGATTTTGGCGGGGCTGGAGATACCGCTCCAGGATAAAATCGGAATCCACGAGGTCCATTTCCCGGACCAGTCCCGAGATTCTCTCCCGTTCCTCCGGCGAAGCGCGCTCGAATTCCTTTCGGAGTGCGGAGACGCGGTCTTTCATGGCCGTGACGAGATGCTTGTGGATGAACTCCGAAAGGTGGATGGAAGAAGGTTGTCCGGTACCCACAAAATGAAGAAAGTCGGATTCATCCAAAAGAGGCGCATCCAAGCCGAAGTCTCTGTTGATGGAGATTCTGTGCCTGGTGTTGAACTCGTGGAGAAGTCTCAGAACGTGTTGTTTCTCGAATTCGGAAACCTCTCTTCCTTCGGCCGTGAAAGACATCACCGAATCTTCGGCCAGGAAGCAGAGGAAAGCCTGTGTATCCGGAAAACCTCTGGGCACCCAGATCAGTTGAGCGTACTTGTCCCGGAAACGGGTCTTGAATTCGATGCCGATGCGCACCGTGATTCCCATGATCTCGGCGGCTTCCAGGAGTTCCACCGCAAACTTGGCTTCCAGGTAGTTGTAATAGATCACCCTCAGCCGGCGGATGCCTTTGATCCAGGCGTCCATAATGAGGTGACTGGAGGATTTGCGGCCTTTGGTGTTGGCGTCGTGGACATGGTCGTCGAAGGAAAGCTGGTTCCAGGCTTCGGGCATCTCCAGGAGGTGGTAACGCCGGAGCATGGCGCGGACGATCCTGGGCTTTCCCGAGGCCGTGGTCCGGAAATCGTGGGCCAGCTCGAGCTGCCGTTCGTAATCCCCATGGGCCCGCACCAGTTCTTTCATGATCTGAAGAAGGACCCTCGCCGTATTCCGGGGCATAGGCCCGGCTCCCGAATGAAGTACCTCATCTCTAAGACAGCGTAAGGCATCCAGACGGTCGCCGACCTCTCCGGCTTCCAGGGATTGCAGCAGATGGACCACGGCGTGAGCGATGCGCAGTCCTTTGGATTCGGCCATTTCTTTGATGCCCGAGGGATGCAGATGCGGGAAGAAAACTTTTTTGGCGCGGCTTCGGATTCGATCGCGATGAAGTACGTCGTTGACGATCTCGAGGAGTTGATGATCTCGCTTATCGAAGAGGAATCGGACCATAGCGTTCGGCGCCTATCAGGCCGTTCAAAAATGCGATCTGCTGTGTTGCGCTTTATCCTTCGTCATGGCGGCGTACTGGTTGTACGTCTCCTTCCTCAGGATTTGCGCGCCTTACATCTCATCGGTTTCCACCAGCCTGCCCGCATAGCGGTTTATCCGCGGGCTGCACCGATGGGACAGCGTGATGGTATCGTCGGGGCCGTCGACTGTTTTCCCGGCGTCATAGAAAGAGGCAATTTTGGGGCCAGAGAATCGCGACGAGCACGCTTCTTGAAAAGTGTCATGGAATTGTAATATACGTAAGGGGTTCGGGTAAACCCGTTTTCATCGAGACGCCGAACACGGAAAAGGAAGGTTCGAGGCGTGGGGAGTGGGAGGCGCGGAAGCGGCGGGATCCCTGTGAAACGCTGCGTCGTCCGATTCGGGCAGCGGAGAAGCGCAGGCAAAACCCTTTGGATGAGTGGCGGGTCGGGCGGTTTGTAGAGGGAACGGGCCCGGAATCGTGATTCCGGACCCGTGGTGAATGGCTCGGGATTTGGATCAACCGCCCGTGGCGTACTCGTAGTTCATGATCTCGGTTTCCGGAATGAATGTATTGGGAACTTTGTTCTCGCGCATTCTGTCGTAAATCATGGCATTTCCTCCGAACAACAGAGAGCGGGCATCGTATCCCAGAAGCCGGAGGTAACCCGCAATATACGAACTGGTCTGGCCGGTATAACAGTAGATGACATTGGGTATCCGGGTGGACAAAGTCAGAAGATCCGTCGTGCTCTTGAAGGGCGTTTCGTCGGGCGGATAATTGACGGCGCCGGGGATGTGTCCCTGTTTTTCATACAGTTCCGTCGGCCAGTAGTTGATGATATAGAAGCCGCCGTTGTCATAGAAATCGTTGAATAAACAACAATGCCCCAACATGACCGGTCCGTATCCCTCGGCGAAAAGGGTTCGGGCGCGGGCCTCCAATATCTCCCGGGCGCTTGTTTTGCCGGTGGTGAGCTGCGGCGGGGTTCCCTTGGGATTCTTTGGCGGTGAGGGAGTATGGATGAATTGATCCGCCCGATTGTTACTCAAATTCTTCAACCAGGATTCCTGCGCAAAAACGGCGGCCCAGGAGCCTATTCCCCACTTCAGGGAAACCGCATTGGAATACCCCAGTGCGCGCAAGAGGGAAACGGCGTAGGCGGACGCCTGTCCGGCGAAACAGATTACGACGATGTTCTCATAAGCGGAGACGTCGATCCCTTTCACATGATCATATATACTTTGGAACTCCAGGTTGTGGGACCCGGCGATGTGTCCCCGGGCGAACGCCTGAGGCGAACGGATGTCGATAAGATATTGCGCCTTGGGTTTGGTCAGTAGATTGGTTCGGAGGGCCGACGCCGCGATGACGAAGGGTCCCCCCTCCTGCAGGTAATCCCGTTCGGTTTCAAAGAAGTTCAAGAGTACTTGGGATTCGTCCACGACCTCCGGAGCTCGCGGTGTGGTAGCGCATTGGGAGAGGCCCAGAAAGCCGGCCAGTCCGATCAAGCATAAAGCGAAAAAACGTTTGGATGCCAGGTTCCGCATAAAATTTTTCCTCCCGATCCTAAGATACATTATTCAGCAGGTTCCATAGGATTCCGCCGTTTTTCCCAACTCTTGGGAAGTTTCCCATCCACCGTAATATGCCGATTGGCGCTCTTTTCCCAGTCTTCTTTCAAATCCGAAGCAAACAAGTACAGCTCGCGATTACGGGTGGGCGTTTCCATTCTTCCTGGAGCGATATGGCAGCTGTCATAGCAGGAGCGGCCTATGTCCACCTGGGTCCGCGTGGTCCATCGGAGAATATTGTGGGGCGTGGTGTAATTATACGTGGTTTTGGCGTCAAAAGCCGGCATGGGATCGATTCCGTATACGGACCACGTGTCTGGGGCGGCCAGGGTCCGCCTCAATAACGCGTATTTGAAAGGTTTGTCTTCGGGAATGGGATTCAGCCCGATTTTGAAGCTCAAATGCGAAGGAATGCGTGCGCCGGCTCCTCCCACGTGACAACTGCCGCAATTGTTATAGTCCTGTGAGTGACAGACATGGCAATCGAAGGTTTCAATATGCGTTTCGTGATAGATATTGGATTCCGCCGTGTCGAAATGACAGTTATCGCATTGCGGCCTGAGCGGGGATCGATAACGGTTCTTGTAAACCTTGCCGTCGCCGTGTATCTGCTCCTGGGTGTGGCAATCGAGACAGGTGAAACCGGCCTGGGTCAGATGAACATCCGGTTTGGCGCCGACGCCGAGTCCGAAGTAGGCGTGGCCGCCGCGACTGCTGTGACAGGCCACACAAGTGTCCCGCATCTCCGGGGTGCGGGAGAACTGATGTCCTTTGTAGAGACCGCCTCCGGCCGCTTTGGGACGATTGACATGACAATCGCCGCAGCCGGCGTGACAGGTGGCGCAATGCTGTTCGTAGCCTGCATGCAGCGCTTTGGGGACCGCATCAAAAGACGCCCGGCCCATGCGGACCGCCACGCTGTTCTTTTGTCCCCACCCCTGTTCGTGCAAGCTGCCCGCGGTGTTCCTGACAATGTCCTCGTGGCAGTCGCCGCACACGGCCTGGGCCTTGGAGGAAGGCTGTTTCGTGAAGTCCCCGGAATGGGCCAGTTCCTTGTCGCCGGTCCCGTCCTTGCCTCCGTGGCAGATGGTACAGGACAGACGGCCGTGTTCGGAATTCAGGAAGTCCTCATAACCCGGCCCTCCCAGAAAGACCCTGTCAAAGGGTTCGATATGGGGGGCGGCGCCGCCGCAACCTTCCACGGGAGGGTCGGTATCGGGGCATGCTACGGCGCGGAGCGTGGCATAGCTCGTATGGCAGGCGGCGCACGAACTGAAGGTATCTTTCGAGGCGCTCTCCATCGGCAGCCGCTTGGGTTCCGTGCAGCTTGTCTGCCATGTAAGGCATGCCGCCGCCAACAGGCATAACAGGAGAAAGTAACGACGCATGGGAGTTCCTTATCCAGCTGTTGAACAATGCGATCGGCCGTCACGCCAACGGCGTAGACGAAGGCGCGGTTTGCGTTTCACCGTCTTGCACCAGCCTGCCCGCCACGCCGTTTATCAACGGGTTGCGATATGGATTCCCTACTAAGGAGAAATCCATGCCTCTTCCAACCCAACGAACGCATCCCGCCGCGCCCGGTTCTTTCGTGGCATACATTATTGGGTGAACATTGGGGACGGAAGGCGGCCGGAACATGCAATCCGGGTATGAGTGGATACTGAAACTCATCTTTTTGCATACGTTTTTATATAAGAGAGCCGTGGTTCGAGGTCAAGCGGGAAATTAGGCGTCGGGAGATGGAAAATCCGGTCCCAACGATTCCACACTCTCGGATCCGGTGTTGACTCGCACTGGATTGGGTGTATATAAGCGTATTTTATGGAATGGCTTACTCCGGATACCGGCATGGAAATGGGCAGGACCTGCGCCTGCTTCAACCTTCGCAAAGCGGCCCGTTCCGTCACCCAACTGTACGACGAAATCCTCCGGCCCACGGGGCTTCGATCCACGCAGCTATCGCTGTTGGCCGGGACGCTCGTACTGCAACCGGTGACCCTATCCCGCCTGGCGCGAGCTACGGGCACGGATCGGACCACACTGACACGGAATCTCAGAATCCTGGAGTTCCGAGGGTTGATTCGAATCGAACCGGAGACGGACCGCCGGAAACGTGCGGTTCACCTGACGGAGCAGGGCGGAGAGGTCCTGGAACGGGCCCGCCCCTTGTGGCTGGAAGCGCAGGCGAGGGTGGTGGCGTCCTTTGGGGGAGAACGGTTTGAGCGGTTGATCGGGGAGCTTGCCCACATGGTGAAGGTCTTGCGGCGGTCTTAGCAGGCTGGTGAAACACGCGATCCGGGGTCACGCCGGCGGCGCTGCTTGCATTGCATCGTTTGGCGTCAACCTGCCTGCCATGCGGTTCAACAACGGGCTGTGAACGAGCCGCCGGTCCTTTGGATCACCGGGGGGGAGGAGTGATTACGGAAGTGCTTCGATGGCGAAGTCGGGCTCAACGGCCGTGAGGCCCGGGGCCGGCGCGCCATGGAAACCATGAGGGTTGGAAAACGGCGGTCTGCGGAATCGAGGCCGCTCAACGGGCGGAAGGAGCGGGTATGGGCGATGTTTACGACGATCTCCAGGAACAACTGGATCAGTACTCCGTGTTTCCCAAGACCTCTTCGGGTGTGGAACGGGACATCCTCCGGAGGTTGTTTTCCCAAGAAGAGGCGCGCATGTATCTTCTCATGAGTCTTCTCCCGGAGACGGCGTCCCAAGTGGCCCAGAGAATCGGCCGAGACTTGGGAGAGATGGAGGCGCTTTTAGGGGGAATGGCCGACAAGGGGTTGCTTTTCAGGCAACGGAAACCGGAAGGCGCCCGGTACGCCGCGGCGCCCTATGTGGTGGGTGTGTATGAGTTCCAGGTCAAGGACATGGACCGGGAGTTCGCCCGCCTGAACGAGCAGTATTTTGAAGAGGCGTTCGGCGAGCAGGCCACCCGGCAGTTCAGCCTCATGAGACCCATCCCGGTCAATCGCTCCATAGCGGTGGGCTGGCCCGTGGCTCCCTACGATCAGGCCTGGGAAATCCTCAAGGATAAGACCCTCATCGCCGTTGCGGATTGCATCTGCAGAAAGCAGCAAAAACTCCTGGATCAAGGGTGCGGCAAACCCAGGGAGGTATGTTTCATGTTCGGCTCCCACGCCCGGTATTACATCGACCGAGGCATGGGTCGCGAGGTGTCTCGCGAGGAGGCCTTCAAGATATTGGAGGCCTGCGAAGAGGCCGGTCTCGTTCTCCAGCCGTTCAACGCCCAGAACCCGGGAGGAATGTGCAACTGCTGCGGGGACTGCTGCGCCATGCTTCGGGCGCTCAAGAAACACCCGTTTCCGGCGCGGATGACGCTGTCCAATTATTATGCCGAGGTGGACCCTGAGGAATGCGTGGCCTGCGAGGCCTGTGTGGAACGTTGCCAGATGGACGCCGTTCAGGTGGGGGAGAAGGGGGTCGCCGAAGTCGACCTGAACCGCTGTATCGGATGCGGGCTGTGCGTGACCACCTGCCCCACGGGCGCCGTCGCCCTCCACATGAAGCCGGAAGAAGAACGACAGGTTCCCTGCGTCTCCGGAAAGGAAACCTTTATGCAAATGGCTCAGATTCGAGGCAAATCCCTGATCCCCTTGGTGTTCCTGTCCGGCAAGCACTGATCCCCGGATTCCGGAGAAAGGTACCGGTTTCGATAGACCGGGTCGTGCGCCCGCCTGCCGAATCAGTATTCGATTCCAATGCGGGCGGGTACGCCGGCATGGTAATAATGCTTGCGGTCCCGGATTTCCACTACGTGATCCGCCCGTTGGATCACCAGCGGATGTGCTTTCTGACCCGTGAGAACGAGATGGGTGCCTTTGGGTTTGGCGTCTATGAACTCGAGGAGCGCTTCCACGGGGATGAGTTCAAAGTACACCGCCATATTGATTTCATCCAGGATCATAAGGTGATACCGCTCCCCGTGCATGAATTCCAGGGCCATTTTCAAGGCCCGTTGCGCCTTCACGGCGTCCAGGGTATGGCGGGGGAGTGTGCGGGTCGGGGTCTGTGAACTGTATCGGAACCCGGGTCTGCCCACAGGCAAGAGCAGGAGATCGTGGGGAAACCAGTCGATGAGGGTTTCTTCCCCCCTGCGGGAAACGGGTTTCATGAATTGGAACATGCACACGCATTTTCCGGACAAGAGGGCGTTGATGGCTTCTCCCAAAGCCGAGGTGGTTTTTCCTTTTCCTCCGCCGGTGTATATGCGAATGGTTCCCGTGTGCATGGAAAGCCTCCGTTGCGATGCGGCCGACATCCGTCAAGGGATTCGTTCACTGAGCGTGCACGAGGGGTATGCGCTTGAAGCGACGTACCAGTGTAATGCCCGAACGGTTCAAATGCAAAGAGAATGCATCAACGGGCTGCGTTTTCCGGGCTGCTGAGGCCGTGGTTTGTTGAACGGAGACCGTTTATGAATCCGGCGGGCTTTGTTCGGGACTCTTTCCCGTCCCCTCTTCCCAGACGTTCCCCATCCGGAGCGTGTTTCCGGTCTTTTTCGTCCCGGAACCCGGGGGATTCCGCTCGATGCGCTGCGGGAAGGGATTGTGCAGTCGTGTAATGTGTGGCATGTTGAGAGTTCACGGTTTGAAAATCGTGAAGCGAAATCAATGAACCCCGGAGGCCCGTCATGAGCCAAGACCTTGAAACCGGCGAATGCAAGGTCGAACAGAAGGCCGAGGAAACCCACCGTACGGCGATTCCGGAGATCGTCCGGCGCATCGTGGACTCGTGCAGCGATACCGAGTGCTTTGACCACCTGGGGCCGGGACCCATTCCCTCCCGCCAAACGGTCATCGATACGCTGCAAACCTCGTTTCGCGTTCTGTTTCCGGGGTACTTTTCGTCGACGCGGATCGATCCCATGAACGTCGAGTACTACCTGGGTCAGGAAGTGACCCGTCTGTTCGTTGCATTGTCCGAGCAAATCACTCTGGCCGTTCGGCATGACTGCCTCCGGTACGATCAGCCGTGCAGCCGGTGCGCGGACCGGGGACGGAAAACGGCCGTCGACTTCCTCCGGCGGCTTCCCGGGCTGAGAACGGTGCTGGCGGAGGATGTGCGCGCCGGATACGAAGGGGACCCCGCGGCCAAGAGTTACGATGAGATCATCTACTGTTATCCCGGCCTCCTGGCCGTCACCGTATATCGGTTGGCGCATGTGCTGTACGAATTCGGAGTTCCCCTGCTGCCCCGAATCATGACGGAATACGCCCACAGCCGAACGGGAATCGACATTCATCCGGGGGCCCGGATAGGTCGGAGGTTTTTCATCGATCACGGAACGGGAGTGGTGATCGGAGAGACCACGGTTATCGGCGACCGGGTTCGTCTATACCAGGGAGTGACGCTGGGGGCCCTGTCGCTTCCCAAGAACGCGGGAGCGTTGTACAGGGATCGAAAGCGACACCCGACGCTGGAGGACGATGTCATTATCTATGCGGGCGCCACAATCCTCGGGGGGGGTACGGTCATCGGAGCCCGCAGCGTGGTGGGCGGCAACGTGTGGCTCACGGAGTCCATTCCACCCGACACCAAGGTTGTCCTGAAGACGCCCGAGCTGGCGTTCAGGGGACCCGATCCCGCGGAATCACCCGCCGAATGGGGCGGGCTTACTCGGAGCGCCGGATGATTCCAAACCAACATCTGTATTCGGATGTTTCCAAGACCGTGGGCGGGACCCCCATGGTCGTATTGAACCACATGGCGCGGGGGCTTCATGCGGCCGTTTACGCCAAGCTTGAGTTCAGAAACCCCTTGGGCAGCGTGAAGGACCGTATCGGAGTGTCCATGATCGAAGCCGGCATCGCCGAGGGCAGGATCCGGGACGATACGGTCATCGTGGAGCCCACCAGCGGCAATACGGGCATCGCCCTGGCGTTCGTGTGCGCCTTGAAACGCCTGCGGCTGATACTCACGATGCCGGAAACCATGAGTATGGAACGCCGAAAGCTCCTGAAACACTTAGGAGCGGAACTGGTCCTGACACCGGGAAACGAAGGGATGAAAGGAGCCGTGGTCCGGGCCGAAAATATTGTCTCGGAATCCCCCAAAGCGTTCATGCCCAATCAGTTCGAGAACCCGGCCAATCCCGAAATTCACCGGAAAACCACGGCGGAGGAAATCTGGCGGGACACCGGGGGAGTCGTGGATATTTTCGTTGCGGGAGTCGGAACGGGCGGAACGATTACGGGAGTGGCCGAGGTGATCAAGTCCAGGAAGAAGGATTTTATCGCCGTGGCCGTGGAACCCGCCGACTCACCGGTCTTGTCGGGCGGAATGCCCGGATCGCACAAGATCCAGGGCATTGGGGCGGGGTTTATACCCAAGGTTTTGAATACGCGGATCCTGGATGAAGTCATCGCCGTCACCAATGCACAAGCCTTCGAAACGGCGCGGGACCTGGCAGTGATGGAGGGACTTCTGTGCGGTATCTCGTCGGGCGCCGCCGTGGCCGCGGCCCTGGAGCTGGCCCGAAGACCTGAAAATCGGGGAAAGCATATCGTCACCATGCTTCCGAGCACCGGCGAGCGTTATTTGAGCACGGAACTGTTCCTATAGCGGTCCATGGAACCCCGTCCGCGGCGTGTGGCTCATTCTCGAATTTCATTCCTCTACCCCGGCGTATGCAGGCTTGTCAGCCCATTGAAAAACCGTATTGCGGGCAGGCCGGTCAAAAACGATGAGATGCAAGGCGGGCGAATCCTGAGGAATGAGGCGTACAACCAGTACGCCGCAATGACGAAGGATGAAGCCCAACGACGCAGATCCTGTCTGCGTGCGGACACGCACAGGCAGGCGCGTTTTTCAACGGCCTGTTGTGCGGCGAGTCCCTGCCTGTGGAAAATCCCGAATCGGAATAGGGGGGCTCGCGCGGAATGTGTCGCATTCTTGTACGGAGCCCGTCGCCGAAACCAACAAGGGTAACTTCCCGAATATACGGTTATATTCCCATCCTGCGTAAAAACCTGCCGCATTTCCCTACAGTAGCTCTTGGTCCATGCCAGGGCCGTAAACGCCCCGAATCCAAATTTACATGTGATTTATGTGAGTTACGCCGATCCATGTTCTTGGCACGCTTCTTGGTCTTATTGAGGGCAAAACCGGACTTCAGGAACAAGGAGGGTGGACATGGACGGAAGACGCGCAATTCGGGAGAAGCTCCCGCAATCCTCGGGCCGCACGTGCGTATGGGTCCATGAGGGTATGGTGTCGCATCGATGGTGTATCAAGGGGTATGAATGCGGTCGGTGCGAATTCGACCAGATGATTACGGACTATTATGCCGCGCCGCCGGCGGTGTCCGAACTCCCTCGGAAAGCGGCCTGACCCTGAGTCCTCTTCCGTGGCGCCATCGGACCGGAAGGCGCGGCAGGCCGGCGAATCCTGAGGAGTGAGGCGTACATGCAGTACGCCTTCATGACGAAGGATGAAGCCCAACGAAGCGGATCGCGTCTTTCAACGGCCTGCCGACCGTGTTCAGAATGGGAAAGGAGTTATGCAATGGCTGACAAAGTGAATACGAAGCGAGACCGTCTCGTCGTGGATAGAGATCCCTGCATTTGGATGACGGCGGGCGTCGTACCGTACAAGTGGTGCGATATGAATTACGACTGCATGAATTGCCCGTTCGACAAGGGAATGGGCCGGAAGATGGCTCGGGAGAGCAATCTGGAAGGCGTGAGCGGCACGTGGCGTGACGTGTTCAAAAAGCTTCCCGCCGAGAAGAGGTACTGCAGGCATATGTTGAGCCGGTTCGTAACCTACAAGATCTGTACGAACGCGTTCATGTGTCACAAATGCCAATTCGATCAGATGATCGAAGACAGCATGCATGTCACGGATCCTTCTCCGGTTCGCAACGAGGAACTGGTGGAGGGGTTCCGGTATCCCAAATTCTACTACTTTCACAGGGGTCATGGATACGCCATGGTGGAATACGGCGGGCGGATCCGCGTGGGCATGGACGACTTCTCCGCGTGCCTGGTGGGAATCGCGGATCGGGTGGACGTTCCCGGATTGGGAGAACGGGTTCGTGCGGGCGAAACCGGATGGGCCGTCACCCGGGAGGGGAACCATGCAGACATGCTGTCCCCCATGGAGGGGGTGGTTACGGCGGTTAATTACCGGGCCGTAAAGGAACCGGCTCTGTTGAACCAGTCCCCCTACGAACAGGGTTGGCTGTATATGTTGGAGCCCGTGGGACTGAGAACCGGTTTGAAGAACCTCCTGTACGGAGAAGAGGTGTCCGGATGGGTTCGATCCGAGGTGGGTCGTCTGCGGCGGATCATGTCCGCTCATTTAGGACCCACGGCATCCGCGGGCGGTATGCCCGGCAGAGACCTCTACGACGCGCTCAGAGAGGTGGGATGGGACCGGTTGACCGGAGAATTCCTGCTTCATGCCTGAGCCGGCGGCCTTTGGTCGCGGCGGGGCATCCTCACTCTGACGATACGTGGCCTGTCCGTGTCGGGACCCGCCCGGGTCCCCGCGGACAGGCCTCACGGGAGCGTAGCCTCAGGGCGTTTGCCGGATTCCCGCTGCGGCAAACGGTCGGGACTGCTCCGGCGGCAAGGGCGCCCTCGTATGGAAGCCCTATCGATACGCCGTGACGGGTCGCCCGTGTCGTTTTTGAGACGAGAGTGAGCCGCGCCCTCTTTTTCGCTTCTCCACGCATCCCGCCTCTGTTATCCTTCCAATGATACCTCGTTCGTCTCCGGGTTCCAGGCCGATCCTTCGAGGCCGTATCCGTTCGGAGCGACTGCGGAAACTTCAGCATCAAAGAGAAGGGAACATCGTGCAGGAACACCGTTTGAGCTATCGGGACATCTCGTACTGGCGCAAATACCAACCGTATCTTCCCGAGTGGCTGGCCGTCCCTCCCGATGCCCCGCTTCAGGAGGAGTGGTGGACATGGCGGCAGGGGGAGATCCATCTGGACCGCCTTGCGGCCGAAGAGGCTCCGTTCACCGTGATCCTCCTGCACGGCGGCGGCGGCTACGGTCGCCTGCTTGCGCCCTTTGGATCCATGCTGCGAAGAGAAGGCTATGAGGTCGTGGCTCCGGACCTGCCGGGATACGGACTGAGCCGGGTGCCGCAAAGCCTTGTGGGTCATGACCTTTGGGTGGAATGCGCGGCGGACCTGGTGAAAGCCGAGCAATCGCGGGCGGGGCGTTCCGTGGTTCTTTTCGGCTTCAGTTTAGGCGGCTATGTCGCCTACCTGGCGGCCGCCAAGTGCAGGACCGTCGCCGGCGTCGTGGCCACTACGTTGGCCGATCCCCGAATCCCTCAAGTGCAGACGGAATTCGCCCGTCACCCGTTGCTTTCCAGGCTGGGACTTTTTTTGTTGCCTGTTCTGGATCGGCTGTGCGGGCGTATGCGGTTTCCCATTCAGTGGGTCGCCCGGATGCAGGCCATCGCCAATGACCCGGAGCTGGTTTCGGTGTTTCTCGAGGACAGGTGCGGTGCGGGCAATCGGGTGTCCATACATTTCATGCGGTCCCTTTTCGAGACCCGGCCGGACATCGAGCCCGAGGAGTTCGACGTGTGTCCGGTACTCTTCGCGCATCCCGGCGCGGACCGATGGACCACCGTGGAAGCGAGCCGGTTGTTTTTCGACCGCATCAAGGCCCCGAAACGATTGGTGCTCCTCGACCACTGCGGGCACTTCCCGATAGAGGAACCCGGTATATCCCGGCTCAGAGAAGCCGTGGTAAGCTTTCTCAGGGAACTCGTTTCGGACGTGCGGGAATCACCCGGCGAGGCGTTGCGATCCGTGGTCTGAACGGAGAGGAAATCGCCCGGCCCCGAAACCCGATGTAACCGTGTGTGGCGCCGAAGGCTCCGCGGCGGTCCGTTGGAGTTTGAACGGGAGGAATTCCCATGGGGTACAGCGAAGCTTTGGATTCCCGGGTCGGGGAAGTGGTTTCCCGTTGGGGCGCTGCGCGGCGGAAGATGTTCGGTGGAACTTGCTATCTGATCCATGGCCACATGATGTGCGGCGTGATCGAGAACCGCCTGATCCTTCGTCTGGGGGAGGGCCAGGCCTCCGAGGCGATGAACCGGCCTCACATGCGGCCGTTCGATCTGACCGGGCACCCCATGAAAGGCTGGGTGATGGTGGAAGAGCCTGGATTGAAAGGGACCTCATTGAAGCGATGGCTGGACTCGGCACTGCGGTTTGTGGAAACTCTTCCACCGAAATAATCCCCGGTACGTGCTTCCTCCGGCGTTGTCCGGGGACTGATTCACGACGAGTCTGAAGGAACGGATGGTATTCAGAGGAGTCCTGACCCATGGCTATACCGGATTATCAGAAAATCATGCTGCCGCTGCTTCGATTCGCGGGGGACGGTAAGGAGCATTCGTCGCAGGATGCCGTTGAGTTCCTGGCGGATCAGTTCAAGCTTACCGAGGAAGACCGCCGTGACTTCTTTTCGGAGCGCCGAATACCCAGGTTCGCCGCCCGAGTGGGTTGGGCTCGATCGTATTTGAAGAAGGCCGGTCTCCTGGAGGTGTCTCGACGCGGAGACCTTCGTATTACTCCCCGAGGTCTCGATGTTCTCAAGAACAGCCCCCCGGAGATCAATTTATCTTTCATCAAAGCACTCGTGAAACCAGACGATGCACCCCCCGATCCCGAAGGGCCCCCTGAGGAACAGTTGGAAAGAGCCTATCAGAAACTCCGAGACAATTTGTCCGGGGAAATACTCCAGGCTATAAAAGGTTGTTCGCCGAGGTTTTTTGAACGTCTTGTGGTCGACGTGCTCGTGGGTATGGGATATGGAGGCACACAGCAGGATGCCGGCAAAGCCGTTGGAAGAAGTGGCGACAACGGTGTTGACGGCATTATAAAAGAAGACCGCCTGGGATTGGATAGGATATATATACAAGCGAAACGGTGGGACGGAGTGGTCGGTCGGCCGGAAATACAGAAGTTTGCCGGTGCGCTGGCAGGCCATAAGGCGAGGAAAGGGGTATTCATAACCACCTCCAACTTTTCCAAAGAGGCCGTGGATTATGCGGCGAACATAGAGACCAGAATCGTCCTGATAGATGGAGAGACCTTCGCACAACTCATGATCGACCACAATGTAGGGGTCTCACTGGTAGCATCCTATGATATAAAGAAGATGGACCTAGATTACTTCAGTGAACCATAGTCATCCATGGGCTGTCTTTAGGATGGCATCTCATGCATAGTTATATGGATATATCAGTGAAACAGCCTGAGCTAAGGGCATAGTATATGTTAGGCTATCATATGCCCATGATCAATCTATCGGGCGTTTATGCTCTCTATGTCGAAATGGTCCAGCGAAACTGCCTGTGACCATTTTTGGTCGGCGGTGCCGTCCTTTCCGAATATCGGGGAAGCGCCTTCACCGACACACAAATTCGATAGTCTTGCGGGCGGGGCGCGAAGAGGGTCCGGGGACGGAGAGGACACGCGCGGAATTTAACATGTATGCGAGCGATACCCAAAGCAGCGGGTGGGAGCTTCGTAGGAAACCGGAACAAAGACAATCATCTGGACAATTTCAAGGAGGCTACAGTAACATAGCGGGTAGAAGTGGGTTTCCGGAGAGGCCTCGGCGTGAGTACAGCAGGAGCGAGGGTGATGTCTGCGTTTGGATTTCGTTGGATCGTCCTGGTGTTTGCCGCTTGTATCATCCTGAACGGAATGGGCCCGGCTCGTGAAGCAACCGGGGAGCCCGCTTCAGGAAGCCCGGCGGCCTCGGGCTTCATTGCGCCGGAAGTTCCTCCTATGGATCTAACGGACCCGGCGGCCGAAGCGGGTGCTCCGGGTATGCGCGGGACGCCCCTGGGCGGTTCCGGTGGAGATGGGATTGCCGCGGCCGGAATGCCCGAAAGCGCGGAAACCGCGGGAGCCGGGCAACCGGAGCCGGCGGAGATAAAGCAGCGGCACGCCGCGCACGGCCTCGCTTGTGCGGATTGTCATGCCGAGGATACGCCTGGGAAACGCCCTCCCACGAAACGGTGCTTCGAGTGTCACGGCGGCTACCACGACATGGCCGTTCGCACGGCGGAGGTGTTTCCCAACCCCCACGAGTCCCACGCGGGCCAAGTCCGATGCGGTCGCTGCCACAGGGAGCATTCCCCTTCCGAACTCTACTGCAACCGGTGCCACGTATTCGAAATGGTCGTTCCATAAAGGGCCGGCGGAAGAGGCGATCCGCGCATCTCATGGTTTTGCACCGGCCTGTCCGAACAGGTGGTTATCGACGGGCGGCTGGGAGCGTCTCATAGGCATACCCAATCCATGCAACTGAACGGCCTCGACAAGGGGCGCAATTACGAAAGGAGAAGGTCACCATGGCCGACCACGAGGAAACGAAAAAGGGCCTTACCAGGCGAGGATTCATCAAGACCGCGGCCATTGGAGCCGGGGCCTCGGCGGTGGGCGGTGTCGGTATCCTGAGGGATGCCGAAGCCGCCGCGAAAGAGCCGAAGTGGGACAAGGAAGCGGATGTCGTAGTGGTGGGGTACGGGGGAGCAGGGGCCGCGGCGGCCATTACCGCGCACGACGCCGGAGCCAAGGTGTTGATTCTGGAGAAAGCGGCCACGGGAGGAGGTTCCACCTATTTTTCGGGCGGATTCTTCGCGAGTCCGCGCGACGTTGGGGGGGCCGTGGACTATCTGATGGAATGCGCCAGGGCCGGGGACGGGACCCATTTTGACATCGACAGGGACACCCTCACCGCCTGGGCCGAGGAGGCCGTCCAGAACGAACCGTGGCTCCGTAGTCTGGGCGCGGAAGTGTTCATCAGCCTGAAGGGTTGGTTCCCCTATAAGGGAGCGGATTCCTACACCACCTGCCAGCTCAAGCCGGATCCCACGGGAGTCGGGCTTTGGAAGGCGCTTTCCGACGCCGTCGAGGCGAGGAAGATTCCGGTCCTGTATAACATGAGCGGAACGGAACTGGTGACCCGGGAAGCCGCGGGCGCATCCAAATGTGTGGAGGTCCTGGGTGTCGTTTCCAAAGGCCCCGACGGACAGACGGCCGTCAAGGCGGCCAAAGGCGTTGTATTGACCTGCGGCGGTTTCGATTACGATGAAACCATGATGAAAAATTTTCTGATGCCCTATCCCAAATACTCGGTGGGTCATCTGGGCAATACGGGAGACGCCGTCAAACTCGCCGCCAAAACGGGAGCGGCTTTGTGGCATATGAACGTGGCGCCCGGGGTCCTCTGCTACAAGTTCCCGGAGGTCCCGGTGGCTTATCCTTCCTGGCTCCAGTTCCGGGCCATGAACCTGTCCCTGATTTTCGTGAACAAGCTCGGGAAGCGCTTCACCAACGAGGAAGGCACGTACGACGTAGTAGCCAAGGCCTTGGACAATTACGACACCGTGGCCATGGATTTCGTGAACATTCCGTGCTGGTCGATCTTCGACGAAAAGGCGCGGGTTCAAGGGCCCGCGGGACTGCCTATTCCCATGGGCAAGCCCGTCTATATGTGGAGCGACGATAACAGCGAGGAGATCAAGAAGGGCTGGGTCCAAAAAGGGGAAACCATGGAAGAACTGGCCGGCAAGATCGGTGTGGATCCGGCGACGCTGAGCAGGACCGTGGCCGCCTACAACAAGTATTGCGAGGAGGAAAACGATCCTGATTTCGGCCGCACGGACGGGTTGATTCCTCTCGAAGCACCCTTCTATGCCGTCAAGGGATATCCGGGTACGTGGGGGACCGGCGGCGGGCCCAGGATCAACACGAAAGCCCAGGTCCTGAACGTTCACGGTGATCGCGTTGCCAGGCTGTATGCCGCCGGAAACGCTTCCGCCGTTCCGGTGGGGTACCTGTATCCGCTTAGCGGGACCTTTATCGCCGATGCCTTTGCCATGGGTCGCATCGCAGGCAGAACCGCCAGTGCGGAAACGCCCTGGTAATTGCGTTTCAAACTGCTGAGTTCCATAAGGGAGGAACGGTCCGACATCCCGCGCCGTATCCTCCCTTTTGTGGTTCTTGTGACACCGATCCCGTGGTGTTGCCAGGCCGTTGAAAAACGCGATGTACGGCCTTGCCGACGATTCGGCTATCAGCCCGTTGATAACCAATATTGTGAGCAGGCTGACGAAAAACGATGAGATGCAAAGCGGGCGAATGCTGAGGAATTAGGCGTCGATACACTGCGATGCAACGACGAAGGATGAAGCGCAACACAGCAGATCGCGTTTTTCAACGGCCTGCTATGGAAACCGGATGTCCGCCTTGACCGGCAGGTGATCTGAGGCCAGACGGGCAAGCGGGGACCGGAGAACAGATATTCCCATAAGCGCCTTCCTCGGACGGATCAGAATGCGGTCGAGGGACAGTATCGGGAAACGGGATGGATAAGAGGGGGGTGCGGGAGCTTTACGGAAGAAACGTCTTAGAATCCTGAGGGCGCCGCCGGTAGTGTTCCATTCATTGAGATCGCCCATCAGAATGATCGGTCCCTCGATGCTATTGATTTGTATCGATCGCATGATGCGTTGAATCTGCCGGTATCGTTCCCGTTGCCGGAGACCCAAGTGCGTACCGATAACCGTGCAGGGAACGCCGTGAATGTCGAGGGTTGCCATTATGGCGCCCCTGGGTTCCCTGGCCTTCAGGGTGAGATCCAACTTTCGCAGTCGGATGATCGGATACCGCGTCAGAAGCAAGTTACCATAATCGGCATGCTTCTTGGTAAGGGTGAGCCCGGGAACAGCTATCATACGGGTCTGCCGGGCCAGATCATCAATGGTATACCCATGGGTCTTTCGAGTGGGAAACGATACCTCCTGCAAGGCAATCACGTCCGCTCCAAATTCATTTATAATTCGGACCGCTCGTTCCGGTAGTTGCCGTCCGTCTTTGCCGATCCACTCGTGGATATTATAGGTCACCGCTGTAACGATGTGCCGGTTCAATCTTTTTTCCGTAAGATTCTTTTTTGCGCCCACCAGAAGCCGATACCCAAAACAAGGGCCACACTAATGGTCATGGCTATATTCTCCCATTCCGGATTTCTTATCGCAAGAAGCAGACGGTCGGCAAATACGGAGATGGCTATGATACCGGGAGTCATGCCTATCGCGGTGCCCAGCAGGTAGTCTCTGAAACGGATCCGTGACGCGCCGGCGAACAGATTGACCACGGTAAAAGGAGCCACTGGCAGGTTGCGCACGATCGCCACGGTGAGGAGGCCATGTTTTGCCAATGTCTTTTCCAAGCGATTGATCTTTTGCCCCCCTATTTTACGTATCAGGCCCTTTCCGAGGCGAGCGCCGATGGCGTAGGTCGCCGCTGCACTGAACAGGCAGCCGATAAGGGCGTAAAGGCTTGCTTTCAGAGGTGGGAAGACCAGGGCGGTTGCTCCGACCAAAAGGGTAACGGGCACCATCACGAGACTTCCTACTATGTAGGCGCCGATGATGCCGCCCCCTAAAAAGGCGCTTCCTTTAAGGGAGCCGGCCCAGGAAGCCATTTGTTTTATATCGATCCATTCCGATAGAGGAGTCCACCGCCATGCCGCGGCCATCGTTAACAGGATCAACAGGGTCACAGCCGCTGTAAACAGATGACGTTTAAGGGATTTGGGCTTTTCATCGCGTACGAACTGATCGATCATCCGATCCATCAGAACGGGCCTTTCCGGATCGATGTATGATATATCCGGCGCCAATGCAACCCCGTCAACGGGAATATCGTGACGGTCACCAATCGGCCTGAGTGTTCGACGCCCGCCACTCAAAGAATCGATGGCTCGTATCAGCGATTTTTGTTGATGGATGGCATTGGACGCCTCTTGAGGTGTTGTTCCCAGGTGTTCGGCCAGCAGGCGGTTTCGAAATGCCTTTATCCCTTTTTCTACGTGCGAGCCCGGATCACCCTCGATGGCCAGATCGCATTCCGAATCGAATCCCATAGATCGGTTGCTCAAGTTTGCAGAGCCAACCCGCAGCAGTCGATCATCGCATATCATGAGCTTGGCGTGAACAAACAGGGACGTCTCCCCGTCTTCCAGCACCGGGTGCAGGACTCTGAGTCGCCCGAAGCGGTCCGCCTCAGACAACCCTTTCAAGATCCTCGCCCGAATGGCGTCCATGGCGCTTCTCTCCAGCCATCCGCTGCTCTCCTCGGGCAGGACGAGCACAATTTCCGGCCCTTGCTCCTGTTCAAGACTCTTGAGAAAGGCCTTGGCTACGACGGTAGAGGTCAGGTATTGATTCTCAATGTATATATAGCGCTGGGATGCCTCGATGGCGTCTTTATACAATGCTTCTACTTCCCTGACCTCCTGGCTTCCCTTGAAGGCGGGGAAGGTCCTGGCAACCCCTACCCCCACATCCGTGATGTCCGGTTCCACCCCGGCGGGCCAGGGGATCCGTCCTTCAGGTTTCTCGTGAGCAAGAGGCTTCCCCGTGGCCCGCTGCCAGCGATCCCGAAACAGCTCCCCCAGTGCGGCGGCCGCATCCCCATCCACAAGCATCTGAACATCGTGAAAAGGCTTGTACGTGAATCCTGCCGGAGTAGTCCGACGGGGATCCTCCAGGCGATGTTCCGGGGTATCCCACCGGTGGCCGGTCAGATCCATGCCCCCGCAAAACGCCACCCGATCGTCGATGACAACGATTTTCTGATGATGAGAAGCTCCGGCAGGATGCTCGCCGTCCATGAAAAAGTGGATACGGCGGTTGGCGTTCCAGGCCAGCTTGAACAGGGGGAACCATTCCCTCTCAAGGGCGTAGATCATGGCATAATCCCAGTAGAGGAGATACACCTGAAGACTGGGAGTGGATGCCACCTTTCTGTTGATGTGATCTTTGAGCCTGGCTGCAGGAGTATCTTTGTCGCGTCTGAAGAGGGGGATCCGGCTGTCGATCTCCCATCCTGCAATGTAGATGGTCTTCTCCGCCTGATTGACGGCGGATGCAAAGGCTTCGAAATATGACGCCCCATCCACCAGAAATGATACTAGACCGGCATGCTCTATACGCCAGCAGTTTCTTCCCTCTTTTAGAATCGATTCCTGCTTACCCAAATTGACCTCCTATGAAACACAGCAAAGCATAATATGAATCAAAAATAATGGTTGGTACTTATTGGAGGTGAAATAGAACAAGTTTAAAAAAAGTGCATGTCAAGTAAAACGTCGTTACCAAACGCTAAATGCTTAGTATTACGGGTCTTATGCCTTAAACCATAAAGAAAGAGCATGCGCTTTTCTGCCGACGACGTACAACTCCCCACCAAGGGAGGGAAACACCGCCCCCCAAAGCTGATTTAAACGAATCCACCACCGCATGCTTTCCAGAGGGCTTCCCGACCATCGGCAAAAGAAAGCGCCATTTATCATTTCAAGGGTAAGACCCGTGGAAGCGAGAAATTCCCTCCAATCGTGAGGACTAAAGGATTGTATGTGCTCTCCAGGCTTTCGGGCGCCTTTTTGAAAGGCACGAAGATGTTGCCTCCGTCTCCATCGGGCTATAGCTTTGGGGAGTATCGGACTGCCCCCCAACAACACCCCGCCGGGTCGCACTATACGAGAAAGCTCCGTAACGGTATCTATCGGATTGGGCAGATGCTCAGCAACATGCAAGAAAACGACCACGTCCACAGAGCCGTCGGGAAGTGGAAGCGATTTGTTCAGATCGTGCTGGTATATCCGATCATAGCCGAGGCCGGAAAGCGCCTGTTCATCCACACGCCAATCCACTCCGATCCACTTTAGACGTTTAGTGTCGCCAAGATAGGTTTTTATCTCGCCGTTCGAACAACCTGCGTCTAGTACGGTCAGGGTTCGACCCATTCGCTCAATCTCTTCAGCCAGGAAACAGCCGACCCACCAATAGCGTAGGGCTCGAATTGGATATGAAGAAGCCTTTGCTCTCTTTGAGAACAGGTTCAGATGCCGGGTTGCAGCAACTTTCTCCTCCAGCGGGTTCAGCGGCCAGGAAAGAAACCGGCTTTGAAATCGCCAAGGTTCATTAGGCTGTGTGGTGTGAGCGTATGCTCGAAACATGGAGGATCTCCTTCTATTTCAATTCTTACTACACTAAAGAGAAATCAACGATACTTGACAACCAACTTGGGACGACAATACTGAGACTCCATCAGGTCCCGATGCGATCTTTGTTGTTGGGCGGCTTGGGGGTATCAGGTTGTTGAAAAACGCGCCTGCCTGTGCGTGTCCGCACGCAGACAGGATCTGCTTCGTTGCGCTTCATCCT
>Ga0068714_10002280_pt1 | contig 25167 bp, 25 predicted proteins | sample MTBNYHSulfiMetaG_FD_62988 | JGI IMG/M metagenome (GOLD analysis project Ga0068714, IMG submission 62988) | Enrichment culture microbial communities from rom New York Harbor, USA that are MTBE-degrading - MTBE-NYH (New York Harbor Sulfidogenic)... | ecosystem: Environmental > Aquatic > Marine >... | reverse complement strand
ACAATGCCGGCTTGGGTATCTTCCGCCGCCTGGATCAGGCGGCGGATCGCCTGCTGACCGAAGTTGATTTCTGCTCCCTCCCGAATCGCCAGTAAATAAGGGTGGGACAATTTTTTCAGGAAGAGTGAGAAGTTGCTGATGCTCTGGATAAGTTTGCTCTCCTGGCGTTGCATATCGCCGGTCTGTTCTGAGCTCGCGAGTTCATAAAATAAAAATCCGCCGTATTTGCAGGATAAGGGGGTCATAGCAATGAATTGCCGCCTGAAAAATTATTAAAAACCGGACATCATTTGATTGAAAATTTTTTCTGCGGTATCAGCGGCCAGTTTAATGAGCGCCGCTCTTCTGGTCGTCGGCAGCAGATTAATATTGTCTTCAATCCTGTAGTCAACGCTGCCGCTTATTCCCGGCGAACTCCAGATGGTCTTGCCGCTTTCCTTCTCCCGGAAAGCCAGCTCCAGCGTCATTGTTGCCCTTTCTTCCGCCACCAGTGAATTGGCCCGGTACGAGAGTGGCGCCGTAGTCAAGTTGAGTAAGCTTCCTTTAATTGTCGCATCTGCCTCTTCGGCATTGTCCACGATTTTAAAGCGGTCGGTCTGCAGAAATTGATCGATGAAAGCCGAACGAAGGTAATTTTCGACTTCAGCCTGCGCCGTTTTATTGGCAAACTGCTCCACGTAAATCTTTTGGACTCCTTTATCGATATATTCACCCATGGGGGCAAATGAATAGCCGCAAGCGCAGAGGAGCGCAAGAAAACAGCCGATAAACACAAATTTAACCAAAGTTTGTCCGCTATACTTTTTCATAAAGAAAACCGGCAATATTTAAGAGGCAATGACGATATTTACCAATCTTTTCGGTACATAAATTATCTTTACCACCCTGAATCCTTTAATCAGGCCGGTGATCTTTTCATCCGCTAGTGCCGCCGCTTTGATGCTTTCCTCTTCTTCATCAGCGGCGACGGTGATTCGGCTGCGCAATTTGCCATTAATCTGAAGGACGATGGTTATTTCTTCCTCACTGGCGATGGTTTTGTCATACTGCGGCCAGTTTACCGTGCAGACGGAGGTTTTATAGCCGAGCAAATGCCAAAGTTCTTCAGTTATATGGGGGACGATCGGCGCCAGTAAAATAATTGCATTTTCCAAGGCTTCGCGGATGGCGGCCAAGGCTATTTTATCTTCGCGGCCGGGACGATTGACTTGATAAATGGCATTGACGAGTTCCATCACGGCGCTGATGGCGGTATTAAAATGAAAGCGGTCTTCAATATCAATGGTGACTTTGCGAATTGTCTGATGCGTTTTGCGCCGCAGGTTTTTCAGATCACCATCCAATACATCGCTGCCGGTGAGCGGTTTTAAATCCCGGATGTCATCAAGGTATTCCATGAAAATGCGCCACAGGCGGCTCAGGAAGCGGAAGGACCCTTCGACACCCTGATCGCTCCATTCCAGATCTTTTTCCGGCGGGGCGGCAAACAGGCAGAATATTCTCGCCGTATCGGCGCCGTAAGTTTTAATCAGGTAATCCGGGTCGATGACATTTTTCAAAGATTTGGACATTTTTTCCGTTTTGCCGATTAACACATCTTTTCCGCAGAGAGTGCATTTTCCCTCCTTGACCTGCTCCGGATAAAGATAGCCGTGGGTGGAGCATTTCATGGTTTCCTTGCAAACCATGCCTTGCGTCAGCAGGTTCAGAAAAGGTTCGTCCACGCCAATGACGCCGAAATCACGCAATACCTTGGTGTAAAAGCGGGCATAGAGCAGATGCAGAATGGCATGTTCAATGCCGCCGATATACTGATCCACCGGCATCCAGTAATCGAGCTTCCGGCGATCAAGCCCCGGCTTGACCTGGCAATCCGGGCTGCAGAAGCGGTCGAAGTACCACGAAGATTCCACAAAGGTGTCCATCGTATCCGTTTCCCGTTTGGCGGGGCCATGACATTGAGGACAGGAAGTTTCTGTAAATTCCTTTAATCCCTCCAGGGGAGATCCTCCCTCGGCGCTGAAGACAACGTTGCGGGGCAGTACAATCGGCAAATCAGCTTCCGGCACAGGGATCAGGCCGCATTTTTCACAGGTGACCATGGGAATAGGAGCTCCCCAATAGCGCTGGCGGGAAATGCCCCAGTCCCGCAGGCGGTATTGAATAGTCCGTTTACCGCGGTCAATGGACTCCAGATAATCGGCGATCGCTTCCAGCGCCTTTTTATTTTCCATGCCGTCAAACTGTCCGGAGTGCACTAAAATGCCTTCATCGACATAAGCTTCCGTCATATGCTGAACGTTCAATGTTTTGTCTTTGGGTTGAATAACCACGATCATCGGCAGATTGAATTTCTTGGCAAATTCAAAATCGCGTTGATCATGCGTCGGCACGGCCATAACGCAGCCGGTGCCGTAATCGGCCAAAACAAAATTGGCGGCATAAATGGGCATGCGGTGGCCGGTAAGGGGGTTTTGGCAGTATGTCTCCAGAAAAATTCCTTCCTTTTCATAATATTCGGAAGTCCGCATCAGCTTATCTTGCTTCCTGACTTTCTCAATGAACTGCTGAACATCTTTTTCAATGGCTTTGCCCCGGGATAATTCTTCCACCAGCGGATGCTCAGCGGCGATCAGCATGAAAGTGGCCCCAAACAGCGTATCCTGGCGGGTGGTGAAAACGTGAATGGCCTTGTCCGAGCCGATAAGCGGAAAAGTCACATCGCAGCCGAAGCTTTTGCCGATCCAGTTTTTCTGCATCGTGAGCACTTTCTCCGGCCAACCGGGAAGTTTATCGCAGTAATCGAGCAATTCTTCGATATAGGCGGTTATTTTGAAATACCACTGCTCCAATACCTTTTCGGTTACTTCCGTACCGCAGCGCCAGCATAAGCCGGCTTCGACCTGCTCGTTGGCCAGGACAGTTTCGCATTTGGCGCAGTAATTAACAGATGAACGCTTTTTGTAGGCCAGTCCTTTTTCATACATCCAGAGGAAAAATAATTGTTCCCAGCGGTAATAATCCGGCTCACAGGTTGATAATTCTCGGTCCCAGTCATAGCTGAAGCCCATTCTCTTGAGCTGTTTTTTCATATGGGCGATGTTTTCGTTGGTCCATTGGGATGGATGGATCTTATGCTCGATAGCGGCATTTTCCGCCGGCAGACCGAATGAATCCCAGCCCATCGGATGCAGGACATTCAACCCTTTCATACGTTTGTAGCGGGCAACTACATCGCCGATAGTATAATTACGGACATGTCCGATATGGATTTTCCCCGAAGGGTAGGGGAACATTTCCAAGAGATAGTATTTATTCTTTTGCGGATCTTCGCTGACTTTAAAGGCTTTTTCATCTTCCCATCTTTTTTGCCATTTTTCTTCAATTTGCAGAGGATCGTACTTGATATTCATAGCATGCTCCAGAAAATCGATAGTCTTGGGCTCTTGTCTAGCATAACACCGGCCCGCTTTCAATGCCTTTATCGCACATATTTCAGAAGTAAAATAAGGAAATAGCCGCTTTTCTGTTCTTTATAACTTGCCCATTTTTTTTTGACATTCTCCCGCCAGATTTTTGAGCTGAGGAAGTCGCTTCGCATGCCTAGCCGCGATAATTAAATTGGCCAGCCCATTATTGATATGCCGGAGAAAATCAATTTTATTTTTTTTCAATCCCAAAAAACCGTAGGCGCCCAGCGCCTGCATCAGCCTTTGTGCGGAGGCATCCCAGAAATAGCTGCTGAATTCTGCAAGGCTGTATGGCGGTCTCATCAGTTCATAATAAACGGCAAGCAATTCGTCTCTTTCCTGATCCATAAAAGAAACGTACGGATCACAGAGAAGCGAGCCCAAGTCGTAAAAAAGGCAGCCTTGGCGCAGCCCCTGGAAATCGATCAGCACAGGCCTGCCTTTTTTAATCAGAATGTTTTGTGATTGCAAATCACGATGAATCAGCGCTGGTGCGATCTTTAGCAGGCGGGCGGTTAATCCGTCCAGTTCTTCCGCCAATTCCTTTTGCCTGCCGGGTGGCAGGTTATGTTTGCATATTGCCTGGATAAAATTATCCAGAAAATATTGCTGCTCCCAGCGGTAAAGCTTAATGCCGTATCCTTCCGCTAATTGCAGATTCGCCGGCACCGAGTAAAGCTTAAAGGCATGTAAATTGCGGATTTGCCGCAGCACCTGATCATAATAATCGCGCCGCTCGGGCCAGGACACATTTCTCTGCGACCACAAGTCAAGATCGCCCAAATCTTCCAGCAGGATAAAACGGAGCCGGTCATCCTGGGCGAGGATTTGCGGTACCGCAATATTAATTCCGGTCAAAAATCGATTGATGCCTGTCCAGTAAGCGTTTTCGGCAACTTCGGTGCCGTAATGCATGAAGATGAAACTGGATTGATCAGGCAGTACGACACGGAAAAAGCGGCGATCGGAGCCGCCTTTTTTAATGGCCAGAAGCTCAAATTCTGCTGTGCCCAAATGAGAGGTTAAAAATTTTTCTATTTCTTGACCCATAAATTTTATTTTTGCGGTTTTTTAAAAAAGAAATCTCTTCATTCCCTCTTTAAAAAAAAGAAAACACCTCCCTTTGGTAAAGGGAGGCCGGGAGTGATTTTATAAAATAAACGCTCTTAATATAAATTAGCACCTGCCTGTTTTAATTTTTCGTACTCCTCCGGCGTTCCTAAATCATGCCAAAAGCCTTCATCAATTATTACTCCGCCTATCGCCTGCCGATTCTGTTTAATCATGTCGATGAAAACGGGAACCGTCGATTCGATTTTACCGGTTTGCAGCCTTTTTAAAAAACGCTTTTCGATAAGAGAAATACCCGCAAAAAGACAGCTCCGGACACCATGATTTTTTAAGGCATGCCGCATGTCGCAGACAAAGCCCTGGGCGTCAATATTGACATTGAGCAGCGGTCCTTGCGAGCGCAGAACAAGTGTAACTTCAGTCCGGCCGGAGAGATGCCGCGCCAGCAGAGGGGCCAGCGGAAGATCGGTAATGATATCTCCATTATAAACGATAATGCGGTCTTCCTCCGCAATGAGATCTTCAATGTTTTTGATGCCGCCGCCCGTATCCAGCAGGACAGGTTCATGGCGAAATATTATCGGAATTCCCTGCCATGTGCCGTTCGGAAAAGCGGCGGCATATTTTTCGGCGCAATGATGCGTGTTGACGACAAATCTTTGCATGCCGATGGATTGCAGGTGTTCCATGGCATAAGTAATGATCGGACGGCCGCCGATTTCCAAAAGCGGCTTGGGTATATTTTCGGTCAGCGGCCGCAGCCGGGTGCCCAAACCGGCTCCAAGAATAAAAGCTGTGCTGACAATTCTGTTCATACCCTTATCTTTCGCATGTCTTATGTCCGAGTTTTTTATCAATGATGCCTTATCATCGATGGTGCTTAAATCATTTCCTAATCAATAGTCAACTCTGCCGGGGACAACCAGGAAGTCCCGACCGGTTTTTACAGACAGGTAACGACCTCGCTTGAAGCTCCCGGAATTGGCGACAATTGTCTTCTGAAAATGTTCAATTCCGGCCGCTTCATGAATATGACCGCAAAGACAAAGCTGAACGGCATTTTTTGTCAGGAAGGCCCTTAGACTGTGACTGCCGCCGTGCAGACCGATAAAGGACCTGTCCCGGACACCCCGGGGCGGGACATGGGAGATCAGGATAATTTGCGCTGCCTGTCTTACCTGTTCGTATCCCTTCTGCAGGGTTAAGTCGATTTCCTGCTCTGTGTATTCTGTCGCTGTTTTTATGGGCGTCGGTGAAGACCCGCCCAACCCAAAAAATCCCATCCCGTCCAGCATTATGCCCTTTCCATGCAGACTGTATCCTTTTTCCTCAAGAAGTTCTTTGACCTCCAGCCTGTCCCAGTTGCCATGGACGGCGAGGATGCACTGCGTATATTGTTCAAGGCAAGAGATTATTTCTGCTGCCTCGGCCCGCGTTTTAGTGCGCGTAATGTCCCCGGCGATTACTACCCAATCCGCTTGCCGGATAAGAGTCGCCGCCTTTTCGATGGACCTGGTGGCGCCGTGGATGTCGCTGACGGCGAAGATGTTCATATTATTTGCCTGATCTTATCATTATTTCTGTTTATGATGGTCGGTTTTTGTTCGATCTTTCTCATAGCTTCCGCCGCGATTTTCTCCAGACCAGGACAAAACAATGCCGCAATCAGGATCCGACCGGCAATAGGTTTCATCATCTTTGCCGGCAAAAAGCCATCGTTTATTTTTAATCATTCGTTTGTTTGCCGCAATAAATATGGTATAAAATTTTCACTACATTATCCTGTTTTTAAACTAAAAGGAAGGAGCGGACAATGAAAAGAGTATTTTTAATATCAGGTGGCGCTTTGATGGTGGGAATAATATTTATTTTAACCAGCCTGGCGCAAGCGGCAGATGTGGGTTTGGTCCAATTGCTTTCCAGTAATCTGGGAGTAACGAAAAAGCAGGCCAGTGGTGGGGCCGGGGCTATATTCAAGCATGCCAAAGAAAATATGGAAGCCGATGATTTCACGAAATTGGCCAAAACTGTTCCCGGCATCAAAAAAATGATGGCTGCAGCACCAAAAACGGAAGGAGCGACAGGGCTGGTTGGAAGCGCCTCCTCTTTGATCGGAGGGAAAGCTTCCTCAGTAGCCGGTGCGGCAAACCTGGCCGGAAGCTTTTCCAAACTGGGCATGAAGTCGGAAATGGTTAATGCCTTCATCCCCATCATTCTCAACTACGTTCAGGAAAAAGGAGGGGCGCAGTTGATGAATATTCTGCAGGGTGCTTTGCGTTGAGAAATGATTGCTGACTACAAGAAAAGGTTACAATTGACCAGCGGCAGCATTTTTTGCCTGTTTAGGAAAATACGGTGAAAAGAAAAAATTCAGAAATTAATTATTGCAGTGGTTAAGAAAACACTTTATGAATAAGGCAAATGAGCTAATCGCGATCTTGGCCGTGACAATCGTATTAAGCTTTGCAAAAAAAGGAAAAATTGCATGGGAGCGGATATTTCTTTTGTAGATCAGGCCGGCGCACCTGCGAAAAAGCCGAGTTTTTTCTATGGATATGTAATTGTTATCTGTTCCTTTCTGATCATGTTCACGTCTTTTGGCGTCAATTACAGCTTTGGCATTTTTTTCAATCTTTTGCTGGCTGATTTCGGTTGGAGCCGGGTGGAAACAGCGATGGGTTATTCCTTTGGGCAGATTTTCGCCGGCCTTCTCGGTATCTTCATCGGCAGGATCACCGACTCCATCGGGCCCAGACTGATTGGGCTTGTCTGCGGTCTGTCTCTGGGAGCAGGTTGTATTTTGATGTCCCTGATCACGGGTATGTGGCAGTTTTATCTTATCTATGGCATTCTATTCGGCATCGGCATGGGGGGGACGTATGTGCCTCTGGCATCCACGGTCTCCCGCTGGTTTGTCAGGCGCAGAGGATTCATGATCGGAATCCTGGTTTCGGGCGTCGGTACGGCGACAATAATTTTTCCCATGCTGGTCAGCTTTATTCTTTCCTTCTATTCCTGGCGGACAAGCTTTCTGATTGTAGGCGTTCTGGCTTTGTTGCTGATCATTCCCGCAGCCCTGTTTTTAAGGCGTGACCCCGGTGTAATGGGTGAATCCGCATACGGCCAGAATCAGGAAAGCGGCGGGGGCTCTCCCGTTGCGGAAGCGGGGCTTTCGTTTCGCGAGGCAGTCGCTACCGACAATTTCTGGATGGTCTGTGCGATTTACTTTTTGGTTGGCTATTTTTCGCAAGCTGTCATTGTCCATATTGTGCCGTATGCCAAAGCTTTAGGAATTGCCGTAACCAGCGCTGCAGCGGTTCTGTCTTTAGTAGGAGCAGGCAGCATCGCCGGCCGGATCATCATGGGAAGCATCAGCGATAAAATCGGCGTGAAAGCCAGCTTGATTATTTCTTTGAGCATTCCCATCTTAACTTTTATTTGGCTGCAATCGGCAAATGAGATGTGGATGTTATATCTTTTTGCACCCACTTACGGTTTTGCCTACGGCGCTTTAATGGCAATGATGGTGCTCACGGCGGCCATGATGTTCGGTTTGCCTGCTCTGGGTGTGATCATCGGCGTCATCTCATTCATGTATTCACTGGGTGGAGCGGCCGGCCCGGCTATGTCTGGCTATCTATTTGATATCACAGGTAGTTATAATGCTGCGTTCCTTGTCTGTGCCATGCTTGCTGCCCTCGGGCTGGGCATGGCCATCATCTTGCGGCGGCCTCGTCCAGTCGGAAAGGATTAGATATTATCGCCTTAAGAAATAAAGGATTAATTGCAGAAATTCCGAAAACGCCTTAAGGTGCAGAAAATTAATTCTGAAAGAAAAGGAGTATGTTGATGAGTGAGAAAAGAAAAGATAAAACCGGCTCCACCCCGGAGCCCGAGGTGCTCTACGAAGTGACGGAAAATATTGCCGTGATTACCCTGAACCGGCCGGAGCGGATGAACACAATTTCCATGGCCATGCTTGATGCACTGGCGGAAAGCTTTGTCCGGGCCAACGCTGACCCGGAGGTCAGAGTTGTAATTTTGACAGGAAAAGGGAAGGCATTTTGTGCCGGCCTGGATTTGGCTGCTCAATCTGCCGGGGGGGACAAGGCCCTGATTAACAGTGAAAAAGTCATGACGAATCTGGATTTGCGCACAACCCCGCCTACCACCCTGCATGATCTGGACAAGCCTGTTATCTGTGCGATGAACGGTTCCGCCGCCGGCTACGGCCTTGATACTGCCTTGGGCTGTGATATTCGCGTGATGGCCGACAATGCAAAAATGGCCGCAGCCTTTGTCAAGCGCGGTATTGTTCCCGAATCGGGCGGCACCTGGCTGCTTCCCCGCCTCATCGGCTGGTCAAGAGCCGCCGAACTGATCTTCACCGGCCGGACGCTCAACGCCGGACAATGTCTTGCCTTGGGGCTTGTTTCCCGGGTCGTACCCGCCGAAAAGGTGATGGACGAGGCCTGGGCTATAGCTGCGGAGATCGCTCATAATGCGCCGCTGGCCGTCCAGGCTTCCAAACGAATGATGCGGATGGGCATGGATGAATCATTTCCGGCTCATGTACAACGCGTATTTTTTCAGCTTATTCCGCTGATGAAGACGGCGGACTTCGCGGAAGGCATCAAATCTTTTATGGAAAAGCGGCCGCCTCGTTTCCAGGGACGTTAGTCTTGCAGATTTTGGAGTAATCGGGAATCTCCGCAGCCGGAAAATGAGCAAGGAGAGAAGTCCGTAAATTATTCTATGAACTTATTCATTAATTTCTTATCGAAACTATAGGATCATGAAAGGCAGAAGGACAGATACAGCTTGCGCTAACGAAGAACCGGAAGTGCTTTATGAAATGGCCGAAGGAGTGGCGGTTCTTACCCTGAACCGGCCGGAGCAGTTGAATATGCTTTCTCCCACAATGTTAGATGCCATCATTGAAAATTTTGTCCGAGCCGATACTGACCAGAGGGTGCGGGTGGTTATTTTGACGGGGAAAGGGCGGGCGTTTTGTGCCGGCATGGACTTGTCCGCTCGCTTGCCCGGAGGAGAAAATGCCCTGATTAGCAGTGCAAAACTCATGACGAATCTGGATTTGCGCACAACCCCGCCAACTGTTTTGCATAAACTTAATAAACCCGTTATCTGCGCTTTGAACGGTTCTGTAGCTGGTTATGGCCTCCTCACGGCCCTGAGCTGTGATATCCGCATTATGGCTGAAAACGCAAAAATGGCTATAGCTTTTGTGAAGCGGGGTATTGCCCCCGGCTTGGGTTGTACCTGGCTGCTTCCCCGTCTGATTGGCTGGTCGAAAGCTGCCGAACTGATCTTCACCGGCCGGACAATCGATGCTAAGCAGGCATTTGCATTGGGTCTTGTTTCCCGGATCGAGCCGGCAGAACGGGTCCTGGATGAGGCCCGGGCTTTAGCAAAAGAGATCATTCAAAATGCGCCTTTGACTGTCCGGACAGCGAAGCAAATGATGCGGATGGGCATGGAGGAGTCATTTCCAGCCCATATGCAGCGTGTTTTCATGCACCTTCCGTCCTCGTAAAGAAGGCGGGCTTTCGGGAAGGCGTCTATTTCTTAGAGAAAGACCGCTCTTTGCCGCCAAAACAGGCAACAAGGACAACAAAAAAATATTGTGAAAGGAGGCAATTGGTACCATGAATTTAAAAGAAATCAATGATTTGCTTAATTTTTACATCAGGCCGCAGACTTTCCCCGTCGCCGTCAGGATGTGCACCACTGTGGAGGAGATTCCTGACAAGGCTCGTTTCCCGCAGCGTAATCTTGGCACGGCGATATCAGTCTGCCAGGGCATTGGTTTGGTGCGGCGTTATGGCTGGACCCTGGCTATCGGCAAGGAAGATCAAAACTGTCCGCACGGTTTTTTTGTTCTTGGTTTCGTTCGGGGGCAGAGTTATCTTGACGGCAGTAGCGGCGAAGCCGCCGGTGTCGGCAAAAAAGAGGATTTGGCTGCAGTTGCCGCCGGCCTCAGCCGTTTCGAATACGGCAAGTACAAATATCTTTTGGCTTCCCCTCTGGAGGCGGCAGCCTTTGAACCGAATTTCATCATTATTTATGGAGACCCGGCGCAGATCGCCCGGCTGGTGCAGGGGGCTTTTATGGCAACCGGCAAACCCACCATGACGCCAACCTTCGGCGGAATCGCCTGCAGTTCATTTGTGGCACGGACCATGCTGAAGGATGAATGCCAGTTGATTGTAGCCGGAGCGGGAGACCGCTATTTTGCCCTGACACAGGACCATGAGCTTGCCTTCACTATCCCCTGGAATAAGGCGGAAGCGGTGATGAAAGGTTTGGAAAAAGGGCATAAGTCCGGTATGCACCGCTATCCTACACCATCCGTATTCCGTTTGGACGGCGCCCTGCCGCCGGTCTATCAACGCTGGACGGATTCCTTATTGCAGGAAAAGCAATGAACAGGAGGTAACTGTGGCGCAGTGCGTTGATTACTTCTTGCCGTAAGCCGGATCGATTTTTACCCAAGCGGTGACGATAAAGCCGGGAATGGTGGTCAGCAAAATCCAGAAATAGAAGTTTTTGTAGCCGAGCATTTCCTGAATCCAGCCGCTGAACATCGCCGGCAGCATCATGCCTAACGCCATGATGCCTGTACCGATGGCATAAAAGACAGTTTTGTATTCGCCTTGCGAAACCATGATCATATACATGGTGTAGGCGGTAAAGCCGAATCCGTAGCCCAGTTGTTCCATGGCTACGGCTAAGCCGATGAGCCACAGGTTGTCTGGTTGCGCATGCGCCAGATAGACAAAAATTAAATCGGGTAAGTGCATGATGATCACCATCGGCCACAGCCAGAATTTCAGGCCGTTTCGATAAATGACATAACCGCCCAGTAGCCCGCCCAGCATAAGCGCCACAACACCCACCGTTCCATAGATCAGGCCGACTTCGGTCGTGGTCAAGCCCAGTCCGCCTTTTATTCGGGAATCCAGCAGGAAAGGCGCCACCATCTTGACCAACTGTGCTTCGGCGAAACGGTAGAATAGGAAAAAGCAGATGATGATGACAATATTCCGGCGCCGGAAAAACAGCGTGATAATCCGGAAATATTCGGCGAGAAAACTTTTTCCGCGGTCACGCGGCGCGCTTTGGTCTTCTTGGGGATAGGGCAGAACGAAGAAATGATAGAGGCATAAGGCCAGAAAAACAGCCGCGGCAACCACAAATGTAACCGACCAGGCGGAGGTAACCGGATAGCCATTTCTTTGTAAAGCCCCGGCTAAAATAACCAATCCCCCTTTGGAGGCGATGGTGGCGATTCTGTAAAAAATAGTCCGCACACCGACAAAAGCCGCCTGCTGCGGGGTGGAGAGCCCCAGCATATAAAAGCCGTCAGCGGCGATATCATGGGTGGCACTGGAAAAAGCCATAATCCAGAGCATGGCCAGGGTATAGCGGACAAAATCAGACGTGGGCAGGGTGAGTGCGACCCCGGCAAATGATCCGCCGATGGCGAGCTGCATTAAAATTATCCAGAAGCGCTTGGTGCGCAAAAGATCAACAAAAGGACTCCAAAGCGGCTTGATTACCCAGGGCAGATAAAGCCAACTGGTGTAAAGGGCTATTTGCGTGTTCGACAGTCCCAGATTTTTGTAGAGCACTACACTGACCGTCATGGCGATCATGTAGGGGACTCCTTCGGCAATGTAAATTGAAGGTACCCAGCACCAGGGATTGCGCACCGCATTTTTGCGCTCATCCTTATTGATTGCCGGTTTGCCGCAACCTGTGTCCGGCGGCAAATTTTTATGGTCGGTTGTCCCGGGATTTAATTTTGACATAGCTTCTTCTTATTTTTTCCCGGCCTTTTTGAGTTCTTCATTGATATACCAGAACTTGATTTGATAATAATCGCAAAGCAACCTCACGTATTTTAACTTTTCCCTCTCGCCGGGCTCGTGATCCAAAATAAAAATGGCCACAGCCGGTTTCTTTCCTGTTTCTTTGGCATAGTGCAGAGCCTGGCCAATCGCTTCATGGAATTTTTCCAATCTGTCCACTTCAATCGCATAGTCGTCGCTTAAGAGATCAACTCGGCCGTATTTGACCGTGACTTCCATTTGGGCTTTTCCTTTAAAATAAATTTTATTAAAGGCCTCCTGAAAATCTCTTTCGTTATATAAGGCGTATTGCCTGGGGCCGGCACAGGCGCTGATCAGGCAAGCGACGGCGACAGCCAGAAGAAAATATGTTCTGATCGGCAAATAATCCTTCATATTTTATTCGTAAAATTTCTGCAGTACCGCACCGCAGAAGTAATGCGCCAGTATTTTTTCGGCAGGGAATCCCTTAGCTGCCATGACGGCAGCGCCAATCTGACAAAGCCCAACGCCATGTCCCCAACCGCCGCCATCAAAGATAAAACGTGCAATCCGGCCGGTTTTCGCTCGGGATGAGGAGACGACAAAGGCGCTGCTCAGAAGGTGGCTGGGCGCAAGCCAGCGGCGTATTTCCAACTCCTTCCCGACAATGACGGTTCGTTTCATGCCTTCAATTTTCAGCCTGCTGATCCGGCCGGAAGGACCGCGCCGAACCGGAATAATGTTTTGCAATATCCCGAAGTCAATGCCTGATTTCTGGCGCAGGATTTCTTCCAGCTCCTCCCGGGCGTAGCTGACCTGCCAGCGGTAAAAGTTCATTGTTTCCTGATCGAAGGAAGGCAATATTTTGCTGAGCAGCTTATGGTCATGAGTATTGCAGTAAGCCGGCGGATTACCGTGCAGCCATTTTTCGGCGTCATCTTCGGAATAAATGGATGGATAAGTATCGCTATGGTCGGTTATGCTCCGGAGATAGGGGAGTGATTTATCCTCCCAGGCAGTGGGAAAAATATCCGTTATTCCGCCGCAGGCTTTGGAATAGCGGGCATCACAGATTTTATGATTGTAAACCAGATGTTGGCCTCGTGTTGCTTGAATGGCTCTGTTCACGTTGGCGGAGGTAATGCGGGTGATACCCTGATAGCGCTGACAGTGATCGTCGGCGCAGACATCGAATCCCTGATGGTCGTTGGTGTCATGCCAGCGTATTATTTCCTGATCGCTTTCGTGATTAATGCCCAGAGCAGCGGAGGTGCTTTTTTTTCTTTTCAGCATGGCGGCAAGCCAGCTGCGCGCGGTAATTGCCTGAGCCTTTAAAAATTCCAGTGGTGCTTCGGCCGACATTTCGGAAGAGATGACGGAAGAAAGATAATCCTCCACGGGAATTTCATTGATGATGCTAAAAGCCGAATTCTGCCCCGCCTGCAGGATTATGTTGCCGCAGAAAGACTGACGCTGCGTTCTTTGCCAGTGAAAATCAATGCCTATTTTTACATCCAGGGAAAAGGCCGCATTTTTTGCCGCCGTCAGCGATATTTCAGCACTTCTTTCTATTTCCGTTCCCGCGGCATTTTGCAAAGTGACTCCTCCGGACGAACTCTGAGCATGAAGTAAACCTGTAGCTGCTTGCCCGGAGGCAAGATGGAAAACTCCCCTTAAAGATATTTCGATATCGCGGCAATTCTGCAGCAGTGCAATTTTTATTTTCGGCTCCTGATCGATCATGCTTAATCCACATTTTTAATTAACGGCAGCGTATTTTTATGAATAAAATAACAGGAAGTCAAGCAATGAAAAAAACAAAAGCAAAACATAATGCTTGAATATTATTAATTTAATCGTATAATAGAAAACCATAAAATAAGCGATGGATGGCTTATGCTGCATATCTGGCCAATTGGCGGCGGTAAAGGAGGGTCAGGTAAAAGTTTTTTAACTTGTGCCTTGGGGCAGCTTTTGGCGGGATTGGGCAAGAGGACGCTGCTGATCGATCTTGATCTGGGTGCGGCCAATCTGCACACCATGGTGGATATACCATATCCGGCAAAAAATCTGTCCGATTTCATCAGAAAAAAGATTCCCGTCCTTGAAGATGTTGTTCTGGAAACGCCGATCCCCAACCTGTTTTTGATCAGCGGTTCCAATAATACTCTGGACATTGCCAATCTGCCCTATGAACAAAAAAGAAAAACTTTACGGGCGATCACCAGGTTGAATTATGAGTGTATTGTGCTCGATCTTGGCGCCGGAACTTCCTTTAACACGCTGGACTTTTTCCTGATCTCCCAAAACGGTATTTTTGTGACGACGCCGGAACCTACTTCGATTGAAAATGTTTACCGATTGGTTCGATCTATTTATTTCCGCCGGATCCGCCAGTATTTTAATGTGACCGATTTTATGGCGTTGGAGCAAGAAGCCGCCCGGATTTTCGGCGATGGTGCTTTCAATAAGCCGCAGTGCATTATGCAGACGGTAAGAAAAATGCATCCGGAAACAGCCCGCAATCTGGATCATGATTTCAACACCTATCGCTTTAAGCTTATTGTTAATCAGTTGCGCAAGCAGGATAATACCGCGCTGGGCCCACATATCTGCAAGCTCATGGAAAGGCACCTGGGATTTAATGTCGCTTTTGCCGGCAATATCGGCTTTGACGAACATGTGCACGATGCTATCTGTCAGCGGGTATCGTTTCTGGAGCGTTATCCGTATACACGGACGGCTATCGATTTGCGTGAACTCAGCAGACAAATTATCCATTCTTCGGGCGAGCAATTGCTGATTAAATATTCTTGAAAGAACCGTCGCCGGAAATGACGGTAAAACCGGTGTTTGAGGGGGGAAATGGGAAAAGATTTCATCAGCCTGAATTATTATGAAATGCTGGATATAAAGCCGGATGCTTCTCCCTTTGAAATTCGCCATGCCTATAATACGATGCTGCAGATGTATCGAACAGAATCTCTGATCAGTTACTCTTTTTTTACGCCGGAGGAAAGAGCGGAAATCTTGTCCATTCTGGAGAAAGCCTATCTCACGCTGATTAATGATGAAAAAAGACAGGCTTATGATGATGAACTTATCCACCTGGGAATTCTCGATGCGGCCGTCAGGGAAAGGCAGGTCAAGAAACCGATAAGTATCTTTGACATTAACAGAGAGCAAAGTGCATCCGGTTTGATCAAGAACGGAGAGCCGGAATTGAAGGCCAAAGTTGCCGAAAGTAAATTATTCGGCGAACTATTATCCCGCCCGGAAATCAGCGGCTCCGATCTCCGGGCGGTCAGAAATGAGCTGGCCGTGACTTTGGAGCATATCTCGCAAAAAACAAAAATTCGTATCGATAATTTACGCAGCATTGAGGAAGATAAAATCGATGCTCTGCCGGCGGCAGTGTTTCTCAAGGGTTTTCTGAAAGCGTATTTAAAATGCCTTTGTCTGGAGCCCGCAGATGATATTTGCATACGCTACATGAATCGTCTGGTGCGTTCCGGAGAAAAGCCATGAAACAGAGAAATTTTAAATTTTCTGCAACGGACGGGCTGGAAATACATGTATATCAATGGCTTCCTGAGGATAGGAGCAAAGCAGTTGTCAATGTTGCCCATGGGATGGCGGAAACGGCAGTCCGCTATGAACGGTTTGCCGGTGTTTTGACGGCCAACGGATATGCTGTATACGCAGAAGATCACCGTGGCCATGGCCGGACAATCAATGATCCAAATAAGACAGGCCAGGCCGGACCGGATGCCTTAAACAGGATCCTGGATGATCTGCACCAATTATCGGCAATTATCCGTAAGGAACATAGAAACGTTCCCCTTTTTCTGCTCGGACACAGCATGGGTTCATTTTTAGCGCAAGGTTATATTGCCCGCTGGGGCGGTGAACTGCGGGGAGCAATACTATCAGGAGCAGCGGGACGGGCAAATTGGCTGACCCATATCGGTCAGTTTCTTGCCTACCTGGAAATTTTAAGGATCGGTGAGCAAGGTAAAAGCAATCTGATGAATAAACTCAGCTTCGGCGGTTTTAATAAACAATTTCAGCCGGCTCGCACCGACTTTGACTGGTTGAGCCGGGATGCTGCAGAAGTCGATAAATATATTGCCGATCCATTTTGCGGCGGCATTTTCCCGGCGGCCTTTTTTTATGATCTTTTGAAGTTCTGGCGGGAACTCCATTATCAGGATAAATTGCGTAAAATACCAAAAATGTTGCCTTTGTATTTCTTTTCCGGTACAAAAGACCCCCTTGGCGCCAATACCGAAGGGGTGCGGCAATTAATAGATTTATATAAGCAGTCAGGTTTGAGCAATGTGAGCTATAAGTTTTACGAAGATGGACGCCATGAAATGCTCAATGAAATAAACAGAGAAATTGTGATGGCTGATATAATTAAATGGCTCGATGCTCATTGCTGATTCCTGCCGGGAAATCTTCTTGTTGGTTCCTGGTAATCCCTGAAAATTACTGTGTTATGAATTATAAAATTAAGAAGCGGTTGATTTCGTGATTATATTTCTTCTAACGTTTTTATTTGTTTACGGCGGCATTAATTTTTATGCCTTTTTCAAGGCAGACAGCATCTTTCAGTTTTCCACGGGCATAAAAATTTTTCTGTTCTTTGTGCTGGCCGTTTTAATCGGCGCTCCCATTTTGGTGAGAATTGCCGAAGGACGTAATCTTGAAGCGCTGGCCAGAGTAATTGCCTACACCGGCTATATCTGGATGGCTTTTGTTTTCATGTTTTTCTTTTTGCATATCTCCGGCGAACTCTTCAGATGGCTGTATAAATTTTGGCATCCCGCCGCCTCCATTGTCTTTCTGCGAACGCTAACTTTTATTGCGGCAGCTTTCTTGGCGGCCGGCCTGGTTGTCTATGGCTATGTTGACGCGCAGAAAATCAGGGTGAATAAACTGGAAATAGCCGTTCCTCATGCCTTAGTCTCTGATGGAAAGCTCCGGATAGTTCAAATTTCCGATGTTCATATTGGTTTGATTATTCAGGAAAAAAGATTGCAGTTGCTTTTGGACAAACTTCAGGAAGTAAGGCCTGATATTTTGGTTTCCACCGGTGATCTGCTGGATGGAGAGCTAAACAACGTCCGGCCGCTGGCGGAGATGCTGGCGCAGGTCAGGCCAAAATTCGGGAAATATGCGGTTACCGGCAACCATGAATATTATGCCGGCATAGAAAAGTCGCTGGACTTTACCCGCCAGGCCGGCTTTGAAATCCTCCGGGACGAAGTCAAACAAGTGGCCGGAATCAATATTGTAGGTGTCGATGACATTACCGGCCGCAGGTCAGGCATTGTGCATGAAAACTCCCGCCAGACCCAGACAATGCCCCCGGTTCCAAACGATAAATTTGTCTTATTGCTAAAACATCAGCCGTATGTCAATGAACAGGACAGCTTTGACTTGCAGCTTTCCGGTCACACTCACGGCGGGCAGCTTTTCCCCTTCGGTTTTGTGACACGACTATACTTTCCGAAAAACTATGGCTTACATGAGATGACAAAAAACAAACTGTTGTATGTGAGCCGGGGGGTTGGCACCTGGGGGCCGCCCGTGCGCATCTTTGCCCCCCCGGAAATTACCGTTGTTGATTTGATAGGACGCAAAGCGAACTGAAAAATATTGCTGTGCTGTCATTGAGCCCATGTTAAAAATTGTTTTCCCTGCAAAAGGGGAACAACTCCTGCGCTGCTTAATTTTACCCGGCACCAAATGGTAACACCCCTCAAAGCTTCGGCGCTATCGAAATGAGTTAAGCGTCAAATCTTCAGGGGGATCTTTCGATGTCTGTTGATGGGACCATGCTTCAGCTGACGGACTAGGACAGCCCGTATCCGCCGTCAACAGCCAAAACAGTGCCGGTGGTAAAGCTCGAGGCGTCTGATGCCAGGTAGAGGGCCGCCCCGACAATCTCATCTGGCTGCGCGGCGCGCTTTAAATCGGAAATAGCTTCGATTTGCTTCATCATCATATCCATATCCCAGGCCTTGGAAATATCCGTCAGGAAAGGGCCGGGCATGATGCAATTAGCGCGCACCTTCGGCCCGTAAGCTTTGGCAAAAGCAATCGTGAGAGCGTGCAGGCCGGCCTTGGCGGCGCCGTAAGGTGTTTCCCGGGGCGAAGGGCGGACGGCAGCGGTGCTGCTGACGAAGATAATCGAACCGCCGGTGCCGGCAGTCATGCGGGTGGCAATCAGCGCCGAGAGGCGAAACGGACCCTTCAGATTCAGCGCGATGACACTGTCCCAGAGCTTCTCGCTCACTTCCGCCAGGGAGGGGTACACCGGCGACATCCCGGCATTGTTTACGAGGATATCAACTTTGCCAAATTGCCGGTATGCTTCCTCTACAAGACCGTCCAGTTCGTTCCAGTGCCCGATATGACAGGCGTAAGGCAATGCACGACGACCAAGCTTTCTAACTTCCGTGGCGACTTCTTCGCAGTTGCTGAGCTTGCGGCTGACGATGATAATATCAGCGCCGGCCTTGGCGAAGGCCAGAGCCATCTCCCTTCCCATTCCCCGACTACCGCCGGTGATCAATGCCACTTTGTCCTTAAGATTGAACAATTCCTGCGCTGATTTTGTCATGATTACCCTCCTATAAAATGAACAATTGAGAATATTTGGATTGAAAAGTGTTAAGACTATAAGAAAAGCGCTTTTATCTGTCAATGATAAAATATGAAAAATTTACATTTTAATATATTAACAGGAACAGATGCAGTTTCGATGAAATTGTAATTATAATAAAACTTCCCCGTCAAATTTCTTTTGACTACACGGCTGTCATTGCTTATAGTTTTATCCGTAATAGCAGAGAACATGGGCAGAAAAGAAAAATTATCAGGAAAGGAGAAGATAAATAAATGATCTCGCCATTCGATTTGCAGGGGAAAGTGGCTATTGTTACCGGAAGCGGCCGGGGCATCGGCAGAGGTATTGCGGTGGAATTGGCCAGGGCGGGAGCCGATGTAGTCGTCTGTTCCCGGACCGAAGCTGACCTGGAAGCTATCACCTTTGAAATACAATCGCTCGGACGCAAAGCTGTGCCGGTTGTGGTCGATGTGCGCCGTCATGATCAGGTCATCGATCTGATGGAAAAGACTCAGCAGGAATTTGGCCGTCTCGATATTCTGGTGAATAATGCCGGCGGCAGCTTCCGGACGCCGGCCATCGATATGAGCGAACGGGCGTGGGATGCGGTCATCGGTGAGAATTTGAAGCCGGTATTTCTGTGCTCCCAATCCGCCGCCAAAATCATGTTGCGGCAGAAAAAAGGCAATATCATTAATATCACCTCGGCAAGCGGCCTTGGCCCGGCCCCGCTTTTGTGTGCTTACGGCGCCGCCAAAGCGGGGGTCAGCAATCTGACCCAGACTTTGGCGGTGGAATGGGCTCAATACGGCATTCGGGTAAATGCCATTGCCCCGGGTCCCATAGATACCAAAGGCTTGCGTGATACGACTGTTGAAGAAAAAATTTCCGAAATGACCTCTTATATCCCGCTCGCCCGTTTAGGCAAACCGGAAGATGTTGCGCAATCGGTTATCTTTCTGGCCTCGGATGCCTCTGCCTGGATTACCGGCTTCACCATTGAACTTTGCGGAGGTCCTGCTTCGCTTTTGATGTTTAAATAATGAAGGTATTCAAGGCGAGAGATGCTTCTTAACTTTATTTCGCGGAGTGAGAGACTGGAACGAAAATTCCTGAATGAAAGACAGCTAGGCAAAAAAAATTAAAATACTTAGAATAATTAATCGGGAGGTATTATGAGCGTACTGATCCATTTTTCGATTTTTCCCACGGATAAGGCAACCAGCGGCAGCCCTTATGTGGCGAGGGCTGTCCGCATTATTCGGGACAGTGGTCTGCCGTATAAACTGGGGCCGATGAGCACAGCCGTGGAGGGCGAGTGGGAAGAGGTGATGGCTGTTGTGGAGAAATGTTTTAGGGATTTCCAGAAGGATTCCAGCCGGATCTATCTGACACTCCAAATGGACTACCGCGAAGGGGGGAAAAACCGCATCGAGGGTAAAGTCAAGTCCGTGGAAGAGAAGTTGTAACCGTTCCATGACCGGAATCAGCAGGGAAGGGAACGCTGTTTGTTCCAGAAGCAGCAAAATCCAGCCGCTTTGTCGGTCCTGACAGTTTTATATCATGACAACGCCCTTGATGTATCCCGGCGTCCGGCCAAGGTTGTCCGAAAAAGCCTTGTCTATTTCTTCCAGGCGATATTTGTGGGTAACGAGCTTAGTCATGGGATAAATCCCTTTTTCAATGGCCCACATAGCGCGGGGCAGTTCACTGTCGGGGTCAAGAGACATGCCGATGCCCTGGGGGCTGTAAACGATTGGCGATCTGATCCAGTCGTATAGTTCATAGGTAGCCGGCGTCTGGTGCCAACCCATGGAGATGATCTTTCCTCTGCCCCACTTGATCACTGCATTGGCCAGTTTCAGTCCTGCCGGGTATCCTACCGCTTCAATAGCGACATCAACACCACGGCGGCTGGTTATTTTCATTACTTCCCGCACGACATCCACTTTGCTTGGATTCAAAGTGATGGTTGCACCCATTTCCTTGGCTAACTGCAGACGACTATCGTCCAGATCACAAGCTATGTATTCCTTGAGTTTGGGACTGGCGACTCCGGCCATCACTCCCAGCCCCATGAAACCGCAGCCAACCTGAAAAACGTAATCGCCTATTTCCGGCGTGGTTACCCGCGCAATGGCCATAACTGACATCATCGGTTCGCCCAGCGCATGTTCCATGGGTACTCCAGCGGGAATTTTTACGACCCGGGACTTGATATTGCCGAAAAGACGACCGCCCGGCTCGCAGGTAACGTATTCGGCAAAGCTCTGGGTGTTAAAGTTGCCGGTGATCCGGTCGCCTACTTGAAAGTCCTTAATGTTTTTGCCGACTTTCTGCACCGTTCCCGATGGTTCATGTCCGACCCGTCTGGGGAAGGGATTTCTCTTTTTTACTTCATCGCTGAGCGTGTCCAGATATGGCGGTATATCGCTTGTGCAAACGCCGCAGGCTTCCACTTTCACCAGCAACTGGTTGTCGTTGATAGTGGGTATATCAATTTCTCTGATCTCGAATTTTCTAGGGGCTGTGATGAAGGCTGCTTTCATAAAAAATTCCATCCTTTATTGACTTTCGCTGGATTCATAGCATTGCCCGGAAAATATTTCAAACCGTAATCTTTAAAGTTCATTTGCTTGAAACCCTTTTGCTTAAGCATAAAACAGGAAAAAATTTACAACCATTTATCCGGCTGATGCTCCGGTCGATCGCTGAGAGAATCGGACTAAATCCTTGGCGGAATTAGCCTGTCCTGAGTGCCGGTAACCTTTTCCTGTTCAGAAAACGTGGGAATGCATAGCTCCTGTGGCGACTCTGAAACTCGATATTGACGGCACAGTGAATTTCTGCACCAGAAATTGATGGCGGCTTTTTACGCTGTGAACTTCCGGCAGGCAAACGGTTAATGTAATTTGCGCTATAAATATTAGTGAGTAATTACAAGCAATTAATAAATTATTCGATAATATTTCTTGACTTTTCAATATTCTTTGCTAATTTACCGCGTGACAAAGCGGTGAGTTGCACAGGTTGCTTGCTCCGCTCAATAAATGTGCTAAAGGCCGGAATGAAATTTCTAATGAGCCCGTTGCCTTTTGGCGCGGGCTTTTTTTTGCGGCAAATTTAGAAAAGAGAGTTTTTAAATAAAAATTGCAATAGAAAGGTGAAATCAAATGAGCAAATTAATGACGCGTCATGTTTACACATCGGAGTCCGTTTCGGAAGGGCATCCCGATAAAATCTGCGATCAAATCTCGGATGCAATTCTGGATGCTTGTCTGATCCAGGATTCGAAGGCCCACGTCGGCTGTGAAACAACTGTGGGGCCAAACCTTATTGTCAATGTTGGTGAAATCACTTGCAAAAACTGGGATAAAATCAATCCCAGATTGATTGCGCGCGAGGTTGTCAAAGACATCGGCTATGATGATCCCTGCGAAGGATTCAGCTTTGACACTTTCAGCTATATCAACGCTATTCATGGGCAGTCCCAGGACATATCAAGAGGTGTAAACCGAAAACGGCTTGTCGATCAGGGTGCCGGCGACCAGGGGATGATGTTCGGCTATGCCACAAACGCCACGCCACAGATGATGCCGGCTCCCATTGTCTTTGCGCACATGCTGCTGGAGGAACTCACGCGTCTGCGCAAAAAAAAGCAAATAGAATACCTCCGCCCTGATTCCAAATCCCAGGTCAGCGTGCTGCACGACAACGGCAAAGCCAAGGAGATCACCACGGTCGTCATTTCGCACCAGACTCTTGATATACCTTTGGAAAAAATCAGGAAAGACCTCATCGAAGTCGCCCGCAATGTCCTGGGCAAAACGGGTTTGCTGACTAACCGGACGAAGTTTTTCATCAATCCGACCGGCAAATTTGTCATCGGCGGTCCGAACGGCGATTCCGGCGTCACCGGCCGCAAGATTATTGTTGATTCTTACGGCGGTGTGGGATCGCATGGCGGCGGCGCGTTTTCCGGCAAGGACCCCTCGAAGGTCGATCGGTCAGCTGCTTATTATTCCCGTTACGCCGCCAAGAATATAGTAGCCGCAAAACTGGCGGATAAGTGCGAGATTCAAATTGCCTATGCGATTGGCGTCGCCAAACCGCTGAGCATCAATGTCAGCACTTACGGAACGGCAAAAATTGATGAAGATAAGATCGCGCGTATCCTTATGGACGGCAAAATTTTTGATTTTCGTCCCGCCATGATGATCAAGGATCTGGGACTCACCACACCGACCGGGTGGAGCTATCGCAAAAGTTGCAACTACGGACATTTCGGACGCAAAGGTTTTCCCTGGGAGAAGACCGACCGGGTGGAAGCCTTGCGGGAAGCTGCCGGATTGAAATAACAAAACATAATAAATCTAGAGAAGGTTTAGGCCACCGAATCTTTTTATGAAATTATGGCATAAAAGCGGTGGCCTATTTTTTTTTCAGCACGGCGCAATGTTCCCAATGCAAAGTGTAATTATTTTTAGATCAAGCCCCTGGGAAAAATGACTGAAAGGCGAAAATCATGGTGGAAGACTGGTTGGCAAATACTTACGGAGGTATGTCGCAGCGGGAGTTTCTCGCGACAGTGGGTGTGGCAGGCGCAGGGCTGGCGGGGTTCAGCATGGCTGATGTCTAAATAAAAGTCAGTGCTGCCATTTTTCAGCAGTTGCCGAAATAATCGCGGATGATTTCTGCGACCAGGCGTGGTTGTTCCATGGGAATCAGATGTCCGGCATTTTCCACCAGGCGATAGCTGCCCTGCGGAAAAAGAGACGTGACCTTTTTCAGGTCAATAAAGGCGCGGTTTTCGCTTGTCTCACCTTCCAGGATCAGAACAGGACAGTTTATTTTCGGTGCTTCAGGCCAGGGATTATGGCGAACACCCCCCATGAAGAGGGCGGCTTCTTGCTGGGGTGAACAGGTTAACTGCAGGCCGCCGCCGTCATTTGGCACTAGGCCGTGCTGAATGTAAAGCGCAATCATTTCCTGGTCCCAGCTTTGAAAAAGGTTCCTGGATTGTATATAGGAGAGAGCCTCTTCACGATTGGCCCAATGATTCATCCTTTTGAGAGTCCGTGCTGCTATCGGGTGTTGTTCCACAGTTATGCCCGCCTGATATAATTCTTCGGGTAGAAAAATCGGCTCAATCAGGATCATGCCGCGCGCATTGATATTGAACAGAGCGTCAGCCAGGACGAGAACCGTCGCGCCCATGGAATGTCCGACCACGAAAGGGGCTGGAAGAGCGAGCGCACGGCACAGGGATGCAAAATCGTGGGCAAGAACAAGCCAGTTGAACCCTCCGCCATGGGGGTCTTTCAGCCGATGGTCGCAAAAGTAAGGTGCTATGGACTGATAGGGAGGAGAAAGTTCCCTGGCGATCGGGTGCCAGAGCCAGGGGAGAAAACCGGTCGCATGGAGAAAAACAAGAGGTGGTCCCTCGTTTTCATAAACAAGATAAGAAATTGCGGCATCACCGATATTTTGCGCTTTGGCTTGGGGGAAAGCAGTTGCGGATTTTTTCAACTACACCTCCATTAATTATTATTCAGGAATTATCTATGATTTTAACAGTCTTGCTGACCAAATGCCATAAATTATTTTTTCACCGCAGCGAGGTGGAAAAGAACTCAAATTGCTGATCAATCTTTCCAAAAACGAAAATTTTCTTGACAGAGAAATGCAATGTTTCATAATAAAAAAGCGGAAGGGGTTTATTCTGGATTCGCTTTCAAAATGACTTGTCGGATAGTGTTTGCTGCTTCGCGATGGAGTTAAACCAATGCCCACGCAAAATCGTTCATTTGTTCGCCTTTTCTTGATTATTCTTGCCGCCGTCTTGTTGATTATCCTCTGGCGGAGTTACCCCTATATCCGGTACTGGTTTACCTCACGACCGGAGGCTTTCCCTCGCGCCGTCACGGCCCGCGGAGATCTGGCCGCCGATGAGAAGGCGACGATAGAGATCTTCGAAAAATCGCGCGATTCCGTGGTCTTCATTACAACAAAGGCATTGGTGCAGGATTTTTGGACACGGAATGTCTTTTCTGTGCCGCGGGGCAGTGGATCCGGTTTCATTTGGGACAACACCGGACATGTCATAACTAATTATCACGTCATTGAAAAGGCGAAC
>Ga0068714_10002279_pt1 | contig 25170 bp, 21 predicted proteins | sample MTBNYHSulfiMetaG_FD_62988 | JGI IMG/M metagenome (GOLD analysis project Ga0068714, IMG submission 62988) | Enrichment culture microbial communities from rom New York Harbor, USA that are MTBE-degrading - MTBE-NYH (New York Harbor Sulfidogenic)... | ecosystem: Environmental > Aquatic > Marine >... | reverse complement strand
GAGGGCAAGGGGGCGTGCAACGTCTTCCAGTGCAAGATCTACTTCAAGCAGAGCATGGGGGCCGAGGACATCCTGAACCTGCGGCTCGGCGAGCTGGTGTTCCGGGCCGTGGCCCAGCCGAGCCTGCGCACCAAGGTGGGGGAGTCGATCTACGCCATCCTGGACATGGAGCGGGCCCACTTCTTCGACCCCGACACGGACAACAGGATCGGAGCGTAACATGGCAGCGGACTTGCGGAGCATCGTCGAGAAGGCCCTGGAGAAGGGCGGGGGGATCCTTTCCCTGAAGCCGGCCTGGGTGGCCCGGGACTTCCTGCCCCCGGGGCGTCGGCTGGGCCTCGAGGACAGGGAGTACGACGTGGGGGAGCGGGGCTATATCTGCGAGCGCTGGCTGGCCTCGGTGACCAAGGCGGACAACCGGGTCGGTCCCCCGGACGAGGGGCTGAGCCACCTGGCTCTGGAGGGGGGCGAGGAGGTGACCCTGCGGGACGCCGTTGAGGCGGCGCCGGATGTGATCATGGGGGCGGAGTACGCCAAGACCCACAAGGGCCTGGGGCGCCTGGCCAAGATCTACGACTTTGCCGTGCGCATCCCGTACCACATCCACCAGATGGAGAAGGACGCCCGCAAGCTCGGGCACAACTCCAAGGAGGAGGCCTACTACTTCCCCGAAGGGGTGGACCTGGGGCCCCACCCGGAGACCTACTTCGGCGTGCATCCCTACATCCTCGACCAGAACAAATTCGACGTCCTGCTGCCGTACCTGAAGGACTGGGACAGCGACCTGATCCTCCAGCACTCCCGGGCCTACCTGAACGTGCCCGGGGACGGCTTTCACCTGCCCTCGGGGATCCTGCACGCCCCGGGCACGGCCCTGACCATCGAGCTGCAGGAGGACTCGGACGTGTTCGCCATGCTCCAGGCCCTGAACGCCGGAAAGATCATCTCCAAGGAGCTGCTCTACAAGGACGTGACCAGGGAGGACCGGAAGAAGCTGGGCGAGCGGGCCATTCTCGAGCAGCTGGACTGGGAGGCCAACGGGGACCCTTACTTCTACGAGAACCACCACACCGGCGCCAGGCTCATCGAGGGCAGCCGCCAGGAGGGGGGCGAGGAGTACTGGATCTACTACAACACCACCAAGTTCAGCGGCAAGAAGCTGGTGGTTCGGCCCGGCAAGCGCTATCGCAGCGTGGACAAGGGGGTGTACAACATCCTGGTCTGGAAGGGCAAGGGCCGCTACGACGGCCACCCGATCGAGGCGGGCAACTTCCAGTGCGACGAGCTGCTCGTCTCCCGCGACCGGGCCATCAAGCCCCTGGAGGTCGAGAATGCCGGGAGCGAGGACCTGCTGATCATCAAGTTCTTCGGCCCGGACATCAATCTCGACGTCCCGTACATCGAGAAGTACAAGCCGCCGGCGCGGTAGCACCGGGCGCGGTCGACAACGACTCACACGAGAAGGAGGTCAGCATGGCCAAGACAATGAAGGCTCAGGTGTTCTACGAAGCGGAGAAGATGACCCTCGAGGAGCTGCCCATCCCGGAGATCGCCGATACCCAGGTCCTGGTGAAGGTCAAGGCGGTGGGCATCTGCGGCTCGGACATCTCCTACTACTACGGTTCCAGCCCGGTGGGCACTCCCACCGGAAAGGGGCCGATAGTCCTGGGACACGAGTTCACCGGGGAGGTGGTCGAGGTGGGCAAGGTCCCGTCGGACCTCAAGCTCTTCGCCAAGGGTGACAAGGTGGTGGTCAACCCGGTCCAGCACTGCAATGCCTGCTACGCCTGTGCCGCCGGGCAGACCCACGAGTGCACGAACCTCAACGTGCCCGGGGTCACCGACGACGGGGGCTTCGCCGAGTACGCCAGGTCCAGCTACACCGGGCTGTTCAAGCTGCCTGCGGCGGTGGACTACGCCTCCGGGGCCTTCATCGAGCCCCTGGCCTGCGCGGTCAACGGCCTGCGCAAGCTGGACATCGACCTGGGGCAGTTCGTCGTGATCTTCGGCCCCGGGCCCATGGGGCAGATGATGGTCCAGATGGCCAAACGCTGGGGCGCCGGCCGGGTGGCCCTGGTGGGGACCCGGGACTACCGCCTGGAGTGGGGGAAGAAATCCGGAGCGGACTTCGTGTTCAACCCCTCGGAAAAAGGCTCCAAGCACTACGCTGCGGACCTCAAGGCGGCGATTCAGAAGGCCAACAACGGGCAGCTCGCCGACCGGGTGATCGTGGCCACCAGCTCCAACAAGGCCTTCGAGACGGCCATCGACATCGCCGGGGCCTGCTCGATCCTGGTGCACTTCGGGCTCCCGGACGGGGACGACGTGATCCACGTGCCGGCCTTGAGCTTCCACACCATGGACAAGGAGATCCGCTCCGCCTGGCTGGCCCCCCTGGCCTGGCCGGCGGCGATCCGGGCCATCGAAACCGGCATCGTCAAGGTCAAGGACCTCGTCTCCCATACGTACAAGCTGGAGGACACGGAGAAGGCCATCCGCAGCCTCAAGGAGCGCAAGGGCAACCCGATGAAGGTCCAGATCGTGATGTAGGGCCGTCCGCAGCTCGGGAAGGAGGAAGGATATGTCCAAGAAGGTACGGGTGGCCGTGGTGGGGCTGGGATTCGGGGCGGAGTTCATCCCCCTGTACCAGAAGCACCCCGACGCGGAGTGCTACGCCATCTGCCAGCGCAACGAGGAGAACCTGAACAAGGTCGGCGACCAGTTCAAGGTGGAGCGGCGCTACACCCGCTTCGAAGACCTCCTGTCCAACGACGAGATCGACGCCATCCACGTGGTCACTCCCATCGCCGCCCATGCCGAGATGAGCCTGGCGGCCCTGGAGGCGGGCAAGCACGCCGCCTGTACCGTGCCCATGGCCACTGCCGTCGAGGACTGCCTGGCCCTTGCGGAGGCTCGCAAGGCGTCCGGCAAGGTGTACATGATGATGGAGACGGCGGTGTACACCCGGGAGTTCCTGTACGCCAAGGAGCTGGTGGACTCAGGCAAGTTGGGCAGGATCCAGTTCCTCCGGGGGTCGCACCAGCAGAACATGAGCCTGCCCGGGTGGCCGGACTACTGGTACGGCTTCCCTCCCATGCACTACGCCACCCACGCGGTGAGCCCCCTCCTGGCCCTGGCCGGCGGGGAAGTGGAGTCGGTGGTGTGCTTCGGCTCCGGGACGATCCGCAAGGAGTACGCGGACAAGTACGGCTCCCCCTTCGCCGTCGAAACCGCCCTGATGCGCCTGCGGGACTCGGACCTGGCCTGCGAGGTCACCCGCTCGCTCTTCGACACGATCAGGCAGTACCGGGAGAGCTTCGACGTGTACGGCACCAGTCTCGCCTTCGAGTGGGAGCAGATCGCCGGCGAGAACCCGGTGCTCTACTCGGGCTTCGAGGACGCCGAGCGGGTCGAGGTCCCGGACTACGGCAACCGGCTGCCCAAAGAGATCGCCCGCTACACGATCCATGGCGTCTACGACGAGGAGCACGAGCACACCTCCTTCATCCAGGGGGCCGGTCACGGCGGCTCGCATCCCCACCTGGCCCACGAGTTCATCCGGGCCATCGTGGAGGGACGGGAGTCCTTCGTGGACGCCCGCCGGGCGGCCAACTGGACCATGGCCGGGATCTGCGCCCACTCCTCGGCCATGCAGGGGGGCAAGCGCATCGAGGTGCCGGCGGTCTAGGCCGCGGGCCTGCGGCACCGAGGAGCCCTTGTTCCGATCCACACCCCTGCTCACCGCCTCGTCCTTCCTCTCCATGTTCTTCCTGGGCATCGGGGCGGGGGTCATCGGCGCGGCCTCCCGCAACATTGGCCTCACGCCCTACCAGATCGGGCTCCTGATCGCGGCCCAGAACGTGGGCTTCCTGCTGTCGGTGCTCGTCGCCGGCGCCCTGGCGGACAGCTACCCCAAGACCCGGCTTCTGTTCTTCGGAAGCGCCATCCTGGCGGCGGCCTTCTTCCTGTTCTACCGCTGGGAGCCCTTCTCGTTGAACCTGGTGCTGATGCTCTTCGTCGGGGTCGGGATCGGGAGCTACGAGGGGGTGACCGACGCGCTGCTGCTGGAGCTGCACCCGCGGCGCGGCAGCCTGTACATCAACATCAACCACCTGTTCGTGACTGCGGGCGCCCTGGCCATCGCGGTCTACCTTCTGTTCCTGCAGATGAACTGGCGCAGCTCCCTGACCCAGTCGGCGGCGGTCGTGGCGGTGCTGGCGGTGGCGTTCCTGCTGCTGCGCCCCGCCGCCCCGGCCGCCCCAGCCGCCCCAGCCGCCCCAGCCGCGCCGGCGACCCTCGTCGCCGAGCCTCCGGGTCTCGCCGAGCGCTTCCGGGTCCTGCGCTCGGGCTCGGTCATGGGCATCTTGCTGGTGGCCGCCATTTGTGCGATCGGCCTGGAGTACGGCATGGGCGGGATCCTGACGACCTTCCTGATGGAGCTGCGGGGTTTCGACCAGGTCACCTCCAAGCTGGGCCTGATCGCCCTGATCGGGGGAACTGCGGCCGGGCGCCTGCTCCTGGGCGTCCTGGTCCGCAGGGAGCGCCTGGTCCCCGTGCTGATCGTGCTGTTCGGGGCGGCTGCGGTGTTCACGGGCCTCCTGTTCTTCGTACCCCTCCCTGGGGGGCTGATCTACCCCCTGCTCGTGCTGTGCGGGCTGTCCTTCTCCTCGCTCCTGCCCTTCACGATCGCCCTGGCGGGCCTCCTGCACCGGGAGATCGCGGGCACGGCCATGGGGGTGGTCAAGCTGGCCATCCCGGTCGGGGGGATCGTGGTCCCGGTCATCATCTCCCTGCTCAGCCGCTATGCTTCGTTCAACGCCGCCCTGGGGCTGCTGCCGGTGCTCGGGGCGCTGAGCTGCGTGGTCCTGGCCACGGTGGGGCGGGTCGTGCACGAGCGGGTAGGGGCAACGGCGGAGGAGTGAGCCGCGCTGTGAGAGTTCGAATTTAGGCCACAACCCTGGTCGTCGGCGCCTCGGCCGACTCGTAGCAGGATCCCGTCGGAAGCTCGACGGTCAACTCGCCCCCGGCGCAGGCTGCTCCGCCGATTCCGGCGGGTAGATCTGCTCCGGGGCCTGCCGTCCCTTAGGACGCTCGATGAGCTCGACGGTGGTGCCGATTCTCGCCTCGGTGTCCAGGTAGGCGTAGTGGCCGTCCCCATCCAGGCCGAAACCGGAGCCATCCATGATCATTGTCAGTCCGGCCTCCTCGGCCTGCCGGATGGCGGCTCCCATGTCTCGCACCAGGACGCCGAGGTGGTGGATCCCCGGGCCGTGATCCCGCAGGAACTCGTCATACACGGAAGGGCCTCCAACTGGCTCGATCAGCTCGATCCGTAGCGGGCCGATCCAGGAGAGTGCCACGCGCATGGCGTGCTCCACCGGCTTGCCCCGGTAGGACATCTTCTTGACCAGCGGCTTGCCGTAGGTGTAGAAGTGCCAGGGGCCAATGCCGAAGAGCTCCCACCACTGCTCGACCACCCGGTCCAGGTCGCGGACCACCATGGCCACCTGAGCTACTCCGTCCTTCAGGAACGGCAGGCGGCCGCCTGCCTGCAGGTTGTTGTCTGACATCGGGATCCTCCCCGTTGGTACTATCCGGGGCGCCGGCAGGGCGGCCCGGGCTACGGCAGAAACACCGCCTTGAGCACCTTACCCTCCAAAGCCATTTGGGCCCCCTCCACGAAACGATTCAGGGGGAAGCGGTGGGTCACCAGCTTTTCCGCCGGAATGCGCCCGGTGGCCACCATGCGGACCGCGAGCATCTGGTGGCGCGGCGCGAAGGTGGTCGTGCCGATGAGATGCAGGCCATTGTAGTGGATGATGTTCATGTCCACGCCGGGCTTGCTGTCTTCCTTGGGCAGCCCGCCGAAGAGCAGGATGCGGCCCCCCTTCTTGGCCATCTCGACCCCCTGGACCACCCCTTCCGGTGCCGGCGTCGCCGAGATCACTACATCGGGCCCCATCCCGCCAGTCAGCCGGCGCACCTCTTCGACGAGGTCCGTCTCGGCCGAGTTGATCAGGGCATCGGGGTCGAAGGCTTCGGCCAGCTTCAGCCGCTCGCCTACGATGTCGGCCATGAGGATCTTTTCCGCGCCCCGGAGGCGGGCTATGACCGCGTGGATGCAGCCCACCGGTCCGGCGCCGATGATCATCACCGTGTCGCCCATGCTGACCTCGCCCTTGAGCTGGGCGTGCACGCAGGAGGAGATCGGCTCCGTAATGGCCGCATACGCGGGGTCCACGCCGGCGGGAACCCGCTGGATCGTGCCCAGGCGTACGGCCTCCTCAGGCACGGCCAAGTACTCGGCGAACCCACCGGGCCAGAACTGGGCGATCTCGCGATAGTCGATGCACAGCTCGTAGCGCCCCGTCCGGCAGAACTCGCAGTTGCCGCAGTATACTACAGGGGCCACGGCCAGGATCTCGCCGATCTGCCAGGGACCCTGGTACCGCGCCCCGAGTGTCTCGACCTGGCCGCACACCTCGTGACCGATAATCCAGGGCAAGGTCACGCGCCGGTGGCCGCTTCTCAGGGTGCGAAGGTCCGAGCCGCACAGGGCACAGGCCAGGACCTTGACCCGCATGCCGCCCGGTGCGACCTCCGGAATAGGAACTTCCCGGACCCCGTACTTCCCCGGCGCCTGGACCACGACCGCCTTCATGGTCGCCGGGGTCTTGTCTATCGCTGCCACGTTCAACCGATCTCCGCCCGATCTCGCCGGGCCAGCAGGTCGTCCTGCAAGGTACGGAGCCGGTAGGCCAGCCGCGTCGTGTCGACGGCGAAGTTCTCCTCACTGAGCAGAGAATCCCGTGGAGTATTCCGCGTCACCCGTCCGTTGGTCGTGAGGCCCATTGGGATACCCTTCAGCTTTCGGGCTTCGTCGTAACGGTAGATTCGGTGGTAGATTTCCGGCCCGCCGATGTCACCGACCCTTTCTCCCGCCTTGAGATCCCGTTTGGCCACGGCCAGAACCTCCGAGACCATAGTCCGGGGCGTGAGGGTACGCTCTCCGTACACCACCGCTTCGGCGACCGATATGGGCGTCTCGATGTTGCACAGATGGTAGGGCCGGAACAGCCGGTAGTACGGCCCGGGACCCATGCCGACGAAATTCATGTCTTCGCGGATCCGGGGGTCCGGGGAGGTGCAGATCACGAACACCCCCGGTGCCACCTTGCCCGTGGAGTACTCGACGCAGCCACGGTGTTCCAGAATCCCGCCGTCCTCCTTGGGGACCAGCACCCGGTTGAGCTCCTCCAGTTCGACGTGCTGCCCGTGCATGCCCGGGACATCCGGGACCAGGCCGGTGGCGTTGGAGACTGCGGCCATCTCGACCATGGTCTTGGTCCCGTCCTGGAAGGCTGCCAGCATTTTGGGGTTCATGTGCTTGCCCAGGGCTTCCTCCCGGGCCGTCTCGGGATTGGCGTGGAAGTTTACTGGGTTGTTCTTGCCCTTGCCGACGCAGACGACCTCGAATCCCAGGGAGCAGGCAAAGTCGTACAACCCTTTGCATACGCCGGGTTCGTCCCCACTGGCAACGGTGTAGACGCAGCCGGTCCTGAGGGCCATCTCGTGCAGGTAGATCCCAACTGTTACATCGGTCTCCACGTTCAGCATGATGACGTTCTTTCGATTTTGCACGCAGGCCCAGGCCACCTGGGCTCCGACCTCGGTGCTCCCGGTGGCCTCCACGACAGCATCCAGGGAGTCGAGCTGGGCGAGCAGCTCGCCGTCTTCGGTCACCACGTACTTGCCGGCGCGCAGGGCGTCCTCGGCCTCTTCTTTTCGATTGGTGGTCACGATCCTGCTCTTCGGGATGCCGAGCCCCGCCAGCGTGCCCCTGGGCCGCTCCACCTCCACGTCAGCGATGGCGAAGGTCTCCATACCGGGCATGCCGTGGGTGACGTGTACCATGCCAGAGCCCATCTGGCCGCAGCCCACGAGTCCGACCCGCACCGGCTTTCCCTCGGATTCACGTTTCTTGAGGTGATTAAGCAGCTCCATGCCAGTACTCCTTGGTTGCCTTCACTCCCTACTTCGCAGACAGCCGATCTCGCAGCTCGGCGAGGTCCCTGAAATCCTGCTTTAGATGTTCGTAGAGCTTCTTGTAGAGGGCGAAAATCTCCATGTACCGCCCGTGCCGAGAGGCGTCGGGCTCCATCCGCTCGATGCCGTGGAACCATTCCCGGGACACGCTGTAGTCCGGAAGCACTCCCGAAGCGACGCCGGCCAGGAGGGCATCGCCGAAGGGAGCCCCGGTGCGACGGCCTGCCAGCACGATCGGTACGTCGAACACGTCGGTGATGATCTGCCGCCACAGGCGGCTGACCGCTCCCCCCTCGTTCAAGACCATAGGCAGGTTCACCTTGAGCCCCGCCTCGCGCACCAGGCGGTACGAGTCGTACATGGCGAAGGCCACTGCCTCCATCATGGCCCGCACCAGGTGCCCCTTGGTGTGGTTCAGGGACAGGCCGAAGACCACCCCGCGGGCGAAGGAGTCCCAGATCGGAGTGCGCTCGCCCATCAGAAAGGGCAGCACGATCAGGCCGTCACAGCCCAGCGGCACCTTTTCGGCCTCGAAGTTGAGCAAGTCGTACGAAGAGACACCCAGGATCCGTTCGGTTTCGACCTCTATCTTCGAGAAGTTGTCCCGGAGGTAGCGGATGGTCTGACCGCCCGTGATCGTTGTCGGCACCGTGACGTACGTGCTGCTGGAATCCACCGTGTAGGGAAAGCTCATCATTATCCGCCCGATGTCGGAGAACATGTAGTCGAGGTCCTTGTGGATGATTCCGAAGTTCCCCACGGTTCCGAGGTTGCTCTGGAAGTCCCCGACCTCGACTGCTCCGGCTCCAAGCCAGCTGGCGTTGCAGTCCACCTGCCCGGCCGCAACCTTGGTTCCCGCGGCCAGGCCAGTGGCTTCCGCCGCCTCCCGGGTCACCTCGCCTACGATCTCGTCGCAATCGTGGAGATCGGGCAGAAGCGCTGGCGAGATGCCAATCTCCTCGAGCATTTCTTCGTCGAAACGCCGCTCCCTTACGTTGTACGCCACCCCGTAGAAGGCGGCGGCGGAGTAGTGCAAGGTGGGCTTCCCGGTCAGCTTGAGAGTGATGTAGCCGTCGATGGTGAGGGCTTTGTGTACCCTTTGAAACGAGTCAGGCCTGTTCCGTTTTTCCCACAAGAGGTTCACCAGTGCGGGATGGTCCTCGACACGGTAGCCCGACGTCTGGAAGAGGCGCTCCTCTCCGATGTTGGCCTTTAGCCACTCGACTTCCCCGATGGCCCGTCGGTCCATGAGGTTGTAGGCCCGCTCCAACGGACGGTGCGCCTTGTCCACCATGACCAGCGACGGGAGGGCAGAAGAGATCGCCACGCCCCGGATCTCCTGCGGCTTGACATGCGACTGAGCGAGGCAGGTCTGGATAATTCGGCAGGCCGCCGGCCAATAGCGCCCCGAATCGTGCTCGGACCAGCCCGCATGCTCGTGGATTAACGGCAGCTCCTCGTAGGAGAAGCCCAGCACCGTGCCCGAGATATCGATGATACAGCCCTTGGCACCGCCCGTGCCGAAATCCAGGCCCATTAGATAATCCGCCATCCCTCTCTCCCGAACGTCCCGCAGGCCCGCAAGTACTACAAGCGGCGGGTTGTACAAATGTTCGCACGCTGAAGAAAAGTATCTACCAAACAACCGTGTCTGTCAAGCGAATAATCTAACCGCGAGCCGTCATCTCGCCGACCCTGATCGCATCACGGTTTGGGGAAACCCCGGAAGCATTTGCATCAGGAATACGCACAATTGTTCAGCGTTAGGCAATAATGCACATCCTCGGCTTGACACTCCGCGCAGTGTGGCAGATAATGAAGAGTCAGCCCCCGGGCGACGCAGAGATGTTTTCCAGGAAAAGGAAAGCACACATGATGAGTCAAACCTTTCCCAGGACGTAGCAATGGCACGAACCGTGAGCGGAGTGGCCCGGGCCGACGCCGAGACGATCAAGCACAATCTCCTGGTGCGCGTCGCCCGGCTGTACTACCTCTGCCGCATGACCCACCAGGAGATCGCCGCTCGCGAGGGGATGTCCCGGATCAAGGTGACCCGCCTCCTCAAAGAAGCCGTGGACAGCAAGATCGTCGAGTTCAACATCAAAGATCCAGTGGTCCACAATCTCGAGCTGGAGGATTCGCTGCGAAGCCGTTTTGGGCTCAAGACGGCCATCGTTACTCCCTCCCCTTCTGCGCAGTGCACGATCTACGAGATCCTCGGGCACTTTGCGGCGGACTTCCTGACCCGGCGTTTGACCAACAATCTGAACATCGGCATTGGCTGGGGCCACACCATGAACGGCATGCTGCCGTACCTCGACCGGACGACGGCCAAGGGTGTCAAAGTTGTCAGCCTGACGGGGGGATTGGCCGCCAACGAGTGGCAACCCAACCCATACGACGTAGCTTCGGCGCTTGCCAGCCGACTCGGTGCTACGCCGCATTACCCGATCGTCCCCGCCATCGTGGAAAGCGGGCAGGCCAAGGAGTTGCTGATCAAGGAGACCAACGTCCGTGAGATCATGGTCCTCTGGAGAAAGATAGACGTAGCGCTGGTGAGCATCGGAATTCTCTCGTCGGAGACGGGGGTCTACTACTCGTTCCCGGACCCGGAGAAGGAGGCGGAGAGGGTTCGCTCACTCGGGGCGGTTGGAGATCTGCTCGCCATGCCGTACGACATCGAGGGCCGGTTCCTGAGGCCAAGTTTCCTGAGCCGAATGATCCTGATCGAGCTGGAAGACCTCAAGCGCATTCCGGTGGTGGCAGGGATCGCCGGCGGGAGGAAGAAGGTGCAGGCGATCCTGGGCGCTCTCAGAACCGGCTGCCTGAACGCCCTCATTACGGACGAGGACACAGCTCAGCGGGTGCTGGAAGCCGCCAGGTAGACTCTCCGCTACACGGGTGGCCTGACGGGCCTGTGTGTTGCCGGGATGGAGTGGATTGCGAAACCCTGCAGAATTGATGCCAACCCTTCGATCGTCGCGGCGCGGGCTATGTGGCCCCCCTGCGGTCACGCCCCCTGCTCTATCTGGTCTCGCCGGGGGCGTGTCGCGAGGGCCAAGGGTGTTCAGGGCGACAGGGATGCGAAGCCAGAGATTCTCCTTGACATCCAGCAGATGTACTTTATAATGAGTACTTGAACGATTGTTCATGTGCTCAGAAGGAGAGCTTCATGGGATCGACGCAGAAAAGCGCGGTTAGCGCTGTAGCTCGTACCGACGAGCGGGGCGTGCTTGTGGGCGATAGGCCAACTCTTGGGGTCATCGCAATTGCCAAGAAGAACCACCAGAAGGAGGAAATCTACGATTTCGTTCGCCACCTGAAGGAACGACTGGGCTCAGAGTCCTCCATCGAGCTGATGCTCGAAGAGAAGGTCCTGTACGATGAGTACGAGATTGTGAATCGTGCTCGGCGTATGGAGGAGAATGGGGCCGATCTGATCCTCCTCATTGTGGGGACTTGGATCTACTCGTCGATTGTTGTCTCCGCCGTCAACGACCTCCACATCCCATTCGTCCTGTATGGTCTGTCGGACCGTATCGCCAACGGCAATTTGGGCGCCTCCCTGCAGATCCGCTACGTGCTCGAGGAGCTAGACAAGAAGTTCCTGTACTTGTGTGGTCCGATCAAGGACGAAACCAACTTGGTGACGATCCTGACCTACGTTCGGGCGGCCTGGGTGCGCCGTTACCTGCGAAACCGGAAAATCGCTACGATCGGCGGCAAGTGCATGATGATGTACCAGACTCAGGTCAACGAGTACAGCTGGAAGCGTACCTTCGGAGTCGACTTCCCGCAGTACGACGCGGTCCAGGTGTTCAAAGAGATGGAGGCCATCACGGACGACGAGGCGCGGCAGGTAGAGAGGGAGTTCCTGGCACGCGTCGACGAGGTGCACTGGGAAGCTGGGGAAGACAAGATGGAGGAAGATGCAATCCTGACCCAGGCCAAGATGTACCTGGCTTTCAAGCGCCTCCAGAAGCTCTACGATGTGGACATCTTTGCCAACAAGTGCATGCCCGAGATGTCCGCGATCCCCTACGGGTACGGCTACTGCGGCTGCCTGGCTACGGCCATGCTGAACGACGCCGGGGTCATTACCGCCTGCGAGGCGGACGTACCGGCGGCGCTTTCGATGTACATCCTGCACCTGCTCACCGCCGGGGCAGCCTTCTTCGCCGACATCGCCCGGCTGAACAAACCAGAGAACCGGGTGACTTTCTTCAACTGCGGCGCGGCGCCGATCTCACTGGCGGACCGCAAACAGGGCGTCCATGTCTGGCCCATGCCGGGTAACATCGCAGACGAGGCCATCCCGGAGGAGTACTTCATTGGCAGAATGCGCGGGGGTACCATCCGTTTCGACCTGGAGAACGACCGGGAGGTCACCCTGCTGCGCATCGGTGGCAACGACGACACCCTGCGCTTTCACGTGATACGTGCCACCACTTGTGCGCGGGAGGTCGAGCCGGACGAGATCATTGGCAACCGTTGGCCGGGGTTCGCAATCACCTTCAGGGATCCGGCTGAGGAAGTCCTCCGGAATACCACCGGACATCATTACTCTCTGGTATTCGGAAACTGGGTCGCGGAGCTGGAGGCCCTGGCGCGCATTCTCGAGATCGGGTTCGTGTACAACCACTAGAGGCGTTCCAGGCCTGAGCCTGGGACCGCAGGAGCGGGCTCCGCCTGCCCGACAATCGAACAGATTCACCCACGTTGGCCGGGAGGATGTCATGACAAAGATCCTGTTCATAGGCGGGCCCGGGAATATTTCCACCAGCGCGGTGGATGAACTCCTGAAACGAGGAAACGAGGTGGCGATCTTCACCCTTCCCGACGCCCCAGACATGGGGATGAAGAAGAAAGTGAAGTTCTACAGGGGCAACCGAGACAACCCCGAGGAGCTGCGGGCCTCCGTGCAAGACTTCCGACCGCGGCTAACTGCAGATGTGTGCTGCTTCACGCCGAAGCAGGCGAGAGGGATCGTCTCGGTGCTGCGGGACAAAGTCGACAGGCACTTGTTTGTCAGCACATGCGACGTCTATGGGTATCCGCTTTCCAGGATTCCGTTCCGCGAATCGGACCCCTATAAAAAGACGGTTTCCCAGTATGCAACGGGCAAGCTGGCCTGCGAGAATATTTTCTGGGCAGAGCACCGCAAGGGCACCATGTCGCTGGCGGTGGCCCGGCCCTCGTACTCCTTCGGCCCACCCTTCGTTATCAGCTTCTTCTCCCGCTCCGGGGGCTTGGAGCTTGTTTCGCGACTGAAGGCCGGGAAGCCGGTGGTGGTCCCCGGCGACGGCCAGACCCTTATTCACCCCTCTGTGGCCTACAACACGGGGCGCATGATCGCCGAGATCCTCCTCGAACCGCGCACTGCCGGTGAGGGCTTCACCTGCGGCCACGACGGTTACATGACCGGAGACGAGTACTATCGGCTTTTCGCCCGGGCCCTGAAGGTGGAACCTCGCCTGGTCCACGTGCCCAAGGAGATGCTTCTGAAGCTGGAGAAGGAAGTCATCCCTGATGACCTGCTCAGCGAGCTCACCCAGTACCACGTGGCGTTCTCGGAGGACAAGTTCAAGAGCTTCTTCCCGAAGTTTGAGTGGAAGAGATCCCTGCAGGGGGCCGCGCGGGAGTACGTGACCTACCACGAACGGGCGAGGGACATTCCCCCTCCTAAGAACGGCTACGAAGACCGGATCATTGCCGCCTGGAAAAGGTGCATCAGGAGCTTCAAGCCCTGAAGAGGGAGACGAGCAAGAGAAGCTCGAGCAACGAGGGGCCCGATCCCACCGAGATCGCCTCAAGGCAGTCTGACACCATCCACCGAGACCCAGAACCCGACTATGCTTAGTGAGCAAATGTTCATTAACTGGATGTTTTGATCAGATGTGCTTGACGGTCGAATCTCGCTGCAACATAATCCGGGAAGATAACCGCACGGCGACCAGTTGCGGCCGGTCTCGGGCAAAGCTGAGAAAATCCGGTTCGCGCATGTCCGAGGGAGGAACGGGAGATGAAAAAGCAGCAGACGGTGGGGGTCATGGTGGGCACGCGCGGGTTCTTCAACCCCAGGTTGGCCTGGGAGGGCAGGAAGAAGATCCTGGCCGTGCTGGAAAAGGCGGGATTCCGGACCGTCGCGCTACCCGAGCAGGCCACGCCGACCGGGGCTATCGAGACCATCGAAGATGCCCACAAATGCGCCCGCCTGTTCAATGAGCACCGGTACGAGATCGACGGTATCGTCATCTGCCTGCCCAACTTCGGCGGCGAGCTGAGCATTGCCGAAGCTCTCGACGAAGCCTCGCTAAGCGTGCCGATCCTGGTGCAGGCCGAGGACGACGACAACGACAGGGTCGACCTTGAGCATCGCCGCGATGCTTTCTGCGGCAAGCTTTCGGTGTGCAACAATCTTCGGCAGTTCGGGATCCCGTTCACGGACACTACGTTTCATACCTGCAAAGTGGAGAGCGAGATCTTTGCACGCGACCTGGAGCGCTTCGCCGCCATCTGTCGGGTGGTCCTGGGCCTGCGCCGGGCGCGCATCGGACAGGTTGGGGCCAGGCCCGTGGTTTTCAACACGGTTCGCGCCAGCGAGAAGCTTCTGCAGGCCACCGGAATCAGCGTGGTGCCGGTGGACCTGTCCGAGATCATCTTTACGGCCCAGGCTCTGAAGGACGGGGAGCGGGAGGTCAAGGACAAGCTGGCGGAGATCCGTGACTATGGTACGGTGCCGCCCTCCATTCCTGAAGAGAGCGTGCTGCGAAACGCCAAGCTCTGCGTGAGCTTAAATCGCTGGATAGAGGCGAACGAGATCGATGCCTGCGCGGTCCAGTGCTGGACCGCGGTCCAGACACACTACGGCTGCGCAACCTGTACCGCGATGAGCATGCTCGGGGAGCGGCTGATCCCGTCGGCTTGCGAAGTGGACATCGCCGGGGCGGTCTCCATGTACGCCCTGACCCTTGCCAGTGGCAACCCGTCGGCCCTGATGGACTGGAACAACAATTTCGGCGACGACCGCGAGATGTGCGTATTGAGCCACTGCAGCAACTATCCCAGGAGCTTCATGGCTGCTGAGATCGAGATTTCTAGCCTGGACGTGCTGGGCGCCTCGCTCGGTCACGACCGTTCCTTTGGGGCGATCAAGGGTAGGGTGGCGGCCGGGCCGGTCAGTTTTTTTCGGATGGACACCGACGACACGCACGGAGAGATTCGAGCCTACTTGGCAGAAGGAGAATTCACCGATGACCCGTATGGGATGGCAGGCGGAGTCGGGGTGTGCCGCGTAGCGGATCTGCAGGGCCTGCTCAAGTTCATGTGCAGGAACGGGTTCGAGCATCACGTAGCGGCAGTGCGGTCCCACTGCGGTGACGTCATGGAAGAGGCCTTGGTCACCTACCAGGGTTGGGACCTATACCGGCATGGATAGGGCTTCGAGAAGGGCAGTGAGGGCCTGCGCGGTGGCCGTGGCGCGGAGCTGCCCGGAGCAATTGATGCGAGGAGGTTGATGTGTGATGTCACTGAGGTTCAGCTACTTCCAGCTTACTTTCGGCGAAGAGGAAACCTATCTGCGCCCGGAAGCCACATACCAGCGGTTGTCCAGGTACGGATATGATGCCGTTGAGTTGACTCCGCCGAAAGGACGATATGGCAAGGGCATTTCTCTGGAATCCTTCGTGGCGACACACAAGAGGCTCGCGCAGGATCATGGACTGGCCGTGTCGTGCATCAACGATTGCTGGGGCGAGAAATGGGATCCCTTTTCACCGACTTACAAGACTCTAACGGACACGAAGACCGCGGACCTGGCGGTGAGCGCGACAGCGTCCTCCGTCGACATGGCGGTGGAACTGGGCGCCCCGTGTGTCACGGTCGCCGTGGCCATCCACACGGAGGCGACCGCCGAGCGGGCCCGGGATTTTGCCTCCGTCGCAGTGGACGCGCTGCGGAGGATGTGCGACTACGCTGAACCGAGGGGGGTGAGACTGGTCTTCGAAGCCACGAACCACCTGGAAATGGGGAAATTCGTGAACAACGTCCTGAACCACAAGCGCCTTATTGAGAAGACCAGACGGGACAATCTCGGCATCCAGATTGACTGGTTCCACGCCAATATCGAGGAGCTGGACTCCTACGAGGCGGTCATGGACGCCCAGCCCCTGCTGTGGCACATGCACCTCCGAGATTCCAACTCGCTCACTCCCGGCTACGGCACCACGGACTTCAAAGCGGTGATCCGGGCGGCCAAGAAGACGCAATACGATGGATACTGCACGATAGAAAGCGCTCCCATGGTCCCGGACGCCGACACGGCCTGCCGGGACGGCATCGAGTATCTGAAGATGTTGGAGAGGATTGTGGACTACCAGCTCAGTGCTGAGTTCCCCAACGGGTTCTCTGTCGTGTGACTTTACATTTGGACGACTTTGTGAACAAATGTTCTTGACAGCCGATCCTATTCCGTGGTACAAGGGTACAATGGCTGTTCAAAAGAACAGACACACATCGTGACGGTAAGGAGGATTGGCATGAAAGTGATTCTCAAGGGGCTCGTCCTGGCTCTGGGCCTGCTGGTCATCGCGGGCACCGCGTTCGCTGCGGGCAGCGAGGAGAAGGCGGCGCCGGGCCAGGCCACGGTGGCCGGCGTGGTGCTGCACGAAGATCAGCAGCACAAGATGGGCTTGGCGGGGTACGAGCAGTGCGCCAAGGACTATGGGTTCAAGTTCGTGGGTGCCCTGTCCCAGACGGACGCGGCCCGTGAAGTCGAGCTGGTCAACACCTATCTCTCCCAGGGGATCAAGGGCTTGGCCATCATCCCTATCAACCCGCAGTCCTCGGTCGTCCCCCTCAAGACGGCCGCGGACAAGGGGATGAAGATTGCCATCTCGGACAACCCGCTGACCGACATGTCTTTCGTGGTAGGAACGGTCCTGTCGGACAACTACGCCATCGGCCAAGCGACGGGTAAGGCCGCCAAGGAGTTCATCGAGAAGAATCTCGGCGGCAAGGCGATCATCGGGGGCCTGGGCTACTACTCGTTGATGCCCGAGTCCAGCGGCTCTCCCAACGCCCCGGGCGGGCCCGGCCGCTGGGACGGGTTCCTGAGCGAAGTGACCAAGCTGCCCGGTGTCAAGGTCGTGGCCTACCAGGACGCCTGGGTCCAGGACAAGGCGGTCGTCGTGGGCGGGGACATGCTCATCGCCCATCCGGAGATCAACCTACTGTTCTCGTCGAACGAGGGCGGCACCATCGGCCTGACCATGGCCGTGGCCAATGCTGGTCTGCAGGGCAAGGTGTACGTGTTCGGTGTGGACGGGAGCGAGCAGATCGTGAACATGCTCAAGGACCCGAAGAACATCCTGCAGGCGACCACAGCGCAGGATTTCTACCAGATGTGCTACACGACCATGGAAATAGTCTGCAAAGCGCTCAAGGGCGAGGACGTCAGCCAGTACGCGGGCAAGAAGACCTACATTGGCGGACTGTTCCTGAGCCGCCAGGAGCCTGCCAAGCTCGACGAGTTCGTTGCCAAGCTGAAGAAGTACTCCAACTAGTGCGTTTCGAGTCGTGGTAGGAGAAGCCGCGGACCCTGCCTGAGAGGGTTCGCGGCCTTCTTTTCTGCACCATCTGTGAGATTCTGCGGTATAATGGCGGCGCCGACCACGGAAGCGGCCGGCGGAGCGGGAGCATGAACGTCCTCGAAGCGGCACACATCAGCAAAGAATACCCAGGAACGATGGCGCTCAAGGATGTGTCCGTCTCCTTCGAGAGCGGCAAGATCCACGCCCTCATTGGCAAGAACGGATCCGGGAAGTCTACGCTCGTGAAGATCTTTTCCGGCGCCATAGAGCCGACGCGGGGCAGGGCTCTGGAAAACGGGCGGGAGCTCAAGTTCTCGAGCCCGGCGGAGGCTTTCCAGGAGGGGATAGCCACGGTGTACCAGGAGCTGAGCCTGAGCCCCTACCTGTCCGTGGCGGAGAACATCCTCATGGGCCGGCTGCCCCGCAAAGGCCCGTTCGTGGACTGGAAGTCGACCTACGCGATGGCCGAAGAACAGCTGAAGCGGATGAAGGTGAGCATCCCCCCCTCGGCCCTGATCGCGGAGCTTCCCGTCTGGCAGTGCCAGATCGTCGAGATCCTCAAGGCCATGAGCTACAACCCGAAGGTGCTGATCCTCGACGAGCCCACCTCATCACTGTCCGTGAACGAGGTCAAGAACCTGTTCAGCTGCATCCGCCAGCTGGTCAGTGAAGAGGTGATCATCATCTTCATCACCCACCGTCTCGAAGAGCTGTGGGAGCTGGTCGACACCTGCACCGTGCTGCGCGACGGCGAGCTCATCGGCAAGATGGACATGAAGGCTGCGACCCACAACGACATCTTGAAGATGATGTTTGGCGATGTCGAAGTCAAGAAGCGGACCAGGGAGGTCGGGGGGAGCGACGAGGTCCTGCTCGAAATCCGCGGGTTGACCCGGGGCAACAAGTTTCAGGCCGTAAGCTTCGATCTGCGAAGAGGCGAGATCCTGGGCGTTGCCGGCATGCTCGGGGCCGGACGCACCGAGCTCTTGCGCTCCATCTTCGGAGCCGACCCTTTCGATAGCGGGGAGATACGATTCCGGGGACAGAAGATCACCTCGCACTCCCCACTGAAGATGAAGAGGATCGGCTTCGCTCTCGCGCCGGAGGATCGCAAGCAGCAGGGGCTGAACCAGATCATGTCAGTGAAGGAGAACCTCACCCTGGCCGCGCTGGACAGGCTGACCCGCCGTTCATTCATTTCCAGGAAGAAGGAGCGGGAGCTCGCCGAGCGCCAAGTGAAAGACCTGGAGATCAAGGTTTCCGACCTGGAGCAGCCGGTATCCTCTCTGTCGGGCGGAAACCAGCAGAAGGTCGTTGTGGGCAACTGGCTGAACTCCGAGCCTAAGGTGATGTTCTTCGACGAGCCTTCGCGGGGCATCGATGTCAACGCCAAGCAGCAGATCTTCCAGATCATCTGGGAGCAGTCACGCAAGGGCATCTCCAGCATCATCGTCTCCTCGGAGCTCGAAGAGCTTCTGGAGGTCTGTCACCGCATCCTGATCATGCGAAGCGGACGCATCGTCGCCGAGCGCCGATCCGACGAGTTGAAGCTGGAGGACCTATACCTGCTATGCATGGGAGCGAGTGAGAAATGAGCATGGAAGAGGACAACCCCGGTACCTCCATGGCCACCGAGCAGACCTTCAAGAAGGGGGGCGCTGCCCAGTTGGTCCGTATCTACGTCAAGAAGTACATCATGGAGCTGATCCTGGCCGGGCTGATCTTCATTCTGGCCTTCACCGCTCCGAACTTCTTCACGGTAACGAACCTGCTGAACATCCTGCGCAACGTTTCCATTCAGGGCGTGATCGCCTTCGGCATGACCATGGTCATCATCTCGGGAGAGATCGACCTTTCGGTGGGATCCACCGTGGCGCTCTCGGGGGTGTTGACCGCCTACTTCACCGGCTGGCTGAACAAGGCCTACGGCCTACCAATGGAGACGACCGTGCTGATCGGCATGGCCATTGCCTTCATCGTGGCCGCCGGTGCCGGCCTGTTCAATGGCTTCATCCGGACGCAGTTCCGGATCCCCTCGTTCATCGTGACCTTGGCCATGTTGAACGCCCTGTACGGCATCGCCGGGATGATCACCAGGAGCTTCCCGATTACGACGCTTCCCTTGTGGTACAACAAGCTCGGGGCGGGTTACGTCTTCGGGGTTATCCCAATTCCGGCCCTGATCCTCATCGCCTTGTTCCTGCTTGTGCTGGTGATCATGAACAACACCAGCTTCGGGCGGGAGATCTACGCCGTCGGCGGCAACGAGGAGGCCGCGCGCCTGTGCGGGATCAACGTCCGCAAGGTCAAGATGGTTGTCATGATGGTGGTGCAGATGACCGCGGCTCTGGGGGGCATCCTCGTGTCGTCCCAGGTCATGTCCGGATCGCACACCTTCGGCAAAGGCTACGAGCTGAACGTCATTGCGGCGGTCATCATCGGGGGAGCCTCCCTGGGCGGCGGGCGGGGCAAGCCCTGGGGCACCCTGGTCGGGCTGGTGTTCCTGGGCATCATCATCAACGCCATGACCCTGCTCAACATGAGCGAGTACATGAAGAACCTGGTCACCGGTCTGCTCATCCTGCTTGCGGTGCTGCTGAACTCGATCAAGTACAGCAAGGACTGAGGGGCGTTGTCGACCGGCTCGCCGTCCGGTCCTGGATGCAAGAGCACCCGCTCCGGTCGTATCCTCGCGGAATGCGTAGGTGAACACAGGTTCACCGTCCGCGAAGACCACCGGCCTCGGGTAGTACGTGCCCGTGGACGTCCCCGCGTCAAGTGCGGGTAATCGCCGGGGTGGCGGAGGGCCGCCCCGCGGCAGCACACCGCCTCGTGTGTTCAAGCAGCGGAGAAGCTCCTCGGTGCTGAGGACGCAGAGGCGATCGTTCTTGATCGCGACGTTGGGGTGGCCCTGGCCGACAGCCACGCGCCGCAGGACTCGAGGTCCCCCGGCTTGGGCGCTCGGGTCCCAGTCAGCCTCCCGGGGGATCCACCTGGTTGTCGATCCGCACTTTTCGTCTCGGTTCCCCGGCGTTGGTATATGCCCAAGGAGCTCCTTGGCAAAGGAAGCGAGCGCTCCTCCGTCGGGCAACTGAGGCGTCTGCCTGCAGGCGGGGCTGCGTACTCCCAGCCCGATGGAGATCGGCGGCGCATCCGTTGGTATGCAGGGGGGGTGTCTTTCCTTACTGGGTTCTACAGCCCTTGCGTGATGAGACGCATCGTCTGACCGACCAGGTACAGCGGCAGAGACAGCAGCTTGAAGCCCGTGTGGACGAGCCCGTCGGCCGTCACGACGTCGTAGGCAACTTCCTGGAATGACGGCTGATTCATGTCGAAGCGCACCGCCAACGGTGCCTGCCGCAGAGCGGCGAACTGATGCAGGGACTTGAGACTGCCTTTCGCACCGGCCTTGACCTCGATCGGTACCACCTTCGGCCCCGGCGTCGTGCCGGCCTGCACCAGGTAGTCCACCTCGGCGTTGCCTTTGCGGCCTTCGCGCAGCCAGTAGCACAATCCCGGGCGTAATGACGGGCCGGGAGCGAACAGGAGGTGCTGCCCCACGAACTGCTCGGCCATCGCACCCTCGTTGACCAGTCGTACGTCTCTCATCGCTTCGAGGGGCAGTGCCGTGATGCCGGAAGCCGCGTTCATGAGACCAACGTCCAGAAACAGGGGCTTGAAAGCTCTGTCATCGACTGTCGCCCCGAGCGGAACTCCCACGGCATCGGTATGATGAATACGATGGACGACCCCCGCCAGGGCGAGCATGTCCAGTGCGGCCCTCACGTCCGCCGCCTTCCAGGCCGGACTTACGTGGCTGCTCTTGAACTTGCGGCCCACGGCCGTCGGCACATAGTCGAAGACGCGGCGCAGCCGGGACAGCTCGTCGCGCACTGCGTACTTCGCAAAGTCGTCTCTGTACGTATCCAGAATGGCGTGGTGAATCCTGGCCACCTCGGCAGGATCACGGCGCGTCACGAAAGCGTCCACCGCCTCGGGCATGCCGCCGACCAGCAGGAAGTCCCGCAGAAGCGGGATCAGCCGCTCGTGTGCCACCGGGGATGCCGGCTGACCCGGGGTCCAGCTCCGCAGGTAATCCAGCGTGGCCTGTTCGCCCCGAGCGGCCAGGTATTCCTCGAAGGTGAGTGGCCCGAGATACAGGTACTCGATGCGGCCGACGGGAACGCTGATGTTGTAGCGGGCAAGGGCAAACTCCAGCAAGGATCCGGCGGCAATAACCGCGATCTGTGGCTTCTCTTCGTACAGGTAACGCAGTGCCGCAAGAGCCTGCGGCACGGCCTGGATTTCGTCCAGGAAGAGCAGACCTCCGCTCTTTTCGATGCCGCTCCGACCGATGATCAGTTCGGCCTCGCGCAGAATGAGCGAAGGGTCCATGCGGGCGAATACCGGGTCCAGGCCGGCGGATTTCTCGAGGTTGATCTCGAACAGAGGAAGCCCGGCCTGCGCAGCGAACTGCCGAACCAGGTAGGATTTCCCCACCTGTCGTGCTCCCCGGATTACCAGAGGCTTTCGTCCAGCCGCAGTATGCCACCTGTTGAGCTCTTTGAGCGCATCGCGTTCCAAGACAACCCCCTGTTATTTCCAGAAATCTACAAAACAAAGGGTTGTTTCGTCAAGGGATCGGCAGAAACGCTCCAGTCCGAGTCGTGACGAAGCGGAACGCCCCGCCGCACCCAAATCCTGGACAGAATGCAGCCGATCTGGACCTCTCATCGTGTCGTTGCCCTCCCGGTGAGGGTAGGATGGCGGAATGGGGAGGCGGCACGAGGGGCCGAAGCCTCGCCGGGGCCGGACCGAGTCGCCGTCCACTTTCCGTGCGCAGCGGAGCTCGAGTTGCCGTGGGACCTCAGCGCCTACCGCTGCATCGTGATCGATCTTGGCGAGCTGTTGTTCCTGTGTTCACGTCACCAAGGGGCACGCCCAGGCGCCCATGCAGCCGTGCCTTCACGGCTGTGCGGGATCCCCGGACGACACTGCCCGAGAGGTGTATCGCAGGAGCTCCTGGTAGCCGGGCACTGCCTGCTGCAAGAACGCCGAAATCTGGTCCCAGCGCACGTCCAGGTACTCGTGAGCGAGGATGTTCTGCAGCCTGGAAAACCGGGACAGCGACTCAGCGATCTGGGGCTCGAAGTCCTGAAGCGTTCCCAGGTTGAGCAGGATTTCGCGGTAGCTCTGGGGTGCCCTGGCCTGCGCCGATGCCAACAGGATCTTGGCGATGTCGATCGAGGCGTTGACGATGTTCTCGACCCATCGTTCAACGTTTCTGCGCCTGCTGGAGTCGCTCAGGTACGCTTCGCGGGTCAGCGAGGAGAAGATTGCCGCATCGGCGATTTCGTTGCCCAAGAAGTCGGTGATGCGTCGCAGGCGGTCCCTGTCGACCTCGCTCAGCGAGCGGGAGCGTTGCTTGATCTCCAGGAACTCGCGGGTAAATTCCCTGAAGTCCTCCGCGGCGGAGCTGACGGCCAGGAACAGCCCCCAGTACAGGGAGAGGTCCTTGATCACGACAGGGCAGTTCTCGTCGAGGACAGCGTAGGCCACGGTGGCGGGGGCCCGGTTCAGCACGAGCAGGTCGGTGTCGATCCCGGTGATCCGCTCCACCTCTGCCCAGATCCTGTGTTCCTCCGGATACTCGCGCTCTCCTTCCCACTCCACGCCGCGTCCTGGAGGATAGAAGTAGACCGCCACATCCAGATCCGAATCCGCCGTCCGGCGGGAACGCGCGGCCGAGCCGAACAGGAACGCCATGGCCACCTCTGGGCGTGAGAGGAAGTAGTCTTTCAGGCGGGAACGCAACTTGCCCAGCTCGTCCATGGTCCGATTATACGCCTGCTTCGCTCCTTCCGGCAACGGAGTTCTTCCCCTCCCCCGGAACCGGGGGAATTGGGGGGCGAGCTATTCCGTGAGGGTGCGAATCTTGGCGAGAAGATCGGCCCTCGAGGTCGCCGGCAGCCGCGCAACGAGCTGCGCCTCCCTGGCTCGCCAGTCCAGACTCTTCAATTGGTCCGAAAGGTGACACCCTCGATCGGGAGGCCTGGCGGAATGGCCACCTCGTAGGGGTAGCCCTTGCCCCTCGCGGTGATCCGGCAGAAGAGGGCGAGCCCGCCCATCTGGTTGTACTTCCCGGGCGATACCACCACGGCGGGCCTGCGCCCGGCCTGCTCATGGCCGGCCTGGGGGTTCGAAGGTCAACCATACCACCTCCGCGCGCTGGGGCGCGTAGGCGGGTGCCATTACCAGGCCTCGCGGCCCATGTGCCCGCCGGTAGAGATTTCGCCGTGCAGGTTCGCGTCGTGCACCCCCGCCAACAGCTCGTCCAGCTCGTAGCTGGGTTCCGTGATGGGTTCGACCGTCAACTTCCCGTCCCGCAATTGGATGTCGACCGTCGAGCCGGCCTCCACATTGGCATCGGCAGCGATGGCCCGCGGGATTCTCAGGGCCAGGCTGTTGCCCCACTTCTGCACCTTGGTTCTCATTCCCTACCCCTCGCCTGTATCTACAAAGAATATACATCTCTCTTCCCCGGCGCCAAGTGGTCCCGGGTGGCGATTCCGCAGGCGTAGTGGGTGTACCTTTTCCGTGTGCTTGACCTCTGACCTATGAGGCCCGTAGAGTTCAGGGGTGAACGAGAACACGCTGCCGGGCAGCACGCCCCTGGCGGGCAGGACCGCCCTGGTGACCGGCGGGGCGCACCGCCTGGGCCGGGCCGTCGCCGAGGCCTTGGCCGAGCGCGGGGCCGGGGTCGTCGTCCACTACCACAGCTCCGCGGTGGAGGCGGAGCGGGCGGTCGCGGCGATCCACCGGTACGGCGTGCACGCCGCAGCCATCCGGGCCGATCTGGCTGACCCGGCGCAGGTCGAGACCCTCTGGAGCGAGGCCCAGATGGCCGCGCAGGGGCGAATCGAGTTCCTGGTGAACTGCGCCGCGGTCTTTCCCGTCGACGACCTGGCCGGCCTGGAGCCCGAAACCCTGAACCAGACCCTGCGCCTCAACACGATTGCCCCGCTTCTCCTCTCCCGGCTCCTGGCCGCTCAGCAGGTGTCCGGTTCGATCGTGCACATCCTCGATGCGCGCATGGATGCGCCGCTGCGCCGCCACGTCTCCTACGGGCTAAGCAAGCAGCTCCTGGCGGACCTGACCCGCCTGATGGCCCTGGAGTACGCCCCCCGGGTGCGGGTCAACGCCGTGGCCCCGGGGCTGATCCTGCCGCCTCCGGGGATGGGAGCGGCCGAGCGGGACCGCCTGGCCCGCATGAACCTCCTGCAGCGATGGGGGGAGCCCGGGGACATCGCCCGGGCGGTGCTGTACCTGGTGGAGAGCCCCTTCGTGACCGGGCAGGTGCTCTACGTGGACGGCGGTGGAGCCCTGAAAGGCGGCGGCACCCTGGAGAGCGGCGGGCTCACGGGCGGGCGTGCGGCGGGGAGGCAGAGATGAACCGGCGGGGGCGCAATCCCGGTTCGCCCCTCGACGGACCGACAGACCGCATCCTGATCCAGGACCTCCGGTTGTCCTGCAT
>Ga0068714_10002277_pt1 | contig 25189 bp, 19 predicted proteins | sample MTBNYHSulfiMetaG_FD_62988 | JGI IMG/M metagenome (GOLD analysis project Ga0068714, IMG submission 62988) | Enrichment culture microbial communities from rom New York Harbor, USA that are MTBE-degrading - MTBE-NYH (New York Harbor Sulfidogenic)... | ecosystem: Environmental > Aquatic > Marine >... | reverse complement strand
TGGGCCTCACCATCTCCCTGCGCATTGCCGAGCTCCACGGCGGCGGCATCCGCATCGACGATTGGAACGGCCGGGGCACCGAGGTGCTCATGACCCTGTCCCCCGCCCCGGCGGCGCCGGGGTAGCCGGGCAAGGCCGAGGCCAGTTCTTCACCAGAGCTTCACAGTCCCTGCACAGCGGCTCCACGCACGGGCGCTACCTTCTGGGTGAAATCAACGAGCCAAGGAGGTTTGAGATGAAGAAGCTGCGATGGATGTGGATCGCCACGCTGGCCGCAGGCGCCGTGATCGCCCTGGTGGCCCTTGGAGGGTGCGCCGACCGGCGCGTCGGACAGGAGGGGAATCGGGGCGGCCGGTACGCCTCGGAGAGGCCGGCGGCAGGAGAGCGCATGAGGACGACCCCGGGCCCGGCGCAGCCGCGACAGTCGGGCAGGCAGGGGCGGGAGCAGATCCAGCCCCGACAGGGACGGGAGCAGGTCCAGCCACGGCAGGGCGCCGGAAGGGCGGACCGCGAAGATGCCCGTGGTGGGGGCCGCTACGCCGCCCTGATTGAGAACCGCTACGCCGCCCAGACCGAGAGCAACGGGCGCAGCGTCGTGGAAACCGGAGAGCCCCTGAGCCTGACGGGCAGGCTCGAATCCCGGGACTCCGAGTGGTTCCTGAACCACGACGGGACCCGCTATGCGCTGCACCTGGGCAACACCCGCTACGTGGAGTCCACCGGGATCCGGCTCCGGGAGGGCGCCGACGTCGAGGTCCGCGGCTTCGCGGACGGCGAGGAGGTGGCCGTAGTGTCCATCCTGGTCGACGGCAGGCGATTCGCCTTCCGGGGCGAGGACGGCACCCCCCTGTGGGCCGGACGGGGCCGCCGGAACGCCGAGGGCAGCCGAAGCGGCGCCGGAGGCGGCAGGAGCGGGGACGCCAGAGGGAACGGCCGGACGTAACCCGCCCCGAGCCCCATCGTGCGGAGGCCGGACGCCCCGCCGTAGGGGCGCCCGGTCGTTCCGGCAAGCCGGCCGTTGCGGTGGGCCGTCCCTTGACTGTACAGTGACTGCACCCGCCAACAGGAGCGACGAATGCAGGACAGGCCGATCGCCATCGCCCTCTCGGCCCGATGGCACACCTACCCGGGACGCTTCGAATGGATCGCCGAGCAGGACTTCGATCTGGAGTACACCCCCGACCCGGAGGGCCTCGGCGAGCTTTCCCGGCACGTCGATTCCTTCGTGCGGCGGGGCCTGTCGGTCCGCTACCACGGCTTCTTCCCGGGCTACGAGCTCGGTGACCCCGATCCCGGCCGCGCAGAGAGGGCTCTCCAGCTCCACAGGAAGACCCTGGCGGCGATGCAGGGACACGGCGAGCCGGTCATCACCCTGCACGCGGGCCTGGATCCCGACCTGGAGATCCAGCCCCAGCGCCTGGTGGACAACCTGAGCCGCCTGGTGGAGGATGCCCGCCGGCGGGGCATCACGATCTGCCTGGAGAACCTGCGCCGCGGCCCCACCAGTCACCCGGACGCCCTGATCGAGTGGGCCTCCAAGGCCGGGGCTCGGATCACCTTCGACGCAGGCCACGCCATCTCCAGCGACCACGCCGCAAGCGGCGAGTGCACGGCCCTGGATTTCCTCGACCGTGCCGCCGACTACGTCTACGAGGCCCACATGTACGGAAAAGAGGAGCAGGATCGCCACCACCCGATCCGGAGCGCCGAAGACATACAGCCGATCGTGAACCGGCTTGCGGAAACGGACTGCCGGTGGTGGACCATCGAGCTGGATGACTACGGGCAGGCGCTGGAGACCCGGGAAATCCTCCGCCGGTGCCTGAGGGCCCGCAAGGCGCGGTAAGCCCCGGCAGCGGGCACGCTGAGCGCCGTCAGCGGGCGCGCAGCGCCTCGTCGTACATGGCGGCGATGTTCTCCGGGGGGATGTCCGCCTGGAGGTTGTGGATGGGCGCGAACACGTAGCCCCCCCCGGAGCCGAACACCTCGAGGCGCCGGCGCACGTCCCGCCGCACCTCCTCCGGGGTGCCCCGGGACAGCACTCCCTGGACCTCCGCTCCGCCTCCCCAGAAGGCGATCCGGGACCCGAATTCGCTCTTCAGGCGCTCGGGCTCCATGCGGGCGGCGGCGGTCTGGACCGGGTTCAGGATGTCCACCCCGATCTCGATCAGGTCGTCGATCAGGTCGTGGACGGAGCCGCAGGAGTGGAGGAAGACCCTTGCCGGGCTGCCCGCGTGGGCCGCGGCGTAGATGCGGGCCAGCCGGGGCTTGACGTGGCGCCGGAACACCTCCGGCGCCACCTGCAGGCCCCCCTGGATGCCCAGGTCGTCCCCGAAGCCCACGACCTGGACGTACTCGCCCACCGCCTGGAGGTAAGGCCCCAGGTCCGCCAGGACCCGGCGGGTCAGCTTCTCCAGCAGGGCTTCGGCCAGCTCCGGAGCCGCATAGAGGTTCATCAGGAACTCGTCCCAGCCGCACAGGAACTGGCTGCGCTCGAAGATGCTGCCGTTGAACCAGCCGAACAGGGCCTTGTCGGTGCTCTCGTACAGGCGCCGGGCCGTCCGATGCAGGAACTCCACCTCCTCGTCGCTGATCCCGGGGAGGGGGAAGGCCTCGATGGCCTCGAGGTCCGCCCCGGCCAGGGGGAAATGGGCCGGCACGAAGGAGCCGCTTCCGGGACTGAGGGTGTGGATGGCCCTCCCCCGCTCCCGCAGCTCCCAGGTCCCGTCCGGCAGGATCGAGGGGGAGAAGCCCTCGGGGAACAGGGCCGGCCGGCCGTCGGGCAGAGGGTGGGCCGTCCAGCGGCCGCTCAAGGGCGCGCCCGGACCGGCGTGATAGCGGGGCACGGGAAGAACATCCACCTGCCAGCGCTCGAGGAGCTCCGGCTCCACCTCTGCCAGCAGCAGGATGACGCTGCTCACCCGCACCGGGCCGCCACCGAGGCCGAGATGCTCCTTGAGCCTGCCGCAGGCCATCGCGTTGATCCCGGTAACGATCGAGCCGCCCAGGTCGATGGGCACCCGGTCGGGCTCCCGCCGGTTGACGGCTTCCCAAACCCGCTCTCTGGAGGTCACTGCCGCTCCACCGTGCTGCACCTCACTTTGCTTGACGCGCGGAATGCGAAATCAGTACTATATAAATATTACCAAGTCACGCTTCGAGCCGACAGTGTATTCCTGATTCGTGACCTAGACAACAACAAGGAGGCAGTATGTCCGAACGCGACGTGACGCCTGGACGGGTGCCGCGACGGATCACGCCCAAGGCGATTCTGATCGTGGTCATCGTCATTCTGGCCCTGATCACGGTGTTCTCCAGCTTCTTCGTGGTCGATCAGACGGAGATGGCCGCGGTCCTGCGCTTCGGCCGCTACGTGCGCATGGCCGACCCCGGGCTGCATTTCAAGCTCCCCTTCCGGATCGAGCGCAACTACAACGTGCCCACCCAGGTGGTGCTCAAGGACGAGTTCGGGTTCCGCACGGCCCAGCCGGGGGTCACGACCATCCGCTCGGCCCAGGACTTCCCGGACGAGTCGATCATGCTCACCGGAGACCTGAACATCGTGGACGTGGAGTGGATCATCCAGTACCGGATCGTCGACGCCTTCAACTGGCTGTTCAAGGTCCAGGATAGAACGAAGACCATCCGGGACATCTCCCAGTCGGTCGTCAACCAGCTGGTGGGCGACCGGGCCATCTTCGACGTAATCGGAGCGGAGCGGGCGACCATCGAGGCCCAGGGCCAGGAGTTGATGAACCACCTCTTCGACAAGTACGAGCTCGGCATCCGGGTGACCACAGTCAAGCTCCAGAACATCGTGCCCCCCGCCGGCCCGGTGCAGGCGGCCTTCGAGGACGTGAACAAGGCCATCCAGGACCGGAGCCGCCTGATCAACGAGGGCCAGGAGGCCTACAACCAGGCCATTCCCAGGGCCCGCGGCCAGGCCGAGCAGCTGATCTCCGAGGCCCGGGGCTACGCCGTGCAGCGGGTCAACCGGGCCCGCGGTGACGTGGCCCGCTTCGACCAGGTGCTCACGGAGTACAACCGCAACCCGGGTGTGACCCGGACGCGGCTGTACTACGAGATGTTCGTGGAGTCCTTCCGGGACGCCGAGAACGTCGATCTCATCGACAAGAACCTGCGCAACTTCATCCCCTTCAAGCCGCTCTCCGATTCCGCGCCGAGCGGCCAGGGAGGTGCCCAATGAAAAAAACCGTAACCATCATCGTCGTCGTGATCGTGATCTTCATCCTCTTCCTGATCACCGGGCCCTTCTACGTGGTCCAGGAGGGGGAGCAGGCCGTGGTCATCCGCTTCGGCCGGATCATCGCCGTGGAGCAGGAGGCGGGGCTCAAGCTCAAGGTACCCTTCGTGGACAACGTCAACCGCTACCCCAAGAAGATCCTGGCCTGGGACGGGGAGTCCCAGCGCATCCCGACCCAGGAGAACCAGTTCATCTGGGTGGACACCACGGCGCGATGGAGGATCGACAACCCCACTCTGTTCTACGAGTCCGTGGGCACGCTCATGGGGGCTGCCTCCCGGCTGGACGACGTGATCGACTCCTCGGTGCGCAAGATCATCTCCCGCAACTCCCTGGTGGAGGCGGTGCGGAACTCCAACGTGATCAAGGAGATCGAACGCTCGAGCGTCTACGAGACCGCCGCGGAGCTCGAAGGGGAGGCGCAGGCCGAGGCCCTGGGCATCGACACCACCGTGGTGTTCGAGACCATCGAGAAGGGCCGCCAGGCTCTCTCGGACGAGATGTTTCGGGAGGCCACCGCCATCACGCCCTCCTACGGGATCGTCCTGGTGGACCTCATCGTCCGCCAGATCAAGTACTCAGACGAGCTGACCGAGAGCGTGTACCGCCGGATGATCGCCGAGCGCAACCAGATCGCCCAGGCCTTCCGCTCCGACGGGGAGGGCCGCAAGGCCGCCATCCTCGGGGAGATGCAGCGGGAGCTCAACTCGATCGAGTCCAACGCCTACCGGCAGTCGGAGGACATCAAGGGGCAGTCGGACGCCCAGGCGGCGGGCATCTATGCCATTGCCTACAACCGCAACCCGGACTTCTACGAGTTCTGGAAGGCGATCGAGTCGTACCAGGATCTGCTGCCGAAGTTCCGCAAGACCCTGACCACCGACGCGGAGTTCTTCGACTACCTCTACAACCAGCTCGGGAGGTAGACGGGCTTTCGACGGAAAACCACGGCCCGGAGGCGCTGTATGAGCTTCCGGGCCTTTTTTCGCAGAGGACGGAGGAGTTGTCATGGACCTGGAGCGAAAGCCTTTCGGAAGCCTGCCCGACGGAGGAAAGGTCGATCAGCTCACGCTCAGCAACAGCCAGGGCCTGCGTGCCCGCATCATCACCTACGGGGGTATCTTGAGCTCCCTGGTCCTGCCGGACCGCCGGGGCGAGCCGGGGGAGATCACCCTGGGGTTCGACACCCTGGAGGAGTACCTTGCCGGCCACCCCTACTTCGGTTGCATCGTCGGACGCTTCGCCAACCGCATCGCCGGGGGCCGCTTCCGCCTGGACGGCGGGGAATACCTGCTTGCCTGCAACGAGAAGGGCATCAATCACCTGCACGGCGGCGTGGCCGGATTCGACAAGAAGCTCTGGAAGGCAAAGGAGCTGCGGGGGCGCCAGGCCGGGGGGCAGGAGCTCGTCGGCGTGGAGCTCAGCCGGCGGAGCCCCGACGGAGAGGAAGGCTACCCGGGAACCCTGGAGGTCACCGTGACCTACACCCTGAGCGAGTCCGGCGAGCTCGGCCTGGAGTACCGGGCCACGACCGACCGCCCCACCCCGATCAACCTGACCCATCACGGGTACTGGAACCTGGCCGGCGCCGGCTCCGGGAGCGTCGCCGATCACAAGCTCGAGCTCCGCTGCCCGCTGTACCTGCCTGTCGACAAGAACCTGATCCCGACCGGCGAGGTGCACCGGGTGGCGGGAACCCCCATGGACTTCACCCGGGCCAAGCGCGTGGGCGCGGAGCTCAGGCGGGTGCGGGGAGGCTACGACCACTGCTACGTGGCCGAGAAGCCCGCGGGCGAGCTGGGATCCGTGGCCCGGCTGTACGAGCCGCACTCGGGCAGAGGGATGGAGGTCCTGACCACCAAGCCTGCGGTCCAGCTGTACACCGGCAACTTCCTCGACGGGGTCGAGGGCTCCCGGGGCGCGGTCTTCAACCGCCACGGCGCCCTGTGCCTGGAGACCGAGTACTATCCCGACGCGGTCAATCACCCGGGCTTTCCCTCCGCGGTGCTGCGTCCCGGGGAAACCTACCACCACCGAACGATCCACCGCTTCTTCCTGGAATAGCCGTGGTCACGGCCCTCAGCCTGGTGGGGATCCTCCTGCTGGCGGTGGACGCGCAGGTATTCCCCTCGATCCTGACGCGCCTGGGCGGCTCCTCGGTCCAGGAAGGGCTGCTGCTGGCGGCCCTGTTCCTGCTGTACCCCGTGAGCTCCATGGCGGCCGGCATCGTCTCCGATCGACTGGGCAAGCGCGGGGTCGTGGCTGGAGGGTTCGTCCTGGTGGCCCTGCCCTTCGCCCTCAGCGCCGTGTTCCCGGACATCCGGGCCCGGACCCTGGCCGTCCTGCTCTTCGGGGTCGGCGCGGGGGTGATCGAGAGTCAGAACTCCGCGCTTCTCTCCGACCTCCACCCCAACCGGGAGCGGGCGATCATGAACCTCTCGCAAACCATGTTCAGCGCGGGAGCCGCCGGCGGTCCCTTCCTGATCGGCCTGGTCTCCGCCCTGAGCCGGAGCTTCAGCCTCTCGCCCCTGCTCTGGGGCGCGGCGGCCCTCAATTTCGCCCTCTTTCTCCTGCTCGTCCTGGCGCCTCTCGTGTCCTCCGGCCGGGCCTCCCCGCCCGCGGCTTCTCCCCCTCGGTCCGCCGCCCCCCTGCTGCCTCTCCTCCGGGAGCCCCTGCTCTGGCTCCTGGCCGCCGGTATCTTCCTGTACGTCGCCGCCGAGATGGGAACCGCCGGCTGGCTGGCCAAGTTCGGGGAGACCGAGCTCGGGATGCGCCGAAGCCTGGCCCCCCTGTGCCTCAGCGTGTTCTGGGGCGGCCTGGGGGTAAGCCGGACCATCCTCGGGCTGGGGAGAGTGAGGTGGAACGACCGGACCGTCCTGGTGGCCAGTCTCGCCGTGAGCCTCCTCGGACAGCTCCTGGCCTTCTCGGTCCGCAGCCTTACCCTGTCCCTGGTCGGCATCGCCGTGGCGGGCTTCGGCATGGGGGCGGTGTGGCCCACGATCGTGGCCCTGGCCGCCGCGCGCTTCCGCCGCGCCAGCGGCACCGCCGTGGGGATCGTCGTGGCCGCGGGGGCCCTGGCAGTGCCGATCGTCCAGTCCCTGGTCGGGCTGCTCTCCCGGCCGGGGCTCCTGGGGCTGCGCCTCAGCCTGCTCAGCCTCAGCATTTTGACCCTGCTGGATCTGGTCCTGGTGCTGGTGATGTTCGGCACCTCCCGCCGCTCTACCCTCTGAAGCGGGCCCGGGCCAGCGCCTCGATCTCCGGCAGGCCCCGGGCGAGAACCTCCCACTCCTGCCCCTGCTCCGACAGCAGGGCGTGCAGGCGGCCGACGGTGGCCTCGAAGCTCTCACGGTACTTGCGGTGCGCGTATTTGCGCAGCAGCCACAGGACGCGGCGTTGAAGGGCGATCCCCTCCGCGGACGGCAGACCCGCATCCGCCAGCATCGAGATCAGGAGCTCCGCCTCTTCGCGGAGGTCCGCGAACAGGCACGCTTCCAGGCTCTCCGCCAGGGCCGTCAGCTCTTCCCGGGTGGCGCGGCCGTTTCCGCCTGCGGCCTCCTCCAGGCACCCCGCGGCTTCGGGCAGGAAACGATACCGGTGGCGCATCGGCAGGAGCCGGCTCCTCCCCCCCAGGGTGACCTCGATGCCCCCGGCTTCGTGGGGGAAGGAGGCCTCGATCCGCCGCGGATCGAACGAGCGCTTCATCAGGAGCCGCAGGCGGTTCAGGGCCACGACCCGCCGGAGCTCCCGGAGATGCTCTCTGCCGGCGTTTCCTCCGCGTTCCACCACCAGGACGAGCTCCTGGGTGTGGACCTGCCGGGCGATGCTCTGCCGGCCGCCCCGGTAAGCGACGTAGTCGTTGGCCTGGAGGGAAAGCCGCCCCTGCCCCGCCAGCATCTCCTCCAGCTCCTCGAAGGGGATGGTCCCGCCGCTGTTGTAGCTGACCACGAGCCAGCGGGCGTCGATGGCCCCCAGGAGCTCCCGGAAGGCCGCCGGGGCGGAGTGGCGGTAGCAGTACGGCGAGCGGGTGCCGACCCAGTCCGGGCGGATCCCGGCCTTGTGGAGCAGCCGCCCGTCCGGCCCGAGCTCGCCGCTCACCGGCAGCCGGTCCCAGCGGGCGATGGTGTTCAGCAGATGGTAGTTGGAGCCGTACTGGTGCTGGTTGTAGGGAGGGTCGAGATAGCACACCTGGGCCGGGCGGCCGCGAACGAACTGCGCCGCATCGGTGCAGCCCGCCTCGGCTTCCGGGGCATCGATGAGCACGGGCGCCTGGAGCACCACCGGCGCCATGATCCGGCCCAGGGCCTCCCGCCCGTGCCCGCCGAAGCCCTTATGGCAGGCCTTGAACACCCCGGAGGTGTTGGTGTGGGTGGCACACTGGTACAGGAGCGACGCCAGGAGCAGGAGCTTCTCCTTGCTCGGGTGCTCTCCTAGCTCAAAGCCGGGGTACATGGCCTCGATCCGCCCGCGCACCGCGTCGATCCGCAGGGCGTTCTCCCGGGTGTAGAACAGCCGCTCGACCCGGTAGTCCGCCCCGGCGGTGAGCGCCGGGGCGTAGTGCCTGGCGATGTACTGCTCCTCCGGCGGGGGCTCGGGCAGGCTGTTGAGCTCTTCGAGGAGCCGGCCCAGCCCCCCGGCCTCGCGGAACAGCTCGCGGCTCTCCTCCCGGCCGATGCACAGGTGGGCGAAGTTGAGGACGTAGGCGTAGTGCTCCCAGTCGTTGGCCCGGACCCTGAAGCCGAGATGGCGAGCCAGCCGCGCCACGGCGCCGGAGCCGGCAAAGGGGTCGAGAAACACGTCTCCCCGCCCCTCCGGGTCCGGGCTCAGGCGGAGGAAGATCCCGGCGAGGAAAGCCTGGAGGGCCCGCTTGTTGCCGATGTAGGCGATCAGTTGGCTTCTGAGATAGGGGTGGTCGAGATCCACGAGCACGGGCGCCGCCTTCAGCCAGGATACCCTCACGCTACCCCAGGCGCGGCCATCGCTCAAGGGGACAACCCGCAGGGGCATGTTGACGGATCGGCTGGTTTCTACATACCTTCTAGGCAACGATGGAAGAGACGGCATTGCCGCAGGCCAGGAGCGAGATAGAGGGCGTCCGCAGCCGGGTCGGGCGACTGATCGGGAACATCAAGTCGGTCATCTACATCGACACCCGAAAGCTCGAGTACATGATCGCGGCCCAGATCGCCGGCGGGCACGTGATGCTCGCCGACGCCCACGGGGTGGGCAAGACCTCCCTGGCCAAGGCCCTGGCCGGCTCCATCGACTGGTCTGCCCGCGAAGCGGACGCCGGCGGTCGCCGGGTCAAGCCCTTCAGCCGGATCCAGTGCACGGTGGATCTCCTGCCCCAGGACATCCTGGGCTTCAGCCGCTTCGTGGGGGACTCGACCCGCTTGAGCTTCGTCCGGGGCCCGATCTTCGCCCACTACGTGCTCTGCGACGAGATCAACCTCCTGACCCCCAAGACCCAGGGGAGCTTTTTCCAGGCCATGGAAGAGCAGACGGTCACGATCGAAAACAGGACCCATGACCTTCCGGATCCCTTCTTCATCATCGCCACGATGAACCTGAAGGGCGTGCACCTCTTCCCGCTCCCGGCCCCGCAGCTGGACCGCTTCATGATCCAGCTGTCCGTGGGCTACCCCAGCCCGGAGGACGAGGCGGCCATCATCCAGCAGCACGGCCGCGAGGACGCCTGGGACACCTTCGGGCCCGTGGTGGCTTCCGGGGAGCTCATCTCCTGGCAGAGACTGGTGGATCGGGTCAGCATCCACCCCGAAATCGTGGAGTACATCGTCAGCTGCGTGCGCCAGACCCGCCAGAGCTCGGAGGTTCTCATGGGGGCCAGCCCCCGCACGGGCGTCAAGGTCTCCCGGCTGGCCCGGGCGCTGGCCCTGATCCGGGGGCAGGACTACGTGACCATCGACCTGGTCAAGGAGATCTTCCTGCCCGCGGTGGCCCACCGCCTGGTCATGCAGGACGCCGCCCAGGTCCCCGAGCCCCTCCTGCAGGAGATCATGCGGAGCGTCCCGGTGGAGAGCGGGCGTGGCAGGGACGGCCGCCGGAGCTGAGCGCGCACCCGAGGCGATGAGATTCAGCCGCCTTCGCTACTTCTATCCCTTCACCTTTGCCGGCACCCTGCTCTTCGGGGCCGGGGTGGCGCTGCTGGGCAGCGGTCTGGCCCGGCGGAACCCGTATGCCCTGTTCCTGGCCTTTCTGGCCCTGGCCGTGCTGGCCCTGCTGGCAACCGCCGGGCGGGTGCAGGCCACCCGGGCGGCCCGCGCGCCCCTGCAGTGGGACTCCTCGGCCACCCTGACCGCCCGGCGGAGGGACACGGCCCAGAGCCTCCACGGCGAGCCCGGGGGGCTGCTGCCGTTCTTCCGCCACCACTTCCGCCTGGAGGGAACCCTGGCCGTGGGACGCGGCGCCGCCCTGCACCTGCGTCGGGAAGTCTCCTTTGCCTCTTCCTCTCGGGATTCCGCCGCGGCCTCGAGCTTCGCCCTGCCGCTGCACGTGCCGCTGTGCGGCCCCCTGTCCTGCCGGGGCCGCTTCGCGGTCCGGGACGTTTTCGGCCTGACCCGCAGTCGCTACGGCGAGCAGCAGGAGCGCCGGCTCACGGTTCAGCCGGCCTCCTGGCCGCCCAAGGGGATCCCGCCCATCGAGCCCTCGGTGGGCCTCGAGGAAAAAAGCCGGCGGCGAAGCAGCGACGAAGAGAAGTACTACATGCGGGAGTATCTCCCCGGGGATCGCTTCCGGGACATCAACTGGAAGGTCTCCAGCCGCCTGAACGAGCTGATCACCCGCATCTCGCCCCTCACCCAGGAGCGGACCACCGTGCTGGAGATCGCCTTCCGCAACTTCCGGGCTCATGCTTCGGAGACCGTGGAATCCCTTGCCCACCTGAACGTCCTGAAGAGCTGGCTCGTCTCCTTTCTGCGCAGAATGAAGGCGGACCATCCGGAGGTCCAGTTCCGGGTGCAGACCGCCTCCTCCGTCCAGCTCCTGGCGGCGGAGGAGGACATCGACCGTTTCGCCTGGGAGCTCGCCGGGGAGCTCTTCGCCGGCGAGGGTGCGCTGCCCCGCGCCGAGCCGGGGGACGGGGAGCTGTTCGTGTTCTCCACTCCCTTCGACCGGGGGCTGTCGCGCTTCCTGGCCGCGAACCTCCACACCCGGGTCCACCTGTTCCGCACGGCCTTCGCCCCGCCGGGGACCGCAGAGCCCCTACGCCTGCTGGCCGACCCGCTGGAGGACCTCCCCGGACCCTGGGCCCTTCGCCGGGAGCGCCGTGCCCGGGGTGGGTCGCCTGCGCCGGCGCCAGTGCCGCAGGGCGGCTCCCTGACCGAGGAAGCCTTCGCCGTGAGGGTATTCTGATGAAACACCTGCTGTTCTTCACCCGCCTGGGGCTGTACCTCCTGGCGGTTTCGCTCCCCTACCTGCACCCGGCGGTAGCCGTACCCTACGATCGGGTAGGGATCCTCTTCTGGTTCGCCCTGCTGCCCCTGGAGATGCTCGCAGCCTTCTACCTGGCGCCGCCCCGCCTGTCTGCCCGCACCTGGCTGCTCGTGGCCGCCGCTCCCGTGGCGGTGTTCGCGCTCTTCGTCGCCGGCTGGGAGCCTTCCACGCTCGTGTACGTTCTCGGGGCCGTGGCCGCCTTCCTGCTCACGGTCCTGGTCTTCCGGGACGGCCCCGGGGAGGCGGGCGATCCCGGGACCGGCGGATCCCGGGGCGGGCGGGCGCGCTGGCGGACCACGCCGTCCAGCCCCCTCCGGGGGGTCGCCGTGCTGGAGCCCTTTGCCCTGGGAGCGATCTACGCCAGGATCCTGGGCTTCTCCCGCGCCTCGGAGGAGCTGGCCCGCCGGGCCAGCGGGATCACGCAGACCATCATGATCCTGATCCCCCTGGCCTTCCTGCTCCACGCCCTGGTGCTGTACCTGTGCCTGTACCGCCCCCGGGGGCGAAGAGCCTCCCGGGAAGCCCTGCTGTTCTTCCTGCTGGCGGTGCCGGTCTTCCTGCTGATCTCCCTGGTCCTGCCCCCGGACTTCGTCCGCCACTCCGTGGTCCTGAACCGCATCGACAGAGACGTCCGCCCCAGGCCCGTGCCCCTGGACGACCAGGGCCTGGGCTGGACGGACGGCAATCTGCGTTCGCTCCTCGACGACCTGCGCGGGGGGCGGGAGCCCGGGGACGGGGGCGACCCCGCCGACCGGGGCGGCCAGGACGACCAGCCGGGGGGCCGCAATGCCCTCGAAGGGATCCCCTCCGACCGGTGGAACGCCGGCGGCGCCGGGCAGGGAGAGGAGGGCAAGCAGTACGCGGTGATGGTCGTGGCCGGAAAAGCCGACCCCGTGTACGCCGCCGACGCCTACTTCGGGGACTTCGACCCGGTGGCGGGCTTCGTCACCAGCCTGGACGAGCCCCTCAACGAGCTTGCATACCTCCGGTTCCTGGAGACCTGGAGGGATCCCGCCCCGCTGCCGGACCGCCTGCGACAGTCCCAGGAGATCCACTACCTGTCCACCGTGCCGGAACGCTACCTGGCCTACCGACCCTACACCATCGAGCCGACGGTGCTCCGGCGCAGGTACTATCCCTTCGAGTACTCCTACCGGAGCGTGTCGCGGATGACCCGCAGCTCCCCCCGGGAGTGGCGCAGCATCGGCGAGCTCACCGCCGGGGAGCGGGCACGCCTGTCCCGCTACCTGGCAATCCCCCTGAGGGAGGAGGCCCGGCAGGTCTTTGCCGCCTACCTGGAACAGAACGTCGAGAAGAGCAGTGGCTATTTCGGGCGCATCGACGCCATCCTGCGCAGCTTCGACGACTACCAGTATGAGATCGGATTCGACGACGACACCTCCGTGGGCAGCATGCTCACCTTCCTCCAGCGCACCAGGACCGGGGACTGCACGGAGTTCTCCAACACCGCGGCGATCCTGTTGCGAATGTCCGGGATTCCCGCCCGGGTGGTCACCGGTTACCTGGCCTCCCGGGAGCTGCACAGCTTCGCCCACCTGGAGGCCCTGTTCGTGCTGCGGAACGCCATCGCGCCCCTCCAGGAGTTCCCGCTGCAGGACCTGCTCCTGGTCACCACGGCGCAGCGCCACTCCTGGGTACAGGCCTACATGCCCGGCTTCGGCTGGGTGGACTTCGAGTCCACCGCCTACGCCCTGCCGCCCCCGCCGGGGCAGAACCCCAACAGCATGGACGTGGTCATCCCCCTGATCCAGGACCTCGGGGAAGAGGCGCTGCCCTTCCGCTTCCCCTGGCTGGCGGCCCTGGAGCTGCTGCTCCTGGTGGCGGCGGTCGCCCTGGTCGGGGCGTACCTGCTGCGGGTGACCCGGGAGCTGGTCCTGGCGATCCTCGCCCGGGGCCAGGGCCTCCGGGCACTCCAGGCCCTGTGGGCGCTCCTGCTGTCCAAGCTGTCGGCCCGGGGCCTGGAGCTCAAGAGTCCCTCCCAGACCCCGATGGAGTATGCCCAAAGGTACCCGGGGCTGACCCGTTTCGCCTCCCTGTACACCATGCTCCGCTATCGGGAGAGCCTGAGTCCGGAGGAGCGCCGTCGGGCCTGGGGGGAGCTGCGCGCCAGCTACCGGGAAGCCCTGGCGTCCCTGCGCCGTCCCGGCCTGTGGGGGGCCCTGCGGAGGGTGTTCAGCCTCCGGGGACTGTACTACCTGTGAATAGGCGTGCCGGGGCCCGGCGCCCCGGGGGTTTCGCCGGGCTGGCCCGTCTGGCCGGCCTGGCCGCCCTGGCGCTCCTGGCCATGGTCCTGGTCGGGTGCCGGGGGCGCTCCGACTGGGTGAAGTTCCGGGGCGAGCAGGGTCGCGGGGCCAGTCCCAACCGCCTGTCACCGCCCCTGGCGGTCAAGTGGAAGCTCCAGCTCCAGGGGTCCGCCGAGCCGACCTACGCCTTCAACAACCCCGTGGTCCTGGACGGCACGATCTACTTCGGCTCCACCGACGGCAACTTCTACGCCCTGGACATCGCCAGCGGCTACATGAACTGGGTCTTCAAGACCCGGGGGGCGATCAACTCGGTGCCGTACGCGGATCGGGAGAACGTGTACTTCGGCAACAACGTCGGCAAGGTCTACGCCGTGCGGCGGGAGGACGCCGAGGAGCTGTGGTCGTTCCAGACCGATTCGACGGTGCAGTCCACCATCGTTGGCTACGACGACACCCTGATCTTCTCCAGCGACGGGGGCACCACCTACTTCGTGGACCCGGCAGGACGGGAGCTCTTCACCCTCCCCAACCCGGTCTGGCACTACAACACCTTCCAGGTCCACGACGACGTGGTGTACTTCGCCCCGGGACCGCCCAGCCGGCCGCACGCCTTCGGGGCTTTCGACCTGGCGAGGCGCTCGTATCTCTGGATCCTGGACACGGCCCTGTTCGGCGCCATCTGGTACTCCTTTCCCGCCCTCAAGGGGGACCTGCTGTACTTCTCCACCTCCACCTACAACGGCCCGGTGTGGAGCTTCGACTACTACGCCTTCGACCGCCGCACCGGCGAGATCGCGTGGAAGCACTCGGACTTCTCGGACTGGGGGGCCACGTTCCAGGTGGATTCCCAGGGGATGTTCACCGCCAACATGAAGCTCCTGGACTACCTGGCCCCGGCGCTGTGGAAGAACCGGGTCATCTACTGCAGCGGCGACACGGTGGTCAGGGCCTTCACCACCCAAGGCGGGAGCCTGGCGTGGAGCCGCCGCTTTGCCATGCCGACCTCCAGCGCCCCCACCGTGGCGGGCAACCGGGTGTACTTCGGCCTGCGGGGCCAGGGCTCGGAGCCGCCGCGGCTGGTCTGCCTGTCCGCCCGCAACGGGCGCCTGCTCTGGGAGATCGAGCTGGAGGGGGCCCTCCTGAGCGCGCCGGTGGTGGCGGGCAAGTGGATCGTCTTCGGCACGGACCGCAACTTCTTCTACGTCCTCGAGCAGCTGTACTGAGCGGCCGTTCGCGGTGCTCGGAGTCGGCCAGCAGCGGCGTGTATGGGGCCTTCCAGCGGCCGAGCATGCTGTCGGGTTGAGTCTTCCGTGCCACGGACTTCATCGGCGAGCTGCTGCAGCACCTGCCTGACCCTCGCCGGCGACTGATCCGCCGCTGCGGACTGTACTCTTCTCGCTCCCGCGGTAGGTGGCTGCGCAAGCCTCACCTGGTACGCTTGGCCCCCGAGTGCAGCTTGTCCACCTGATCAAGACCGGGAAGGCCCCGCCAGGCTTGGATCCGGCTTCCCTTCGCCTGCAGGCCGCTCCAACCGCCAAGCTGACCGACCCCGACCTCTAACGATACGGACTACCAGTCTACCACCCTCTGAGCGCAAGCCGGCGCCCTTCAGGCAGCGCCGCCACCTCCAACCCGCTCATCGCCGCTCCCAGACCTTCGGATACCCGGGCCAGCTCCTCAGGGTCCTGGTAGTGGGCAACGGCTGCGACGATCGCCCTGGCCCTCTTCTCCGGATCCTCGGATTTGAAGATGCCGGACCCTACGAAGACGCCATCAGCCCCGAGCTGCATCATGAGGGCTGCGTCGGCCGGTGTGGCGACGCCGCCAGCGGCGAAGTTCAGCACCGGGAGCTTCCCGCTTTCGGCCACCTCCCGGAGCAGCTCGTACGGAGCGCCCATCCTCTTGGCCTCTGCCATGAGCTCGCTTCGGTCCATCCCGGCCAGCCTTCGCAAGGCATCCATGATCGCGCGCATGTGGCGAACCGCCTCCACCACGTTTCCCGTTCCGGCTTCGCCTTTGGTACGCAGCATGCTCGCGCCCTCGCCGATGCGGCGCAGGGCTTCTCCCAGGTCTCTGGCCCCACAGACGAAGGGCACCTTGAAGCGGTGCTTGTCGATGTGATGCGCTTCGTCCGCCGGCGTGAGCACTTCGCTCTCGTCGATGTAGTCGACACCCAGCGCTTCCAGGACTTGCGCCTCCACGAAGTGCCCGATGCGCACCTTGGCCATCACCGGGATGCTCACCGCCTCCATGATGGCCCGAATCAACGCCGGATCGCTCATCCGGGCGACGCCTCCTTGCGCGCGGATGTCGGCGGGCACCCGCTCCAGAGCCATCACCGCCAGCGCTCCCGAAGCTTCCGCAACGCGGGCGTGATCGGCAGTCACCACATCCATGATCACCCCGCTCCTGAGCATCCGGGCCAAACCCTTCTCGGTTTCGGACGTGGACTTCTCCATGTTCACCCTCCTCGACGCGGCAGTCATTCAAAGAGCGGAACCGCCACCCTGCCGTTGCATGGCGGTCCCCCAACGCACGAGCAAGAGCCCTAACGCGAGGAACAGGGCATCGATTGCCTTCCGCGGTTGACCTGGCGGTCGCCTCGTGGTCAGCGAGCGCAAGCGCTCCGCTTGCCTAGCGAGCTCCTTCTGCCGTTCTCTCGTGTACCAGTACATCTCATACCAGTTTCCAAGCATGCCGTCCTCCCTAGCCCAGACAGGCGCGCAGCACGCGGGAAAGCCTGGCCGCGCCCTCGGCGATTCTGTCTTCAGGCTGATCAGCGAAGTTCAGCCTGAGAAAGGGACGGTCCTGCCCATCGGCGTAGAAGCATGTCGAGGGCACCAACCCCACGGACTGCTCCGCGGCCATCTCGGCGACCCTCGTCGTGCTCGTGCCTGGGGGAAGCTCCAGCCAGAGGAACAGGCCGCCGGCCGGGGCACGCCAGCGCACACCGTGCGGGATCTGCGCGGAGAGTTCTTCCATCAGGCGGTCGCGACGGCGACGGTAGGCGCTGCAGGCTCTCCTGAGATGGGCCTGGTAGCGACCGACCGTGATGTACGACTCGAGCGCCCTCTGGATCAGGGAGGAGCTGGACAGGTCACTGACTCTCTTGCATTCCTCCAGGTACCCGAGCACCGGTCCCTGGGCCAGGATGTATCCGATGCGCAGGCCCGGCATCAGCATCTTGGAGAAGGTGCGGACGTAGATCACGCCGCCGTTGACATCGAGAGTCTTCAAGGCCGGGAGATCGGAACCCTCGTAGCGCAAGTCGCCCACGTAGTCATCCTCGAGGATCGGAACGTCGAAGCGCGCTCCCAGATCGACCAGCTTCCGCCGCCTTTCTGCGCCCAGACAGATTCCGGTAGGGTTGTGAAAATTCGGGATCGTGTAGACCAGCCTGGGCCCCACATCGGCAAGGACCTGCTCCAAGACCTCCAAGCGCATCCCTTCCGCATCGAGCGGCACGCCGACGATGTTCAGATCCAGGGATCGAAACAGGTCGAGAGCTCCCGAATAGGTGGGAACCTCTACGGCCACCGTGTCACCCGGGCTCAGCAGCAAGTGGGCAACCAGGGCCACGGCCTGCTGCGACCCGGAGGTTACCAGCACCTGGTCGGGATGGGCCGGGATTCCCTCACCGGTGAGAATTCCGGCGATCGTTACCCGCAAAGGCCGGTAGCCTCTGCGCTCGCCGTAGTCGAGAGCCTGGTGACCGTCGCGGCAGAGCACGACCTGCAGTGTCTTACGGAACTCTTCGACCGGAAACAGCCTTTCGTCGCCCGCTCCGCCGGCGAAGGAGATGAAACCGGAGTCCGGTTGCGGCCCAGCCAAGTCACGGTGCCGAGTTACCGCTTCGCTCCAACGACCGCTGCCGGCAAGCGAGCCCTGCCAGGCTGGAAAGCCTTCGGGCGGGATCTCGTTTCTGACGATGCGGGGAAAGGAAGCCGACGACCGCGAAACAAAGCTGCCGGCGCCGAGGCTGCTGAAGATCAACCCCTGGGACTCCAGCTCGGCGTACGCGCTGTTGATGGTGATGCGGTTGACCCCCAGGCTGTGCGCGAGCTCACGGGTCGCGGGAAGTCGCATCTCGGGTGTGAGCCTGCCGGACAGGATCTGTTGTCTCAGGAATTGCTCGATCTGCCTGTACAGCGGTGTGGCGCTCTCTCGGTCGATCGGAATACGCATCGGTCTCCCCCTACCACGGTGACTGGTACTAATAACGTAGTACTATTCCCAGCCGTCTTACAGATCCAATTATGCGGAATTTCGGCCAGGCCACCTGGAAATCACGGGCGGTACGACCAGCGGTTGCGCGGGAACACGACCGCCGACAGGACTCGCCTGCCCCCAGCCGCCAAGCTGACCGATCCCGAGCTCGACAAGATCTCATGATCCACCTGCCTCCTCTTCTGCCACAACGGGGCGCAGGGCCGCCGAAGTACGGCTCACCGAAAGACGAGCCTCGTCTGCCGTGGCCTTCTCGGACGGACCAGGCCTGCGCTATACTGCCTGCAGATCGAAAGACGGGAGGCGTCATGAGCGAGCTGCAGGAGGGAAGTGCCCGCTACCGGCAGGAGCGCTTGAAGGAAATCGTCCGGGATCTCCACGAGGGCAGCGACGTCAAGTCGGTGCGGCGGCGTTTCGCCGAGCTCATCCGCAACGTCAGCCCGGAAGAGATCGCGGAGATGGAGCAGGCCCTGATCGCCGAAGGCGTGCCGGTGGAGCAGGTGCAGCAGGTCTGCGACGTTCACGTGCAGGTCTTCGAGGAGGCCCTGGGAAAACAGAAGAAGGCCAGGAGCCTGCCGGGACACCCGGTGCACACTTTCGTCGAGGAGAACAGGGCTGCCCGAAGGTTGCTCCGGAAGCTGCGGCCCCTCCTGCGCCAGGCTGCCAGGGGTCGGGGCGGCCGGGAGCTCGAGCAGACCCTGGAGGAGCTCAAGAGGATCGAGATCCACTACCAGCGCAAGGAGAACCAGCTGTTCCCGGTGCTGGAGCGCGTGGGATTCACCGGGCCGTCCAAGGTCATGTGGGGCAAGCACGACGAGATCCGGGCTGCGCTGCGGGAGCTCGAGCGTGCGTACCGGGAGAAGGACTGGAAGGCCCTGCGGAGCGCGGGAGCGGGCCTGCTGCGGAGGATCCGCCGCATGATCTTCATGGAGGAGCGGATCCTGTTTCCCACCGCCCTCAGGAAGCTCACCGAGAGCGACTGGGCCGAGATCCGCCGCGGCGAAGGGGAGATCGGCTACGCCTGGGTCCAGCCCGGCAACCTCTGGGACCCCTCGGTGGCCCTGGCGGGCGGCCCCGCCGACTCCGCCGGTGCCGGGCAGGGCGCCGAGGTGGCCCTCGACGTGGGCAGGCTGACCGGTGAGCAGCTCAACCTGCTGCTCAAGAACCTGCCCCTGGACGTGACCTACGTGGACGAGCAGGACCGGGTCCGCTACTACTCCCAGGGCAAGGAGCGCATCTTCCCCAGGAGCCCGGCGGTGATCGGCCGGGGGGTCCACAACTGTCACCCCCCGGCCAGCGTCCACGTGGTGGAGAGGATCCTGGAGAGCTTCAAGCGCCGGGAGAAGGACACCGCCGAGTTCTGGCTGACCCTCGGGGGGCGCTTCGTGCATATCCGCTACTTCGCCCTCTACGACCCGCAGGGGCAGTACCGGGGGGTCATCGAGGTCAGTCAGGACGTCACCGACATCCGGGCCCTGCAAGGGGAGAGGAAGCTGCTCGACTGGTAGGCCGCATCCCGTGTATCCTCCGGGTGCATGCGCCAACCCCTGGAGCTGCGGCCCCAGCACCTGATCGCTCTGGCGATCGGGGCCGCTGCCGCCCTCTACCTCCTGTTCGCCCCCGGCCGGAGCGCTCCGGTCGGGAGGCCTGCCTCCCTGATCCTGCCGGCGATCCCCGGCGTGCTCTTCCTGCTGCACTGCGCTCTGGCCCTGCGCCTGCGCCACAGCCTCGCCTTCCTGGCCGGTCTCCAGCTGGGCTACTGTGCCCTGGTGCTCCTGCGCAGCGCTTCGGTCCCACTCCTGGGACTCGGGGCGGCGGAGTACGCCCGGGGGTTCGCCGTGCTGCTGCCCGCCACGCTCATCCTGATCTACCTGCTCGGGCAGGCCCCTCTCCTGTCCCCCCGGAGCATCCTTCGGGTCGGGGTGATCGTGATGCTCCCGCTGCTGTGGGCCCCGGCCCTGCAGAGCCTTCCCGTTCTCCAGCGGTTGATCACCGACCCGGGCCCGGCCTTGCCCCCGGCGGCGGTGATCCTGCTGCTGGGTCTGGCCGGGGTGCTCGCGGCGCCCCGCCGGTCCCGGACGCTCTTCGAGTTCTGCCTGGCGATCTCCCTGGTCCCCGTCTACGTCCTGCTGGATCAGCTCGCCCGGGGGCAGGCCCCCGACGCGGCGCAGCGGCTCACCCTCGCGTGGAGCGCCGTGTTCGTGGTTCTGCTCTACGGGCTGTATCGCCTGTTCTGGCAACGGGCCTTCCTCGATGAGCTGACGCAGCTGGGCAACCGGCGATCCCTCGAGGACCGCCTGCGCTTCCTCCGAGGCCCCTTCGCCCTGGGCGTCATCGATGTCGACCACTTCAAGGCCGTGAACGACCGCTACGGTCACGCCGAGGGAGACAACGTTCTGCGCTGGGTCGCCGGCCGGATTCGCCGGGAGTTCCCGGGGCGGGCGTACCGCTACGGCGGGGAGGAGTTCGTCGTGATCCTGCCGGAGCTCGACCCCCCGGCTGCGAAAGAGCTGCTGGAGGAGCTGCGCCGCGGCCTGGCCGGCGCGGAGTTTTTCGTTCGCGCGAACGTGGAACGGCGGGCGAGCCGGGGCGGTCGAAGGAGGGGCGCGAGCCGCCGCCGGCGCAGCGATCGCCGCCGCACCTCGGCCGGAATTCCCGGCGGCGGTCCCGGCCGTGCCCGGGCGGTCCCGCCCCGGGGCAGGTCGCGTATCCGCGTCACCGTGAGCGTAGGCCTGGCGGCTGCGGCCAGGGGGTCGGAACGAGCCCAGGACGTGCTGGAGCGGGCCGACCGCGCCCTCTACCAGGCCAAGGGCACGGGCCGCAACCGGGTCGTGGTCGCGGGGCCCGGAAACGCGCGCTGATCCGGGCTAGGAGGTCCGCTGTCGCGGGGCCTCCCCGATCCGCATGAAGCTCAGGATCGCCGGGAGCATGAACAGCGTGAACAGCGTCGAGATCAACAGGCCCCCGGAGACCGCGATACCCAGGGGCTGAACGATGTTGGAGCCCTCCCCGAGGCCGATGGCGATGGGCAGCATCCCGAAGATGGTGGTCAGGGTCGTGATCATGATGGGCGTGAAGCGCAGCCCCGCCACCTCCACCAGGGCGTCGATCCTGCCGGCGTGCTCGTGGCGCATGTTCAGGTAGAAGTCGATCATGATGATGGCGTTGTTGACCACGATGCCGGCCAGCAGGATCGTTCCGAGCATGGAGTTCAGGCTCAAGGTCGACCTGAACACGTAGAGGCTGAAGACCACGCCGATGAACCCCAGCGGAACGGTCACCAGGATCACCAGGGGGACCTTCAGGGAGTTGAACTGGAACGCCAGGAGCAGGTAGATCAGCACCACCGAGGCCGCCAGGGCGATGAACAGGGAGCGGATCGCCTCGTCCATCTCCGCCTGGGGGTTGTCGATCGAGATCGCGTAGCCAGCCGGCAGGGTCAGCTTCGCCTCGAGGACCTCCCGCACCTGCTCCTCGTACACCCCCCTGCTGGCCGCCGCGGTGCCGGGGGCCATCCGGGCGTAGAGCCGGAAGATCCGCTCCCCGTTCTCCGACGCGATCCCCGACACCCCGCTCACCTCGCGGAAGTCGAAGAAGTGCTTGAGGGCCACCGCGCTCTGGCGGTAGGGAATCAGGAAGTTCTCCAGGTTGTGGCGGCCGTTGATGTCGCTTTCCGGGTAGACGGCCGAAACCGCCACGGTGGTCTGGTCCTCCTCGAACTCGATGGCGTTGGTGCCGCTCAGAATCTTGCGGACCAGGGCCACCAGCCCGCGGTCGCTGAACTCCGGAAAGCCGTCGATGACCTCGGAGCGGGCCAGGATGGTGAGCTCATCGGAGAAGCTCGTCGAGGGGTCGGTGAACACCCAGGAATACAGCTCCGTCTCGTTGACCAGGTCGCGAGTCCGCTCCAGGATCTTGATCGCCTCCGCCGGATCGTCCCCCATCACGCTGACCTGCAGGTCCATCGTGCGCGGCAACGGCAGCTGCGCCGGGTCCCACATCATCGCGTTGTAGTAGCGCGTGTTGTCGGACACGAAGAGCCTCTGCAGCTCCCCGAGGACGTGGTCCGCGTCCTGGGTGCTCCGGAGGTTCACGAAGTAACGGTTGAAGCGCCCGAACACGTCCGCGTAGGTGCTCTCCACGTACTCCCCGACCGCCTCCTGGATCCGGCGGTCCATCACCGGGATGATTTCCCGGATCACGTCTTCGGGCTCGCTGATCGTGGTGTCCCGGAAAAACAGCACGACCCTGTCGCTGGAAGGTGCGGAAATGATCTCCTTGGGGATCAGGGGCAGCACCCGCAGCACGGCGAAGGCGAGCAGGCCGAAGGAGGCGGCCATGAACAGCCCGGAGGCCCACCTGCGCCGGATGAGCCCGCGCAATGCGCGCTTGTACAGGTCCCGGAAGAAACCCATCACCGGATCGGAGAGCCGTGCCAGACCGCGAGGACCGCCCGGTGCCCCTGGCTCCTCCAGACCGGCACGTCCCCGGCCCCGGTACAGCAGCCAGGCCACGAGGGGCAGCATGGTCAGGGCCACGACCATCGAGATCAGGAGGGCAAACACCACCGTCTTGGCCTGGTCCCCGAGGATGGCGTTGGTCAGGGGGGCGGTGAAGGAAATCGGCAGGAAGACCAGCACCGTGGTCAGGGTCGAGGCGATGACCGGCCCGCGGACCTGGGTCACGGCCCGAATCACCACCTCCTGGAGCCGGGCGCTGTCCTTGCCGGTCTTCTCGGTGCGGCGCAGGCGGTGGATGTTCTCCATGACCACGATGGAGGAGTCGATCACCATGCCCACCGCCAGGGCGATCCCTCCCAGGGAAATCAGGTTGAGGCTGACCCCAAAGAAGTACATGAGAATGAAGGAAAGCACCAGGGTCACCGGCAGGGAAATGCCGATGAGCAGGGTGTTGCGCAGCTCCCCCAGGCTCAGCAGCACGATCAGCATGGCCAGGGCCGCCCCCAGGAGGGCCGACCGGCTCACGTTCGCGATCGAACGATCGATGTACGCCGCTGGATCCAGGTACAGGTGGAACTGCGCGTCCTCGGGGAGCAGCCCGTCGATGCGGGCCTGCTCGAGGGCGGCCTGCACGTCCCGGGACATCTTGCGCACGTTCCCTCCGTCGACCGGCGAGGCCGTGATCCGGATCCCCCTTGTACCGTTCATGACGAAGGCCCGGCCGGGCACGGTGTAGCGAACGGAGACGTCGGCTATGTCCTGAAGCCGGATGGACACGTTGCCCCTCTGGGCGATGACCAGCCTGCCCAGATCGTAGATCGAGTCTACACCCTTGCGATACCGGACGCTGTAGGAGCCCTCCCCTTCTTCGAGCCTGCCCACGGACTCCGGGCGGTAGCCGGCCACGAGCGCGCTCTCCACGTCCTGTATCGTGAGGTCGTAGCTCAGCATGGCCATCTGCCGAAGGGCGACCTCGGCGGCCAGCTCCTCGACGCTGTACAGCTCGACCAGCTCGGCGTCCTCCACCCGGGCCAGGCGCGGCTGCACCGAAACCTTCAGCATCCGGTACAGCTCCTCAGGACTCACGGTAGGCGAGCTGGCCCCCATCATCAGGTACCCGGCGTTCTCACCGGAAAAAAAGCGCACGGTGTAGCGATCCCGGAAGTCCGAGGGGAGCAGGCCCCCGATGGTCATCATGGCCGACTCGACGTCGGACTTGGCGTCCTCCGGGTCGGTCTTCCAGTCGAAGGTCAGGGTGAAGGAGCTCTGGTCGTTCTCGTACTCCACCTCCAGGATGTCCACCCCTTTCACGGCCAGGAACTGGCTCTCGATGTCTTCGGCGTACTCGTCCGCGAAGTCCACCGCCGAGATCCCGCTGTGATTGATGCGAGCCCGCACCCTGGGCCTCTGGGTCTGGGGGTAGAGCTGGATCGGCAGCTGCGTGATCAGCAGCGCCCCGGCCAGGCACAGGACGACGACGAGAAGGAGGAAGCCGACCTTTTTGCTGAAGATCCCGGTCAGCACGCTACGCTCCGGGATCGGCGACCCGGGCGCCTTCGCGTTCCCGCCCGGTCAGGCGGTTCAGGTAACGCTCTCCGGCCTCCAGGCCCCGGTCGATCCGCACCAGCTGGCCGTAGGTCGCTCCCAGCACCACCTCCCTGGCCACCAGCCGGCCTTCGGCGTCCACGAGCCAGAGGTAGTAGCTGCCGTAGCGCCGAACGACCAGGTCCCGGCGCACGAACAGACCCCGGGAGCGGTCCACCGGCAGCTCGATGAGCACGAACTCCCCGATGTAGGTGCGCTGGCTGTTCGGGAACTCGAAGGTCAGGGAGAACAGCCCGGTCTGGTAGTCCGGCTCCTGGGAACGGCTGGTCAGGACCCCGGAAAGGGCCGTACCCCCGGCGGTCCGCCCCACGATGGCCTGGCCCACGTCGACCTTGAAGGCGTCCTTGTCGCTGATCGCCGCCTCGAGCACGTAACCGTCGACGCCGATGACCACCACCGCGGCCATACCTGCGGAGACCTCGTCCTGCGGCTCGACGGACACTTCCGCCACCCGCCCTGCGATTCGCGAGGTCACCACGGCCGGCTTGTACAGGTTGGTCACGTCGTCGCGCCGGCGGATGCTGAACAGCTCCTGACCCACCCGCACCCGCTGTCCGACGGACACGCTCACCGAAGCCACGATCCCGGCGGAAGGGGCCTGGTGCACGATCCGGCTGGCCGGCCGCAGCCTCCCGCCCACCGAAATCGTGCGGAACTGCACGCTCTCGCTGGCTACCGTGATCGGCGGCGCCTGCCGGTCGACCTGCTCGGTCGAGGTCACGGCGGTGGGGGTCGAGGAGGAGCTCCCCGCCCCGGCGCCTGCCCCCGTGCCGGCACCCGTGCCGGACTGACCGATGGCGAGGGGAGCTGCGGCACACAGCGCCGCGACTATGAATGCTGTGACACCCGGTCTCTTTCGTCTATGCGATCTGTTCATGGTACGCTTCATGGTACGCTCGTGGACTATAATATATCGA
>Ga0068714_10002276_pt1 | contig 25195 bp, 27 predicted proteins | sample MTBNYHSulfiMetaG_FD_62988 | JGI IMG/M metagenome (GOLD analysis project Ga0068714, IMG submission 62988) | Enrichment culture microbial communities from rom New York Harbor, USA that are MTBE-degrading - MTBE-NYH (New York Harbor Sulfidogenic)... | ecosystem: Environmental > Aquatic > Marine >... | reverse complement strand
CAGATATCGCCAAAATGGCTTTTACTACAGACTCGTTACCCCGCCGACAGAAATTCTCCGGTTTTGCGGTGGCGAAATATATAAGAACTTATATAATGATGAAGTGAACATGAAGCCGCTAAAATTTGTAGGATCAAGCTTGGACGATCTCCGGAATTTTCCGGATGAAGCCCGTCGAGCAGCGGGTTTTGAACTCCGTGCAGTTCAAAACGGGGTCGATCCGGGCGATTGGAAGCCAATGCAGGCCATAGGTCCGGGAGCAAAAGAAATACGTATCCGTGTATTGGGTGAGTGGCGTGTCATCTATGTCGCTAAGTTGCACGATGCAGTCTACGTGCTTCATTCCTTCAAGAAAACGAGCAGAAAGACGAGCCGGACAAGATATCGAAATGGCGCGTCGAAGATACAAGCAGATTGGAAGGTAACCTATGAATGAAGAGATTCTTAGCTCTTCCGGAAATGTTTTCACAGATCTGGGGTTTTCTCCGGATGAAGCCGCAATCCTTCAAATGCGTGCTGACCTTATGTCTGATCTTCGAAAGTTCATCAAGGCAAAGAAACTCACACAGGCTAAGGCGGCCGAAATCCTCGGAGTCAGCCAGTCCAGGGTTTCTGACCTTATAAAAGGAAAATGGGAGAAGTTCAGCCTTGAAATGCTCATTACCCTAGCAACGAGAGCTGGGATGCGGGTCAGTCTCAGAATAGCAGCATGAGCCAGGGGTAACAACCGCTTCAACCTGACTCGCTCCTTGCTAGCGCTCGCCTCTCGCGGGTTAAGCGGGCGTTAGGAGGTCAGATCTCCGAGGCATCTCGAGTTGGCGTTTCAGGGCTGCGGGCGCCATACTGTGTAGAGTGACACAAATTTCTCCCTACGGAGGCAAACATGAGCAATATTACCATCTCGCTGCCGGAGGACAGGATGTCCAAGCTCAAAAAATGGCATCCGGGCTGGGTACAACCCCCGAAGAGCTCGTGCGGGCAAGTGTGGAAGATCTCCTTGGCAGGCCAAAGGAATTTCAGGAAGCGGTAGACTACGTCCTCAAGAAGAATGAAGAACTTTATCGAAGGCTGGCTTGATGAGCCACATCAGCCTGGGTCAAGTGCTGAGCTCGTTTCGAACTCGAATTGACAGTTTATGGGGGCTGCAAATGCATTAAATTTTGTGCCAATCTTCAAAGTCAATGTCCGCCCGCTTCAGAATCTCTCTGAGCAGGGGGTCTTTTATGTCACCAGCTTTATGGGGATTAGGGGTTCGCAGTTTCAGACTTTCTTTGGTCATGAACTGATGTTTGCCACCTGAATAAAGGCCTGAAAATCCGAGCTTCTTAAGCTTACGGATGATCTTTTTTCGGGAGGTAGGCATCAGCTCAAACCACAGCGATCTTCGAAATCTCTATTTTGTAACCGTCTACTTCAGGTATTGAATCTCCGTCTTTTAGTTTCAGCAAAAGCCATTCTTCCAGGACGCCAAGCAGTTCCGTCCGACAATGTTCAACTGTCGAAGCGCTGGCCCAAACAGCTGCGAATCCTGGAATCTCGGCCCATGAGCCATCTTCAAGTTTTCGACAATCAGCTTTTTCAAGCGCCTTTGCACAATATTCGGCGATCATAGAACTTCTCCAATGAGTTCCAGCAATACATCGTTTTGACAATTCGATAATGCATCATAACTTTGATGCCGGTCCAGTGCAAGTTATGGCAGTCCTTGAAGAATGGGGGAGGTTGGCAACTCCACTGTTTGCAGCAACGGAGACGGCATTTTCCCCAGGAGAAACCTCGTTCAGAAAGTTCTTGATATTGCTGGAATGACAAAACGTCGGTCGACCCATAAAATGAAATGTCTGAACCTGGAGCGGCATGCTTCGGTGCGGACGACAAGATACGGTATTTCGGACAGCCCCTCAATCACATGTGAAAATCGTAACAGGACATTCCGACTTTGGTTGCCTTCCACGGCTTCTACGTTTACATTTTAGCATTGCACATATGATTTCATCTGCTTACGTAATTGAGTTGCCTGTCTTTGTGCCGCAGGTTGGAGCTTGTCAGGGCTGGCGCCTTGAGAGCATCTTTTACCGGCAGCGGCCGAGAGCGCAGTATCGATGACTCGCCGATGAAAGCTAGCCGAAGACTCGGTGTTAGAATTTCAACACAAACCAACAAGGAGAAGTTATGGCACAATATCGATTTCCATCTCCGGGCGGCGAGAAGCCCATCTGGGTCGAGAAAGCTCGCGCCCTGGTGGAACGCTACGGCGCCTATTCGTACATCGCTGTGGCCGTGATCGTCATATTGCTATGGCTGGCTACAGGATTATACGTGGTCGGCCCTGGAGAACAGGGTGTGGTGCGCATGTTCGGCCGCCATGTCGCCACCACCGATCCCGGCCTCAATTACCGGTTTCCATGGCCTATTCAGACTGCCGACGTAGTGAACGTTTCCAGTATCCGGCGGGTGGAGGTCGGCTTCCGCACTGCGGCCACGGGCAGGGCGCAGGGAGTACTGGAAGAGTCGCTGATGCTCACCAAGGATGAAAATATTGTCGAAGTACAGGTGCTCATTCAATACCGGGTTAAGGACCCCTCCGCCTTTCTGTTTCGTGTCAAGAATCCGGAGGACGTATTGGCCAGTGCCGCCGAAGTAGCGCTGCGAAGCACAGTTGGCCGCATGCGGATTGATGATGTGATCACTGAGCGGCGTGCTGAAGTGCAGGCGGAAACCCAGGCATTCCTGGAGCGACTGCTCGATTCCTACCAGACCGGCATTCTTGTCACCGATGTGCGCCTGCAGGTGGCCGATGCGCCTCAGCAGGTGCGTGATGCTTTCCATGAAGTGGTGCGCGCCCGTGAAGATCGGGAACGGTTGGTGAACGAAGCGCAGGCATATATGGAAGATATTTTGCCGCGCGCACGCGGAGCGTCTCGCCAGATTATGGAAGAGGCGATCGCCTATCGGGAGGAGCGCATCCGCAGGGCCCGCGGCGATGCCAGTCGCTTCAGTCAAGTGCTGGAGGAATACCGCAGAGCGCCAGATGTGACGCGGGAGCGCATGCACATTGAAGCTCTGGAAGAGATCCTGGCGCGCGCCAACAAAGTGGTCATGAGTCAGGGATCAGAGCACAGTTTGCTGCCTTTTCTGCCGCTCAGAGGAGTGCAGCCACCATCTAAACGCGCACCAGGCGACCCGGAGCAAGGCCGGAGCCCGGGACGACAAGGTACATCGCAAGCCGGTGGGGATTTAAGTGGCGGATCGAGAAACTAACAGGCTGGTTGGAGAAGGATTATACAATGAAACAAATCGATTTTAAATCTGCGTTTGCTTCCGTTGCCGTGGTGGTTGTGATCGTTGCCGGACTCCTTGTAAGTCAGAGTGTTGTGGTGGTTGATGAGACCAATCAAGCCATCATAACTCAGTTTGGTGAATTCCGGCGTGCCATCAAAGAGGCCGGTTTGCATTTCAAAGTACCGTTCGTGCAGAAGGTGAATTATCTGGAGCGTAGAACCCTCTCCTCCGATGCCGCTTCTCAGGAATATCTCACCCTGGATAAGAAGCGGGCCGTGGTGGATCACGTCACAAGGTGGCGCATCACCGATCCGTTGCGCTTTTTCGTTTCAGTGCGGACCGAAATGGGCGCCCAGGCGCGCCTGGACGACATTGTTTTCTCAGAGCTGCGGCGGCAGCTTGCGGTCCACAATCTGGAGGATGTCATCGCTGAGAAGCGGGAGCAGATCATGGATGATGTAGCCGAATCGGCTCGATTGCAGGCGAAGAATTTCGGCATCCATATAGTGGACGTGCGAATAAAGAGAGCCGATCTTCCGCCCGCCGTGCAGGAGAGTGTTTTCAAGCGCATGGAGGCCGAACGTAAGCGTGAGTCTTCCCGCTATCGGGCTGAAGGCGAAGAACGTGGTGCGTTGATTCGAGCAGAATCCAATCGGCAAAGAGAGATTATCCTGGCTGATGCCCGCGAGCAGGCGCAGCGCACCCGCGGTGAAGGCGATGCTCAGGCGATCGCCATCTATGCGGAAGCACTGCAGCAGGATCCGGAGTTTTACACCTTCACGCGCCGCTTGGAAGCCTATCGGAAGCTTTTGGGCGCCGAAGATCTCCTGGTGCTCGACAGCAACGCGGAATTCTTCCGCTATTTGCTGAGCCATACTGATACGGCGGGAAGCAAAGGAGAGCTTGAGCGGAAAGCATCCGGTGGCGGCACCGCTGCAGCTCAGGCTGCACGGGAACCGGCCGCTCAGTGACCGCCATGCCGGGTGTCGAGTTGAAATTGCCACCTATCGATCGAAGCCGGAATAAAGAACTGGAAAGCTGACCTCTGACCACAATGGAGAATCGCGTACGCGTAGCCAAGGATGGAAACATGCAGAGCAGACCCATCCTTTCTGCAGCGCTCGGATTCTTTTTGCACGATCCGACCATCCCTTTGCGCTATTCTGGAAAAATTCCGGGCCTTCTCGAAAAGAGAGCCGGGTGCGACCAGTTCATGGATGGTGCGCCCGGCCGCTTCTTTCTGAGAATAATCGAACGCCTTCATGACGCAACACTATCCTGATCCAAGACAGCTCCCGTTATCCTGCCAGTAAAGCCATGCAGCAATTCTTCAAAGAACATGGACAGAGACTGACAGTCTACCAACGCCGCTAGAGCTATCAAGTGGAAATCAGCATCGATCTCTATCCAGAACCTCCCGGACCTTACTAACAAGCCTGCGAGCCGAGCAGTGCTTCTCAATTGCCAGCATTCAAAGATGACTCGCCCAACCTCGTTGGCGCCACCGCCAGGCCCAGGTCGCAATGAGTAGATGAGCTTAGATCCGGCGGCTATTTAACAACGCCGCTGCATGTATCGGTAGAATGCGCTTCATTGAAGAGCTGCAGCGCACTCTCCATGTTTTCTTGAAGTACTTGCTGACGCGATTCGTGCGATGGATGAGTCGACAAGAACTCAACGGGTTTCCTATCAGCGGTTTTGGCCATGTTTTGCCACAGGTTGACACTCTCTCTCGGGTCGAATCCAGCGCGAGCCATCAGCTCCAACCCGATCGTATCAGCCTCTGTTTCGTGGGTCCGACTGAAAGGCAGCAGGATGCCGACATCCGCACCGAGCCCTAGAGCTTGCCGCAGTACTTGATGCTTCCATCCCCCCGGTTCTTCGCTGAGCAGATCCAGCAGCGCCAACCCACCTTGCACCGCCAGTTGCTGGCTGAGGCGCTCATTGGCATGGTCGGCCAAAAGGTGCGCTACCTCGTGACTGATCACGGCAGCCAGTTGATCTTCACTGCTCGCCACTTCCAACATGCCTGAATTGATGCCGATCTTTTTCCCGGGTAAAGCGAAGGCATTGGGACTCGAATGGGCAAAGACCACTACCTCCCAATCATCCCCGGGTTCCGGCAAGGCTGCAATAATCCGTTGCGCAACACAACGAGCATAACGGTTGATTTCCGGGTCGCCCACAACGGGCTGGCTGTGCTTTAGATCGGCAAAAGCCTGCTGCCCGATCGAGGCAAGCTTCCCCCCGGGGATGAATGATAGCTGCTTTCGGCCTGTCGGGCTCTCGTCACAGCCTTGGGCACAAATGAGCAGCAGTAACGCAAGAACGGCTTCAATAAAACAGACGAGATTATTCTCATGACCTTTGAAAAGCTGTTTCATCATGGTTTTCTCACTTCATCCGATACCGCACATATTATAGCTCACCCAATTTAACCACTGTGACTTTACGAAGTGAACAGCCTCGGCAAATAACGAAACCAATGCGCCTATACTTGTTAAGAATGATAATGCTATCCAGATAGTCATTTGCGACCGCCTGTGCCCAGCTCAGAAATGCGGATCTCGTGGAGGTTGGGAAGGAAGTCATAAATGCGGACGATAATTTGCCGCATTTATGACTATCAACAAAGGCAGTGATTCGGGGGGCGTTCGGCAACCGGTATCCGATCTTTTTGAAGCGGAAGTTCGTTCCGCCGAACTGTACCATCTATTTCGGAACGGCGAGCTCGCGCATCTCCTTCTCTGTGTCACGCCGAGCAGGCCAACTCCGGCCAGATATCTGTTTCGAGAACGAAAGAGCTCCAGAGCATTCGTCTAAGCCTTGCTCTCTTCTGTTTTCGCCGGCTTCTCTTTCAAGCTCAAGGTCTGTTTGACGAGGTTTTTGTCACGTTCAAAATCGACCACGCGCTGCAGCATGATTTTTTGCGCGGCGACCGGCCCCGCCCCGTGCCATGTGCCCACGCCGTGCTGGCCGGCAGTCCAGTTCTGCAGCAGTTTATGCACTTTCAGAATGTTCTCGGTGGGCTCGTCTGAACCGAAGCTGTAGAATTCCGTGACATAATCTTTAACATCCGGATTCTTGAGCTCCTTAAGAGAGGGCATCGTGACCACCAGGCCGCCGCCGATGTCGCCGGCCAGGGCCATGGTTCGCCAGAATGCGTTGCAGACATTGAGCTTCGCCACGTTCCCCATGATTTCGTCGGGCAGGTAGACTCCCGATCCCGGCGGATCCTCCTGGCCCTTGATGGCCGCCGCCATGCCGCAGGCCCTGCCGGTTTCGCGCAGCACAACCATTTCCGTGATCTGGTCATTGATATGGGGCACCTTCTCCAGGCCCTTGTATTCCTGCAGCAGCTTGCAGGCGCCGATGATCTGATTCATGAAGCCCACCTTGCAGGTACCGCCACAGGTCATCCGGTGAGTCCTGGCAAAGCGAGTCACAAATTTTCCGGAGTATTTCGTCTCGCCGCAATGAAACACCCGATCCCACGGCACGAATACGTTGTCAAATATCACCATAGAAGTCTCCCGCTGCCCAAAACGCGGGTTGCCGAGCTCCTCCAGATCGTCAGCCATATCTCTTTCGGCCGAATACGCCGAATATTGGCAAACATAGGTGATCCCCTCGGTATCGGTGGGAACGGCAAAGGCAACGGCGTAGTCTTCTTCGCCCGGAGCGTGGGCCGACTGTGGAAGAACCACCAGCTCATGACTGGCGAAGGCACCGCTGATGTTGATCTTGGCTCCGCGTACAGTAATACCTTCGTTGTTCTTGTCCACAACTTTCAGGGAGAGGAACGGGTCGGGCCAGTCGAGGGTCTTCTGGCTGCGCTTGCCGCGCGGTTCTGTAAGCGCGCCGGCCACCGAAAGGTCTTTGCGCTGAACCATCTTGAGATATTCGATGAACTTGGGATAGTAAGCGGTGCCCAGGTTCTTATCCATCTCCCAGCAGGTGGCGGCGAGGGAATGAAAAGCATCATAGCCGACACACCGATAGATGCAGGTGCCCAGCATTTCTGCGGTAAACGTTCCGGCTTCCGCTTTTTTCACCAGATCTTCGTTGCTGGCGCTGACATGGGTATAGCGATTGACCACGTCATCAATAAGCGGGGAATAGCAAGTCATGATATCTTTATATCGCGGGTCCAAAGCCCATTCGTAACTGGCTTTGTTGGCTTCAACCACTGTGCGGGTATTTCTGTTTTCGAGGATGCTTTCGACCTTTTTGCCATTCATGAATACGCGCGGTTTAATGCTTTTCAGGCTTTCTTCGAACTGTTGCGGGGTCATCAGGGCCATTTGTGTTGCTCCTTTCAGCTCTCAATGTTCTCGTCTAAGAAAGTTACTCCTCTGCCAAACCAATGCTTATGAGCTTGTCCGAGAATATCCCTTGCGCTCAGTTATTCCCGCACACATCTGGCGGGAATCCATGCCACAAGAGCCTCTCTGGCTTGCCGCCTTCCCGGGAATGACCTCCGAGACGCATTTTCGTACAGGCTCCTAGCCTCTGCAATTCAATGTCCCAAACAACATGAAGTCCAATGGGCTGGTCGCTGTTCGCCCCTCGGAGGGCGTGCGGCACGGAGAAATCCGTGTCTTTCTTGACCACGCATCGCATCTAAATCGTTCAACACTCACCCTTTGAGAGCGAGCGACTGGAAGGTCATTCACCGTCGGTGGGTTGTTTCACCCATGTTTTGCATTCACGGAGCGAGCCGATCCAGGTAATCGAGCAAGGCGTTAATGGTTTTGTGCAAATTGGCGGGCGACTTTTCCATGCCGTAAATCACTGTGGCACCCAGCATTCCGGCAAAAATCATCTCGGTCAGCGCCTTGGTGTCGGTCTCCTCCCTCAACTCCCCCGATCCTTTTCCCTGCTCCAAAAGGCTTTGGATCAAAGACTTCAGGCTGATGAATCCTTTGTTTACTTCATGTGCCAGATCGGGCATTTGATCGTCGAGCTCCACCGAAAAAGTTACAAAAATACAACCTCCGGGCAAGCATCTGGTATCCTGAAGATAAAGGTCGCGGTAATTTTCCAGCAGCTTTTTGATCTTGGCGACAGGTTTTGGGATCTGGTCGAGACCGGCCAGGTTCTTCTCTCGCCATATCTTGCGGGCTTCCGTCAGGACGGCGAAAAACAGCTCCTGTTTGCTTTTGAAATGATTGTAAAGGCCGCCCTTGGAGGTATTGGCGGCACTCATGATGTCCTGGATGGAAGTGCTCAAGAAGCCCTTCATAGAAAAGAGCCTTAGGGCCTCCCAAATGATGCGTTCTCTCAGCTCCACTGATCGGTTTTCCTCCCATTTGACAGACAGACCGGTCGGTCTTGATTCCCTTATACGGGCTTGCTTTCGTTCTGTCAAATCTTTTTCCCTCTCAGCGAATGGAAGGCGGGGCTCCTCGATGGGATTGAATGAGCAAGGTCTAACCAGTGGACCTGCGCTGACCGGCGGCTACATCCAATGCCCTGAAACGTTCGGAGCATCGGCATAAACGAGCTTGCCTTGCTGAAAATCGTTGACGGCTTGCCGAACGGAGCCGGCTACTCCGATGATGACAGGAATACCGGCCGCCTGCAAAATCTGAAAGGCCTTGGGGCCGCAGTTTCCGGTCAGAACTGCTGCCGGCTTGTGACGGGCAACCAGAGTGGCCGATTGAATGCCTGCCCCCTGAGCTGCCTGGAGGTTTTGCACATTTTCCACTGCTTCAAATTCGAGAGTCGCGGGGTCAACCAGGAGAAAGAAGGCTGCACGCCCGAAGCGGGGGTCGATTTCCGCATCTATGCTGTTAGAGGTGGCACTTATGGCAATTTGCATGAATTCCTCTCATACTTAAACGATTAGAAGCTTTCCAATGAAAGTGAGCAGCGGGCAAGAAGAACAGTTATCTTCAAAGGCTCGCTGCAACGCGGAGTGAGAGAGCGCTGACTTGTTTGTGAGTCATTGTGCTCAGTCAAACCACGGAGAGCACCCCCTGCCGCACCGGGCGCTGAGGCGAACGGGCCGGCGCAAAGAACGTTGCCGGCTCATTCCAACTGTCTCATTGTCCTTTAGGCTCTCCGTGGTTCGCCGATTCCGACAGTTAGTGATCGCAGACGTTCGCGCCGGTGATCAGTTTGCCGGAAATGTAACCCTGTACCAATTCTTCGGGGGTCAAATTGGGAGCACCTGTCACCACTTTGATATTTTGTTGGTTGAACAATTGCAGTGCTCGTGACCCCATTCCACCGGCGATGATCAGGTCAACCTGCATTTCGCCCAACCAGCGGGGCAAGACTCCGGGCTCGTGCGGGGGCGGAGTGTGCTCCTGCCGGTCCCGGATTTCACCATTTTGAACGTTCAGGATGGCAAACTGTTCACAGTGGCCGAAATGGTTGGTCAGCCGTCCGCCAGCCAGGGGAACAGCCACCTTAAATGTGTGATTCTGCATCTTTTCTTCTCCTCCTGCAGACGTTGTGTTTGATTTTTCTTTACTTACCGTTTTGGCATTGCTCATTGCACATCGGTCCACCACTTCCGTAAGCAGCTGATTCAGCGATTTTAGAAAATGACTTCCATCTGGCTGCTCCAGAAGAGATATCCCCCGGTCGCCTGCCTCCACCACGCGGGTATCGAAGGGAAGGCTTCCGAGGAAGGGTACGTTCATTTGAGCAGCAGTCTTGAGGCCTCCTCCCTTGCTGAACAAATCGATTTCTTTACTGCAATGGGGGCAAACGAGGCCGCTCATGTTTTCAACCAATCCCAGAATCGGCATCTGCACCTTGCGACAGAAATTGATTGACTTTCTAACATCCGCCAGCGCGACTTCCTGCGGAGTTGTGACAATGATCGCGTGAGCGTCCGGAATGGTCTGAGCAACACTGATGGGCTCGTCACCTGTACCGGGCGGTGAATCGATCACTAAAAAGTCGAGATCGCCCCACGCCACTTCGGCAATGAACTGCTTAATGACTCCATGCTTAACAGGGCCACGCCAGATGACTGCTGAATCTTCCTCTTCGAGAAGACATTGGATTGATACAACTCCCAGTTTATCGTTGTAAGCGCGTGGAACCATGCATCGGCTATCCTCGTCCACGTTAAACATCCCGCTAACTCCCAGAATTCCCGGAATGCTCGGCCCGTGCAGGTCCACGTCCAGAAGACCCACTTTGAAGCCCAGCTTGGAGAGGCCAAGAGAGATGTAGGCAGCAACGCTGCTTTTTCCCACTCCGCCTTTGCCGCTCATAACAAGCAATTTGTTTTGAATTCGCGTCAGGTGCTCCCGTAATCTCTTATCGCTTTCCGTCTGTTCAGTTTGCTGATGACTGCAACTCGTTTGACATTCACTCATCCGTCTCACTCCTGTATTTGTCGCGGATAATTGGAAAAAGCGGCCGACACTCGGCCTTGGCCAGCAGGCCCGTTCCGTCGGTTCGGGATTGCATATTTTTCGCTTCAGATGACTCCTCTACCAAAGATTGTGCCAAAGGCATCAGGTCAACAAAAAGCCGGTTCCGGTGGTAAGAAGCGATCGATCAGGGAACAAATCGAACCCTTCAACTCGGCTTAAGGGTATATTGTGCACCGTTTGTTTTCCAATTCAAAGCCACACTCTCCGCATAACCGCGCAAACGGATACCCGCCTGTTTCTGGTTGAATCCCTGTCGAGCATTTCTCCACCGGCTCCCTGCATAAAGCAAGTGAGCGTCTGGCACTCTATTTGCCTGATTGCAGGTGCGGCTTCGCCTCTGCAGTTTCGGAGCCGGGAGGATGCAGTTAAATATGACGCGGAAAATGATTTTTCATGCAGTTGAAATGAATGCCACAGTGAAATGGGAGGTTGCCGAGGATGGCAGGTGATTTCGAAGATTTAATGAAGGAGATTCAAGAAAGGATTTTTCAAGATACCAGGGATACCTATGGCAAGCAGGTATTCGAACGCTGGCTGCAGCCGAAGCATTTCGGCAAAATGCCGAATGCAACGGTTTCCGCGCGGATCACTGGATCTTGCGGGGAATCGATGGAGATTTATTTGCATATTGAAAATGACACGGTCAAAGGTGCCAGCTTTTTCACCGATGGCTGCGGCGCCAGTATGGCATGCGGATCTGCTGCAGCTGAGCTGGCGGTCGACAGGACCCTCGATGAGGTTGTGCTGGTTGGCGAGGACATGATTCTGGAGATGTTGGGTGGTCTGCCGGAGGATCACCGGCACTGTGCGATGCTGGCGGCTGAGACCCTGCAGACTGCTGTTCACAACTACTTGATCGGCTCACAGATCAGGAAATGAAATCGGCAAGGAGTGATTGATGATTATCAGCATTGCAAGCGGAAAGGGAGGGACGGGTAAAACGACCCTGGCGACCAACCTTGCTGTTGCTATCAAAAGAGAAGGGGTTCAGCTTCTGGATTGCGATGTGGAGGAACCGAACGCCCATCTGTTTCTTAAGCCCACTTTGACAAACAGTATCCAAATCAGCACAGAGGTTCCGCAAATTGATACCAAGCTCTGCACCTTCTGCGGCCTATGCCAGGAAATCTGCCAGTTCAATGCCATCGCCATTTTGCCGCAGGTGGCCCTGGAATTCCCTGAATTATGTCATAGTTGCGGAGGCTGCTTTCTGGTCTGCCCGGAAAGTGCTGTAAAATCCAACGAGCGCGAACTGGGAACCGTTGAAACGGGCTTTTACGACTCGGTCGAATTTGTTCACGGGCGTCTGCGGGTTGGCGAGGCGATGGCGCCTCCACTTATCAGAAGAGTGCGAAAAGAGATCAACAAGGACAAGGTAGTGATCATCGACGCACCGCCTGGAACCTCCTGTCCCGTAATCGCATCTCTCAAAGATGCTGATTTCGTTGTGCTGGTCACGGAGCCGACGCCTTTCGGCTTAAACGATCTGGAGCTCGTCGTCGGGGCAGTGAGAAAACTGCGCATACCCATGGGGATTGTGGTCAATCGGGCGGATCTTGGCGATGACCGCGTTCACAAATTCGCCGATAGCGAGGCCATCCCAATTCTGCTCGAAATCCCTTTCGAGCGCGAGGTTGCTGAAGCTTATGCCAAGGGGGAGCTGCTTGTCGAGCGGTTGCCCGGGTGGCAGGAAAGGCTTGAATTGCTCTTCGAAAACATCAAGCTGCAAGTATCGAAGCAGAGAGCTCGCCCATAGAGGACACTGACATGATAGAACTGGTCGTAATAAGCGGAAAAGGCGGCACGGGTAAAACGAGCCTGGTGGGAGCATTTGCCGCTCTTTCTAAAAACAAGGTGATGTGCGATGCCGACGTGGACGCGGCCGACCTGCACCTCATTCTAGAGCCTGTTGTTACGGTAAAAAACGACTTTTGGGCCGGACACAAAGCCGCAGTCGATCCAGAACGCTGCATTCAATGCGGAGCCTGCCTCGACTGGTGCCGCTTCAATGCCATCTCGGAGGATTTTGTCATCGACGAGCTCTCCTGTGAAGGTTGCGGAGTATGTGTGCATTTCTGCCCTGAAAAGGCAATCGATTTCCCAGAGAATAATTGCGGAGAATGGTATCGATCTGACACCCGGTTCGGCCCTCTGTTTCACGCACGATTGGGCATTGCTGAAGAAAACTCCGGCAAGCTGGTTTCTCTGATCCGCAAGGAGGCCCGTTCTTACGCGGAATCGCTTGGCATGGATCTGATTTTGACCGACGGGCCTCCAGGTATCGGCTGCCCAGTCATTGCTTCCATCGGCGGCGCAACAGCTGTGCTGGTGGTGACAGAGCCTACGGTATCGGGAAAACACGATCTGGATCGGGTGGCCAGTCTTGCCGGTCACTTCAAAGTGCCGGTACTGGTTTGCGTAAACAAGGCTGACCTGTACTGGGATACCGCGCGTGAAATCGAGGCGGCAAGCAGGGCAAAAGGCTATCGTTTCGTCGGCCACCTGCCCTTCGATCCATCCTTCACACGCGCTCAAGTTGCGGGGAAAACCATAGTGGAATACGACGACGGAGCCAATTCCGCCAAACACGCTGTTGTGGCTCTATGGGACAAAATCAAGGAGACCATTTCCGAACAAGGCGCTGCCGCCTAGGCACACCCTGGGGTGATGAAAATGCGGCTTGGGACCTCTGCGAAATCAATCCTTTTCATGCCCTGCAAGGGCTTGATAAGATTAGCCCAGGGTGCCGCTTCGCTGACCCTGGGCTGGTTTATGAAACCCCTTCAGGGCAATAAAATGCAACGTCTTCGCGGAACGAAAACAGGATTGGCTGGACTGCCTTAATCGGCCGGTTCGAAGAGCACGCCCGTGCCCCCTGATGACAAGCCCATACAATTAAACCGCCTGGTCTGGTATAGCGCTGCATCCAGCCCCTTTGCAGCCGAACGCAGCACATCTGGCCGACTGCGTTGCCTCACTGGCTAAGCCGTTGCCGGACGGTAAATTGAACCCATCCCATCCATGCAGGGGTACGAAACGCACCCTCCGGTCAACGCTATGCTCCCCTTATCATAGTAAAATCAATTGAGTATTTTGTTGGCATATCTATTGCCACTAATAGTGTCATGTCGATTCGGATTTTGCGCTTGCGCAAAGGAAAATGTTCACCAGATGACTGCTGAAGAAAAGGAGGTATGGTCATGCCAGGTGGAGATAGAACCGGACCAAGGGGATTTGGACCGATGACGGGAAGAGGTATGGGATGGTGCGCCGGAGCCGATCGTGAGTACGTTACGGCGTGGCAAGGGCCCGGCAGGGGCTACGGATACGGTTATGGTCCCGGAAGAGTTAATGTGTTTGGCTGGGGACGCGGCAGGGGCCGGCGACACCGCTACTACGCTACTGGCGTCCCGGGCTGGGCGAGGTACGGCTGGGGCGACAGATGGGCCGGCCCGCCGCCGTACGCTGGATGGGCACCACCGGTCGGCGATGAACTGGGTAGCCTGAAGGAATACGCGGCGGAACTGGAAGAACAGCTCGCCGATATTAAGTCCAGAATGGCTGAGCTGGAACAAGAAAGAAAGGCTCCAACATCCTCTGAAGGGTGAGCGGCAAAGGTGCCGGAGGCCTATGCAATAGGGCCTCCGGATTCATCCAAGGATTCAAATGGGCAAGACAAGAAATGAGAGGTGACCAATGCAGATTGCTCTATCAGCGAACCGTCCGAGCATAGAAGGTGAGATCGATCCCAGATTCGGAAGGTGCCACTATTTTATTTTCGTAGATCCCGAGACCATGCAGTTCGACGTGGAAGCAAATCCAAGTGCGGAAGCCGCCAGCGGCGCCGGCATAAACACAGCCCAGTTTGTTGCCAACCGTGGCGCCAAGATATTGATAACCGGCAATATCGGTCCCAATGCATATGAGGTTCTTGCGGCTGCCGGCATCGAGATGTTCACCGGGGTAAGCGGCAAGATCAGGGACGTGATTGAGATCTATAAATCCGGTGACCTCAAGAGCACATCCGCACCGAACGCCACAATGGGCATGGGTCGAGGGATGGGCCAGGGCGTTGGAATGGGTCGTGGAATGGGATGTGGACGGGGCAGGGGAAGAGGTCTGGGCGGAGGCCAAAATGTGGGCACCTGGCAGTCAACTAGCAGCACCTACCAAGCCACAGTCCGAAAAGAGGCCCCGGATGACGAAATTTCGCAACTCAAGAATCAAGCGGAGAATCTTGCTGAAGAACTGGCCAAAATTCAAAGGCGAATAGAGCAGATTGAAAGCCGGCAGTAGCCATCGATGCGCCGGACGGCGAACAGTGCGGTAGCGTCGAAGGCAATGTTGGAGGTGACGGGTTGAAAGATTACTATGAAGTCCTTGGAGTCCCTCATGACGCGACCCTGCAGGACATAAAACACAACTACAGAAGGCTCGTTTTGCGTCATCATCCCGATCTCAATTCACAGAGCGAAGAGCAGAAGCTACAGGCCGAGGAAAGATTTAAGCAGATTGCAGAAGCCTATGAAACTCTCGGCAATGAGCAGAAGCGTCGCCAGTACGATTTTCATTTGAGCCGGTTGAGAGATGGTCCGGTTAACTTGGAAGGTCTTTCATTTGGATTCGATCTGTTACGTACCGGGAAGGGTAAATGCGGCAGGGGCACCGGTCGCGGTTTTTGCCGCCGGGGCTTGGGGCGCGGCTTTATGAGCTCACAAGGCCCGCGCAATAATTCTTAAGCTTTCGCTGACACTGTCAAACAGCATAGGAGGAGACTTCCGTGGCTTCTTTCGTTTACGGTCCTGTTCCGTCAAGACGTTTGGGAAAATCTCTGGGAGTTGACCTTGTTCCTTATAAGGTTTGCACCTACGACTGCATCTATTGCCAACTCGGCCGGACCACCCAAAGGACAATGGAACGACAGAAGCGGGTCCCGATTGATGCCTTGATCGAACAGATAAAGAGCCATTTAACCACTCAGCCCGACTGGATAACCCTTTCCGGTTCCGGCGAGCCCACGCTTTATTCCGACATTGGTGATCTGATCAGCAGGATTAAGGACATAACCGATATTCCCGTGGCTGTCTTGACAAACGGCTCCATGCTATGGTCTCCGCAACTGAGAAAAGAATTATCCAATGCAGATCTGGTTGCGCCATCTCTGGATGCAGGCAACCCCGAGTTGTACCGATCTGTTAACCGACCCCATAAAGACCTCCCCTTTGACCTCATGGTCCAGGGATTGCTCGATTTCCGCAACGAATACAAGGGGAAATATTGGCTGGAAGTCTTCCTGTTAGGGGGCATCACCGGGATGGTTGTGCCGGTTGAAGAGATTGCGAAGATTGCGGAGAAGATCGATCCGGATCGCATTCAACTCAACACAGTTGTTCGGCCTCCAGTCGAATCTTTTGCCATGCCGGTGCCCAAGGATCTTTTAGAGTGCTATGCCGTAGCCTTCGGCGACAAGGCGGAAGTGATAGCGGACTTTTCCGGAAAGGAACTGCACCACGTTGCCAAGATTGATCCTAAGGAAGTCGTGGAACTGGTCAGCAGGCGCCCATGCACTCTGGATGATATATCGAGTTTTCTCGGCATGCATCGCACGGAAGCCATGAAATATATGGAGTACCTTACCGGTACCGGACAGATCCTGTGCGAATATCAGTTCCGCCGAGTCTTCTTCAGAGCAGCATCGGCTTAGGGACTATATCAAGCGTCGAGGTGAGCCATACGGCGGACCTGGAACATGGTCCGCGCTGTAGCCTGAGCCTATGAACCGTCCTCCTGCACTATCGCTCAATCAGACAACGATGATTACCCAAGGGTGCGATGTGGACCTATTAGAGCAATTTGGGAACAAACCGAATCCGATTCTGCCTGTCATTTCCGAGCTGCCGCAGCGGTTTTTTTTCCATTGACCAATTGCATTGAGCCATCCCGGCTTTTGGGGGAACATAAATTGCTCTTAAAGGCTTAATCGTACAAGCGTTGGCTTCTCATATTCCTACGGATGAATTCAGGAGATCTCGATGAAAAACGAACTGCGGGTATTGATCATAGGTGGGGTGGCCTGTGGACCTAAAGCAGCCTCTCGGCTCAAGCGTTTGCTGCCTTCTTGTGAAGTGACCGTGATTGATAAGGGGAGGTTGGTGTCATACGGTGCCTGCGGGCTACCTTACTACGTTGAAGGAATTTTCCCGGATTTGGACATGCTGGCGGAAACTCCAGCAGGAGTGCTGCGCAATGCAAAGTTTTTCGAGAAAGTGAAGGGCTTCCGCACATTGACTGGGATGGAAGCCGTTGCCATAAACCGAGCCGGCAGGGTGGTTCGAGTAAAGAACGTCGATTCCGGCACTGAGGAAGAGATTTGCTATGACAAACTGGTGCTTGCCACAGGAAGTCGCCCTGTTCAACCGCCCATTCCGGGTATCGAATTGAACAATGTCTGGTATATGCGTCACCCGGATGACGCCGAAAGCATGGTGGACAGGATTGAATCGGAACATCTCGAAAGCGCGGTGCTTATTGGAGCCGGATATATAGGGATCGAAATGGCCGAGGCCTTGCGCCGTCGTGGCCTGAAGGTCACTGTGGTGGAAGTATTCAAACAGATCATGCCCCAATTTCTGGACACCGAAATGGCCATGCTTGCAGCTAGACACCTGCGCCAGAAAGGCGTAGAGCTTGCGCTGGGTGAACGCGTGCTTGCCCTCAACGGCAACGGGAGGGTCACGTCGGTTCGAACGGACAAACAAAACATTCCAGCCGACCTTGTCCTCGTCGGAGTGGGAGCTCGCCCGAATGACGAACTGGCCCGCGATGCAGGTCTTGCTTGTGTATCCGAAGGGGGCATCCTCATCAATGACAACTGTCAGACCAGCGATCCGGACATTTATGCCGGTGGCGACTGCGTAGTCAACCACTCCGTAGACCCGATCACCATGGCGCCGCTTTTCCTGCCTATGGGCTCGACTTCCAATAAGCACGGTCGCACCATCGCCGATCACATTGCAGCCCATCCGCATCCATTTGCCGGTATTTCCGGCACAGGAATTTGTCGGGCGTTCGACTTCACATTGGGCAGAACAGGATTGACCGAGAGGCAGGCCAGGGAATTGGATGTCGATATCGAAGCGGCGACCTGGGCGGGAACCGATATTCCTCATTACATGGCTCAGAGCAAACCGCTGGTCATCAAAATGGTTGCATCCCGGCGCTCGCGCAAACTCCTCGGAGTCCAGGTGGTCGGGATGGGTGAGGCCTGCAAGCGTCTCGATGTGGCGGCTAGTGCAATGTACTTCGGCGCCACCGTGGACGATATCGCCAACCTTGATCTGGGTTATGCTCCTCCCTACGCTCCACCCATCGATCCGATTGTCGCCACGGCGCACTTGCTGGCGAATAAGCTGGAAGGAATCGCCAAAGGTATCAGCTCCATCGAGGCGAAGCACCGCATCGATAGCGGGCATGATGTACTCCTTTTGGACGTACGCACCCCTGATGAATATCGGATGTTGCGTTTGCCTTACGATAATGTGGTGCACATTCCCCTGGGCTCTCTTCGCGAGAGGCTGCACGAACTGCCCCGAGATAGGGACATTCTGGCATTCTGCAAGATCAGCCTACGCGGATACGAAGCCCAGTTGATCCTCGCTGAGGCGGGATTCAACCGGGTGTGGTTCATCGAGGGCGGATTGCTGGCGTGGCCATTTGAACTTTTGGAAACCGGCTAAATTGAGCAGTTCAATACTTTCAGGGATCATCAGTTTTTTCGTAAGGGTGCATTTTGCATCCTTGCGTTGATCTTTGCAGGATCCGGCGGGCTGGTGTGCACCATGCGGATCGAATAGAATCCCATGCAAATCCGACCTTAGTGAGGTTTATCCGCGGCCGGGTGCGCTTGAAGAAAGTTATCAACTAGCACGGATGGCACATTTATTGTAAAATTTTGACCCAAAGATGGTCGGATCAACACAAACATTTTTATGGAGGGAAAATATGAAGAAGGTGGCGATCGTTGGTTGTGGAGCCTACATGGACAGTGGTTATGGTTGTCCGGGCGAATGGAGATGCTTGAAAGCTGCGGCCTTGGGAGAGGGTAAATTTGAAGAGCCGGTACAGGTAGTCTCCTTTGTCAAGTGCCATTGTCCCGGACGTAGCACGGCGCCCAATTTGGGAATGGCGGCCAAGCTTTCCGAAATTAAGCCTGACGCTGTCTACTTGAGCTCCTGTATGGCCAATGCCAAACCGGCCTGTCCCTATGCAAGCGCCGAGGAATTCGCGAAAATAATCGGCGCCAAGACCGGGCTTCCCGTCATTTTGGGGACTCATGAGTATCATTAGCGGGCAACGATGATTGCCAGACCTAAGTGAATATCAAAACTGTTTTCTGCTATAATGCGGAGGGTGAAGCCGCTCCCGCCTTCGCTGCTGGCAAAAGTTCAAATCACACCGGCCTGGCCTGTGCACACCGATTGTTAAAGTTGAGCCTGGGGCGCCCGGAGATTTACATCGCTCATAGGAGCATTTGAGCGGTCGCCCCACCTGTAGAATGATTTTTGAATCGCCCTCTCCGAAAAGCTCGCAAGCTTTTTATGCTTCTGATTGCTGCCCGAGCTCAGCCCTCTGCTCTCATTAGCGTCTCACTCGTGCTTCGCAAGACCTCTACCTGAACGCTCAATGGTATTGCGGCGACGTTTGCCTGATTCCACACGGATCATCGCCACCGATCTGTTTTGTATAAATTTGGCTCGATACGAGTGCGTTTTTCGGCGCTGGTGCGTCGCGGCTTGCGGGCCGTCGATAACCCAGGAATTGGGGGGCAGATGAAAGCATTAGCAGAAAAGGTTGAGAAAGCTTCAACGTGGAATCAATTCGAATGGGAAGAATGGGTTCCGGCGGAAGTCAGATTAGATATAATCGAATTCTGGAAGGCCACCGGCCCCAACGAATGGCTGAAAGATTTCGTCAAGGCCATGGATTTCTACGGAGTTCCGGTTTATGGCAAAGTGGCCACTTTCTATAACATCTACGATAAGCTGGTCACCGGCCGATTCATTCATTGCTGGAGGAATATTGGCAGAGTCATCATGGAGGACGGGAGTTGCCACTGTGTCTGTTGTCACAAATATTACAATCCGATGCGGTTTGATGCCCCATGATCTGTTTGTTGAAAATTTCTCGAGCCGACGGCTGATTGCAGCTGCTGACAATAACCGCAGTTGTCCAGGAGAATGAAACTTCAAAAATGACTCTAAAGGAAGAAGCACTCATCGAGCGGGCAAAGCTGGTATTGGGCATTCGGTCCGGAGCCGACCAGCGGGAGATTAAATATGCTTATTACCGCTGCATGTTCCAGCATCACCCGGATAGAAATCCAGACAATCCCGAAGCTCACAAATTGGCTGCCCTTATTGGCGAAGCTTACCGGGTTTTGACCGGCAAAAGCGAGAAGCCGATTTTTCTGCGGCAAGATGATCTGATTGCGTTCATAATGGAGCGGCCTGTTAAGAACATGGAAGGGCTCTTAACTTACGAAGAATGGCTTAAGATTCAATTTTATGATGTGGAAAAAAAATCCATTTGGGCCTGCTGATTGTCTTGAATGCCGTGCCATGTGAAGCACCGCTTTCGCATCTGCGGAAGATTGGGACTCTTATTCAGCCAGATTCCAAGGCACTTTCAAAATTTCATCGAGCCTTGCAGACCTTGACGACGACAAAAGCGCCTTCCCCGCGACCCTCGCGCACCGGTTCAATTTCAGTCGTCCCGTTCAGCTGCTGGAACAGGGTTTGTCCCCATACCTGATCTGAAAATCCCGCAGCCCCGAGCAATTTCTCCACATCTTCCGAAGAGTAGAAGGTCGCGTCGCGATAGAAAACGTTCTTGGCCCGAGCGGCCTCGTAAAGTCTGCCCAAAGAACTATTGCGGTCAATAAAGCCGACGACGAGGCATGCCCCCGGCTTTAAGACCCGGTAGGCCTCGCGGAACAGAGCATGCGGGCTATCCACAAAACAGATCGTTGTTACCACGAGGGCACAGTCGAAAAGAGAGTTTTTAAAAGGAAGTGCTTCGGCTGCGCCTCGAACACAAAGTATCCCTCTTTTTGCCGCATAACGCAGCATTGGCGCAGAAGGATCCAGCCCGACTCGAACACCGAGGGGAGCCGCGAAGCGCCCGGTTCCCACTCCGATCTCAATGCCCAGGTCGGTGTAAGGCAGAAAGGCTCGTATCGCCAGCAATTCTGCAACGTAAGCGCTCTGATGGCGCTCGAACCAGTCTTCATAACGACTGTGGACCTCATCAAAGACTGTCTTTTCGCCATTTTTCATAGTAAACGCAGCCTTTAGCTTCCGTTTGTTTAATCGGGCTCCCATCAGGGCCATAGCTTCGTTGGCGCATACAATCCTCCTGTTGACATTCAAAGATTTCAACGCGACAGGCGGGAAACAGGAGGTGAAGCAAGATCTTCAGAATCTCTTCGTCTTCATTGAATTCTCCTGTGAGTAGTATCTGCTTCATGTAGTGACCTTTTTGCTTGTTTTTTTTACCAAGCTCTGTTTCAGCCACTATGTTTGCACCTACCTGACTGAACCGCCGGAGCCGCCCCGGAGCGGCAAGGTTTGCACTTTCTCCGTTGCAGGCGGACATTTCGAGATAAAGTTTTTACCCAGTACGCTCATATTTGAACGAAAGCTTTACCCTTGCACGGTAGGCAGCTATCCTGCCATTCTCGGTTTTCATGTCGAGGCTGCTGATTTCTGCTATCCTCAGGTTCTTGAGAGTCTTGCTTGCGGTCTCCACTGCATTCTTGGCAGCCTCTTCCCAGGAAGCCTCACTGGTCCCCACTAGCTCGATGATCTTGTAAACACTGTCACTCATACCTTTCTCCTTTCTTCTTTTAGACACGGTCAGGCCAACTTCGATCCAGAGGAAACATGTTTCGATTTACCGCCGCCTTCTTATAAAGCGGCAGTCAGCTCTTCTGCGTCTCCCGGCTGAGAGGTCTGCAGCAGAGTTTTTAAAGCCCCAATGAAGCGATTGTTATCATCAGGCAAAGCGGTAGTCATGCGCATGAATCCGGATCCCAGAGAGGGGTCGTTAAGGTACTTGATAAAAATATCGTGCTCTCGCAAACGTTTTGCCAGATCCGCTGCATCATAAGGCGCAAAGTCGGCAAGGAAAAAGTAGGTTTCCGTCGGATAAGTGCGCACTCCCAAGGCTCGTAAATCTTCGGCCAGACGCACGGTCCACACACGCAGCATGGCAGCCCGCTCTACAATTTTCTCCTCATGCTGGAGGGTGGCCAAGGCCGCCGCCTGACTGGGTCGCGCCAGAGGATAAGCGTCGTTATGAAGATTGAGATCGTCGGCTAGGTCCGCCGGAAGGATAGCATAGCCCACGCGAAAACCTGCCAGGCTGTGCGCTTTGGATAGAGTGCGGGTCACCAGCAGATTTGAATAGTGGGGAACCAGATGCGCCACCGACTGTCCTCCCATGCCGATGAATGCTTCGTCCACTAAGAAGTGGGTATCGGGATACCGACTAAGAAGACCCGGTAGAGGTGTCATGTCGAAGGTACCGCCGTTAGGGTTATTGGGATTGACAATCACAACCAGCGTAGACTTCTCCGGAACTTCAAGATCTCTCAGATCGAAATTGAAATCGTTTGCCGGCTCCAATCTGGTTTCGGTAAAATGGTCGGCAATCTCCGTGAACAGCGGATAGGTGGGCGTCAACAGATGCACTCGCTGTCCGATACGGGCAAACAACTGGCGCAGGATCAGCTCTGAACCGGCGTTGATGTGGATCAACCGCGGCGACACGCCGATCTTCTCACTGATAATGTATCTCAAAGGCTCAGAGTAAGGTTCGGTATAGTAGTTGCTCCGTGTTAATTCTTCCTGGGCAGCGGCAATGGCCTCTTCAATGGGCGGCATGGGATTTTCACAAAGCAGCAATTTGATCCCTTGAAAGCTGCCGCCGCCTTTCTCCAGAAGTGAACTCATACGGACCTCCTTCCCTGCTAGGGTCTGTTGGTATCAGCCCGAACAGTTCGACCGCCGCGCATCTGCCGGTTACACCCGCGAGAAGGCTCGTGGCGAGACACGAAAAGCGCTTGTGCGTTTTCTACTTATTAAACAGAGCCAACAGCAGATCCGATTGACAGCGTCGTTAAAGACGGGGATCAATGTGGCCAGGGCCACCACAATCCGGTGTGTAGCATGTGATGTTCACGAATTCACATTTGCGGCCACATTCAGGACAGACATCGGGTGGAGCTCCGGCGGTGATAGTGAAACCGCAATCGCTGCACTTCCAGTAGGTCAGACCGCAATCCGGACAGATATCTCCCTCAAATCTGCCCGAAGCCGTAAATCCACACCGCGCACATACATATTTTTCATATTTCTCATTCATATCATTGTCCTCCTTTCATAAATGGCTAATCAGCCTTAACTAGAGCCAAGTCCCCTGATCTATCGGACAACGGCCCGTAAATCACTATTACCTGATGGTAACGATTGAAATTCGATGGTACTTTTCAAGTAAATGGCGCTCACCGGACAAATTTCGATGCAGGCTAAACAGTCGAAGCAGGGAAGTTCGGCAGAATCGTTGTTGCCCATGAAGCCGATCACGGTTTCAAAACCCCTGCGGGCAAAGGTTAGAAGAGGATGTCCCTGCTGCTCCCGGCAAATATAGATGCACTTGCCGCACAACACACATCTTCCCGGATCGTACTTCAGTACGGGGTGTCCCAGATCAGCATCAACCTCATCGACCAGGGAGTCCAGATGTTTCACCTTTAGAGGGACTCCCAGAAATTTGGCCATCTTTTGCAGATCGCAGCGTTTGTTGGCAGGACAGTTCCGACAGTCCACCCGATGGGCTGAAAGCAGCAGTTGCAGGGCAGAGCGCTGCAGGTGCCTGACTGCAGGAGTTGCGGTGCTGACCACCATGCCGGCTTCCGCGGCGGTTCGACAAGATGGAGTTGGATGGTTTACACCGGCAATCTCTATAAAGCACAGCCTGCAGGAGGCCGGCGGGTTCGCCATACCCCCCAGGTAACAAAGATGGGGGACGTAGATGCCGTTTTTGAGGCAGGCTTGCAGTAAATTCGTCCCTTCTTCCACTTCTATTTCTTTTTCGTCTACAGTCAGTCGAATCATAAGCCTCATCCTGCGAAAAAGCAGAATCCAGAAGTCGGAATCCACAATTTGAGATGTTAAGCGGTCCTCACTCGGGGCGTTCCACAATTGGCGCCAGCTCGGCAGGGGACACTTTTCTGACGGCATCGTATTCCGGCGGACAGCTCACCAGACACTCTCCGCATTTGACGCATAGACTCTGGTCGATCGCTTTCTTGCGCCCCTTGGCGGTGAAAATTGCTTCGACCGGACAACACCCGACACACACTTCACAACCGCGGGCACATTTGTCGGGATCGATGTAAAACGCAGTGAGCGTCCGGCACATCATGGCGGGACAACGTTTCTCCTGGATATGAGCCTCGTACTCATCCCTGAAGTATTTGAGTGACGTCAGAATCGGATTGGGAGCAGTTTTGCCGAGGCCGCAAAGCGATCCTTCCTTGACATCCCGGCCGAGACTTTCAAGCAGGTCCAGATCGCTTTCCTTTCCTTCTCCTTTGGTGATGCGGTCCAGGATATTCAAAAGATGGCGTGTTCCGATTCGGCAGAAGGTACATTTGCCGCAGGATTCGTTCTGGGTGAAATCGAGAAAATAGCGAGCCACATTCACCATGCAGCTGTCCTCATCCATCACCACCATGCCCCCGGAGCCCATCATAGCCCCGGCTTGAGTGAGGGAGTCAAAATCGACCGGAGTGTCGAGAAAGCTCTCCGGCAGGCATCCTCCTGACGGGCCGCCGATCTGCACCGCCTTGAATCGTTTCTGTTTGGGAATCCCACCGCATATCTCAAAAATCAGAGTGCGCAGGGTGGTTCCCATCGGAATTTCCACCAGTCCCGGATGGATCACTTTCCCCACTACGGAAAAAATTGCCGTGCCCGGACTGTTTTTGGCGCCGACGGTTCTAAACCATTGGGGGCCTTCCCGCAGGATGGCTGGAATGGTGGAGAGCGTCTTTACGTTGTTAATCACCGTCGGCTGACCCGAGAGTCCGTGTTGTACCGGGTACGGCGGCCGGTATTGAGGCATGCCGCGCTCCCCTTCAACCGACTGGATGAGAGCCGTTTCTTCCCCGCACACAAAAGCCCCGGATCCCTGAAAAACGGATACATCCAAGTCAAATGCAGTTCCTAGAATGCTTTTCCCGAGCAGGTTTGCTTTGTTTGCCTGATCGATCGCTGCGGTGACCATTGCCACCGCCAGCGGATATTCCGCCCTCACATAGACGACCGCATTTGCAGCTCCCACGCTGTAGGCGCAAATCGCCAGGCCTTCCAGTAGCTGGTGTGGATTGCTCTCCAGTAAAGTCCGATCCATGTAGGCACCCGGATCGCCTTCATCGGCGTTGCAGATAA
>Ga0068714_10002273_pt1 | contig 25225 bp, 21 predicted proteins | sample MTBNYHSulfiMetaG_FD_62988 | JGI IMG/M metagenome (GOLD analysis project Ga0068714, IMG submission 62988) | Enrichment culture microbial communities from rom New York Harbor, USA that are MTBE-degrading - MTBE-NYH (New York Harbor Sulfidogenic)... | ecosystem: Environmental > Aquatic > Marine >... | reverse complement strand
TAAACACGGATTAATGACGCGGATTATCACGGATCCATCCGCTTAAATCCGCGGTTGAAAATCAGCGAAAATCCGCGTTCCAAACCATTGTTTTTTTACCTGATGATTAAATCTTTTCCTACAATTTAGAAGAAATGAACCATAAACAACCAATAACATTAATTTTTGTCATGTACTAAATAAATTTTAGTAAATAAAATACAAGCAATGGAAATCTTATGATTACTTAAAAATTATGATTTATTAATCATATTGATACTTCTCACAATAAATGTTAATTTTAGAAGCTTACAAGATGTTTTAAGTACTCCTGAACCGATGAAGAAAATCTATGTTATTGTTGGCCTAGTATTATTTTCAGTTATTGGAATTAATTATTATTATTTTAAAAAAATTGCAGGAGAACAGATTGATTTCAAGAAAAAACTGATTTTAGAACAATCAAGACTTATTGGATCATATATTGAAAAAAAAATATCCGGTTATGAGAATGATCTGACAAAAGTTATTTTTAAAAACAGCAATTACTTTCCTGAAATATTTTACAATAATCGTGTATTAAACAGTATTGTCAATGATCTGAAATCTTTTTATTCTAAAAACAGGGATCTGGTAAGTAATGTTGCAGTTTATGATAAAAACAACAGATACCTGGGTATTTATATAAAAGATAATGACGAATTTGTACTCGATACATTTCCAAGGCAAAATATAAATAAGCTTTATGAAAGAGAAATTATTATTAAAAGAAAGGGTTATTATCAAAGCTATTTCCCATTTTTTAAAAATAATGAACTGCATGGAAATATTGAGGTTGAGATCAATATCAATAAGTTTCTTAAAAATAATCTGGATATTATTAAAATTGATAAACTACAATGGCAATGGCTTGCAGATGTTAATAGCAAGGTACTGTTTAGCAGTCATTCTGATAGTATAACAATCAATGAAATAAAAGAAATTTCAAAAGCCATTTTTGAAGAAAAAGAAGAATTTGTTCTGGAACATTCATTCTCTACGGCATACGGTGAAAGTAAAAATATTATTTCTGCAGTATATCCTTTGAATGTGCTTAATAATGATCTTGGAATTGTATTTTCACTCGAAACCTCTGAAATAATTAAAATTTTTAATAAAAGAACTATTAATCTATTTCTGTTAAGCTTTCTGATTCTACTGGGTTTGATTGGCTTTATGATCTTTAGTTTGTACAGATTTAAAAAGGAAACAATAAAGAAGGAAGAAGAAATAAAATCTTTGAAACAGTCAATTGACCAGTTCCCTGTAGGGATCATGATACAAGATGCACTGGATAGAATTAAATATATTAACAGTACGGCACAACAAATGCTTTTTGTTAATGAGGATGAGGATATGATCGGAAAAACCTTGTCCACTCAATTCATGATATCGAACAAGTATCTTTTGAAAGAAGGATTTAATGCTCCTTTTGATTCAAATCATTTTATTCACTATGAAAAAGAAGGTAATGAAATTGTTATTTCCCGCCTGGATATTAAAACTTCCATTGCTGGTGAGAGCCTTTTAATTTCAGCTTTGATAGATGTTTCTGCCCTTGAAAAGTCAAGAAAACAGGAAGCTGCTGCAAACATGGCAAAATCAGACTTTCTGGCAAAAATGAGTCATGAGATTCGTACACCAATGAATGCAATAGTTACAATGTCTGATAAACTTCTGAAAGAAAAACTCAGTGCATCACAGGTGGAAGAAGTACAAATAATAAAACATTCTTCCGAACTTCTTTTAAATATTCTTAATACTCTTCTGGATTTTTCAAAAATTGAAGCAGCCAAAATGATGCTGGAAGAAATTCCTTTTAAACTTTCTGACGAACTGGATCTTTCCCTTGAATTAATTAGACTATCATCTGAAAAAAAGGGATTGGAAATAGTTTCACGGATAAATGAAGATGTACCTGACAACCTGATTGGTGATCCATTCCGCTTGAGACAGGTAATATCAAATCTCCTAGGCAACGCAGTTAAATTTACTCAAAAAGGTAAAATTATTATAGAAGTTTCTCTTATTGAGAGTCATAATTCAACAAGAACTCTTTTATTTACTGTAACCGATACCGGAATTGGAATAACGAAGGAAAATATAAAAAATATATTTGGATCTTTTGAACAAAGCCAAACTTCAATTTCAAGAAAATATGGAGGAACCGGACTTGGAACAACAATTGCAAAACAACTGGTAGAATTGATGAATGGGGAAATCTGGGTAGACAGTCCTTCTGGTATTTCTGATGATCCTGATTTTCCGGGTACTAAATTCAGTTTTTCAGTTGAGGTTCACTCAAATGAAAAAATTAAGAAAAAATACAATTTCTCCTCAATTACTCAATATCAGCAAATTGCGGTTCTTATCCTAAATAAAGTCAAAGATGAATATGATACAGTCCATGAGTTTCTGGACAGACTGGGAATTAATTTCCATTACCGGGTTTATGATGATGCTACCATTGAAGATACTATCTTTTACATTGAACAGAAAAAAGAGATCTATCATATGATTTTTATCATGGATAAGCTTCAGCAAAGTGGATTTCCTGTTGCCCTGGAATTAAAAGAATCTAAACTGGCAGAAAATTTCCCTGTTATAATGGTGAGTTCAAATAATAAACCCGGGAATTATCTGAAATGTAAAAAACTACTTGTTGATTATTATCTTATTCAGCCTTATGAATTAAATGAACTTTATGCTATTATTAAAGATATTTTTCCAGGAATTAAGGATTCGGGTGTGTTCGAAAATATTAACAAATTTAAATCAGGATTGAAGATATTATATGTTGAAGATAATATTATAAATCAACGCCTTATTCAAAGTATTTTCAAGCATCTTGGATATGAGATTGATATTGCAACAAATGGACTGGAAGCAATTGAAATGATTACTTCCGGGAACTATAATATAGTTTTTATGGATATACTGATGCCCGAAATGGATGGTATCACTGCCACACGCGAAATACGAAATAAAATTAAATCCGATTTACCCATCGTGGGCATAAGTGGATCCGAAGATCTTAGTAAAAAAAAGGATGCCCTTGATGCAGGTATGAATGATTATATTCTGAAGCCAGTTAAGATAGAAATTATTAAACAGTTGTTGATTAAATGGTTATCTGAAATATCGTAATTATTATTTAACCATATTTTAGAAATTTATCTGAAACATACCAAATTCAGCTACAACTGTTGCAAATTTGAAATTTTCCGAGCTCTCAACAATTGGCATCATTATACATTTTACAGGAGTTTCAAATAAAAGACTTTTTTCTCCATCTGGTTGTTTATATCTTAATTTAACGCTCAGAAGTTCATATTCCATATTTGGCCTGACCTGATTATTATTCTGGTATGTATTCCTGAAAGAAAGACAAAACAGGCTCCTCGATTACTATACCACATTATTCCATAGAATTTATTCAATTTTTTTTTGTTAACAGGCTGATATTTTTCATTTAATAACATTAATCATTAAGGAGATTTCGATAAGTAAAAGAAACAGATCAGATTCATTTCCTATCGTCATTATCAGAATATTAAAGACGTCATAAAATCATTACCGGTAAAAAAGGTGAAACCGACTACCTTGAAAACGTTGGAAATATTTAATTAAATGTACCATGAAAAATTGTATAAATATTACAAAGTTTGAAGCACTGAATAATTCAGAACTTCAAAAGACATCCGGAGGGTGCCTGTTCATGCTTGCTATGTGTATTACAGCTGATGCTCTTGTAGGATTGGCAATCTATGGCGCCTTTATGGAAGGTTATAATGATGGCAAGAAGGCTGCTCAAAATTAATTTATTAAAAATTACAGATATGAAAACAAAGAAAAGAATTCTAAAAAGCTGCTATACTGAAATCAGTGATATTGAACTCTCAGAAATCAGGGCCGGAACTATTCCGGTTGCTGTTGCAGCACTTGTTTTGGCAACAGGTAAACTGGTTCTTGAAACAAGTTACTACCTCGGTTATGCAATTGGTTATATCCAGGTTAAGTATCAATAATATATAAAATCTTGAAATCAGGCTGTATCAATTATAGAAGCGCTGAAGAAGAAGACATTAAAGACCTTGATATTTAAAGATTTATGATTTTTAATCTTTGACCTTGACTAATTCAGAAATGTTTTTTAACTTTTTTACAGCCTGATTGAAACCTTTACTAACTAATAAGTTAAATGAAAATAAATAAGCATGTATTCTTTATTATAATGTCTTTTATTATTGCAATAATTGGTTTGATATTAACTGTTTATTATATATTTATAACTGAAAATATTAATCGTAATCTGTTTTATTGCAGTACTGTAATCAATCTGTTAATAATTGTATTTCTTATACGCTACCTGATCAGGATTAATGATAATAAATAGAAGTTAAAACGAATTTATTTCTTGTTGAAGCTTTTTATGGGCTGGCATATATAGCATTACTGTTTATAATAATCAATAATACTCACATTCATGCAAAAAACCCCGTCAGGGAATTAGCAGACAGGGTTTACAACTGATGGATTGAGATCAGAATTATTCTCTTTTCTTATATACTCTTACCCAATCAATTTCAAGATTTGAAGGAATGCCTGTTTCTTTTGCATTCTCTTTGAGACTTGAACTAAAAACCATAAACATTTCATTTTCCGGAATACCGGTTTTATGAGTTTTAAAAATCAGTCCGTTTATTTTCCATACAAGTATTCCGGGTTGCCATTCGAGGGAATAAATAAAGAAATCTTTGCTGAACTTCTTACCACCTGTTGATGAAAGTGATTTATTCACGGATGCACCTCCATTCCAGAAGTTCCCGGTAAATAGTTTACCTTTTTCAAAACGAAAAATGTCAACATGAGGAAGAATTTTTTCAGTCATTAATGAGAAGGCCTGGGTAACACCTGAATCAGCTAATCGTACTTTTGCTTCATAAACCCCGTACCTTCCTCTAAATCCTTTCGCTGAACTGACGAGATCGGAAGTAAAATCAAATTCTTTTTCATAAAAGCCATGAGTTGGATTCCAAACAAGACTTTTTCCCTTTTCACGTCTGGTAATAATTCTTAATTTTTTATTAAATAATTCTATGTTCTTTCCTTCTGTGAAAGCATGTTTATCATCAGCTAAAACATATCCTTTTTTTAATATTTTATCTCCGGATAAATACCTGGTCATCCATACTTTCTCATCAAGTTTAGAATCTTCAAATTTGTCCTCAAAAATAAGATCCCATTGTTCAATTTCTTTAAAAGGATATTTTTTCTTAAGATTCTTATACCAGAGGATTTTATTTGATTTTTTTAATTGTTCATATTCTTGTTGTTTTTTGTATTCCTCTGAACGCTCATATCTTTCCTTTGAAGACATGCTTAAATATTTTTTAGTCTCCTGAAAGGAATCAGTTTTAATAATTTTTTCAAGTTCATGAATTCTTTTTATCTCCCATGAATTTTCCAAATCTTTCAATTCCTTATAATCATCAGAATCTTCCGCGGGTTTTAGGCTTGAAAGTTTTTGATATTTTGCAAATAATTTGGATTTAAGCAACTTAAGATACTCCTGTTCCTGGTGATATTCATTTGATCCCTTGTACTTTAATGCCTTTAAATTCTTTATTTTTTGAAGGAAATCAGATAGCGAGACTTCATGCTCGAGAGATTCATAATGTTTGAGCTCATCTGAGGTTTCAAACTTTTTAAATTCAATATAATCTTTCCGCAATCGATCAGAGGCGGTTTCAAATTTTGCCGTTGCCGGCAGCATTCCTAAAAGAAAACGAAGGCTTGCCATATTTTTATTTTTGAATTTTCAAAATAAATGTACTTTAGTTATTAACCGATAGTAATAATATAAATGGGATCTAAGCCGATTTGAATCAATATAATTATCAAATAAAGATATAAAAAAATGAAACAATTATGCATTTATACAAATAAAAACGGAAGCAGGAATATTCTAAGTATCAAAATGAGATCTTTTCTTCTTTAATATTTCGGATAAGACTAAGCAGGGGAAATATTGAGATCCGGATCTTCATATTATAAATGAAATACTATTAAACCAGTTATGTAATTTGATCCTCACTTGCGTTTACTTATATCACCACTCTAATTGAATTCTATAAGGTATTTTTCAGGGGATGATCACCTCCGTCTGCATTCCATTATGAATGTTTTTAAAAAGGATCAGCTTGAAGGCAAAAATATAAAAAACTCAAACTCGAATTCGAATTTATCATATTAACCACGAGAGGGGTAACTTAAGATATACAAAAGAAGGAATTTTTAATGAACGCGATACCCCATAAAAATTCCAGGTTGTGTTGAACCGAAATTAATGAATGTGGAAATAATCTCTATTTTATCATTATCCTTTAGATCTAATATAAATGGAATACTATTGATTCCTGCAATAGGATAACTCCAGGTAGAATAATCATAAATTTTTTCAATTTCAATATCATTTTTATAAATACTAAGGTTTTGGTTCCCGTCAAATTTATAAGTTAATTGAAAGAAGTATAATCCACTTCCGTTGACAGGTACAGTAAAGGTCCCATTATTAAAACCGTTTCCGATATTGAGTGAATCCGCAAATTCAAGTTTTACAATTCTTCCTGCCGGATAACCAGTACCCCCGTTACTTTTAAAAGCCCTGAATGCTATGATATCAGGTGTGATATTTATGGTATTTCCACCAGGCGAAATGGTTAAATTACTACCAGTAATTGAAAGTTTTTGTAATTCATTTGTTTTGTCATTATCTGTCAGCACAAAAGATCCCCGATCTATTTTAAGAGTATCACCAGAAGTTGCTAAATTTTGGTTATCAACGAGATAAGGTGAAAGATCAACTTGTTTTACCATAGTATCACTGGTGATCATTAGCATATGATTTGCATCAATAACCAATCCCTGTTTTTCATTTCCCGGGTCACTGTCTTCATCCTCTTCGAGATCAAGCAGACTTACTGAATTACCAGGTGATAATGAAAGAGTTCCTTTACTGTAACTCAATACCTGGTATAGAGAATTCAGATTGGCTTCTCCTCCGTTCTGCAGGGTCAGAATTCTTGTATCAGGATTGTACTGAATCAACTGGTCGTCACTCACATTCATTGCATTTGCTGCTGTTCCGGAATGTAAAGCATATGGCACAGCAAGAAGCTGTATGCTCCCCATGTTTTGATAACCACTTCCGAAATCTATTTCGACTTTAAGAAAACGGGGTCCTTTTCCCCAGTTTATTTCAGAGAATTTGGTAACATCTCCAGATGAATATATGCCTTGTCCAATGATAACATTAAATAATCCAAACGGATCCGTTTTTACATTATGTATTTCAGCATATTCTGCAATATTCGAAGGTTCATCTGGTATGATGGAAACCAGGACACTAATGTCTTTATTTTTCATTTCAAGCCCATTCCCTTCCCTGGCAACAGCCTGGTAGGAAAATCCTTTCGGAATGTACTGTGCATGCATCATAAGTGTTGAGAAGCCTATGATGGACAGGACAAAAATAAATGATCTTTTTTTCATTATAAATTCCCTAAATTTTTACTATCCTAAAGGTTCTGTTGGTTTTTAAAAATGAAGACCGAATTTGTAATAGATATACTCCCGGAGGTAACTTCTCCATATTTATTTCATAAATACCGGAAAAGATATCAGTTAATTTAAATGAATCAAGTTTACGTCCCTGAATAGAAAAAACATCGATGTAATAATTATTAATATCTTTTACTTCAATTATGACATTTATTTTATCTTTAAACGGATTTGGATATATATCGATAGCATCAAAGTTTATATCCGGAGGTTCTATGCTTATATTACTTAAAGGTTGCTGGAATCCCTGTGTCAGATAGACTTGGCTACAACCCAAAGTTCCGGAAATACTTTCACCCATGGTACAGGAAACAAATATTCCTGATATACCAATATTTGTTCCCAAAGCAGAGACTACCGAGCGGGTCAGAAATTGAGCGTGTACATCCGCCAGGGATAAAGACAAAGTTATTATCCATCCTAAAAATAAAACTCTCATACTTTAAAGGATTCAACCGACCAAAAATAATTAAAATATTAGAAAAAAAATAATTTTCAACATTTTTTGACATTTTATCAACAAATTTTCAACTTTCGCCACTGATTTTGTTAATTTTATCAATAAATGAATCAAAAAGAAATGAGGTGTCAGTTGGTCCGCCAGAGGCTTCAGGATGAAACTGTGTGGAAAAAAAAGGTTTTGAGGTATGTATCATCCCCTCATTTGTGTTATCGTTGAGGTTAATGAAAAACGGGATCCAGTCTTTTGTCAGGGTTTTATTGTCAATTGCATACCCGTGATTTTGTGAAGTAATATATGCTTGTTGACTGCCAACTTTAATAACTGGCTGGTTATGACTTCTATGTCCATATTTTAGTTTATAAGTATCTGCACCCGATGCCAGTGCAAGCAATTGATTACCGAGGCATATCCCAAAGATTGGAATATCTTTATTTAAAGCTTTATTCAAATTCCGGATTGTGATATCACATTTTTTGGGATCACCGGGACCATTGGAAATAAATAAACCATCATAATCCTCATTATTAAAATCATAATCCCATGGTACTCTTATAATTGTAGTATCCCGTTCAAGCAGACATCTGATAATGTTAAATTTAACTCCGCAATCCACAAGGAGTATTTTGTGTTTACCATTGCCATATATCTCTTTCCTGTTGGTACTGACCCGGGCAACAAGATTTTCCTGGTTCGGATCATATAGATCAATATCTTCATCATCTACGATTAATTTTCCAAGCATAGTACCCTTTTCACGCAGGATTTTTGTTATTGATCTTGTATCAACTCCATAGATGCCTGGTATTTTATGTTCTTTTAACCAGTCACCCAGACTTTTTTCAGCATTCCAGTGAGAATAATTTTCAGAATAATCTGAAATAACAAGACCGGAAATATGTAATGTATCTGATTCAAAAAACTTAAAAAGACTTTCCTTTTTCTCATTAACAGGAACTCCATAATTGCCTACAAGAGGATATGTCAATACAAGAATCTGTCCTTTGTAAGAAGGATCAGTAAGGCTCTCGGGATATCCGGTCATTGCAGTGTTAAAAACTACTTCACCTGCAACTGAAGCATTATAGCCAAAAGATTTACCATTGATCACAGTCCCGTCCTCTAACCATAATTTGATCCCGGGTAATTTCATCATTTAAATATTTAATATCATTTGGTTTTCTTTCTTAGGTCTTCCAGTATAATTTGTTCAGCCTGCTCAGGACTAATTCTCTTCGCAAGGATTTTTTTATTTTCATCGAAAAGAAAAAGAATATTTGAACTGGTTATATCATATATATCCCGGTATGTGAAGTCATAAGGATTCCAGGCATTAATCCAGCCGTATGTTTTTTCTGAATTGACAAAATCGATCCATTTTACCTTCCCTTCAATACCCGAGATCATGTGAACCGAAACAACCTGCAAACCCTTACTTTTCATCCTTTCAAATAATTTGTACAATTCAGGTACGGTTTTTTTACAATGTCCGCAATCAGATTCCCAGAAATAAAGAATGAGGTATCTGGATGGAATTTTCCTCAGATTAAAAAAATCACCGACATACGGATTCTTTTTTAAGATAGAATCATTAGCAGCCATCTTGAAATGTTCATCAGGAATACTGACCAGTTGAATATCCGGAGCATCTTTCCCGATAAGAAGCGGTTTTAATTTATCTACTTTTCCAGCAAGATCCTTCAGAAATTTCGGATCTGACCATTTAGCTTCCGGCAAATAGTATTTTTCAGCAATATAAACGTACACCGCATCCATTCCAAGTAAATTACTTTTAGCGTAATAATTAAACAGGGTAGTCAGCATATATTTAAATAAAAATGTATCGGTACGGGATTTTTCTATCAGGTAATCCACTTCCTTATAGATTGAATCCGGAATAGGTATTATCATTTTGTCTAAATATCCCATCAATTTTTTTTCATAGAAAGGAGTACGCAACAATCGGACATCCGAAATATCAAAATTATCGAAATAATGGGTTTTATAATACCTGTACTGGAAGGTTGAATCAATTATTTTTCCATCTTGATCTTTTGGTGGATCAGGAACTTCAACATCTTTCATTGATTTCAGGAAGACATTTAATAAAGTGTTTGAATTATTGTTTAAAATTTCCTGAATATGATTTCTGACTTCATTGTTCAGTTCTTCAAATTCCTTTTTTGCTTTTATTGAATCTGCAGATGAAACCGGTTTATGAAGCCGTTTTTCAATAGGAGCGAGTTTTTCACGCATATCCATGATATACCTCTGATATCGGAAGAACAATTCATTTTCATGGCAATTTTTAATAACCGTATTTCGGATAAGATCCGCTGTATCAGCTTCAATTGAAAAAAACTGGTCTTTATCGATTAAAACATCAAAACGGTTTTTATTTGGAAGGTATATGGTATATAAACCTCCGGGAAGAAGGTCTTTACTTTGAAATGAACCTTTTCCTCGCGAATCGAGAATGGCAGAATCCTTTATTATAAGTGTTTCCCTTAAATAATGCCCGAAAATCAAAGTATCTCCGGCAAAAGCCGGCATGCTTATCTCGATTTTATACTGAGCATCAATGTTGTATCTCGAAAGAAAAATTAAAAGTAATAGTACGGGAAGATATAGTATATTTCTCATTCTATGTTCATTATTATTTAAATGAAAAACGGGAAATTTATTTGAACAATAAAAATAATCGGCCCAAATTTAAATATAAAAAATTTACCAAATCATTAATTTTAATACGCGTTGTGCGATTAAAACAATAATAAAGAAATATAAGTTAATGCAAAATACAATTATGTTATTTATATTCAATTATTTATTAAATCTTCTCATTCTACCCGGAGACTTTGAGTAATAGCAGCATATAATTTTGCCACAAAAACACAAAAACACTAAATTTCACTAAATCAATTTCTTGTATTTTCGATCGCACAACTCGGAAAGTATAAAATTCATTTACCTCAAAAATCTTACCATGATTAACGGGGAAAATCGAGAAGGGAAGAAACCTTTTACGGTTAATGATTATTTTAGTAATCTATTAATTTCCACAGAATGAAAAATAATCATCGGGGAATTAAAGTTTCAATGAATTTTGGAGGCAGTCTCTTTTTGTCTGCCTGTTCAAAGGCGTAGCTGATTTTTAATAATTCCGGTTCAATGTGCGCTCTGGCGATAAATGATAGGCCAACAGGTAATTCATGTATTGTACCCATTGGAACAGTGATATGAGGGAATCCTGCCATGGCGGACGGGGATCCATAATAATATCCGGTATCATAATAACCATTTATCAGATCAATGCAACAAGCTGGTCCTGATGTAATTCCACAAATTGCATCCAGCTTGCTTTTATTTATCAGTTCATCGCCTGATAAAAATAAAATCTCCTCCTTCATCACCCACATTTTGAATTATGCCATATTGCGGTACATTAACACTATTGTTCATAACGGCAGTTTTGAAACTGCTGAATAATAATTCAGAAGTCAGGAATTTTTCCTGGTTTTCTTTTAACCTTCTGATCAAATACTCAAGAAAAACACTCTTGTCAGGAACTTCCTGTAAAATACCACTTGTCATAGCCTTTCTGCTTGGCAATTCATACAACTTTTCAATTCCCTGAGGTATATCACTGAAAGCAGCTCGAGTTTTAAAAATAGCCCCGCTAAAACAAGCATCAGCTACAAGTAAGGTATGTCTTGTTTGAATGCTGCCAATGAAATCTCTTAGTGTACTGTTTCTGAACCAGTTAACTGTGTTATTCCTCGAGGCATCAGAAGGGAACCAGTAACCAACCTTACCTTTTTCATCCCAGTAACCATGACCGGCATAAAAAATTAAAAGATTATCATTTATTGTAAGATTTTTTCCCAGATTATCCAATGCTATTATCATTTCAGCATGTGTTGGATTTTTAAGAACAATGATGTTTTCTTTTTCGAATAGATATTTTGAGTATAATGTCTCATAAAGTTTCTCCACATCTTTAATTGGATTATCCAAATCACTGATATCAATGTCATGGTATTCGTTTACGCCAATAAGTAAAGCATAATATACACCTCTCTGGATATCTGGTTGAGATATTTCTTCCAATGATAGCGCAGTGGAAATGCTGTTAATATAAAAAGTCTTTTCATTAGTAACTCCTTTATTGTTAATTGCCAAAATATTAACCGGATTTTCTCCTTTAACAAGACTGAGATACAATTGAAAAACACCATTCTCAGGAAGTTGGATAATTTCCTTATTAATAATTAAAACATTAATTCCTTCCGGATCATATGTCTTGCCAACGATCAATATTTCATTTTTATCACAGGTAAATTTGTCTTGTGTTATTAAAGGAGAATAAATTTCAATAACCGGCACAGGTATTTTCTTTTCCGTTGATTTTATTATTTCATTCTTCGCTTGTTCTGTAATGTTTATAAATGTTTCTTTTTTATCTTCAGTGGTTATTACAGGTATTAGTTTTTGTAAATTAGTTTCCCATTGTTCTGCATTCAATCCAGATATGGCCCAGGTATTCAACTTGTCTGAAAGAAGGCTGGCAGAAATGAAATCAGGTTTAACCGGGCTTATATCTATAGAAAGAATGATTTGTTCCTGTTTTTCAGATATATAAAGTGGTTTTCCTGTATTGATATCCCAGAGTATTATAAATTGATCATGTCCGCCACTAATTAAATTCTTACCGTCAGGGCTGAAATCAATTGACTGAACCCAATCCTTATGACCAACCAGGGTCGTTACTTTATTTAATTGTGGTAATGTCCATATATTTATTACATTATCATCACCACATGAAGCGATAACTTTACCATCAGGACTAAAAGCAACATCACGGATCCAATTTTTATGAGCAGCTAATGAAGCAATCATATTGCCATTTTTCATGTTCCAAAGAATAAGTGTTTTATCAGCACCTCCGGATGCAAGTATTTCTCCGTTTAGACTGAAACTGACAACATTTACATCCTTTTTATGTCCTTTAAGTTCATAGATCAAGCTTTTATTTTCCAAATCCCATACTCTGATTATTTTATCGGCACTGCCTGTAGCCATATATTTCTCATCCGGACTTACACACAAAGATTTCACAGAACCCTGGTGGCCTTGATATTCCTGTACAATTTTCATTGTACCCAGATCCCAAACAGAAACTTTATTATCTTCTCCTCCTGCAAGTACCTGTCCCTTGTTTACCAGAATTAGTGCTGCATTTGGCCTTTTTTTCAAATCAGTAAGAGTACGATAAATAATCCCGGATTCTGCTTTCCAGATGATAATACTGTTGTCTGAGCCTGCGGTTAAAATATATTCACCATCGGAACTGTATGATGCATAATATAACAGGTGGTTTGTTTCACTAATTGTCCGCTTGACATTAAAATTATACTGTGAGTGAAGAATAAATGGATTTATGATAAAACTTGCAAGTGCAAAGATATATACCTTTAATTTCATGATTATAAATCTTTAGACTTAATAAAACTGAACCTGATTCCAGCCTGCAAGGTCAAAGAATGAAAGTTTTCCCTTTGTTCCTCTGTTTTGAAATTATTTTTATTGAGGAGAATATTGTAATAACTGGCAGAAGCATAAAAACCTAACTTATCAGTGAGAAGATATTCCAGTCCGATACCTGATAGTAATCCTAATCCAAAACTTTTTTCAAGGTAAGGATCTGATGGAGAATCTTCAATAGATAGGATATTTAATTGTTTTCTGGCCTCATACTGTCTGTCTTCAAAAGTAGATTTAGTGTAATTAAAAGTAATTCCTGCATAAATGAAGGGATTCCATTTTTTACCCTCAAGAAGATAATATTTCGGTGCCACACCAATACAGATATTTAGAAAGTTCAATTCATCACTTCCTTCTTTTATTAACTCATCTGTAATAGAGTCATAAATTGCCCAGTCCAGATAATTATTCTCCTCATAGATTTTGTAATACCATTTACCGGAATACATTACTCCATAATCTGCCATCAATGACAGACGACGGTTTATATTAAATTGAAATCCCTGGCTAATAAAAAGTCCGGGTTTGTAATTAGGCATCTGGGTGGGTTCATCATCTTCAGCTGATACACCCCATTCCGGTCTGTAAGTTTTATTACCGAAAGTTTTAAAAGTACCAGCAGCAAAGGATAGGCTTACTTTCTGTTCAAACTGTGCCTGAGAAAAATATGGAATGAGTAATATTAAAAAACAGAAGATTTTATTTTTCATTAGTTATATTTATGGTTTTAATGATAATGAAATGAATAGTATACAGAATTTTACTTATTCAAATAAAAATACAATAATTTTAAATGGATAGCAATAATCATTTGTTGTGCCCATGCTCTGTTTTATTGAATAATTTTATTCTGGTGAATATGTCTTTATTAATTAAAACAAATCAAAAAGTAGAATTCAATGATTCAGTTGCATTTTGGTTCTGATTTGCTACTTGCAACAATATTCTATAACTTCGATATGGTTTTATAAAAAATTCTGAATTCATATGCTGAGTTTTGATGATGCACAAAATATTATTTCAAACGAATTAGAAAAAATAAAAATTCCTCATATTCCTGCTGATTTATATAATCCCGTCAGGTATATATTATCGAATGGAGGTAAGAGAATTCGTTCTTCTCTGGTACTTCTGGCATGTGATATGTTCGGGAGAAACTATTCAGACGCCATCAATGTTGCCCTGGGTATTGAAATATTCCACAGTTTTACCCTTGTTCATGATGATCTGATGGATAGTTCCGCAGTGAGACGCAATAAACCAACTATACACAAAAAATGGAATCCAAATGTGGCAATACTGTCAGGTGATGCCATGTTAATCCTTGCTTATAAAATGTTAACAAGTGTGGAACGACATTTTTTAATCCCGGTGACCACTCTTTTTAATTCAACTGCACTAAGTGTATGTGAAGGGCAAATGATGGATATGAATTTTGAAAATCATAACAAAGTATCTGTTGAGGATTATCTTAAAATGATAGGATTAAAAACTTCTGTTTTGATTGCAGCCAGTTTAAAATTAGGTGCATTAATTGCAGAAGCAAATGATGAAGATTGTGAAAATATTTATTCTTTTGGTTATAACCTTGGTATAGCATTCCAGCTTCAGGACGATCTTCTGGATGTCTATGGAGATTCGTTCGTCTTTGGGAAGAAGATAGGTAATGATATTGTGACAAATAAAAAAACCTACCTGATGATTAAAGCGCTTGAACTGGCAACAGGGGAACAACAAAAAAAGTTATATGAATTACTTTCAGGGACTGATTTTGAACCGGAAGAAAAAATAATTACAATCAGTAAGATATATAATGAACTAAATATCAAATTACTAACAGAAAATATCATTAATCAATATTTTGACAAAGCATCTCTGAACCTTGAAAATATTACGGTTGAATCCGAAAGAAAAAAAGTATTTAAAGATTTCGCGTTATCCCTTAAGGTTCGCGATTATTGAGCTAAGCAAGGGATGTTATAATACATCTAGTTTGATTATCTCCTCCTGGTCATATTTTTTCAGTAGCAACAATAATTCATTAATCAGGGCTCTGCTTTGCTGCATCTCGTATTCGAATCGTATCTTATGAAATTCCCGCAGGGAAGAATAATTAACTATATCCTGTTTTAAAATTTTGAAATATTCCAGTAAAAGAGTATTGCCTTTATCAAATTCATTGCATTTATAGTAAAGTTCAACTATTCCGGGATAATGGATCGTTTTCTTATCCTTACCAATTGAATATGTTATTCCTGAAATAAATTCGTCGAATGGTAAAATTTTATCAGGGGCAAGTTTCATACAACGGTCTAAAACCTCTACGGCTCGTTCAATTTTTCCTTCATTTATTAATTCCTCTGCTAATCGTATGAACAGATCACGAAAACGAATGGTTGAAAATACACGCATACTGTAATGATCCAGTTTCACACCTGGTTTATTTATTCCTCCCCATTTATATTTCTCCATCAGATTCGAATAAAGGACATCAGTATCTATCCTGCCTGACCATAGAAATTTATCTCCTTTTTTTGATCTGATCGGAACCAGCCTGTTTACTAATCCCTCTAACTGAAAATAGCTTTCAAGGCTTAAATTACTGTCATACCCGCCAGTTGTAGAATATATTGGTCTTTTCCAGTTATTATTGGCAAGAATATCCAGTTGTATTAAATTGGCTTTTGAAATTGGATTATCTTCCAAAGTCCATATCATAGGGCTCTCAATAAGATCTGCATCTTTAGGATTAACGGTTCCATTCGAGATCACTTTTATTGTATCCACATCCAGGATAAGATTAGCCGTGGGTAAGATGTCTATCATTTTATCTATCCGGATCTTTTCTTTAGTAGATGGATGATCAGCTTTAAGTTTTTCAATCAATGCAGTAAGCTTCATCGTATCCGGATCATCTCTCAGATAGATGTAGTTATTTACTCCTTCTGAATATTTCTTTTTTGGGAGGCTTACAGGAAGAGGATCAGATTCATATGTTTTCATTCCAATCTGATCAATATACCATTCTGTATTGAGGAGCATCAGGTTGACAATTCTGATATCTGTCCGGAAACCCTCCACTTCCTGTATATACCATAAAGGAAAAGTATCATTATCACCCACTGTAAAAATTATTGCATTTTTTTCACAACCTGTCAGGTAATTTTTTGCAATGTCCCTGACAGTATATCTGCCTGATCGGTCATGGTCATCCCAATTAACAGAAGCCATAAAAACAGGGATCAATAATATTGAGAAGGCTATGGTAAGTAGCGCCGATAATATATTCTGCCATTTTTTTTTAATAAATTCAAAAATTGAAGTAACACCCAATCCAATCCATATACAGAAGGCATAAAATGATCCGGCATAAGCATAATCTCTTTCCCTGGGCTGCAAAGGAGTCTGATTCAAATATATCACAATAGCAATCCCGGTCATTATGAATAATAACATAATGATCCAGAAGTCTTTATTCTTTCTGGAGGAATGATAGAACATACCAAGAATCCCAAATAACAGAGGTAACATATAATAAATATTTCTTGACGGATTATTTTTGTATTTATCCGGGAGTTTGTTCTGGTCACCCAACCTCCATTCATCAATTAATTTAATACCACTGAACCAGTTACCATTAATAAGACTTCCATAACTTTGTACATCATTTTGCCGGCCACAAAAGTTCCACATAAAGTATCTGAAATACATATGTCCAAGCTGATAATTTAAAAAATATAAAAAGTTGTTTGCAAAGTTTATCCGGTTATCTCTAATTGCACCCCAGGCTTGATATTCCTTAATATGTTCCGGATCCCTGCTGTACATCCTTGGAAAGAACTTTAATGATCCTGAATATGTGATTTTAGTTTTTCTGCAGGCGACTTTATAAGAATTATCAACGGTATCTTTCATGTATACCGGTTTTCCTTCTTTCATTATTACATACCCACTATTATCTCGCTTGATCTGATCATTATAGTAATGCCCGAAAAGCAAAGGCCTTTCTCCATATTGTTCCCTGTTCAGATAGGACATTAAGGAAAATATATTCTCCGGATTATTCTCGTCAAGAGGTGGATTTGCATGTGAACGAATCGGTATTATTGCATATGATGAATAACCAATTAAAATTACCGTAACGCAAAGAATAATTGTATTCCACAATATCTTCCTTTTCTTATGAGTAAACCATATACCAAAACAAACTAAAGAGATGACTGAAACCGTAAAGAATACAGTACCTGAATTAAAAGGGAATCCCAGATCATTAACAAAAAAAAGTTCGATCGCTGCAGCTATTTTTACCAGACCGTTAATAATTCCATACATTATGAATGCGAGAATCAACAGGGACAATCCTAAAGCTTTAATAATTCCCTTATAAGTAACATCGTATTTCCTGAAATAATATACCATAACTATGGCAGGAATTGCAAGAAGATTAAGAAGATGAATTCCGATGGATAATCCCATCAGGTATGCGATAAAGATTATCCATCGGTTTGAATAAGGCTTATCAGCCACATTTTCCCATTTCAGGATGGCCCAGAAAACCATAGCTGTAAATAATGAAGAGGCGGAATACACTTCTGCTTCTACAGAAGAAAACCAGAAAGTATCTGAAAATGTAAGGGCTAATGCACCGGTCAGGCCACTTCCTAATATTATGATCATTTCAGAAGGCGAGTATTTTTCTTTATTATAAACTTTCTTCACAATATGAGTAATTGTCCAGAATAAAAACATTACTGTAAATGCACTTGTCAGAGCAGATATTGAATTTATTGCTATTGCAACTTTCTCAGGATTACCGGCAAAAAGGGAAAATACTCTTCCAATTAGCAAAAACAGTGGAGCACCCGGAGGATGACCAATTTCAAGTTTATAAGCACAGGCAATGAATTCTCCACAATCCCACCAGCTCACTGAAGGCTCAATCGTCAGAAAATATACAGATGCAGCAATACTGAAGCTTAACCAGCCAAGGCAAATATTCCAGATCCTGAAATAATTCATTATAAAAAGTATATGTCTTGAGCTAAATTAGTGTTTATTCTTTTATTAATACAGCCCTCTTTTTTATTAATGAGTCAATATACTAATACTTGATTTTAACGTCTATAAAATCCAGGGGCATCTTATAACCTTGTTACGATAATCAAAACTGTTGTCAGTTTTACCAAAACTTCTAACTTTGATATTCTTAATAATTTTTATGAGTAAAAATAATCTGTGGAAAAATAGGAAAGGGATTGTTTATTCAACCAATCCCGATTTTCTTTTTATTACAAATAAGGAAGAAATACAGGATACGTTTTCACCTGAAAAACAAATACTTAAAATTCAATTAAGCACAAAGAGCCGTAAAGGTAAAACAGTCACTTTAATTACAGGTTTTATTGTCAGTCCGGAGGATTTAAAATCACTTGAGAAGGAATTAAAAACCATTTGCGCTACCGGTGGTTCTTCAAAAAACAATGAAATTCTTATTCAGGGGGATTTCAGGGATACAATAAGAAAACATTTAATATCCAGGGGATATAAAGTCATGTGAATGCGAACTATTTTTTCATGTTGATGTTCAATAAATAAATCTTCAGATTTGTACAGGATAATAAAGATATTTTCAGTATTAATTCTCTACTCTAATATAACCAGTTCCCAGTTTTTTGAATATGGACAGGATCCCGGGAATTTAAAATGGCTCATGACAGATACAGAGCATTTCAGGTTAATCTATCCGGTTGATTTCTCCGATAATGCTAATAAGCTTGCAAATACACTGGAAAAAAACTATGCTCCGAATTCGGAATACCTGAATCATTATCCTTCAAAAATTAGTGTTATCATTCATAATCAATCTGTTATCTCGAATGGTTTTGTCGCATTGGCTCCACGCAGGATGGAATTTTTCACTCATCCTGATCCGAACTATTTTGGACAGGATTGGCTTACTGAACTTGCTATTCATGAGTTTCGACATGCAATCCAGGTTGATAAACTTGACCAGGGTCTTACACGAATTCTTTCGCGTTTAACCGGGGAACAAGGTATTGGGATTTCTGCGGCAATGATGCCATTCTGGTTTCTTGAAGGAGATGCTGTAACTGCCGAAACTAAGCTTTCATCTACCGGTCGGGGAAGGCTGCCTGAATTTGAGATGGGCATTAAGGCACATCTCCTGAGTTCAGAATCAGCATTCTCCTTTAGCAAAGCATACCTTCGCTCTTATAAGCATTATGTGCCCGACTATTATCAATTAGGTTATCAGATGGTTAATTATGCCATTAAAAGGCATGGGGACACTCATTGGAGTAATACTATTGATTATGTGGCCAGACATCCTTATACTATTTTTCCGTTTTTTCATTATTCAAACCAAGCAACGGGAAAAGGTCTGAATGGATTATATCATAATACAATGGATTACCTGAAAGATCACTGGACCCATACCCTTTCTGAAAGAAAAGTGGAAGATATTCCCTCTCTGAATAAAAGAAGGAATGACCTCTATATAAACTATAAACAACCGAAATTTATCAATGATAGTACAATAGTAGCTTATAAAACAGGATTGGATATAGTCCCAAGATTTGTAAAAATCGATATGGATGGAAAGGAAGAAAAAATTTTTCTGCCCGGTATTTTAAATTCTGAAAAAATCTCAGTCAGAAATTCAAGAATTATATGGGATGAATTTGAATATGACCATAGGTGGAATAACAGGAATTACTCTGTTATTAAAGAATATGATATAAATAAAGGCCGTACTCGCAGGTTGACTTTCCGTACACGTTATACTGCACCCGAATTCTCAATAACCGGTGATACTATTGCTGTTATTGAGGCGACACCAGGCTATGAGTTTTTTTTAGTCCTTCTCTCTGCAACAGATGGTGAGATACTTGAACGAATAGCTTCACCTGACAATTCATGGCTTCAGGATCCTGCCTGGCGTAATGATAATTATGGGATCATTACTATTGCAGTGGATGAAAATGGTAAACGAATAATGTCGTATGACCTGAATCTCAAAACCTGGACCGAAGTATATGATACCCGGTTCATTAACATAAGTGAACTCTTTGTACAGGGAAAATACTTATATTTTAACGCCTGCTTTGACGGGCTGGATAATATATATTCATTTGATCTGCAGGATTCTGTTTTATACAAAGAAAGTCATTCGAAATTTGGCGCATTCGAGCCAGATATTTCAGGGAATAATTCATGGATGGTATTTTCTGATTATTCGAATAAGGGCTATGATCTGAAAATAAAACGATCGGGCTCTTTAAAATCTGAAAAATTCTCATTGCCAGAAAGAATTACCGAACAGTCTTTTTATTATGTCAATCATAATAATGGTAAACCGGCAGGTTTGTCTGTTCCCTTCGACAGTGTTTATTACCCTGAAAAACATTATTCCAAAATAGGTCATTTTTTCAATTTCCATAGCTGGTCACCCTTTTATTTCGATTATAATGACCCGGAAATTGATAAACCATTGGTCAGCCCGGGTATTACACTCCTGTCACAAAACCACCTTGGAACAGCCATATCAAGCCTGGCATATGAATACAGGGATAAAACCAGCTTTTTCCATTCCAGCATAATTTATAAAGGTTTATATCCTGTTTTTGAATTTTCTGCAGTCTATGGAGGACTCCCTTTTGTATTTGGAGAAGATGAGGAGCTTCAAAATCTTGGGACAAACCTTAACTATAAGTTACTTTCGTATATTCCTCTCAGATTCAACACGGGTAATTTTTATACGGGATTACAACCCTCGGCAGAAATTACTTATAATTCATCATATTATTATTATGCCTCCTCGAATGAATACCGGAGAGGCATTGTCTTTTTTGAACCCCGCCTTTACCTGTATTCATATAGAAGAACATCACACATGGATCTTCAGCCTGATCTGGGTATTACTGTAAATCTGAAAAATATTAATGCTCCCTTTGAAAATCAGCTTTATGGGTCTAATTCATCAATGGAAACGGCTGTGTACCTGCCGGGTATAATAAAGAATCATGGTCTGAAATTAAGGGCTGCCTGGCAGAATCAGAGACCTGATAAATATATTTTTCCTGTTAATCTCTTAAAATTTCCAAGGGGTTATGATGCAATGCCGGCTATTTCAATGGCAAAATACAGCGGGGATTATGTGTTACCTCTTCTTTACCCGGATCTGAGTTTGGGTCAATTATTATATATCAAACGTTTACGATCAAATTTATTCATTGATTACCTCTATGCCCATGATATTTATGACCGATCAGTTGAAGAACCCAGAATCATCTCACAGAAGGAATATCTCTCAGAAGGCCTGGAGCTGTATTTCGATTATCATTTATTTAATTTCATTTTTGAATTTTCCAGCGGGATCAGGTTTTCTTATCTCTCTGCTGAAAAAAAGCCTGATTACCAATTCCTGTTTACAGTGAATATAAACAAGTTTTAGTGTGAAAGTTATTCAATGCTTCACGGGACCGGTGTAATATCAATCAACTTTATAAATATTAACTTTGCATAAAAATCTTGAATTGGATTCGACACAAAAAATATTCGGACATCTTGAACAAAAACCATTTTCATTAAAGAAATGGTTTAATAGAAATATAACCGGAATATTAGGTACTCTGATTTTCCATGTTTTTCTTCTGATTATTTTCCTGGTAGTCAAAATTCAAGCCCTTAATGAAAAGCTAGAACTGGGAGTGACAATTGATTTCTCGAATGAAAAGCCCGAAGAAGTAAAGATTGCTGATAATACACTGGAACTTACTCCTGCTGAAGCTGCATTTCTTGAACGCTTACTTGCACAGTCGTCAAATATAAGTAATATAGCTTCCAATATTGCAGAAAAGCTGGAACGTGAAATAAGTACGGAGAATTATGTTGATATGGTGGAGAAAGAGCTGGATCAAAGCAGGAGTGATGATTGGAAACGGCAACAGGAGGAAATAAATGAAAAGTTGAATCAGGAAGATTTTGTACCGGAAAAATATACTCCGGAGGAAGAAACAGATATTGATGATTACAAAGGATTAACGAATATAACTTACGAGTTTTTAGAACCGCCTTTCAATCGTTTTAAGACATACCTTCCGGTTCCGGTATATAAATGCCAGGGTGCAGGAACCGTTTATGTTGAGATCACAGTTGACCAGTCAGGTCGTGTACTTACATCGAGGGCATTTACTCAGAAAGATTTTCCTGATAAGGATTGTATGATTGAGATTGCTCAGATTTATGCATCACGAAGCCGTTTTGAAGGCAATCTTCAGGCACCTAAAGTTCATAAAGCGAGGATAATATATAAATTTATCGCACAATAAGAGATATGATTTTCTGAACTTTATCGGTCTTTATTTTACAATTATTGTAACTGGTTGACCCATTGTGCAATTTCACTTTCATCCTGTTTTATCATGCAATCAAAATGACCTTTAGGGCATTTTTTATACCCAAGTTTCGAACATGGCCGGCATTTGAGTCCCTTTACTTCAAAAATTCTGGACCCTGCACCCGGTTTATTAGGATACATCCCGAATTCCGGTATTGTACTTCCCCAAATTGAAATTATGATTTTCCTGAAAGCAGCAGCAATATGCATTAAACCCGTATCATGGGTAATTACAATTTTTGAAAACATTATCACATTTGCTGATTTGTTCAGGCTTAATTTACCCGTTAAATCAAGGATATTCTTATTTGAGCTCATCTGACAGATCTTTTCTGCTTCAATGTGGTCCGTTCCATCTCCGAGAATAACAACTGGTAATTGCAACCTGTCAATGATGGCTACCAGTTTAGCAGCAGGTGCTTTTTTAGTATTATGTTTAGCCCCAATTGATAAGGCAATATATTTGCTGGATTTAAGCGCTTCAATCTCAGGGAGGGGCTTTTTATCTTCTGATGAAAGAAAATAATCCAGTCCTTCTCCATCATTTTTCACATCAAATAATTTCGTGGTTGCTAAATATCTGTCGACTATATGAATCTGGGGTAAGGTGTTCATTTTAAAATTTACCAGAATCCATTTCCTGATATTCAGTTTGTCAAAGGAGAAAGAAAGAACTTTCAACTCGCTTTTTATCCATAGTGTACGCAGGTTCCGGTGAAGGTCGATAATATAATCAAATCGCTCTCTTTTAAGTTCATGAATGATTTGAGGTAAATTTTTATCATAAAGCCACAATCTGTCAATATATGGATTATTCTCAAAAATACAGGCATATTGTTTTTTCATTAAGAAATGTACCTCAGAACCTTTAACCTGTTTTTTGAGACAACGAACGACAGGTGTGGTTAATACGATATCACCAATGGAACTCAGTCTTATAATTAGAAATTTAACCACTGAACGGGATCTTATTATCTAATGGTTCTGAAAAAAAGAAGCAGGGACAGCCAATATTCATCCCTGGTAGGATTATTATCATGCAGAGCCATTGCACCTCGTGCACCTGGTCCGGAACTTGGCCTGAAAATGATTTTACTCGTATTATCCATTTCAGAAAACATTTCTTGTATAAATGTATATTCTGTGCTGGTGCACGCCACGTAAGTCATTTTAGAGAAATCCGATAAATAGGATTTCATTTCAAGGCCTGGCCGGAAATATTCACCAGGACTTAATGCAATTACTGCTTTTATATGATCATTATTTTTTGCCTCTATCAGTGCGAGGGATGCAGAAATTCCACTTCCTAAAAGCACAAGCTTTTGGCCGCTGAGATTCCATGCATATTCAACAGCGGCAGAAATATCTTTTAAAGCATCCATTGTGTGAACGTATTTATTCTGTTCCTGCAATGATTTTGCTGTTTCATTGTCGATATAACCATATTTTTCGCCTGATCTTAAATCAACAGCCAGGCCGTTGTAACCCAATTTCATTATTTTTTCAGCTATGGGATCAAACTCTCCGCGGCTGGAAAATTCCTGGTGCAATAGAATAATATAGGGAAGACTATTTTTAATGAAATAATGATCTGCGGTGATCACTGTTCCATCTTCCGCAGTGAAATGAACAATACTTTTTCTGACAATGCCGGATGAAGAACAAATAATAAACAGAAAAAATGCCAGAAAAACGATCAGTATATTTCTGAAAAAATTACTTTGTTTTTTGATCATTGACAAATTCTGCAAGCACGATAATATTGTTATTCTTGGCTTCAATTATGCCTCCTCCAATTTCAAAAAATTTTGGTGCACCTTCATTGCTGATAATTCTGATAGTCCCTTTATCCAGAGACGATATTATGGGAGCATGATTATTTAGTATCTCAAATGACCCCATTGATCCGGGAAGCTGGATTAATTTAATCTCGCCGACAAATACTTTTTTTTCCGGGGTTATGATTTCGAGATGCATTCTGGAATTATTTCTGTTTCAACATGAAAAAAGAAAAACATCTGATGATTTTTTATTATAAATAATGTCAGACATCTAACATTACTCACCTGCTTCTTTGATCATCCTATTCCCTCTCTCAATGGCCTCTTCAATTTTACCAACAAAGCTAAAAGCAGCTTCAGGGTATTTATCAACTTCTCCAT